>Ga0308160_10001970_pt1 | contig 26547 bp, 24 predicted proteins | sample PhyFR1_FD_201036 | JGI IMG/M metagenome (GOLD analysis project Ga0308160, IMG submission 201036) | Phyllosphere microbial communities from UC Gill Tract Community Farm, Albany, California, United States - DLSLF.R1 | ecosystem: Host-associated > Plants > Phyllosphere > Unclassified | place: USA... | reverse complement strand
CGTGCAGCAGGCGCCGCCGTCGCTGGCCAGGACGGTCTGGGGCGACCCCGAGCGGTACCGCGACAGCTACTGGACGCAGTTCCGCGAGCAGGGCTGGTTCGCGAGCGGCGACGGGGCCAAGTACGACTCCGACGGCGACATCTGGGTGCTCGGCCGCGTCGACGACGTCATCAACGTGTCGGGCCACCGGCTGTCGACGATCGAGGTCGAGTCGTCGCTCGTCGCCCACCCCCTCGTCGCGGAGGCCGCCGTCGTCGGGGTCGCCGACGAGCGCACCGGCCAGGCGATCGCCGCGTTCGTCGTGCCCGCGGCACGGCCCGAGGGAGGCGCGGTGCGCGACGCCGGCTCCGCCGACGAACCGCAGGTCTGGGCCCCGCTCTCGGGGTCGCTCTCCGCCGCGCTGCGGGCCCACGTCGCCGAGCAGATCGGCCCGATCGCGAAGCCCGCGACCGTCGTCGTCGTGCCCGACCTGCCGAAGACCCGCTCGGGCAAGATCATGCGCCGGCTGCTCGGCGACATCGTCGACGGCCGGCCGCTCGGCGACACGACGAGCCTGCAGGACTCGACGGTGCCCGACCGCGTCGCGGCCGTCCGCGCGGAGGTGCTGCGCGCCTCCTGACCGCCCGGCCGGGGGCGTCGCCGCCGCGTCGTCGCGAACCACGAAGTCGCACGCGAACCACGCCGCGGCGTGGTTCGCGTGCGACTTCGTGGTTCGCGGGCACGGCGTCAGGCCGAGCGACGACGTCTCAGCGTGAGCAGCAGCCCTCCCGCGGCGAGAAGCAGCACGCCGAGGCCCCCGGCCGCGAGGAGTCGCGGGTCGGCTCCCGTGAACGCCAGCGGGTCGTCCGCACGGTCGCGGGGCGTCGTCGCGGCGGGCGCCGCCGAGCCCGGACGCGGTCCCGTGCCCGAGGTGGGGCCGGCGCCGGGAGCGACCGGCACCGCGCCTCCCGCACCCGGATCCGTGGGCAGCTCAGGAGTGCCCGGCGTGCCGGGGTCGCCCGGGGCCCCCGGCGTGCCCGGGTCGGTCGGCGTGCCCGGGTCGACCGCCGCGGCGACGGCCGTGAGGGTGCTCACGCCCGACCGCGACTGGGCACCGTACGGGTCGGTGACCGTGACGAACCAGCCGAGGCTGCCGAGCGGTGCGTCGGGCCAGGCGAGGGAGGCCTCGGTGCCGCTGGCGACGTCGGCGACGCTCCCGATCAGCTGAGGCGTCTGCACCTCGGCCGTGAACGAGTTCGTGCGCAGCGTCTTGGTGCGCGGGTCGATGCCGGCCGTGGCGTAGGGCACCACGAACTCCTGGTGCACGGGCTCGAGCGAGGGGTCGTCGCTGTCGTAGTCGTCGAGCGACGGCGAGTACGTGCGCACCGTGATCTGCTCGCCGACGTTGTCGAAGTGCATCAGGCGCAGGTAGCCGAGACCGCCCTCGGGCAGGCCCTGGTAGTCGAAGAGCATCTGCGTCACGGTGCGCTCGGCCACGCCGTCGCCGTCGTCGTCGAACTGGTCGTAGCGCGTGAAGGCGTCGTGGTAGTGCCCCGACATCACCATCATGACGTTGGGGTTCGTCGCGACGACCTCGTCGTAGATGCGCTGCGGCACGGGGCCGAGGCCGCCGGTCGTGAGCATGTACTCGTGCAGGTTGATGATCGCCTTCCGCTCGGGGTACTGCGCGAGCACATCGTTCATCCAGTCGATCTGGGCGTCGCCCGGCGCCCAGCCCATCGACAGCACCAGCAGGTCGACGCCGCCCGTGCTGACGAGGTCGTAGTGCCCGCGGTTGTCGAGGTGGCCGCCGCCGTACCAGGGGTTCGCCGCGTACCGCTGCTCGCCGAACCACTGCGAGTAGTACGTGTAGTCGTCGTTCTTCTGGTCGACGTCGTGGTTGCCGGCCAGCACGCCGTAGGGCAGGCCGGCGGCGTCGAGCCGGTCGTACTGGGCGTCGGCCCGCTGCCACTGCTCGGGCACGGTGCCGTCGTCGACGATGTCGCCGGTGTGGAAGAGGTACTGCAGGTTGAGGTCGTCGCGCTCCTCGAGCAGGTAGTCGTGGATCGCCACCTGGTGCTTGTAGTTCGCCGGGTCAGCGTTGTAGTACTGCGTGTCCGACTCCCACGCGAGCGTGAAGTCGTAGGCCGAGCGGGGGGTGTCGGCCGCGTTGCGGGGCGTGACCGGCGTCTCGCGCGTCGAGCGCGGCGCCCCGGCGAAGCCCTCCGAGTGCTGCACGAGCACCGTCATCGATCCGTCCGCGGCCACGTGGCCGGCCGAGGCGACCGTGGCGGTGAGGGCGAACTCGACGTCGTCGGGGTCGGTGGTGACCACGCGGTCGACCTCCTCCCAGGCGCCGGTCGTGACGTCGCGCACGTACATCAGCACCTTGGCGCCGGTGTCGGCCGAGCCCGTCCAGGTCAGCCTCGTCTGGTGCTCCGGGCCGGCCTCGGCCGGCACCGCCACGTCGAAGACCTGGTACGGCAGAGCCGTGTCGGAGCTGATCTCGGTGTCGACGCCGTCCACCCCGCCGATGGCCTCGACCTCGGCCGTGCTGAGGGCACGGGCGCCCGCCGCGGCGGCCGGGGTCTCGCCGTCGACCTGCGTCGCGACGTCGGTCGTGCCGACGCGGCTCGTGACGCCGCCGTTCGCCGCGTCGAGCTCCCAGCCGCGCGAGAAGTCGACGCGCAGGGCGTCGCCGCTCGGGTCGTCGACCCGGGCTCGCAGCTCCACCTCGCCCTCGGTCACCTCCGCGCCGTCGACCGGCAGCACGGGCTGGCCCGACGGCTGCTCGACCGGCGTCGTGAACGGCACGTCGGTGCGGGTGACGTTGCCGACGGCGTCGGTCGCCGTCAGCGAGAGCAGGTGCTCGCCGCCGGGGAGGTCGACCGAGGAGGCGCGGAACGGCAGCTGCACCGCCTCACCGTCCAGCGTGGTCACGAACGTCGCCACGCCCGAGCCGGTGTCGGTCGCCGTGCCGGTGAGGAGGAACTCGCCGCGGTACTCGACGCCCTGCTGCACGTCGGTCGCGACCGCGGGCGCGGTGTTGTCGACGAGGACCGTCCTCGAGAGCGAGCCGCCGCCTCCCGCCGTCGTGGCCGTGACGACGTGGGCGCCGTCGGCGACGCCCGTGGTGTCCCAGTCGTGCGAGAGGGCGCCGAACGCGTCGCCGGGCACGGTGAAGACCGCGTCGAACGAGTCGAGCTTGCCGGCGCTGTCGCCCATCTGCAGCACACGGGCGGGGTCGTCGTAGCCGGCGGGGCGGAGCGTCCTGCCGTCGGGCAGCACGAGCCGGAGGCCCTGGATCGTGAAGTCGTCGTTGTTCTCCGGGCTGATCTCGGGCGCGGCCTTGGTGCCGGCCCAGACGCTCAGTGTCAGGGGCTCGCCGGGGCGCACGGCGTCGAGGGGCACCTTCGTGGTGATGGTCTCGGTGCCCTCGAAGATGCCGTCGTCGAAGATCGTCAGCACCTCGCTGCCGAGCAGCACCCCGTTGCGGAAGTAGGTGTTGACCCCGCCCGCCTCGAAGGCGAAGTACGCCTCACGCTCGAGCGCGCGCTCGACGTCGACGACCGGAGCGCCGTCGATCTGGAGGGCCACGTCGGGCGGCGTCGCCGTGCCGGCGGCGGCGATCGGCACGGTGCCCCGGAGGCCCTGGCCCTCGGCGACGTTCAGCCGCACCGGTGCGTCGTCACGACCGCCGATCGTCACGGTGCGGACGGGCGTCGTGGTGGTGTTCGAGCCGTCGGTGACCTCGAGCGAGTACCGCAGCCAGCTCTTGCCGTACAGGTCGACGCCCGGCACCGACCAGGTGTAGGTGTCACGGGGCCCCGCGGTGGCGGCGGGGTCGGCCCGGGTGCCGACCAGGTCGACGACGACGGGCTCGGCGTCGACGTCGTTCTCGGCGGTGAGGCGGGCAGAGAGCACGCCGGAGTCGTCGGTGACGGTGAAGGTCACGTCGAACGGCTGCGTCGGGTCGTCGACGGAGGCGGCGGTGCCGTCGACGACGACCGGCGCGACCGTGTCGACGGGCGTCACGACGAGGCCGGCGGGCACCTGGTCGGCGGTGACCGTGCCGGGGCTCGCGGGGGCCTTGCGCAGCAGCACCTGCTTCGTCGGGTCGGCGGCGTCGGGCCCGTACTGGATCCCCTGGTCGGGGTCGACGTCGTCGCGCCCCGCCACGAGCCCGTAGTGCGCGCGGTTGAGGGCGACGCCGCTGTTCGTGACGACCTCCATGCCGCGGGCCGAGCCGTTGGCCATGCCGGCCGAGGCGACGTCGAGCAGCTGGCCGTCGCGCAGCGACGAGCCGAAGTGGGAGTTGAAATCGGCGCGCGTGAGGGCAGCGTTCTGCCCGTTGCGGACCCACAGCACGAGGGTGTCGCCGGGGGCGATCGTCGCGGCGCGGGGCGTCGAGGGCCAGAGCACGGTCGACGAGTTCTGCGCCTCGTCGATCGGGTACAGGTAGCGCAGCGAGTAGTCGGACCAGTCGATCGGGCGGTCGGTGCCGTTGTAGAGCTCGACGTACTCGTAGCCGTCGGCGCTGCCGACGTTCGTGGAGTCGGGCAGCAGCTCGGTCACCTGCAGGGCGGCCGCGCGGATGCTCGGGTCGGGCTGCGGCACCGGTGCGGGAGCCGGGGTGGTCGGCTCGGGCGTGGGCTCGGGAGCCGTGGGCTCGGGCGACGGCTCGGGAGCGGGCGTGGGCGTCGGCGTGGGCTCGGGGGCCGGCGTGGCCGGGCCGCCGAGCTGCGCGGGGTCGACCGTGCCGGGCGTCGGGGCGGCCTTCGAGCCGACGAGCAGAGCGCCGGGCTGACCGGCGTCGGCGGGGCGCGCGAACTGTGCGACGGTCCCCGCCGAGACGGAGCCGGTCGGGTAGAACGACCACGAGACGGCCGTGCCGCCGGCGTCGACGACCCGGACGCCGCGGCCGCCGCCGTTCGCCATGCCGGCCTGGCCGGTGACGCGCACCACGGGGTACGCGGTGGGCGCGCCTCCCGTGCCTGCCCACGCGGCCCGGAACTCGTCGACGGTGCGCGCCGTGCTGTCGACGGCGCCCGAGGCGTAGCTCAGCCACAGCACGACCGGCACGCCGGGGGGCAGCACCGTCCCCGCCGGAGCGACGAGGGGCACGTCGCGGGCACGGTCGTCGGAGTCGACGTACGTGTAGGCGAGCGAGACGCCGCCGTCGCCGAGCACCACGTCGGACGCGGTCGTGTTGACGACCTCGACGTACTCGAAGTCGTCGGCCCCGACGCCGTCGGGGGCGATCTCGGTGACGAGCACGTCGCCGACGGGAGGCGCGGCCTGGGCCGGCACCGCGCCCCCGGCGACGAGGGCCGCGGCGAGGGCGGCAGCGGACAGTGTGGCGAGGCGACGACGCATCTGTGGAGTTCCCCTGGATCGACTGGCAGTGCGCCATGACCCTAGGGAGGCCGATCGACGGGCGGGTGAACGACGGGTGTCGCCTCCGTGCGCGGCGATGTCGGAGGCCTCCGCCAGGCTGGTGACAGCGAGACGGAGGACGAGATGGCTGACGGGGAGAACGTGGGGCGCCGGTTCGACGACCGCACCGGCGAGGTGGTGCTCGACGCGGTCATGAGGTGGCCAGAGTGGGTGCACCGGCGCGTCGAGAGCGTCCAGCCGCTCGAGGGGGACCGAGGGCGCATCCGCCACTCCATCGACTGCACGCCGCCCCCTGACCCTCGTCTCGCGTACGACCCGGGCGACCGGCGGCGACGGCTGAGCCGCGTCGAGAGTGACGCCCTCGTGCCCCTGGCGATGGTGGCGAAGGGGCCGATGCGGCAGTTCGACGCCGTCGGGAGCGACGGTGCGGCCCTGCCGCTGCTGACGATGAGCGACGGCCGCGAGATCGCTCTCCACGTGCTCCGGTGGGCTCTCGGTCGTGAGGGGATCCTGCCCGGCCCCTCGATCGACAGGGCGCTGAGAGCGATCGTCGGTCCCCGAGGGCCGCGGCTCACGGCCCAGATCGACGCCCTCGTCACCGGGGGCCGCTGGGGCGCCGACAGGCTCTGGGGCGACGGCGCCGTCAGCCTCGAGCTCAGCGACCTCATCCGCGACCTCGGCAGCAACTTCCTGCTGGTCGCACTCGTGCCGGCCACGCAGCTGGGCCGACGCCAGGTCGTGAAGTTCTCCTTCCACTGGAGCGTCCAGCTCCCCGCCGACGCCTCGGTGGGCGCCCGTCTCGCCCGCCCCCTGGCGGCGTTCGGGCTCAGGACGACGACCCTCGCCGTGCCCATGATGAACGCCTCGGACACGGAGTCCTACCACCTGGAGTTCCGGACACCTCCCGAGCTGGACTGCATCTCCCTCTCGCTCGCCGGGTCGTCGTCCGAGACCGCCACGGACACCTCGGGTCAGGCGATCGCCCACGCACACGGTCGGTTCGAGACCGGACACGCGGCCACCGCGGAGGTCGAGCTGCTGGTGCGACGGCGCGGAGCCTGGCGTGCCACGTGGGGGGCCGCCGTCGTGACCGCGATCGTCTCCGTCCTCGCCGTGGCGCTGCCCGGCGCGGCCGAGGTCCTCCGTGACAGCGGCAACGGGGGTCGGCGCTCATGCTGGCGGCTCCTGCACTCCTCATCGGGCTCGCGGCCGCACGCCGGGAGAGCTCGCTGTCGTCGTGGTTGCTGAGCCCGCTGCGGTCGGTGACGATCGGCTTCGCGCTCGGGCTCTTCGCGATGGCGGGCAGCATCGTCGGTGGCCTCACGTCCCCGTGGATCGACCTGCTCTGGTGGGCGATGGCGGCCGTCTCGTCGGTCGTCGCGCTCGTGCTGTCGTACGGTGCGGTCTCTGCCTCCGCTCGGCCTGCACGAGCGGTCGCGAGGTACCCTGTCCCTGACCACGAACGCACCCCCGAGGGAGAACGACATGTCGACCGGTGACGCTCGCACGCCCCAGCCGCAGAAGTCCGGCCCCTCCGTTCGGTGGGGAACGGTCAGCAGCATCGCGGGTGCCCGCACCGGCACGACCTCACAGTCCACGAGCGCAGCGGCGGCGAACCTCCGCAGCACGTCGTCGCGCGTCGGCAAGGGCCGCAGGGGCTGACTCCGACTCGTCGGGGCGTGCGCGGAGCTGCTGCGCGCCTCCTGACCGCCCGGCCGGGGGCTGGTGCCGCCCAGCCGGGGCTGCTTGGCTGGGGGCATGTCCATCTCCACCACGGCCGAGAAGGCCGACCTCCTCCGCTCGCTGCACGTGCCGGGCGACCCGCTGATCGTCACGAACGTCTGGGACAGCATCACCGCCCGCGTCGTGGCCGGCGCACCGGGCGTGAAGGCCCTGGCCACCGCCTCCCACTCGATCTCCGAGGCGCACGGCGTCGAGGACGGCGAGGGGCTCGACGTCGACGAGATGCTCGCCGCCGCCCGGATCATCGTCCGCTCGGTCGACCTGCCCGTCTCGGTCGACTTCGAGAAGGCCTACGCGACCGACGCCTCGGGCACCTTCGACAACGTGTTCCGCCTCATCGAGGAGGGCGCCGCCGGCCTCAACCTGGAAGACAGCATCGGCCAGGCCAAGGCCCCGCTCTACGACATCGACACCCAGGTCTCGAAGGTCGCCGCGGCCCGCCGCGCCGGCGACCGCGCGGGCGTGCCGATCGTCGTCAACGCCCGGGTCGACGCCCTGGCCGGCGACCCTGACAGCTTCGACGACGCGGTCACCCGCGCCAACGCCTACCTCGACGCGGGGGCCGACTGCGCCTTCGTGCTCGGCCTCGGCACGGAAGACCTCGTGAAGCGCGCCCTCGACGAGATCCACGGGAAGATCAGCGTGATCTCGGGGCCGACGTCGGTGCCGCTCGCCCGCCTCGCCGAGCTCGGCGTCTCGCGCGTGAGCTTCGGGCCGATGTCGATGGGCCTGACGCTGTCGCACCTCCGCGACGCGGCGACCCGCCTCACCGCCCGCGAGGAGTACCCGGCGGAGCTCGGCTTCTCGTTCTGAGCCGCGCCCAGACCGGGTGAGGCCCGGGAGGGCTGATCCACTCCGGAGTGGATCAGCCCTCCCGGGCGCGACGCCGTCGCACCGCGAGGACCGCGACCGCAACCGCTGCCACGCCCCCGAGCAGCACCAGCACGGCCACACCGGCCGGCGACCCCGCCACCGAGCCGACGACCGCCCAGAGCACCGCGAACCCGACGGTCGCGTAGATCAGCGCCCACGCCGCGCACCCGGGCAGCATCGCGACGAGGTACACGGGCCACCGCATCCTCGACGCCCCCGCGGCCGCGTTCATCACGGTCTGCAGCCCCACGGTCAGGAAGCTCAGCGTGACCGCGGGAGGCCCCCAGCGGGCGAGCACCCGCGAGGCCCGCGCGACGCCCGGCCCGTCGACCCAGCGGCCCCACCTCGTCGCGGCGGCGCCCCGTCGCGCGCCCCGCGCCAGCCAGTAGGTCGCCTGGGCCCGGCAGACGACGATCGCGAACAGCGCCGCCACGAGCCCGCCGAACGGCAGGCCGGCCAGGCGCTCGAGCACGGTGCCCCCTCGGGTGACGCGGTCAGGTCAGGTCGGTCGGGCCTGGTCGGTCCAGGTCACGTCGATGCTAGGTCGACCCGCCCGGGAGGCGCCCGGGACGGACGACGACCGAGGGCCCCTGCGCGACAGCTGTCGCTCAGAGACCCTCGGTCACGCGAGATCGGGCACCGGTCACGCCGGTGCCGACACCTCAGCTCCGGTCGCGCCGCTCGCGGCGCTCCTTGCCGTCGGGCAGGTCGTCGGCGTCGGCGTCGGGCCGGTCGTCGTCCGCGGGGCGCTCGCGGCCCTCGCGACGCTCCTGCGCCTCCTGCTCGGCGATGGACGCGGCCGCGGCCTGCCGCAGGCGCATCCCGTCGAGCTCGTCCTGCGCCTCCTGGGCCCTCTTCTTGTCGCTCTGCTTCGTGTCGCGCGGCGGCAGCAGGATGTCCTTCTCCGCCTCCATGCCGGCCTGCAGCTCACGGCCGCGCTCGATCTCGGCGTCGAACTCGGCGCCGAAGAGCAGGGCGTTGTTCGTGATCCAGAGCCAGAGCAGGAAGACGATGACGGCACCGAGCGAGCCGTACGTCTTGTTGTAGTTCGAGAAGTTGCTCACGTAGAAGCCGAAGCCGACGCTGGCGATCATCCAGATGGCGATGGCGAGCAGCGAGCCCATGCTGATCCAGCGGAACTTCGGCTGCTTGACGTTCGGCGAGAAGTAGAAGAGCACCGCGACGACGACCACGATGATGACCAGCAGCACCGGCCACTTGACGATGCCCCAGACGAAGACCGCCGTCGAGCCGAGGCCGATCACGTCGCCGACGGCCTGGGCCACGTCGCCGCTCAGCACGAGGATGAGGCCCGCGACGACGACGAGCACGACCGTGACGGCCGTGATCGCGAGGTTCGTGGGGCGCAGCTTCCAGATCGGTCGGCCCTCGTCGATCTCGTACACCCGGTTCATCGCGCGGCCGAAGGCCCCGACGTACCCGGACGCCGACCAGAGGGCACCGAGCACGCCGACGACGAAGGTGATGCCCGCCGCGGGCGACATGGTCACCTCGCGGATCGGTTCGCGGAGCGTCTCGGCGACCGAGCCGCCGCCGAGCTGCGTGAGCAGCTGGAGCACGGTGTCCGTGGTCTGCTGGGCCTGCCCGAAGAGGCCGAGCACCGACACGATCGCCAGCAGCGCCGGGAAGAGGGCGAGCACGGCGTAGTAGGTCAGGGCCGCCGCCAGGTCGGTGCACTGGTCGGAGGTGAACTCGCGGAGGGTCTTCTTGAGCACGTAGCCCCACGAGGGCTTGTGCAGGTCGTTCGGGCTGTCGGGCTTGCGCGCGTCGTCGGGGTCGGGAGCCTGCTGCTCGCGCTCGGTGCTGCTCTGCGCCATGGTGTTGTCCTTCGTTCTGGGGGACGCCCTGGGGTGAGGGGGTGCCCACCAGCGCGACGGGGCAGCCGTCAGGCGGGGGGCTGGAGGTGGGGTGGGGAAGAAGAGGAGGTGCGGGAGTCGCGGCGCCGGTCAGCGCCGCGCCTCCCGCACCCGGGGCCCTAGCGTCGGGCGATCCGCACGACGCCGGCCACGACCGAGGCGAGTCCGACGACCCCGGCGACGCCCGCGGCCACCACGGGCCGCGGGTCGTCGTGCCAGCGTCGGGAGACGCTGTCGCGGAGGCGACGGGCGTGCGCCGGCACGCTCAGCTTGTCCTCGATCGCGTCGAGGGTGCGGGCGAACTCCTCGCGGGTGCGCGCCACGTCGAGCTCGAGCTCGGGGATGCTCGGGGCGGACCCGTCGGAGCCCGCACCGTCGCCGTCACCGGCGCGGTCGTCGCGGCGGTCGCCGGAGTCGTCCCGGCTCACGAGCCGGTGCCCTTGAGCGCGGCGACGTCCGCCTTGACGTTCTCGACGGCCTTCTCCGGCACGGGCGGAACGCCCTTCTTCAGCGCCTTGACGCCGAGCAGCGCGAGGACGGCCGTGACGACCAGCAGCACGCCGGCCACGATCAGCGCGGCGAGCCACGGGGCGACGACCGTCGCGAGGCCGAGGATGCCCGCGGTGATGAGCACGGCCAGCAGGAAGAAGCCGAACAGCGCGGCCCCGACCAGCAGGCCCGCGCCGACGCCGGCCTCCTTGAGCTTGGTGGCGAGCTCCTTCTTGGCGAGCGCGATCTCGCCGCGGATCAACCGCGAGATGAGGTCGGGCAGGCTGCCGAGGAGCGACCCGAGCGACCGCTTGGTGCTCTGGTCAGGTGCTTTGAGGTCACTCACCGGCGTTCACGCCCGGGAGCGGGCCCGAGCCGGGCTCGCCCTTGCCCTTGCCCTTGGCGCCACGACCGGCGTCCTTGACCGCGTCGGCGGCGTCCGAGGCCTTGGACTCGGCCTTGTCGGCCAGCGCACCGACCTTGTCCGCGACGTCGGAGTCGCCCGACTTCGAGGCGACCGACTTGGCCTTGGCGGCCGCGTCGCCCGCGACCTCCTGGATCTTCTTGCCGACCACGGGGGCGTTCTCCTTGACGAAGCCCTCCGCCTGCTGGACGGTCTTCTGCACGTTCGGGTTCTCCCACAGGCTCTCGGCCTGCGACTTGATCTTGACGTACGCGCCACGGCCCGCGCGGGCGCCGAGGACGTAGCCGACTGCCGCTCCGGCGACGAAGAGGATCTTGCCCTTCATGAGTGCTCCTTGGGTCAGACCCGCTCACGGCGGGTGTCGAGATGTCTGGTGACCACGCTGGCACGTTCGCGCTCGGGCCGACCAGATCCGCGACTCCTACCGCTCGTGGTCGAGCACCCGGGCCTCGGTCGCGACGCCCGCGGCAACGCCCCGGTCGGGCGCGAGCAGGCCGAGGGCGCGCCGCAGGGTCCAGCCCGGCAGCCCCGCCGCGGCGAGCGCCGCTTCCATGAGCCGGACGACGCACCAGCCGAACAGCGCGACGACGATGGCGTTGCGCGCCGCGAGCGCCAGCACGGCGGCGGGCTGCAGGTCGATCAGCTCGCGGTACATCACCGGGAAGACGAGGGTCGTGAGTCCGGCCGCCCACGCGGTCAGGCGGGCCGGCACGCGGAAGAGGTCGGGGCGCTGCGCGAGGCCGACGGCCACCACCGGGGCGATCCAGAGCATGTACTGCGGCGAGCCGACCTTGTTGAACACGACGAAGGTCGTCGTCAGGGTCAGGGCGCCGAGCAGCACGAGCTGGACCTCGTCGCCCGAGGTCGAGCGGCGCGCCCCCGGCAGCCCGAACGCGGCGACGGCGAGCAGGGCGAGCAGCGCCAGCACCACGCCGAGCATGAGCTCGGTGCTGCTGTTGATCGCCCAGGTGTCGCCCGGGCCCATGACCTCCCGGGTCGCGAGGGCGACGTTCTGGTAGACCGACGCCCCCGGCACGCGGAGCATGGCCATCCACACCCACGGGGTCGAGAGCGGCGCCTCGAGCTGGAGGCCGCGGCTCGACTGGGTGCTGATGAAGGTGTCGATCCGGCTCAGGCCACCGCCGAGGGCGACGGCCGCGGCGACCCCCGCCGTCACCAGGAGGGCGGAGCGCACGACCGTCGAGCGGCGCCGCGAGGCGACCATGACCGCGGCGATGACGGCCGCCGGCCAGACCTTGATCCAGGTGGCGCCGGCGAGCAGCAGGCCCGCGACGCGGGGGCGGCGGGCGAGCAGCACCAGGGCCGTGAGCACCATGGGCGCGCTGAACCCCTCGAGGCGGAGGAAGGCCACCGGGCTGAGCAGGAAGAGCACGAGCAGCCACCACCAGGCGGCCGGGGTCTCGACGGTGCGGCGGCCCCGGTCGGTCAGCACCCAGAGCGAGACGCCGTTCAGCAGCGTCAGCATCACCAGCCAGACGAACTGGTACATCGACTCGCCGAGCACGTTCGGCAGCACGATCGGCAGCAGGGCGCCCGCCGGGTAGACCCAGGTGAAGTCGAGCACCGGCCACGACCCCGAGCTCAGGGCGTCGGTGGCCCAGGTGCGGTACAGCGGCAGGTCGCCGCTCACGCCGCCGGCGAGCATGAGGGGCGTCAGGGCCAGGAAGAGCGCGGCGTGCAGGGCCGCGAACGTCCACCACAGCCCGTGCGGGTGCTGACGCACCAACCGCCACCGGGACGCCAGCCGGCCGGCCAGGTCGCGGAGGGCGCGCGCGGGCCGCGGGCGCTCGGGGGTGCGGGAGGTCTGCGTGCTCACGGGCCGAAGATACGGCCAGGACCTTTCGCCCGGGTGAACTCGGGGCCACATCGGGCCGATCTCATCCGCGCGACGGAGCGGCCCTCCGCCGATCGGCCGCCCGGCCCCGCGGGTCGGCGACGCGGCCGGTCGGCCGAGGCCCCGGGGAGTCGCGGGTCAGCCGAGCGCGACCCACCAGATCAGCAGCATGGTCACCACGAACCCCGACACGAAGTTCAGCGTCAGGAACCGCCTCCACCCCCGGTTGACCCCCTCCGCGTCGGCGTCGGCGACGTTCCACCACGGCGCGCAGCTGATCGCGTAGGCGACCGGGAGGAGCGCGGCGAACGGCCCCGGGGTGTCGGTGAAGGTCATCAGCAGCGCCGCGAGCAGGTACGCGACGACCGAGAGCCGCACCGTGGTGCGGGCGCCGAAGACCGTCGCGATCGAGGCGATGCCGCCCTCGCGGTCGGCGATGACGTCCTGCACGGCCCCGAAGGCGTGGCTGGCGGTGCCCCAGAGGAAGAACGCGCCGAGCAGGGCCCACAGCGCGGGCGTGACGTCGGCCCCGGCGAGCACGAGGCCGTAGACGGCGGGGCTCACGAAGTGCGTGCTCGAGGTGACCGAGTCGACGACCGGGCGCTCCTTGAAGCGCAGGCGCGGGGCCGAGTAGGCGACGACGGCGAAGACGCTGACCGCCAGCACGAGCCAGCTCAGCGGACTGCCGACGGCGACCAGGAAGACCAGGAAGGGCACGTTCGTGACGACCGCGGCGACCAGCGTGGGCCGGTGCATGCTGCGGTCGAGCAGCGCCCCCTCGACGCCGCCCTTGCGGGGGTTGCGCAGGTCGCTCTCGTAGTCGAAGACGTCGTTGATGCCGTACATCGCGAGGTTGTACGGCACGAGGAAGTAGAGGGTGCCGACGATCGCGACGAGCCACGGCACCGCGGTGACGTCGTAGCTCGTGCCGCCGTCGGGCGTGCTGCCGCTCGCGGCGCTCAGCAGGTAGGCGGCCGCGAACGGGAACGCAGTGTTGATCCAGCTGAGGGGTCGCGACGACCAGGCCAGGGCGCGCAGGGTGGCGATCACCGCGACTCCTCCGGTCCTGCGGCGGGCTGGGCCGGCCGCGCCGGCCCAGCACGTCGGGCCGGTCGCTCGAGCGACGGCTCGCGGGCCGGGCGGCGGCCGCCGAGCAGCGTCCAGACGCTCGGCAGCAGCACGAGCGCCGCGACGGAGTAGGCGAAGTCCTCGAGCGGGGCGACGCCGAGCTTCGCGCCGCTGATGCGGGCCTCGTCGTAGCCGACCAGGCCGACGCCGATCATGACGTTGTCGAAGACGGCGGTCATCACGAGCAGCACGACGGTCGTGAGCCCGGCGGCGCGCACGACCTCGGTGCGGTCGCGGGCCCCCGAGGAGGCGCGCCCCCGTGCCCGGAGCCGGTGCAGCAGCAGCGCCGCGGCCGCGGTCACGGCCACGAGCCCGAGGAAGACGGCGTTCACCGCCCAGTACGTCACGCGCGGGCCCCCTCGCGGCGGGCGGCGAGCACCCCGAGCGCGAGGCGCGCTCCGGAGTGCAGGTTCATCGTCAGCCAGCAGAGCAGCACGAGGAAGAAGACCTCCTCGAGCGGCAGCTCGGGCGCCAGCTGCACGCCCGTCATGAACGACGTCTCGCCGCGGAAGAAGATGCCGAGGTCGATGCCGACGACGTCCCAGACCAGGAAGAAGGCGACGCCGACGAGCAGCGTCACCGCCGCACGCCAGCCGTCGCGCCAGAAGAACAGCGTGAAGCGCCGGTCGAGCGCCGCCATGCCGGCCAGCGAGATCAGCAGCGCGACGAGGTAGGCGGCGCCCATCAGGCCGTTCCGGCGGCGGCCGGCGCGGCGGGGGCCCCGGCCTCGGCGGCGGGCTCGGGCAGCGGCTCGGTGCTCGTGTCGCCGCGCATGTTCTTGAGCAGCACCTCGGCGCTGATCAGGCACATCGGCAGGCCGATGCCGGGGCGCGACGAGCCGCCGACGTAGAAGAGGTTGCGCACGTGCTCCGAGGTGTTGCCGGCGCGGAACATCGCGCTCTGGTCGAGCGTGTGCGCCGGGCCGAGCATGCTGCCCTGCCAGGCGTTGACGTCGTCGACGAAGTCGCGCGGCCCGCGGGTGCGCCGCAGCACGACGCGCGACGCGAGGTCGGGCACGCCCGCCCAGCGGCTGATCTGGTCGATCACCTGGTCGGCGAGGCGCTCGACCATCGGGTCGCCGTCGCCGTCGACGTCGCCGCGGCCGAGCGCGGGGTCGGCGGGCAGCGGCACGAGCACGAAGAGGTTCGTCTGGCCCTCGGGCGCCGTCGACGGGTCGATCGTGCTGGGCTTGCAGACGTAGAGCGACGGCGGCTCGGGGATCCGCTTGTCGTCGCCGAAGATCCGCTCGAAGTTCTCGTGCCAGTCGCGCGCGAAGAACAGCGAGTGGTGCTCGAGCTCGGGCAGCTCGCCCTCGACGCCGAGGTAGACGAGCAGGGCGCTCGGGCCGGGGTCACGGCCGTGCCAGTACTTCTCGTCGTAGGTGCGCAGCGAGCGGGGCAGGAGGCGCGTCTCGGTGTGGTGCAGGTCGGCCGCGCTGACGACGGTGTCGGCCTCGAGGGCGTGCTCCGCGCCTCCCGCGTGGGTGTACTCGACGCCCGTGGCCCGCGCCGTCGATACCCGTGGGCGACCCCGTCGGGGCGCGGCGTCGGCCTCGACGGCCGTCGTGATGCGCGTGACCGAGGCGCCGGTGACGATCGTGACCCCGGCGTCGCGGGCGACCGCGGCGATGCGCTCGATGACCGTCGTCAGCCCGCCCTGCGGGTACAGCACCCCGTCGTCGAGGTCGAGGGTGCTCATCAGGTGGTACATGCTCGGTGTGCGGAACGGCGACGAGCCGAGGAAGACCGCGGGGTAGTCGAGGATCTGCTTGAGGCGCGGCTCGCTGACCGTCTTCGACGCGAAGGTGTCCAGGTCTTGCAGGAGGAGCCGGGCGAGCTTGGGCAGCCGCACGACGACGTCGCCGCGGAGCAGCGGCGACACGCTCTCGAAGCTCGTGTAGAGGAACCGCTGCTTCGCCATCTCGTACGTGTCGCGGGCCGAGCGGAGGTACCGGCGCATCCGCTCGCCGCTGCCGGGCTCGACGCTCTCGAACAGGGCGACGTTGCGCTCGAGGCCGAGCGGCACGTCGATCGGGGCCGGGTCGTCGTCGCCGGGCTCGGCGCCCGGCTCGAAGAAGACGCGGTAGCCGGGGTCGAGCGCCACGAGGTCGAGCTGCTCGTCGGCGCTCGTGCCCATCAGCTTGAAGAAGTGGTCGAAGACCTCGGGCATGAGGTACCAGCTCGGGCCGAGGTCGAAGCGGAAGCCGTCGCTCGCCCAGCTGCCCGCGCGGCCGCCGACGGCGTCGTTCTTCTCGAGCACCGTGACGTCGTGGCCCTCGCGGGCGAGCAGCGCCGCCGAGGCGAGGCCGCTGATGCCGCCGCCGATCACGACCACCCGGCGGCCGTGCCGCTCGACCGTCGTCGCGCCGGTGGTGGACTTCAGCCAGGGTGTGCTCACGAAGGGGCTCCGTCGGTCGGGGTGGTGCTCGGGGTGCGGGCGGGCGGCACGGCCACGACGCGGCCGACCGCGGCGCCGGCCGCGATGCGCAGCTTCACCGGGTTCGGCACGCGGACGCGTGCCCGGATCAGCGAGGAGGCGGGGGTCGCCTCGAGCCGTCGGTTCAGCTCGGCGAACAGGCCGTGGGCCAGCGCCACCGCGCGCCGCGACGACGCGGGCAGCACGGGGATGATCTCGCCGGCGACCCGCAGGTCGTCGTCGATGTCGTCGACGAGCCGCCGCTTGGTCGCCTCGTCGAAGGTGTCGACGTCGACGCCGGGGAAGTAGCTGCGGCCCAGGTGCTCGAAGTCCGCCGCGAGGTCGCGGAGGAAGTTGACCTTCTGGAAGGCGGCGCCGAGGCGGCAGGCGCCCTCGTCGAGGGCGGCCCGCGTGCTGGCGGGGTAGCCGTGCCCGACGAGGAAGGCGCGGAGGCACATCAGGCCGACGACCTCGGCCGAGCCGTAGATGTACCGACGGAACGACTCGTCGTCGTGCTCGCGGGCGCTGAGGTCGGCCCGCATCGAGGCGAAGAAGGGCCGCGTGAGCTCGGTGCCGAAGCCCGTGGCCCGGGCGGTGCGCGCGAAGGCGTGCACGACGAGGTCGGAGCTGAAGCCCTCCGCGAGCGCCCGCTCGGTCGTGGCCTCGTAGTCGTCGAGGCACCGGCCGGCGGCCGCGACGTCGAGCCCGGCCTCGGCGGCGGGGCCGTCGACGATCTCGTCGGCGACGCGCACCAGCGCGTAGACGTTCTCGACGTGCTGCCGCACGTCGGGCCCGAGGAGGCGCGAGGCGAGCCCGAAGGAGGTCGAGTACCGGCGGATCACGCCGGCCGCGGTCTGGTCGGCGACCGCGTCGTAGAGCGAGAGGCCGGTCACCGCACGCGCTCCAGGACGGTCGCGACGACGGGGGCCAGGGCCTCGCGGAGCGCGTCGCCCACGGCCGGGCCGTCGAGCACGGCGAGCGCGCGGCGGGCGTGCTGCTCGACGAGGGACTCGGCGAACGCGCGGGCCCCGCAGGCCTCGAGCCGGGCGCGCACGTGCTCCGCCTCGGCCTCCGTGAGGTCGGCCTTGCCGATGAACGGGCGGATGGCGAACCACTCGTCGGTCGTGGCCGCGTGGGCGACGATGACGGTGCGCTTGCCCTCGCGGAGGTCGCCGAGGGTGGTCTTGCCGGTGTCGGACTCGAGGCCGAAGACGCCGAGCAGGTCGTCGACCACCTGGTAGGCGACGCCGACCTCGCGGCCGAACTCGCCGACCGCGTCGACGACGGCGTCGGGGGCGCCGGCCAGCACGGCCCCGGCCTGCAGCGGGGCCTCGAACGAGTAGACCGCCGTCTTGGCGCGCTCCATGTCGAGGATCTCGGCGACCGTCGGCACCTCGGGCGAGAGCGACAGCTCGACGTCGACCATCTCGCCGCCCGCGCTGACGAAGATCGCCTCGTCGAGGATGTCGAGGAGGCGCGCCCGCACGCCGCCCTCGCACCGGACGTCGAGCAGCAGCCGGCTGGCCCCGGCGAGCGCGAGGTCGCCCGCGATGACGGCGGCCGACATGCCCCGGTGCTCGGCGGCGGGGGTCGGGATGCCCGCCGTCGTGGCCGTGTCGCGGTAGCTGCCGGAGACGTTGGGGATGCCGCGGCGCGAGAAGTCGCGGTCGATGACGTCGTCGTGGACGATCAGGGCCGTGTGCAGGAGCTCGAAGGAGGCCGCGACGCCGGCGACGGCCTCGTCGTCGGTGCCGCCGAGGGCGTCGTAGGCGGTGAAGACCATGCGGGGCCGGAAGCGCTTGCCGCCGACCGTGTTGCGCTCGAGCACCGACCAGAGCTCGACGTAGCGACGGCCCACGAGCGCGGCCCGGCGCTCGGCCAGCCGGAAGAAGTCGTCGAGGACGACCTCGACACGCTCGTGTCGGGCGCGCGCACCGCCGCGCAGCTGTTGAGCGTCCACAGAGGGCAGACTACCTCCCATGGAACTCGGCGAACGCGCTCATGCTCAGCCTCTCGACAGCCCTCCTGCAGGGTCTGATCAGGAGATGGTGGTCCTCCTCGACGAGGCCGGCGCGCCCGTCGGCAGCACGCCGAAGGCCACCGTGCACACGACGGCGACGCCGCTGCACCTCGCCTTCAGCTGCCACGTCGTCGACGAGCGGGGCCGCGTGCTCGTCACCCGCCGTGCCCTGTCGAAGAAGACCTGGCCCGGCGTCTGGACGAACTCGTTCTGCGGCCACCCCGCGCCGGGCGAGACCCCCGAGGAAGCCGTCTACCGCCGCGCGTCGCAGGAGCTCGGCATCGAGGTGGCCGACGTCAGCGTGATCCTGCCGGAGTTCCGGTACGTCGCGACCGACGCCTCCGGCATCGTCGAGAACGAGATCTGCCCGGTGTTCACCGCCCGCGCGGTCGGCGTGCCCGACCCCTCGCCCGACGAGGTCGCCGAGTGGGCCTGGCTCGAGCCCGAGGCGCTCCGCGGGGCCGTCGAGGCGGCGCCCTTCGCCTTCAGCCCGTGGCTGGGGTGGCAGCTGGCCGCCTGGCCCGTGACGGCGGCCTGACCGGGCCGACCCGCGCCTCCTGCCCTGCCGGGGCCTGCCCGAGGCAGCACGACGACGGCGCCGCCACCTCCTGCGAGGTGACGGCGCCGTCGTCGTGTGCGGGCGGGCTCAGCGGGGGCGGAGCGTCGCCGCGGCGGGGCAGTCGAAGGGGTCGCGAGCGGCGAGGCCGACGCGGTTGAGGTAGCGGATGACGATCCCGTACGACTTGATCGCGGTGGTCTCCGCGTAGGGGATGTCGTGCTTGGCGCAGTGCTCCTTGACGAGCAGGCTCGCGGCGCGCAGGTGCGGCCGGGCCATGCTCGGGAAGAGGTGGTGCTCGATCTGGAAGTTCAGGCCGCCCATGAACGCGGTCGAGAAACGACCGGTGATGTTGCGCGAGGTGAGCACCTGCTTGCTGAGGAAGTCGACCTTCGCGCCCTCCGGGATGATCGGCATGCCCTTGTGGTTCGGGGCGAACGACGAGCCCATGTAGAGGCCGAAGACGGCCATCTGCACGCCGATGAAGGCGAACGCCATGCCGACGGGCAGGAAGGCGAAGACGACGGCGAAGTAGGCGATCATGCGGCCGGCGATCAGCGACACCTCGAGGGCGCGGCCCTCGACCTTCTCCTTCGTCAGCAGCACCTTGATCGAGTGCACGTGGAGGTTGACGCCCTCGCCGAGCAGCAGGGGGAAGAAGAACCAGCCCTGGCGACGCGTCAGCTGGCGCATCAGGCCGGTCTGCTTCGCCGCGTCCTCCTCGAGGAAGGAGACCGTGTCGAACGCGATGTCCGGGTCCTTGCCCTTGGTGTTCGGGTTGGCGTGGTGGCGCGTGTGCTTCGACATCCACCACGCGTAGCTCATGCCGACGACGCCGGCGGCGAGCACGCGGCCCACCTTGTCGTTGCGCGTGCCCGAGTCGAACACCTGACGGTGCGCGGCCTCGTGGGTGAGGAAGGCGAACTGGGTGAGGATGACGCCGAGCGCGGCCGCGATGAGCAGCTGGAACCAGCTCGAGCCGAGCAGGACGAAGCCGGTCGCCGCGCCGAGCAGGCAGACGACGAGCACGACGAAGACGGTGACGTAGAACCCGGTCCGACGGCGGAGCAGCCCTGCTTCGCGCACCGACGCCAGGAGCGTCGAGTAGGTGCTGGTCGGCTTGCTGGCCGATCCGGGCACGGTCGGACGGAACCCGGCCGGAGCCGAGGGGGCGATGGAGGTCATGCAGCTCCCGCGATGGTGGACTTCCCAGCCAGTGGTGGTGAGCATGCGCCCTCGGATGTGACGACCGTAGGGGCCGGGGCTGGGCATCGGTAGGGAGATCGCCGCGTGTCCCCCTGTCCCCTCCGGGTGGTCCTGGCCTCGACCGCCCAGGTGATCCTCGCCCCCGGGGCGCGGACCCTGGTGATACTGACATCCGGCATGTCACCATGGACGGATGACGGCCTCGCACCTCGACTCCCCCGCCCCGCTCGTCGGCCTCGTGCACGGCTGCCCGCCAGCTCCCCTCGTACTGCCCGCGCTCGACGAGGCGGGCGCGGCGGGGGTGGGGGCGGGCATCCGCGAGCTCGTCGCGGCGCCGTGCGGCGGGCCGTGCGACGGGGCCACGACGCTCGAGCTGCGGGGGCTCGGCGGGTGGGGCCTCGACGGGTGGGCGCCCGGCCTCCCCGGCACGCGCCCCGTGGCCGTGCCGCCCGGCGCCCGCGTCGACGGGCTCTCCGCCGAGCACGACGGGCCGGTGCGGCACGGTCTCATCGCCCTCGTCGAGGCCCGGCGGGGGACTGCGGGAGGCGCGGGGTCCCCGCAGCTCCACCACCGCCTCCTCGTCCGCGGGCGCTCCGACGTGCCCCTCGTGCTGGAGCTCCTCAGCGACCTGCGTCGCGACCCGTCCCGGGGCTGGCGGGCCGCCTCCGTCGCCGCCGTGCGCCTCAGCGCCCTGCCGCAGGGCGTCGCGATCGACGAACCGGGCCCGGACGGCGCCGACGACTGCCTGCGCCTGCTCGCCGGGCGGCTCGTCTCGCTGAGCCTCGTCTCGACGGGGATGCTCCAGGCGCGGCGGCCCGGCCGGGTCGGGGGCGTGGCCGGGCACCCCGCGGGCCGCGTCGGCTCCGCCCCGGCTCCGGCCGTGGGCGCCGCCCGGAGGTGGGCTGTCAGCGAGGGGCGGTAAACTCGGGCCGTCTGCTCGGCGTCGCCGGGCCCGCCCCCGTCGAAGAAGGTCTCCCGTGCCTGCTGCTGCCGCGCCCTCCCCCGGGCCGACCGAGCCCCGGCCGAGCGACCCCGCGACCACCGTCCACGAGGCCGGTGCGCACGGCCGTGACCGGCCCGTCGGCCGTGTCGACCTCGCCGGGTCGGCGCCCCGCTACTGGCCCGTGCCGATCCTCCGGGCCGTCCCGGCGATCGCCCTCGGCGTCGCCATCACGTTCTCGCCCGACCACTCGCCGCGCGTGGGCCTGCTCGCCCTCGGCGTCGCGGGCGTCGTCGGCGGCCTCGTGCTCGCCGTCGGGTCGCTCCGCCGGCTCGACGACCCGTCGAGCCGCACCCTCGGCCTCGTGCAGGGCCTCGTCAGCCTCGTCGTGGGCGCCCTGGCCCTCGCGTTCTCGGGCGGCGGCCTGCCGGTGCTCGTCGCCCTCGTCACCACCTTCGCGCTCGTCACGGGCGCGCTCGAGCTCGTCACCGGGCTGCGTCGCCGTCGACGCACCCCCCTGGCCCGCGACTGGACCACCGTCGGCGCGATGACGCTCCTGCTGGCCCTCGCCTTCCTCGTCGTCCCGCCCGACTACGCCGAGCAACTCGGCGGCGTGGAGCAGATCGACGGCGTGCTCACGTCTTCGACCGTGCTCGTGGGCCTGCTCGGCGCGTGGGGAGCGGTGGTCGGGGTCTACCTCGTCATCGCCGGCCTCTCGCTCAAGTGGCAGACGGGCGCCGACGCGGCGACCGACGCCGCCCCCCAGACCAGTGCAGACGGAGTACAGCACCCATGACACAGCCCAGCTGGCGCGACCGCGTCCGCCCCGCCGAGTTCCTCGGCCTCAGCGCCGTCTTCGCGGTGTTCGTCGGGGTCGTCGTGCTCATGACGACCCGCGAGCTCGACCTCGCGCTGATCTTCCTCTGCATCGGCTTCATCGTCGCGCTCGTCGTCATCGCGATGCTCGCCCTCGCGGCCAAGCCGAACGACGACGAGCAGCACGAGATCGACGAGAGCGGCAAGCCCCGCGGCCACTGAGCCCCCGCGGCCACTGAGCCCCCGCACGCGCCCAGCTCTCCCCCTGACCTGAGCCGAAGTCGGCGGGTCGCCGTCCTCGCGGGCGGGCCCGCGCGGACCCGCCGGGGAGGACGTGAACCCGCCGCACCCCCAGAGCTCGAGGGAGTGGGCGGGCCGCCGTCCTCGCGGGCGGGCTGCGGGCTACGCCAGGCGGTCGACGAGCTGCGACGCGATGCCGGTGTAGCCAGCGGGCGTCAGCGCCACGAGGCGCGCCTTCGCCTCGGCGCCGATGTCGAGCCCCTCGACGAAGGCCACGAGCTCGGCCTGGCCGACCCGACGGCCGCGGGTGAGCTCCTTGAGCATCGCGTAGGGGTCGGCGATCGACGAGCGACCGGCGACGACCTCGGCGCGGACGACCGTCTGGATCGCCTCGCCGAGCACCTCCCAGTTGCCCTCGAGGTCGGCCTCGAGCGCGGCGGTGCCGACGGCGATCTCGCCGAGCCCGCGGCGCAGGTTGTCGAGCGCGAGCATCGAGTGCCCGAAGGCCACGCCGATGTTGCGCTGCGTCGACGAGTCGGTGAGGTCGCGCTGCTGGCGCGAGGTGACGAGCGTCGCGGCGAGCGAGTCGAGCAGGGCGCACGAGAGCTCGAGGTTGGCCTCGGCGTTCTCGAAGCGGATCGGGTTGATCTTGTGCGGCATCGTCGACGAGCCGGTCGAGCCCGCGATCGGGATCTGGGTGAAGTACCCCATCGAGATGTAGGTCCAGATGTCGGTCGCGAGGTTGTGCAGCACCCGGTTGACGTGAGCCACCCGCGAGTAGAGCTCGGCCTGCCAGTCGTGCGACTCGATCTGGGTGGTCAGCGGGTTCCAGGTGAGGCCGAGGCGCTCCTCGACGAACTCGCGCGAGACCTCGGGCCAGTCGGCCGAGGGGTCGGCGACGACGTGGGCCGAGAAGGTGCCGGTGGCGCCGCTGAACTTGCCGAGGTACTCGGTGCCCTCGATCTGCGCGCGGAGGCGCCGGAGGCGGTGCACGAAGACCGCGAACTCCTTGCCGACGGTCGTCGGGGTCGCGGGCTGGCCGTGGGTGTGGGCCAGCATGGGCACGTCGCGGGCCTCCGTCGCCCAGCCGGCGAGCGCCTCCTGCACGGCGTCGAACGCGGGGAGCCACACCTCGGTCACCGCCTGCTTCACGGTGAGGGCGTACGAGAGGTTGTTGATGTCCTCGCTGGTGCACGCGAAGTGCGTCAGCTCGGCGATGCCGTCGAGGCCGAGGTCGGCGAGACGGGCGCGCACGTAGTACTCGACGGCCTTGACGTCGTGGCGGGTGGTGGCCTCGAGGCCCGCCAGCTCGTCGATGGCCTCCTGCCCGAAGTCGGTGACGACGGCGCGCAGCGCGGCCTTCTGCCCCTCGTCGAGCGGAGACGAGCCGAACGCGCGGCGGTCGGTCTGGGCGATCAGCCACTCGACCTCGACGTGCACCCGCGCCCGGTTGAGGCCGGCCTCGCTGAGGTGGTCGCCGAGCAGGCCGACGGAGGCGCGGTACCGGCCGTCGAGGGGGCTGAGGGGCTGAGGGGGCAACGTCATGAGGGTCCCTTGCGGAGTGCGGGTTCGATCTGGCGGAAGAGGGCGGTGCAGGCACGCTCGACCATCGCGAGCACGCTGTCGAACATCGCGGGGTCGGAGTAGTAGGGGTCGGGCACGTCGGTGCCGACGGGCTCGCCTCCGCTCGCCCGGTCGAACGACAGCAGCAGCTGCACCTTCGACCGGTCGGCCTCGTTCGTCGCCCACGACCGCAGCACCCGCTCGTGACCCCTGTCCAACGCGACCACGAGGTCGTAGCGCGCGAAGTCGGCGGTCTCGAACTGCCTCGCCCGGTGCCGCTGACCATCGTAGCCGCGGGCCGCGAGGGCACTCACGGTGCGCGGGTCGGCCCCCTCGCCGACGTGCCAGTCGCCCGTGCCGGCCGAGGTCACCTCGAGGGCGTCGCCCAGCCCGGCCCGGCGCGCGACCTCGCGCAGCACGATCTCCGCCATGGGCGACCGGCAGATGTTGCCGGTGCAGACGAAGCAGACGCGGAAGCGGTTCACCGCCGACGGTCGCGCGGCTCGACGACGGGCCGCACGACGATGCCGATCAGCCAGGCGACGATCGCGAGCACGAGGGCCCCGAGCACGCCCCACCAGAAGCCGTCGACCTGCAGGCCGAACCCGATGACGTCGGAGACCGCGGCGACGATCACCAGCAGGAGCCCGTTGACGATCAGCGAGAGCAGGCCGAGCGTGAGCACGTAGAGAGGGAACGCGACCACGCGGATGACGGTGCCGACGACGCCGTTGACGACGCCGAAGATCAGGGCGACGAGGAGGTAGGTGAGCACCGTCTCGGTCGTGCCCTCCGACCCGTACGCGTCGACGCTCACCCCCGAGACCAGTGACGTGGTCGCCCAGAGGGCGAGGGCGTTGATCAGCAGCCGCACGACGAATCGGGTCATGGGCCCATCATGCCGACCCCGCCCCGCGCGCGGTAGTCGCCGACCGCCTCCGCCCGCCCTAAGGTGGCCGGGTGACCAGTCCCGTGCGCCTCCGCCCCGAGATCGCGGCGCTGCCGCCCTACCGCCAGGGGAAGCAGGCCGCCGCCGACGCGTTCAAGCTGTCGTCGAACGAGAACCCCTTCGAGCCGCTGCCCGGCGTCGTCGAGGCCCTGCGCGGCGCGGTCGCCGTCAACCGGTACCCCGACGCCAGCGCCTCCGCCCTGCGCGCAGCCCTGGCCGACAAGTGGGGCGTCACCACCGACGAGGTGCACGTCGGCGCCGGTTCGGTGTCGCTGCTCAACCAGTTCGTGCTCGCCGCCGCGGCGCCCGGCGACGAGGTCGTCTACGCCTGGCGCTCGTTCGAGGCCTACCCGGGCATCGTCACCGTCTCGGGCGCGACGAGCGTGCCGGTGCCGCTGCGGGCCGACGGCAGCCACGACCTCGACGCCATGGCCGCCGCCGTCACCGACCGCACCCGCCTCGTCATCGTCTGCTCGCCCAACAACCCGACCGGCACGACCGTGAGCACGCACGACTTCGAGACGTTCATGGCCGCGGTGCCGGGCGACCTCCTCGTCGTGCTCGACGAGGCCTACGCCGAGTTCGTCACGGCCGACGACGCCGTCCGCGGCGGGTCGCTCACCGAGCGCCACCCCAATCTCGTCGTGCTGCGCACCTTCTCGAAGGCGTACGGGCTGGCGGCCCTCCGCGTCGGGTACGCGATCGGCGCCTCCTCGGTGCTCGACGCCGCCCGCGCGACCGCCATCCCCCTCTCGGTCACCGAGCAGGGGCAGGCCGCCGCGCTCGCCTCGCTCGCGCTCGAGGGCGAGCTGCTCAGCCGGGTCGCCCGCCTCGCGACCCTGCGCGACCAGGTGCGCCAGGCCCTGCTCGACCAGGGCTGGTCGGTGCCCGACGCCCAGGGCAACTTCGTCTGGCTCGCCACCGGCGACGACACCGCCCGCGCGGCCGAGGTGTTCGAGCGGCACGGCATCGTCGTGCGCGCCTTCGCCCCGGAGGGCCTCCGCATCACGATCGGCGAGCCCGCGTCCGTCGACGGGCTGCTGCGCGCGGCGCGCGAGCTGCGCGGCGACACATCCTCCTGACGGCATGTGGGCCTGAGTAGATTGGACCCCATGTCCTCCACCGAAGCGGGCCGCGACGTGACGACGATCCAGCTGCTGAGCCCCACGGGCGAGCGGGTCGACTCCGACGCCTCGGCCGAGTTCCAGCCCTACGTCGACGCGCTCACCGACGACCAGCTGCGCGCGTTCCACCGCGACATGGTGCTGACCCGGCGCTTCGACGTCGAGGCCGCCGCCCTCGCCCGCCAGGGCCAGCTCGCCCTGTGGGTGCCGAGCCACGGCCAGGAGGGCGCCCAGATCGGGCTCGCGCACGCGACCCGCCCGCAGGACCACCTCTTCCCGTCGTACCGCGAGCACGCCGTCGCTCTGAGCCGCGGCGTCGACCCCGTCGACATCCTACGCCTGCTGCGCGGCCACACGCACGGCGGCTGGAACCCCGCCGAGCACCACAACTTCCACGTCTACACGCTCGTGATCGGCTCGCAGACCCTGCACGCCACGGGCTACGCGATGGGCCTCACGCTCGACGGCAAGGCCGGCACCGGCGACGTCGAGACCGACCAGGCCGTCGTCACGTTCTTCGGCGACGGAGCGACCAGCCAGGGCGACGTCAGCGAGGCGCTGGTCTTCGCCGCGAGCTTCCAGACGCCCGAGCTGTTCTTCCTGCAGAACAACCAGTGGGCCATCAGCGTGCCGGTCTCGCGCCAGTCGCGCACCCCGCTCGTGCACCGCGCCGGCGGCTTCGGCATCCCCGGCACCCAGATCGACGGCAACGACGTGCTCGCCTCGTACGCCGTCAGCCGCCGCGACCTCGACGCCGCTCGCACGGGTGGCGGCCCCCGCTTCATCGAGGCGATGACCTACCGCGTCGGGGCGCACACCTCCTCCGACGACCCCACGAAGTACCGCACCGACGACGAGCTGCAGGGCTGGATCGCCCGAGACCCGATCGCCCGCTTCGAGACCTACCTGAAGGGCCTCGGCGAGACCGACGCCTTCCTCGCCGAGCTCGCCGT
>Ga0308160_10001969_pt1 | contig 26548 bp, 19 predicted proteins | sample PhyFR1_FD_201036 | JGI IMG/M metagenome (GOLD analysis project Ga0308160, IMG submission 201036) | Phyllosphere microbial communities from UC Gill Tract Community Farm, Albany, California, United States - DLSLF.R1 | ecosystem: Host-associated > Plants > Phyllosphere > Unclassified | place: USA... | reverse complement strand
GACGATCCTCGCGGCAGAAGGGGCACCCGAAGGGGCCGCCGTCTTCTTCCCCGCTGTTTACGACGTCCTGTGGTCTGCCGTCGTCTTCGTGGTCATCGCGGCGTTCTTCGGGATCTTCGCCATCCCGCGGTTCCGCAAGATCCTCGACGAGCGCGCTGAGCGCATCGAGGGCGGCATCAAGCACGCCGAGGCCGCTCAGGCCGAGGCCGCGCAGGCGCTCGGCGAGTACAAGAAGCAGCTCGCCGACGCTCGCGCCGAGGCTGCGCGCATCCGCGAGGCCGCACGCGCCGAGGGAGCCGAGATCCTCGCCGACCTCAAGCAGCAGGCCCAGGCCGAGGCCGACCGCGTCACCGCGAACGCCCACGTCCAGATCGAGGCCGAGCGCGCGGCAGCAGTCGCCTCGCTCCGTGCCGAGGTGGGCTCGCTGGCGATCGACCTCGCGTCGGGCGTCATCGGTGAGTCGCTGAACGACGACGCTCGCGCGGCGGCGGTCGTCGACCGCTTCCTGGCCGACCTCGAGGCCGACCAGAACGCGAAGGCGGGCAACTGACGATGGGTTCCATGACCAGAGAGGCCCTCAGCTCGGCGCGGGCGGTCCTGACCGACCTCGGCGACACGGCCGACCTGGCCACGGGCGAGCAGCTGCTCGACGCCGGTCGGGTCATCGGAGGGTCTGTGCAGCTGCAGGCCTACTTCGCCGACCCGGCCGTCGACGCCGTCGTCAAGAAGCAGCTCGTCGACCGCCTCTTCGGTTCCTTCTCGGAGCCCGCCCGGGCTCTGCTGCTCTCCGTGGTCGCCAGCCGCTGGTCGTCTCCCGACGACCTGCTCGCGGGTGTGGAAGAGCTCGGGTTCCGCGTGATCGCGTCCAGCTCCCCGTCCGACAGCAGCATCGAGAACGAGCTCTTCGCGTTCGACGCCGCGGTGTCGTCCGACGCTCGCCTCGAGCTGGCCATCGGCACGAAGCTGAGCGACCCCGAGGCCAAGGCGGGCCTCGTCCGCCGCCTCCTCGAGGGCAAGGCGAGCGCGCAGACCCTGGCGATCGTGAGCCACCTCGTCCGCCAGCCCCGCGGCCGGCGCATCGGCGAGCTCGTCCGTACGGCCGCCGACATCGTCGCCGACCAGTCCGGTCAGCTCGTCGCCACGGTGACGACGGCGAAGCCGCTCGACGCCGCCCACGCAGAGCGGCTCGAACGGGGCCTCTCGCAGCAGTTCGGCCGCGACCTCCGCATCAACCAGGTCATCGACCCCGCCGTCATCGGCGGTCTGCGCGTGCAGATCGGTGACGAGGTCATCGACGGGACCGTCGCCACCAAGCTCAGCCTGCTCCGCCTCCAGCTCGCCGGCTAGGCACGCTCCCACACACAGACTCGAGGCCTCCCGAAGCCTCGCTACGAATAGGAATCACAATGGCAGACATCAAGATCAGCCCCGATGAGATTCGCGACGCGCTGAAGGACTTCGTCTCGTCGTACGACCCGTCGAAGGCCTCGACCACCGAGGTCGGCTACGTCACCGACGCCGCTGACGGCATCGCCCACGTGCAGGGCCTGCCCGGCGTGATGGCCAACGAGCTCATCCGCTTCGCGGACGGCACGCAGGGCCTCGCGCAGAACCTCGACGAGGACGAGATCGGCGCCATCGTGCTCGGCGAGTTCTCGGGCATCGTCGAGGGCATGGAGGTCACCCGCACGGGTGAGGTCCTCTCCGTCCCCGTCGGCGACGGCTACCTGGGTCGCGTCGTCGACCCGCTCGGGGCCCCGATCGACGGCCTCGGCGAGATCGCGACCGAGGGGCGTCGTGCCCTCGAGCTGCAGGCGCCCGGCGTCATGCAACGCAAGTCGGTGCACGAGCCCATGCAGACCGGCATCAAGGCCATCGACGCCATGATCCCCGTCGGCCGCGGCCAGCGTCAGCTCATCATCGGCGACCGCCAGACCGGCAAGACGGCCATCGCGATCGACACGATCATCAACCAGAAGGCCAACTGGGAGTCCGGCGACACCACGAAGCAGGTCCGCTGCATCTACGTCGCCATCGGCCAGAAGGGCTCGACGATCGCCTCCGTCAAGGGTGCGCTCGAAGAGGCCGGAGCCATGGAGTACACGACCATCGTCGCCGCTCCCGCCTCCGACCCGGCGGGCTTCAAGTACCTGGCGCCCTACACCGGCTCGGCCATCGGTCAGCACTGGATGTACGGCGGCAAGCACGTCCTCATCATCTTCGACGACCTGTCGAAGCAGGCCGAGGCCTACCGCGCCGTCTCGCTCCTCCTGCGTCGCCCGCCGGGCCGCGAGGCCTACCCCGGTGACGTCTTCTACCTGCACTCGCGTCTGCTCGAGCGCTGCGCGAAGCTGTCCGACGAGCTGGGTGCCGGCTCGATGACGGGTCTCCCGATCATCGAGACGAAGGCCAACGACGTCTCGGCGTACATCCCGACGAACGTGATCTCGATCACCGACGGTCAGATCTTCCTCCAGTCCGACCTGTTCAACGCCAACCAGCGACCTGCGGTCGACGTCGGCATCTCGGTGTCGCGAGTCGGCGGTGACGCTCAGGTCAAGTCGATCAAGAAGGTCTCCGGCACGCTCAAGCTCGAGCTGGCTCAGTACCGCTCACTCGAGGCCTTCGCGATGTTCGCCTCCGACCTGGACGCCGCGAGCCGCCGTCAGCTCGCTCGTGGTGCCCGCCTCACGGAGCTCCTCAAGCAGCCGCAGTACTCGCCGTACCCGGTCGAGGACCAGGTCGTCGCGATCTGGGCCGGCACGAACGGCAAGCTCGACGAGGTGCCCGTGCCCGACATCCTGCGCTTCGAGCGCGAGCTGCTCGACTACCTGGCTCGCAACACGTCGGTGCTGTCCGACCTGCGGGAGAAGAACGTCCTGTCCGACGACATCGTGTCGACGCTCGACTCGTCGATCGACGCGTTCAAGCAGGAGTTCCAGACGGGCGAGGGCAAGCCGCTGGCCTCCGTCGGCCGCGAGGAGTTCACCGCCACCGACGCCGACGACGTCAACCAGGAGAAGATCGTCAAGGCCAAGCGCTGACGCGTTCGACCGACGATCACGACTGACGAGACAACAGGAGAGTCATGGGAGCCCAACTACGGGTCTACCGCCAGAGGATCCGCTCCGCGCAGACGACCAAGAAGGTCACTCGCGCCATGGAGCTCATCTCCGCCTCGCGCATCCAGAAGGCGCAGGCGCGGATGAAGGCCTCGGGGCCGTACTCGCGTGCCATCACGCGGGCGGTCTCGGCCGTGGCGACGTTCTCGGACGTCGACCACATCCTCACCACCGAGCCGGCGACGATCGAGCGGGCCGCGGTCGTGGTCTTCACGTCCGACCGCGGCCTCAACGGCGCCTTCAGCTCCAACACGCTGAAGGAGGCGGAGCAGCTCTCGCAGCTGCTCCGCAGCCAGGGGAAGGACGTCGTCTTCTACCTCGTCGGGCGCAAGGCGCAGAACTACTTCACGTTCCGCAAGCGTGACTCGGAGCAGATCTGGACGGGCAACACCGACCAGCCCGAGTTCGCCACGGCGAAGGAGATCGGCGACGCGGTCGTGTCGAAGTTCCTCACCGAGGCCGCCGACGGCGGCGTCGACGAGATCCACATCGTCTACAACCGCTTCGTGAACATGGTCAGCCAGGTCCCCGAGGTCGTCCGTCTGCTCCCCCTCGAGGTGGTGGAGGGCATCGAGGAGCCCGCCGAGGGCGAGGTGCTGCCTCTCTACGACTTCGAGCCCGACCCCGTCGAGGTGCTCGACTCGCTCCTCCCGGTGTACATCGAGAGCCGCATCTTCAACGCCATGCTGCAGTCGGCCGCTTCCGAGCACGCCGCCCGTCAGAAGGCCATGAAGGCCGCCAGCGACAACGCCGACACCCTCATCCGCGACTTCACCCGCCTCGCGAACAACGCTCGCCAGGCGGAGATCACGCAGCAGATCTCCGAGATCGTCGGCGGCGCCGACGCCCTCAGCTCGGCCAAGTAGATCTGCACCCCAGTTTCACCATCCGAAGAGAGAGAAGCCATGACTGACACCGCAACCGCGCCGGTCGCGACCGAGTCGGCTCCCGGCGTCGGGCGAATCGCCCGGGTCACGGGCCCCGTCGTCGACATCGAGTTCCCGCACGACGCCATCCCTGGCATCTACAACGCCCTGCACACGACGATCACCATCGGCGAGAGCACGAGCGAGCTGACCCTCGAGGTCGCCCAGCACCTCGGCGACGACCTCGTCCGCGCCATCGCCCTGAAGCCCACCGACGGTCTCGTCCGTGGCCAGGAGGTCACCGACACGGGCGGGCCCATCACGGTCCCCGTCGGCGACGTGACCAAGGGCAAGGTGTTCAGCGTCACCGGCGACATCCTGAACCTCGAGGGCGACCAGAAGGTCGAGATCACCGAGCGCTGGCCGATCCACCGCAAGCCCCCGCAGTTCGACCAGCTCGAGTCGAAGACCCAGCTGTTCGAGACCGGCATCAAGTCGATCGACCTGCTCACCCCGTACGTGCAGGGCGGCAAGATCGGCCTGTTCGGCGGTGCCGGCGTCGGCAAGACCGTCCTCATCCAGGAGATGATCCAGCGCGTCGCGCAGGACCACGGTGGAGTCTCCGTGTTCGCCGGTGTCGGCGAGCGCACCCGTGAGGGCAACGACCTCATCGGCGAGATGGACGAGGCCGGGGTGTTCGACAAGACGGCCCTCGTGTTCGGCCAGATGGACGAGCCGCCGGGGACGCGCCTCCGCGTGGCCCTGTCGGCGCTGACGATGGCGGAGTACTTCCGTGACGTGCAGAAGCAGGACGTCCTGCTCTTCATCGACAACATCTTCCGCTTCACGCAGGCCGGCTCCGAGGTGTCGACCCTGCTGGGCCGCATGCCGTCGGCCGTGGGCTACCAGCCCAACCTGGCCGACGAGATGGGCGTCCTCCAGGAGCGCATCACGTCGACCCGCGGTCACTCGATCACGTCGCTGCAGGCCATCTACGTGCCTGCGGACGACTACACCGACCCCGCCCCGGCCACGACGTTCGCGCACCTCGACGCGACGACCGAGCTGTCGCGTGAGATCGCGTCGCAGGGCCTCTACCCCGCGATCGACCCGCTGACCTCGACGAGCCGCATCCTCGACCCCCGCTACCTGGGCGAGGCGCACTACAACACGGCCATCCGCGTCAAGGCCATCCTGCAGAAGAACAAGGAACTCCAGGAGATCATCGCCATCCTCGGTGTCGACGAGCTCTCCGAGGAGGACAAGATCACGGTCGCCCGTGCTCGTCGCATCCAGCAGTTCCTCTCGCAGAACACCTACATGGCGAAGAAGTTCACCGGCGTGGAGGGCTCGACCGTCCCCCTGAAGGACACCATCGAGTCGTTCACCGCCATCGCGGACGGCGAGTTCGACCACGTGGCGACGCAGGCCTTCTTCAACGTCGGCTCCATCTCCGACGTCGAAGAGAAGTGGGCTCAGATCCAGAAGGAGAACGGCTGATCGTGGCTGCTCTCACCGTGAGCGTCGTCTCGGCCGACCAGGAAGTCTGGTCGGGCGAGGCGAGCTCCGTCGTCGCCCGCACCTCCGAGGGTGAGATCGGGATCCTGCCGGGTCACGAGCCTCTCCTCGCCATCCTGGCCACGGGCCGGGTCCGCGTCCGTCAGGCCGACGGCACCACCGTCGAGGCGACCGCGGACGACGGGTTCCTCTCCGTCGAGAACGACACGGTCACCGTGGTCGCGCGCAACGCGCAGCTGGCCTGACCCGTCTCCTCCCTCCCGTTCCACCGTGCTGTTCCTGCTGCCCCCGTCCGAGACGAAAGTCGACGGGGGCAGCGGTGCGTCCGGGGTCGACCTCGACGGGCTCTCCTTCCCGCAGCTGCGTGCTCAGCGCGAGGACGTGCTGTCGCGCCTCGCCGTCCTCTCGCAGGAGGTCGAGGCGTCCCTGGCCGCCCTCAAGATCGGGCCACGGCTCCGCTCTGAGGTGGAGCGCAACCGCGCACTGCCCACGGCGCCCGTGCTGCCGGCCTTGTCGAGGTACACGGGAGTCCTGTTCGACCCCGTCCGCGCCTCCGACCTCACCGTCGACGCCTGGGCCTGGGCGGGCCGCCACCTCGTCGTCCACTCGGCTCTCCTCGGTCTCGTCTCGGCGACGGACCTCGTCCCGGCCTACCGTCTGTCGCACGACTCGCGCCTCCCGGGGGCGAGCCTCAAGGCCACCTGGCGAGCGGCCGTCGCCCGGAGCCTCGACGAGGTCGACGACGTCGTCGTCGACCTCCGCTCAGAGGGCTACGTCGGCCTCGGCGTCGCGCCGGCCGACCGGTCGACGTACCTGCGCGTGGTCTCCGGCGCCGACGGCGGGCGCAGGGCGCTGAACCACTTCAACAAGAAGTCCAAGGGGCTCCTCGTGCGGGCGCTCCTGGACGACAGGCCCTCGCTGGAGACACTCGACGACCTCGTCGAGTGGGCCGACGGCCGGGGCGTCGTGCTGGAGCCGGGGGTGAGGGAGACCGTGCTGGTCTCGGAGTCCGTCCTGACCCCGGTGGGCTGACCCGCGCCTCCGTCGCCTGCTCCTCCCGACGGCGCGCTGCGCGCCGTCGGGCTCCGGGGCCGCGTGCGCTCAGGGCACGGCGACCGGGCCCTCCCGGTGGACGATGCCCTCGTGCTGGAGGAGCCAGCGCTTCGTGTCGACCCCTGCCCCGACCGTGTAGCCGGTGAGCCCGCCCGTGCGGCCGAGGACCCGGTGGCAGGGGACGAGGATCGGCAGGGGGTTGGCGCGCACGGCGCCTCCCACCGCACGGCCCGCCTGCGGGCTGCCGATCGTCTCGCCGAGGCGGCCGTACGTGGTCGTCCGCCCCCACTCCACCGTCGCGAGCGCGGACCAGACCGAGCGCTGGAAGGTCGACCCCGTGAGGCGGAGCGGCAGGTCGAACCACCGGCGCACGCCGAGGAAGTAGTCGCGGACCTGGGTCCGTGCCGCGACGAGGAGGGCGTCGGGCCGCTCGTCGAGGCCGTCGTGGGGGAGGCGCCCCTCCGACTCCACCGCGACGCGCTCGACCGCGAAGCCACGGCTGAGGATCTCGATGCGTCCGATGGGGGAGTCGAGCCGGACGAAGCCGGAGCCCTCCGGGGCGACGTCGGCGCCGCTGCCCGGCGGCGGGGGCGGGACGAGGGCCAGGGTTCTCATGACGAGACCCTAGGAGAACAGGGGGAGCCGGGGTGGCGGCACCGGCGCACCCTGTGGAGAACTCGCCGTCTCCTTCCCGTGGACGGTCGCCGCGGACCTGCTCCTGCTTCCCCGGCCGGGAGGTGGTCCGGCGGGCCGATACCCTGGAGCGACGGCGTCCCGGGGCCCCGGGCCGCTCCCGGCCTGTCGGTCACGACACGGCTGCCCTCGACGACCGGAGCGCCATGGCCCACGACGATCCGTCCCGACGCTCGTCCCGTGACGACGACACCGTGGTGACTCCGCTCGCGCCGCCCCCGGGGCGGGCCGTGCCCCGGGGCCTCGACGACACCGTCGTGCGGCCTCGCGGCGGCAGGCCGGGCGGAGACCAGCCGGGCACTGCGCCTGCGCGGCCCGCCCGTCGGCGTCACGGCGTCCGGGTGGGTGCCGCGGTCCACTGGCTCGACCGCCCGGTGCTCGTGGGGCGGCGACCGGCCGCTCCCCGGGTGGTCAGGGGCACCGAGCCGCTGCTCGTCGCGGTGCCCTCGGCGGGCGGTGAGGTCTCGGCGTCGCACGTGTCGTTCGACCAGCAGGGCGACGTGGTCGTCGTGACCGACCTGCGCTCGACGAACGGCACGGTCGTGGTGCTGCCGGGACGTGTTCCCGTCCGACTCCGGCAGGGCGAGTCGGTCGTGGCCCTCGCAGGGACCATAGTGGACATCGGCGACGGCGTCCTCCTCGAGGTCCTCCCGCCTCAGCGCATCCCCCTCCAGGAAGATCCCCTCCCGTGACAGAGCTCGGCAGCCCCGTGACAGACCACCACCTCGCCCTCGAGGGGTCCACCCTGACCCTCGAGTGGGCGGGCGTGACCGACGTGGGCCGTCGACGCGCCCACAACGAGGACAGCTACGTCGCCGAGGCTCCCCTCTTCGTCGTCGCGGACGGCATGGGCGGGCACAGCGCCGGCGACGTCGCCAGCGACGCCGTCGTGCGGCGGCTGCACGAGGCGGCGACAGCGCCCTTCCTCACCACCGACGCGGTCGAGGAGGCGCTGCTGCGCGCCACGGAGGAGATCGCGGTCGCGGCGGCCGACACCGAGCTCGGCGTCGGCACGACGGTGACCGGGGCGTTCCTGTCGCTCGACGACGACGAGCCGTCGTTCACGGTCTTCAACGTCGGCGACTCCCGCGTGTACCTCCTCGACGCCGGCGTCCTGCGCCAGGTGACCGTCGACCACTCCGTCGTGCAGGAGATGGTGGACGCCGGGATGCTGCACCCCGACGACGCCGAGTCGCACCCCGACAGCAACGTCATCACGCGTGCCGTGGGCTTCGACGTGGAGCCCCGACCCGACTACTGGCGCGTGCCCCTCAGGCCCGGCCAGCGCCTCCTCGTCTGCTCCGACGGGCTCACGAAGGAGCTCGACGCCCGGGCCATCGCGACGACCCTCGGGGCGGCCGACGGCGCCTCCGGGGCGGCCGCGGACCTCGTCGAGCAGGCGGTGGCCGCGGGCGGCCGTGACAACGTGACGGCCGTGGTCGTCGTCGTGCGGGGCACGCCCCCGGAGGGCGACACCGAGGCGGACGAGACCACCGTCCCTCGCTGACGCCCCTCGGGCGACGAGCCCTCCCCCGAAGTGGGGGGACCGGCGTTGTCCCCCGAACGCTCTCGTCGACCCGGTGCCTCGGGGCACCGACCTAGAATCGATCCGGTCGGCGGCGCGTCGACGTGATCGAGGCAGATCGCGCCGACGGCGCGGGGCGGGAGGCGACGTGGCACGACGACTGCCGTCCACTCCGCCCGTCCTGCCGGGCTTCTCGTCGGTGCACGTGCTCGGCTCCGGCGGCTTCGCCGACGTCTTCCTCTACGAGCAGAACATGCCCCGACGCCAGGTCGCCGTCAAGGTGATGCTGAGCGAGGTCGTCAACGACCAGGTGCGGCAGATGTTCCAGGCCGAGGCCAACCTCATGGCACAGCTCAGCTCGCACCCGTCCATCCTCACCGTCTACCAGGCCAGCGTCTCGGCCGACGGCCGTCCGTACCTCGTGATGGAGCTCTGCTCGTCGTCGCTGAGCGAGCGCTACCGGCGTGACCGGATCCCGGTGGCGGACGTCCTCCGGATCGGCGTGGCGATCGGCTCCGCCGTCGAGACGGCGCACCGGGCCGGGGTGCTGCACCGCGACATCAAGCCGTCGAACATCCTCATGACCGCCTACGGCCACCCGGTGCTGTCCGACTTCGGCATCGCCGCCTCCCTCAGCGAGAGCGAGCCGCAGGAGGTCGTCGGCATGTCGATCCCGTGGTCGGCGCCCGAGGTCCTCCTCGACGAGACGGCCGGCACCGTCGAGTCGGAGGTCTGGTCGCTGGGCGCCACCGTCTACTCCCTGCTGGCGGGTCGCAGCCCCTTCGAGATCCTCGGGAGCGACAAGAACGGGGCGTCCGAGCTCATCGGCCGGATCGACAAGGCCAAGCTCGTCCCGACGGGCCGGACCGACGTGCCGCCGAGCCTCGAGCGCATCCTGGCCCGCTCCATGTCGCGCCGCCCGGAGCAGCGCCAGTCGAGCGTGCTCGAGCTCCTCCGCGAGCTGCAGCAGGTCGAGTCGGAGGTCGGGGTGGGCCAGACGCCGATCGAGGTGGCCGTCGACGACTGGGCCCTGGCGACGGTGACCGACCTGGAGGAGAAGACGCGCATCCGGGGCGTGGCGCCCGTCGTCGCGACGCGGCGCCGACGGCGGCGGCGACGTCAGGTCACGGAGGCGCAGGCGGCGGCCGTCCACGGGCCGCGCGCGGGCGCCGGCGCCCGGGGCCAGGCGGGGCCGGGGCAGAGCCGTGCCCTGCTGCGCAGCACGGGCACGCGGCCGGCGCGTCGTGACCGACGCGTCCTCGCCCTCGTCTGGCTGCTCGTGGCCGCCGGGGTGGTCGTCATCGCGCTGGGGGCCACGGCGACGCTCGTGCTCGTGCGGGCCACCTCCACCGAGATCCCGCGGGTCACGGGCATCTCGACCTCCAGCGACGGCACGTCCGTCGTCTTCTCCTGGAGCGACCCGGGTCTCCGGCCCGGGGACTCGTACGTCATCACGACCGGTGACGACTCCAGCCAGCAGACCGTCGGTCGCTTCGTGGCCAGCCCCTCCGACCCCGACGCCGAGGTCTGCGTGACCGTGAGCGTCAACCGAGGGGGCCGCAGCGGCGAGCCGAGCGCCGAGACGTGCGCGACGGTGGAGCGCACGCCGTGAGCCGCCTGCTCTCCTGGGCCTCGCGACGGCGCTCCGCCGTGGCCACCGGCCTGAGCTCGGTGGTGATCGCGGCCGTCGTGGCGGGCGTGGCCGTCGTCAGCACCGGGTACGAGGCGCAGCGCCTCGACCTCGACGACGGGACCGTGTGGGTGGCGAACGGCGCCCGGTCGGCCGTGGGCCGCGCGAACGCCGACGTCCGCGAGCTGAACGCGGCGGTCCGCGCCACGGGCACGGACCTCGTCGTCGCCCAGTCGGGCCAGGACGTGCTGCTCGTCGACCGGACGGCCGCGACGGTGGGGGTCGTCGACCCCGCGACGGCCACCCTGGGCGACACGGTGCCGCTCCCTCCCGAGTCGCCCGACGTCGCCATCGCGGGCGACCGGGCACTGATCGTCTCGCAGGGCACGGGCGAGCTCTGGAGCCAGCCCCTCGACTCCCTGGCGTCGTTCAGCAGCGACGTCGACGCCGCCCTGAGCCTCGGCGCCGACGTCGTCACGAGCGTCAGCCCCGGCGGCGTCACCACGGTCTTCTCGGCGGAGACAGGGGCGGTGTCGCGCATCGACTCGCCCGACGACCTCGTCGTCTCGTCGACGGCCACCACCACGCTCTCCGGTGACGGCCCCTTCCAGGTCACGAGCGTCGGCGGCCGCTCCGCCGTGCTCGACCTCGCCACGGGCGAGCTCGTCGTCGACGGCGCCCTGGTCGACCTCGGTGCCGACCCTGACGGCGGGCTGGCGCTGCAGCAGGCGACCGACGACGGCGACGGCGTGCTCGTCGCCACGTCGTCGGCGCTCCTCCGGGTCCCCTTCTCCGGCGGGGAGCCGGAGGAGGTCGTGACCGGGCAGGCGGGGGCGCCCGCTCGGCCCGTCGTCGTCGCGGGCTGCACGTACGCGGCCTGGGCCGGCGGGTCTGCCTGGAGCGACTGCTCCGGCGCCCGTGGCGGCCTCCTCGAGCTCGACGGCGTGCCGGCCACCTCCGATCTCCTCCTGGCGGTCCACGGCGAGCACGTGGTGCTCAACGACCCGGCCGGCGGGCGCAGCTGGGCGGTGCAGGGCGACGGCTCCGTCATCGACAACTGGGACGAGCTCCTCGACGAGGAGCAGCAGGAGGAGCAGGAGGAGAACGACTCCACCGACCAGCCGCCGGAGCTCGACCCCGACCAGAAGGCCCCCGTGGCCGTCGACGACGCCCTCGGCGCCAGGCCCGGGCGGGCGAGCACCCTGCCCGTGCTGCTCAACGACTACGACCCCAACGGAGACCCGCTCGTCATCGAGAGCGTCGGGGAGATCGATCCCGCCGTGGGGCGCCTCGACCTCGTCAACGACCGCCAGCAGGTGCTGCTGACCCTCGCCGACGACGCCGCCGGGGCGGTGCTGGTCGACTACACGGTGAGCGACGGCCGCGGCGGCACGGACTCGGCCGTGGCGACGGTCACGATCCGGCGAGAGGGCGAGAACGGCCCGCCCGCCCAGGTCCGTCGCTCCACCGCGACGGTGTCGTCGGCCGGGCGGGTCTCGACCGCCGTCCTCGGCGACTGGGTCGACCCGGACGGCGACGCCTTCTACCTCACGACCGCGTCGGGTGCCGACGGGGTCTCGTACAAGCCGTCCGGCGACGTGGTCTACCAGGATCCCGGGGCGGGCGCCGACACGGTCGACCTCGCCCTCACGGTGAGCGACGGCCAGGCCGTGGGGCGCGGGCTGCTCACGATCACGGTCGGCGGGGCGGCGACCCTCCGGGCCGACTCGTTCACGGTGCAGGCCTACGCGGGTCGCCAGGTGACCGTCCGCCCCCTCGACTACGCCCGTGGGGGCTCCGGCGAGCTCCGGCTGAACAGCGTGCCGGCCAAGGCGGGCTCGACCGTGACGCCCAGCTACGACGCCGGCACGTTCCGGTTCGTCAGCGACGAGGTCCGCACGCACAACCTCGAGTACACCGTCACGGACGGCGACCAGACCGCCACGGGCGTCGTCCGGATCGACGTCCAGTCGCCTCCCGACCCCTCCACGCCCCCGGTGACCACGCCGAAGACGGTCTTCGTCGAGACGCTGAGCTCGCAGACCCTCGACGTCGTCGCGACCGATCTCGACCCCGCGGGCAACGTCCTCATGGTGACGGGCACCTCCGAGGTGCCCCTCAGCTCCGGCGTCCGGGTCGAGACCCTCGAGCAGCGCTACCTGCGCATCACGCTGGCCGCTCCGCTCGAGGGCCCCGTCGGCCTCACGTACACGGTGTCGAACGGCCTCGCGACGGCCGAGGGCACGGTCACGGTCGTCGAGATACCCCGGCGCCAGCAGACGCAGCCCCCCGTGGCGACCGATGACCAGGTCACCGTCCGGGTGGGGGACGCCATCGACATCGACGTGCTGGCCAACGACGAGCAGCCCGACGGCGACGACCTGACCCTGGTCGCCGACCTCGTCCGGGGAGTCCCTGCCGACGGCGGGCTCCTGTTCACGTCGGCCACGAAGCTGCGGTACCTCGCGCCGGCCACGCCGGGCAACGTCACCGCGGTGTACGCCGTGCGGGGGAGCGACGGACAGATCGACTCCGCCCAGGTCTCGATCTCGGTGCGCGAGGCGGACGCCTCGACCAACAACGCCCCCGTGCCGCAGACCGTCACGGCCCGGGTGGTCGCGGGCCAGACCGTGCGGGTCAGCGTGCCCCTCACCGGCGTCGACCCCGACGGCGACAGCGTCAGTCTGCTGGGCATCGGCACGAGCCCCGAGAAGGGCAACGTGACGGAGGTGGGGGCCGACTACGTCCAGTACCAGGCCAACGCCTCGGCGGCGGGCACGGACGAGTTCACGTACACCGTGGTCGACGGCCTGGGCGCCCGGGCGACGGGCAAGCTGCGGATCGGCATCGCGGCACGCGCCGACGGCTCGCGGAACCCGGTCGCCGTCGCGGACGTCGTGACGATGCGGCCGGGCGGCACCGTGACGGTCAGGGTGCTCGAGAACGACTCCGACCCCGACGGGGGAGCCCTGACCGTGACCCAGGTGCAGGCCTCCGACGAGGCCACGACCGCCGAGGTCGTGGACGGCTCGCTCGTCGAGGTGACGCCGCCCCGGGCCGAGGGGTCGTACGGCCTCGTCTACACGGTCGAGAACGCGCAGGGCGGCTCCAGCTCGAGCTTCGTCACGGTCACCGTCGACGCCGACGCGCCCCTCAACCGCCCCACGGCGTCCGACACGGTGCTCGACCTCGCCGACATCAGCGGCCGGGAGTCCGTCGACGTGGCCGTCCTCGCCAACGTCTTCTTCGCCGACGGCCCCGTCTCCGAGCTGGGCCTCGGCATCGAGCCCGGCTACGACGGCACGTCCGTGGTGACCTCCGACCGTCGCGTGCGCGTCACCCTGACCGACCGCGCGCAGATCGTCCCGTTCTTCGTCACCCACCCCGACGACCCGGGAGTCCGGGCGACGGCCTTCATCCGGGTCCCCGGCTTCGACGACGCCCTGCCGCAGCTCGACAAGCGGGCGCGCCCGGTGACGGTCGTCAGCGGCCAGCGCGTCGTCGTCGACCTCAGCCGGTACGTCATCGCGGCCGGCGGCAAGGCCGTCCGCCTGACGAACCCCGGAGCCGTGCGAGCCACCCACGCGAACGGAGACGACCTCGTCGTCGACGAGACCACGCTGGCGTACACGTCGGCGGACCTCTACTTCGGGGCCGCCTCCCTCTCGTTCGAGGTCACCGACGGCACGTCCGCGGACGACCCCGAGGGGCGGACCGCGACGCTCGTGCTCCCGGTCACGGTCACGCCGCGCGAGAACCAGCCGCCCGCCTTCACCGGGACGTCGATCGCCCTCGAGCCCGGCGAGTCGCGGACGCTCGACCTGACGCGCCTCACGACGTACCCGTACCCCGACGCGGTCGGCGAGCTGCGCTTCGAGGCACGCCCCGAGGCCGCCCCCGGGTTCACCGTCGACGTCTCGGGCCAGCGCATGACGGTCACGGCCGACGCCGGCACCCCGAAGGGCACCTCCCGGACGCTGCCCGTCTCCGTCCGCGACTCCGTGTCGACCGGCCAGTCGGGCGCGGTCCAGCTCGCCGTCGTGGGGTCGAGCCGTCCCCTCGCGCAGCCCGTCGCCGACGCCCAGGCCGTCCGACGGGGCAGCTCGGCGTCCATCGACGTGCTCGCCAACGACCAGGCGACCAACCCCTTCCCCGGGCAGCCGCTCCGCGTCGTCGACATCAGGGGCCTGGGGGGAGGCGGCCTGCCGGCGGGCGTGACGGTCACGCCGAGCGCCGACAACAGGACCCTCGCCGTCGCCGTCGGCGCCGGCGCCGCCCCCGGCGACGCGAACCTGCAGTACCGGGTGGCCGACGTCACCGGCGACCCCGAGCGCCAGGTGTGGGGCAACGTGACGATCTCCGTCCAGGACGTGCCGGCGCAGCCGGCGGCGCCGACCCGCACCGGGTCCTTCCGCGGCGGAGAGCTGACGCTGAGCTACGCGGCTCCGCAGGCGAACAACTCGCCGCTCACCCGGTTCCGCCTCGTGGGCACCGGCAGCGGCGGGTCGCCCTACTCGAAGGACTGCGGGCTCTCCACGGTCTGCACGTTGACCGACCTCGCCCCGGAGCAGACCTACCAGTTCGCGGTCGTCGCGATCAACGCCGTCGGCGACTCCCCGGCGAGCGCCCTCAGCGACTCCTACAGCGCCGACTTCGTCCCGGCGGCGCCGACCGGCGTCTCGGTCACCCCGTCACGATCGACCCCGGGCGCGCTCGACGTGTCGTGGAACGCCGTGCCGAAGCCCGCGCGGGGCACCGCCGTCACGGGCTACGTCGTCGAGCGCGCGGGTGCGGCGGCCCAGTCGACGTCGGCCACCTCGGTGACCCTGACCGGCCTCACCCCGAACGAGGTGTACGGGGTGACCGTCTCGGCGCGCAACCGTGCACAGGTGAGCAGCGACGCCGACTGGGCCCGGAGCGGCACGGCGTCGGCTCGCGCGGTCGGCACGCCGAGCGCTCCGACGGCCGTCCGCGCGGAGGCGAGCCGGAACAGCGTGACGGTGTCGTGGCAGGCCCCCGCCGACCTCGCCGGTGGCACCTCGGCGACCTACAGCGTGTGGCGGCAGCCCCAGGACGCCGGGGCGAGCGGCTGCTCGGCGACCGGCACGCCCCTGCTGACCGACGAGGCGCGCACCAGCGTGACGGACACTCCTCCCGACGGCACCTGGTCGTACGTCGTCGTGGTCCGCAACGGCTACTTCTGCGCGAGCGGCAGCGCGAGCTCCGAGGCCGTGACGCCGCCCGGGCAGGCCTCCGGCTCCGTGACGGTGGAGCGTTCCGACCAGTTCGGGAACTTCGACCTGCGGGCCGAGGGCCTCGCCGCGACGGGACTCGTCGACCGGTTCCAGTACCGGATCGGCTCGGGCGCCTGGACGGACGTGCCCGCCGACCGGTTCCTCGCGACCGACTCGCCCAGCGGGAACACGCTGTCAGTCGCCTTCCGCGCCTGTCGCGTGGGGGCCTCCCGGGCCGAGTGCGGCACCGAGTCGTCGCCGACGTCCGCCACCCCGGTCGCGACGCGCGCCGCGGGTGCGGTCTGCTCCGTGGGGCAGCCGCTGTCGGTGAGCGACCCCGTCAACGGGCCCGACGCCTCCGTGAGCGCCACGACGGTGGAGTTCCGCCTGGTCACACTCGACGTGCTCGGCGTGCCGATCGCCTCGTCGTGGACCGCCGAGGGGCCGGACGGCGTCCGGTACACCCGGACGAGCACGGTCCCCTCGAACGCCGACGCGGTCCGCGTGACGACGACGGTGGACGCCGACGGCACGTCCTACACGGATCCCGGCTCGTTCACGACATCGTGCTCGTGACGCACCACCACCCCGCGCCGACCAGAGAGACGACAGCAGAATGAGCATGACCCCCGAGCAGGCGACCTGGTTCTCCGACATCTTCGGCCGCCTGGTGGCCAACGTCGACCAGGTCCTCCTCGGCAAGTCGTTCGTCGTCAGGCTCTCGTTCACCGCCCTGCTCAGCGAGGGCCACCTCCTCCTGGAGGACTTCCCGGGCACGGGCAAGACCTCGCTCGCCCGCGCGGTCGCTCAGACCGTGCAGGGCACGAGCAGCCGGGTCCAGTTCACGCCCGACCTCCTGCCCGGCGACATCACCGGCGTCAGCATCTACGACCAGAAGAAGGGCGAGTTCGAGTTCCACCGCGGGCCCGTCTTCGCCAACATCGTGCTCGCCGACGAGATCAACCGCGCGAGCCCGAAGACGCAGTCGGCCCTGCTGGAGGTCATGGAGGAGTCGCGGGTGACGGTCGACGGCATCAGCCACGACGTCGGCGCGCCGTTCATGGTGATCGCGACCCAGAACCCCGTCGAGCAGGCGGGCACCTACCGTCTCCCCGAGGCCCAGCTCGACCGGTTCGTCATGAAGACCTCGATCGGCTACCCCGACCACGCGGCCACCGTCCGGATCCTCGAGGGCTCCGCGACGCGGGTCCACGAGGGGTCGATCTCGCCCGTGGTCCAGGCCGGCGTCGTCGTCGAGATGGCCCGTCTCGCCCGCACGGTGCACGTCGAGTCGACGATCAACGACTATGTCGCCCGGCTCGTCGAGGCGACGCGGACGGCTCAGGAGGTGCGGCTCGGCGTGAGCGTCCGTGGTGCGCTGTCGCTGGTGCGCTGCGCGAAGACCTACGCGGCCTCGCTCGGCCGGCACTACGTGACGCCCGACGACGTCAAGGTGCTCGCCGAGCCCGTCCTGGCTCACCGACTCGTGCTCGACCCGGAGGCGGAGTTCGACGGCGTCACGGCGTCGAGCGTCGTCAGCCAGCTCCTCATCGAGACGCCCCCGCCCGCGGAGAGGGTCGCCGTGTGAACGAGGACGCAGCGGGACCCGTCGGGGCCTCGCGCGGGTCCGTCGCTCCGCGCGAGCGCAGCCGCACCCGGGGCGGACAGGTCGCCCGAGGGGGCGTCGACGCGTCGTTCGCGACCGGCACGCGCGGGCTGACGAACGCCCGCACGCGGCTCGTCGGCGACCGCACCGGCCCCGTGGCCGACGGCCTCGTGCTCGTGGTCCGGGCCGTCCGCGGCGTGCGCCGCGTCACCGCGCGCGCGGTCACGGTCGTCTCGGGCGTCGTCACGCCCGTGGGGTGGGCGATGCTCGTCGCCGCGCCCGTCGGCCTGGCGGCGGGCCTGGTGCTCGGTTGGCAGGAGCTCCTGGTGATCGGCTGGGCCGCGGTCGTCATGCTCCTCGTCGCGGCGGTGTACCTGATCGGGAGGAACGCCTTCACGGTCGAGCTCCACCTCCCGCACGAGCGGGTCGCCGTCGGCGACGACGCGTCCGGGACGGTCACGGTGCAGAACCCCACCCGCCGGCGGCTCCTCGGCGTCTCCGTCGAGGTCCCCGTCGGCGTCGGCCTCGCCGAGCTGAGCCTGCCGGGCCTGCGGGCGGGGGAGTCGCTCACCGAGACGTTCCCCGTGCCGACGACGCGCCGGGGGGTCGTGCGGGTCGGCCCCGTCCGCACCGTCCGGGGCGACGCGGTCGGCCTCGTGCGGCGCGAGCTGGAGTGGACGGGCGTGACCGAGCTCTTCGTGCACCCGCGGACGATCGGCATCGCGAGCTCGAGCACCGGCCTCATCCGCGACCTCGAGGGCAACCCCACGAGGGACCTCAGCCCGAGCGACATCTCCTTCCACGCCCTGAGGGAGTACCAGCCGGGCGACGAGCGGCGGAACATCCACTGGCGCTCGACCGCCAAGACCGGCACCTACATGGTCCGCCAGTTCGAGGAGAGCCGCCGGAGCCACGTCGTCATCGCCCTCAGCGTCGCCCGCGACGACTTCGCGGGCGACGAGGAGTTCGAGCTGGCCGTCAGCGTCGCCGGCTCCCTCGGCGTCCGGGCGATCCGCGACGCCCGGCAGGTGAGCGTGGTGGTGGGCGAGCGCACGCCGGAGTTCGCCAAGCGCAAGGTGCTCGCCGTCCGTGAGCTCAGCGCGCTGACCCGCAACCGCCTCCTCGACGACCTCGCGGTCGTGGAGCGCGACGAGTCGGCCCTGCGGATCGACGACGTGGCCCGCGTGTCGAGCACGCAGGTCTCGGGCGTGAGCGTCGCGTTCCTCGTGGTGGGGTCGAGCACCACCCTGACCGAGATGCGGTCCGCCGCCCTGCAGTTCCCGCTCGGCGTCGAGGCCGTCGCCGTCGTCTGCGACCCCGAGTCGGTGCCGGGCATGGTGCGCGTCGCCGACCTGACGGTGCTGACGGTGGGGTACCTCGACGACCTGGCGCTCTCCCTGGCCCGGGCGGCGGCGACGTGACCGCGCACGACCTGGGGGAGCGCCGACGGGCCGGTGACCTGCGGGTGCGGGTCCGGCGGCCCCGGCTCCGCGCCTCCTTCGTCTCCCTCGCGTGCGCGCTGCTCGGGCTGGCCACCCTCGTCTCCGTGCTGCCGTTCTGGCCCGTCTACCAGAGCGCGGAGTTCGTCGTCACCGTCGTGGTGACGGTGCTCGTCGGCACCACGGTCGGCGTCGCCGGAGCCGTCCTGCGCCTCTCCAGCTTCGTCGTCCTCCTGGCCACGGTGGCGGCGTACCTCCTGCTCGGCGTCCCCCTCGCCGTGCCCTCCGGGGCGCTCTGGGGAGTCCTCCCCACCCTCGACGGCCTCCGTCAGCTGGTCGTCGGCACCGCCCTCGGCTGGAAGCAGCTGCTGACCATCTCGTTGCCCGTGGGCAGCTACGAGGCGCTGCTCGTGCCGCTGTTCGTGCTGCTGCTCGTCGTCTCGGTGGTCGGGACGTCCGTGGCGCTCCGCACCCGGCGCGGCGAGCTGGCGATCGCCGGTCCCGTCGTCGTCCACCTGGCCGGCATCGTCCTCGGGCCGCAGGACGCCGTCCTGCCGCGGGTCGCCGGGCTCGCGCTGCTGACGACGTGCGTCGCCTGGTTCGTCTGGTGGCGCCTCCGTCGTCGTCGCCTGGCGGTCGACGCCCTCGCGGGGAGCCGCCCGGCGAGCTCGACGGGCCACGGGCACGGGACCGTCGCGGGGCGTGCCGTCGCGGGCACCGTCCTGACCCTGGTCGTGGCCGCCTCCACCGCCGTCGGGGCCGTCGCCCTCCTGCCGTCCCCGAGCGAGCGGGTGGTGGCCCGCTCGCTCGTGGCCCAGCCGTTCGACCCGCGCGACGAGGTGAGCCCGCTGACGCGCTTCCGCGTCTACGAGCAGGAGCCGCTCGTCGACGACGAGGTCTTCCGCGTCCGGGGGCTCGCGCCCGGGCAGCTGCTGCGCCTCGCGACCCTCGACACGTACGACGGCGTCTCGTACACGGTCGGCAGCGGCTCGGTGTCGAGCGCGTCGGGCACCTTCGACCTCGTGCCGTCCACCGTCGACCAGTCCGCCGTCGCGGGCGCGCCGACGAGGGTCTCGGTCGACGTCGGCTCGTACGACGGCATCTGGCTGCCGACCGTGGGGGCGCTCCGCGACGTCGCCTTCTCGGGGCCGACCGCCGCCGCGCGCCGGGAGCGCTTCTACTACAACGACGTCACGGGCACGGCGGCCGTCGTCGGGGGAGTCTCCGACGGAGACTCCTACAGCCTCCAGGCCGTCCTGCCCCGGCAGCCGTCCGGGGGCGACCTCGACCGCCTGACGCCCGGCACCGACGGCGTCCCGGCCCCCCGGGCCGTCCCCGACGAGCTGAGCACGGCCCTCGACGGCTACGTCGAGGGAGTCACGGGGCCGGGCGCCCAGCTGCAGGCCGCCCTCGAGGGCCTCCGGACGCAGGGCTACGTGAGCCACGGCGTCTCCGCCGACGAGCCGCCCAGCCGGTCGGGCCACGGGGCCGACCGCATCGCCCAGCTCTTCACGGACCCGGTCATGGTCGGCGACGGCGAGCAGTACGCGACCGCGGCCGCCTTGATGGCGGACCAGCTCGGCTTCCCCGCCCGCGTGGTGATGGGCTTCGTGCCGAGCGAGGAGGCGCCCGTCGACGACCAGGGAGCCGTCGCGATCACCGGTGGCGACGTCACCGCCTGGATCGAGGTCGACACCGCCCAGTTCGGCTGGGTGGCCCTCGACCCGAACCCGGAGGAACGCCCCGTCCCCGAGGAGCAGCTGCAGGACCCGAGCCAGGTCTCGCGCCCGCAGTCCGTCGTGCAGCCGCCCCCGCAGGACCCGCAGGTGCGCGACGACCAGGCCCCGCCCCAGACGGCGCAGGAGGACGCCGACACGCCCCCCGAGTGGCTCGCGGCGCTCCTCGTGGTCGTCACGGTCGCCGGGTGGCTCGCCGTCGTCGCGGGGATCGTGGCGGCGCCGTTCCTGGCCGTGGTCGGGCTGAAGGTCCGCCGTCGTCGACGCCGCCGGAGGGCGGCGTCGGCCGCGGCCCGGATCACCGGCGGCTGGCGGGAGTTCGAGGACGCCGTGGTCGACCACGGCGTCGACACGCCACCGGCGGCGACCCGCAGCGAGGTCGCCGCCCGGGTGGGGGGAGCGCGGACGGCGGTGCTGGCCCGCGTGGCCGACCGGGCGGTCTTCGGGCCGTCCGCCCCGCCGGAGGAGGACGCCGACCGCGTCTGGGCCGTCGTCGAGGACCTCCGCCGGTCGCTCGGGGAGGGCCTCACCCGGTGGCAGCGGGTCAAGGCGGCGGTCTCGCTCCGCTCGCTCCGTCGATACCATGGCCGGACACGTCCCGAGCGCTAGAGGAACCTCATCGATGCACTGCCCCACCTGCGCCAGCCCCCTCCCCGTCGGAGCCATGTTCTGCGGCGAGTGCGGTCGGGCCGTCACGAGCGCGGACGTGCAGGCGGCCCGTCGGGCGGAGGAGGCCGAGGCCGCGCGCGTCGCCGAGGCGGGGCCGGCACCGGCCGCTGAGACGCCGTCCTGGCGCCTCGAGCAGCCCGACCGTCCGCTGCCGGGCGAGCAGGAGCCCTGGTGGGTGCGCGAGCGTCGCGCCCCTGCCGCGCCGCCGGCGTGGTCCGGCCAGCCCGTGCAGCCCCTCCCGACGACGCCCGAGGTGCGCCCCGCCCCGACGGAGCCCGACGACGGGCCCGTCGACAGGCCGGCCGAGGCTGCGACACCGACCACCGCCCCGGCACCGGCACCGGCACCGGCACCGGCCCCGGCACCCGCGCCCGCGGCGGCCCCCGCTGTCCGCCCCGCGCCCCTGCGCGTGCCCGGTGCCGACGACGACGCCCCGCGGCCCACGTCGGCCCCGCTGTGGACGGCGTCCCTGGCCCCTCTCCCCGAGGCCGCGTCGGCGCCGGCCGACGCCGGCGACCCCGCCCCCGTCGACCAGGAGTCGCGCACGCGCCCGGAGGCGGAGGCCGACGAGGCGGCGCCCACCCGCGACGACGTCGCCTCACCGGACGACGTCGGCGCCGAGCCGCGCGACGACGAGGCCGTCCCGACCGACGACGCGGCCCAGGCCGACGACCACGTGATCGGCGCGACGTCGGAGGCGTCCGGCCCCGCGACGCCCGCCGCCGAGACCGCCACCGACGGTGCCGACGCCGCGGACCAGGACGACTCCGCCGAGCACGACCAGAGCGTCGACGTGACGCCCGCGGCCGACGACGACGACGGCACCGCGTCCGCCGACGCGCAGGCCGCCGAGCCCGAGCCGGCCTCGGCTCCCGTGCCCCTCCGCGAGCCCGTCTCGTTCGCCCCCGCGGCGGGCGACACGGCCCCCGTCGCCCCCGTGCCCCTCGTGGAGCCGGGCCGCGCGGCCGCCGTCGAGCACTGCACCCACTGCGGAGCCGCCCTCCACGAGGACGACATCTTCTGCCCCGAGTGCGGTGCCGTCGTGCAGTCCGTCGCCCTGTCGTTCACCGGGCCGATCGCTCCCGTGCCGGCCAGCTGGACGCCGCCGACCGCGCCGGCGCCCGACGTGCGGGTCGAGCCGGCGCCCGTCGAGCCCGCCACCCCCCGCGAGGCGGCGCCCGTCGAGCAGCCCTCGCCCCGGCCGGTCACGCCGCCCGCGCCCCCGGCCCCCGTGGTGCCCCCGGCCCCGCGGGCGCCCGAGGCCTCGCCGTGGCGCCCCTCGCCCCTGCCTCCCCACCTGACGCCGTCTGACGACGACGTCGACGCCACCCGGCTCGTCCGGCGCGGCCCCGTGGGCACCCCCTACCTCCTCCAGTTCAGCACCGGCGAGAGCGTGACCGTCGACGGCTCGGGCCTGCTCGGCCGTGCGCCCGCCCCGCAGCCCGGCGAGCGCTTCGACCAGCTCGTCCGCATCGTCGACCCCGGCAAGTCCGTCTCCAAGACGCACCTCGAGTTCGGGCAGGAGTTCGGGGCGCTCTGGGTGAGCGACCGGTGGTCGGGCAACGGCACCGTCGTCCGGCCCCACGACCAGCCCGCCCGCCGGGTGGAGCCCGGCACACGGGTGCGCGTCGCCCGGGGCACCCGCGTCGAGATCGGCGAGCAGTTCTTCGTCGTCAGCTGAGGTCCCTCCCCAGCTGACGGTGCTCCCGTCCGTCCCCCGGCGTCGGCACGCGTCTCCCGTGGAGGCCGCGCGACGTGGTCTCCTCGAGCATGCCCCCGCTTCCCCGTGCTCCCCAGGCCCCGGCCCCCGACGTCCCGTCGCCCGGGGAGCCGCGGGCGCCCCGCGCCGCCGTCCGCCGGGACGCCGCCCTGGTCGCCGCCGGGGTGGCGGCGATCGTGCTGACCACCGGCGGGCCACGGTCCTGGAGCGTCGCCGCCGCCGCCGCGGCCGCCTCCTGGGTCGGCACGACGGCGGCGAGGGCCCTCCGACGCCGGAGGCCACGGTCACGTCGAGTCGCACGGGAGCACGAGGAGGCGGTGGTCGCGGTCACGAGACGGCTCGCGGTCGTGGCCGACGACCCGTCGGCCGAGTTCCCGAGCTCGGCGGCGCTCGCGGAGCTCGTGCGTCGTCGCGGAGGCCTCCGGTCCCTCGCGCCCCGGGGCCCCCGCGGCGCGGCCTGGCTCGTCCTCGGCACGGGGGAGGTCGACGTGGGCGCGGCGGTGCTCGGCGACGACCCGGTCACCGCGGGGCGACGTGCCCCGGCCCGGCGGGCCGCGACGATCGCCCGGGGCCCGCTCTGCGTCGACGCCCGGGGCGGTGTCGACGTCCACGGCCCCGCCGTGCTCGTCCGCGGGGTCGCCGCGGGCCTCCGGCTGCAGCTCCGCGCGCAGGGCGGCCCGGTCGACGCCGTGGCCGTCGTCGGTGAGGACGCACCGAGCAGGGAGCCGGCCGCGTGCGTGCTGGTCGTCGAGCGGGACGGCACCGCGACGGTGACCCGCCGCGACGGGCGTGCGTGCGAGGTGGCCGTCCAGGTGTGGAGCATCTCGGTGCACGACGACGCGGAGCGGGCACGGCCGTGACGCGGCTCGACCCTCGCCGGGGCCGGAGTCCGCGAGGGCCCTCAGCGCCCCGCGGCGACGAGCTCGGGGCTCACCTCGATGCCGCCGACGACGACGCCTCCGCCGAGGACGGGCTCCAGGGTCGCCTCGACGACGCGACGTGCCGCGTCGGCGTCCACGGCGCCCTCGGCGACGAGGAGGTGCAGCGCGACGAGCGTCCCCGCGCGCACGTTGCCGTCCAGCACCTTGACGGCCACGCCCACGCCGTCCGGCGTGCCCATCACCATGACGCCCTCGGCCCCGAGCTTCGCGAAGACGCCGAGCTCGTCGACCGTGACGGTGTTGGCGCGGCCGGGGCCGTCGATGGCCCAGGCGTCGGCGAACACCGCGTCGACGAGACGAGCGGCCTCGGGGTCGCCCGCCCGGCGGCCGGGCGACACCGAGCCGGCGACCCGCGCGACGGAGCGCGCGAGCCCCGTCACGGTCGTCGCGAACACCGGGGCGCCGCAGCCGTCGACGCCCGCGTGGTCGACGACCTCGCCGGTGTACTCGGCCACGGTCTCCCGCACAGCACGCTGCAGCGGGTGGTCCAGGTCGACGTAGGTCGCCGGGTCCCAGCCGTTCTCGGCGCAGGCGAGGAGGAACGACGCGTGCTTGCCCGAGCAGTTCATGGCGAGCCGTCGGCTGCCGTCGGCGCGCCGGGCGCTCGCCCGGTCGCCGGGCCAGTCGGGCGGGCAGAGCAGGTCGTCCTCTCCGCTGCCGGAGCGGGCGAGCACGCTCGCGGCCAGGGCGAGGTGCTCGGGGGTGCCGGAGTGGCTCGCCGTCGCGATGGCCGCCTGGGAGCCGGGCAGCTCGACGCCCGACCGCAGCACGGTGAGCGCCTGCAGGGGCTTGAGGCACGAGCGCGGGTAGATCGAGGCACCGCCGTCGCCCACCTCCCGGAGCACGGCGCCGTCGTGGTCGACGACGACGGCGGCGCCGAGGTGCCGGCTCTCCTCCAGCCCGGAGCGCACGAGCACGGCCAGCTCACGGCTGCCCTCCGCCGTGAGCGGGCGGCGGGGGGCGGAGACGGGCGCGGGGGCACGGAGGTCGGTCATGATGGGGAGCATACCGACGCCCCCGGCCACCGACGGGGGCGTGCCCGCCACCGATCCCCGGAGGTCCCCGTGCTCGACCACCACTACGCCGTCGACCTCACCTGGACGGGCGACCGCGGCGTCGGCACGACGTCGTACCGCAGCTACGGGCGCGACGCGCTGATCTCCGCCGCGGGCAAGCGGCACGACGTCGAGGGCTCCGCCGACCGCACCTTCCACGGCGACGCCGACCGCTGGAACCCGGAGGAGCTCCTGCTCGCCGCGCTGGCCGAGTGCCACCTGCTCAGCTACCTCCACGTCGCCGCCGCCGCGGGCGTCGTCGTCGTCGCCTACTCGGACGCCGCGGAGGGCAGCATGACGCAGACCGCCGACGGGGGAGGGCGCTTCACCTCGGCGACCCTGCGGCCCCGCGTGACCGTGGCGGACGAGGGCATGGTCGAGGCCGCGACCCGGCTGCACGCGGAGGCCTCCCGCAAGTGCTTCATCGCCGCCTCCGTCGCGTTCCCGGTCGGGCACGAGCCCACGACCCTCGTCCGCGCCTCCTGACCCCGGGCACGACGCCCAGCAGACACCTCGACGTCGTGCGGCACAATGGTCTGCGCCGAGCGTCGTCGACGACCGGCCCCCATCGCCTCGACCGAGAGATCACCATGCGCCGCTCCCTGTCCCTCCTGGCCGTCCCCGCCCTCGTGCTCGCGCTCGCCGCGTGCGCCGGCGACGACGGGGCCGCCCCCGCCGACACGTCCTCGCCGTCGAGCTCGTCGAGCTCCGCCGCGAGCGACGTCCCCCAGCGCGCCACCGGCGCCGACCAGGAGCCCACCCCGGGCTTCCCGACCGTCGAGCTCGACGCCGACGGCCGACCGACCGTCACGATCCCCGACTCGGCGGCGCCCACTGAGACGCAGGTCGAGGTGCTCAAGAAGGGCGACGGCGCGGTCGTCGCCGACGGCGACACCGTCACGGTCCAGTACCAGGGCGTCAACTGGACGACCGGTGAGGTCTTCGACGAGAGCTGGTCGCGCGGAGCACCGGCGACCTTCGCCACCACGCAGGTCATCACGGGCTTCGCCCAGGGCATGGTGGGGCAGACCGTCGGCTCCCAGACGGTCGTCGTGATCCCCCCGGCCGACGGCTACGGCGCGTCGGGCCAGCCGCAGGCCGGCATCGGCGGGACGGACGACCTCGTCTTCGTCATCGACATCCTCGCCGTCGGCTGACGTGACCCGCGTGCGCCGTCTCCCGCGCCTCCTCGCGGCCGCCGTCGTGCCGCTCGTCGCGGCGGGGCTCGTCGGCTGCACGGGCGGCGGCGAGCCGGCGCCGTCCGACGGCACGGCCTCGGGCACGGCGACCGCAGCGGCCCGTGACTGCCTGCCGTCGGGCCCGGCGTCGGAGTCGGTCCAGGTGTCGGGCGACGTCGGCACGCAGCCGACGATCGCCCTGAGCGGGCCGGTCGACACGTCGTCCAGCCAGCAGACGGTCGTCACCGAGGGCACGGGCGAGCGCACGGGCACGGGCGACGTCGTCCGCGTGGCGATCACGGTCTTCGACGCCACGACCGGCGACCTCGTCAACTCGGCGGGCTACGAGAGCGGCACCGGCGAGCAGCTCACCATCAGCGCCGACTACTACGTGCCGGGGCTCGAGGGCGCGCTCCTCTGCGCGCAGGCCGGCGGTCGCACGGTCACCGTCGCCTCCGCGGCCGACATGCAGCCGAGCACCGAGGGCACCGACCCGCCCAACGCCGCCGCCGTCATCGTGGTCGACACCTTCGCGGTCGTCCCGACCCGGGCGACGGGGGCCG
>Ga0308160_10001968_pt1 | contig 26553 bp, 19 predicted proteins | sample PhyFR1_FD_201036 | JGI IMG/M metagenome (GOLD analysis project Ga0308160, IMG submission 201036) | Phyllosphere microbial communities from UC Gill Tract Community Farm, Albany, California, United States - DLSLF.R1 | ecosystem: Host-associated > Plants > Phyllosphere > Unclassified | place: USA... | reverse complement strand
GAGCCAGCCGAAAGCGCCGCTTTCACGTTCTTCCAACACCGAAGGATGCTCAGCACACAGCCGATTGAAGCATTGGCGAGGAGATAGTGTGCCAATCGCCAGATAGGGCGACAGGCTACTGGTGCCAGCAATAGCCGGCAAGTCGCGCTGGGTGAGATAATCCTGCACCTGCTGGCGACAGAAAGCCCGCAGCCGCTGTAGCGCCGCCTGTTCGCCAGCGGGGAAATCCTCCCCTGGATCGGCATGCGGGTACTCAAACGCTGGAGGCGCATCCGGTATTGGCAGAGCACCGGCGCGTGGTTGTGGTGCCGGCAGGCAACGCACGTCAGATTCGGTCAAGCGACGGATAAAAGCGTTGCGGAACGGCGTGTAAACTTTATACATTTCGCCACTGCCGGTTTGCACGCTCCCCGGTGGTAACAGCAGACTGTCATCGAAATGCTGGCAGCGCACCCGGCCAGCCAGGCGCTGTTCCACTTGTTGATCGCGCCGCCATTCATTTAGCTCATACTGCCGATTGTAAAACAACACCGTCACCTGCTGCTTTGCGCAGTAGTCCGTCAGCCAGTCAATCGAAGCAGCAAAGTCATCGCACTGATGGCAATACAGCGGAATGCCTTTTTGCTCCAGTGCCTGTTGCAACTGCTTCAGGCTAGCGTGGATCAGTGCCGCCTGGCGAGGTGCCATGTCATGCCGCCGCCATTGTTGCGGGGTGGCAATAAACACCGCCAACACCCTAGCATCAGGCTCGTTGCAGGCAGCATGCAGTGCTTTGTTATCAGTTATACGTAGATCATTACGCAACCAGACCAAGTGCGTAGTCATTCATAAAGCTCCTTGCGAATCATGGCCGTAACGCAGACGCAACGCCTCAGGGTAAGGGTCGAAATAGCGTTGATCCGCCAGATAGCTATCTGGGTATTCAGCCATATAGTGTTTGAGCAGCGCGATCGGTGCCAGCAATGGCTGCATGCCCTGCCGATAGCGGTCGATCAATTGCGCCAGTTCGCACCGTTGAGCGGCATTCAGTTGCTGGCGAAAATAACCCTGTACATGCATCAACACGTTGGTGTGATTACGCCGTGTCGCCTTGAGTGCCAGCAACGCCAGCAGGCGACGACGGTATTCAACCGCGAACGCTTCCAGTGAATCCCATTCACCAATACCAGCGACAAAGCGTCCAAGTTGGCGATACTGGGGCTGCGAATGCGCCAACAGCGACAGCTTGTAGCGGCTATGGAAGGCGATCAAACCGCCACGGGTCAGCCCTTTGTGCCACAGCATATTCAGGTCGTACAGTGCATAAACTCGTTCGATAAAGTTTTCCCGCAGCGTTACATCATTCAGTCGACCATCTTCTTCCACCGGTAGCCATGGCATTTGACTCAGAAGTTCAGCGGTGAACAGCCCAATGCCATTTTTGCGCGAGTCTTTACCGTCCTCGCTGTAAACCCGTACCCGCGCCATACCGCAACTGGGGGATTTGGCACAAACGATATAGCCGCACAAATGCTGCAATGCTGCCACTTGCCGTCCGGCGAATTGCTGCATATTATCGGCCAGATCGACGCTGGCATCGTTGCTGTAGCGCAGCGCTGTCCGCTGCGGCTGTTTAACCAGCCGCAGCGCCGGGCGGGGCGTCGGCAGGCCAATCGCCATTTCCGGGCAGATAGCCTCAAAACGCACATAAGGGGCCAGTTGCTCTACCGCAAAAGCCAAGCGCTTGTGGCCGCCATCAAAACGCACCGCATCGCCGAGTAGGCAGGCGCTGATGCCGAGTGGGATCTTATCGCTCATCGTGCTCTCCGACTGTGCTGGATAATGGTAGAAGTGTAGAGGAAGGGCTTGCAGAATACGACCTTGCCTCTATAGACAAAAACCACAGCTTTGAGCTATTCATAAGTGGCAACCTGAGTCTCAGTGCGTGGTGGTAGGCATAAGAAAGCGCTGCGAAAACAGCGTCTTTTATCAGATCAATAGAAGGAGATTATTTGGCAGAGGCTAGCACTTCAGCGACGATTTCTACTGCTTCATGCTCGATCTTCTCACGGTGTTCAGCACCCAGGAAGCTTTCGCAATAGATCTTGTAGGCTTCTTCAGTGCCTGAAGGGCGAGCAGCGAACCAACCGTTGTCGGTCATCACTTTCAGGCCACCGATCGGTGCCCCGTTACCTGGTGCGCTAGTCAAGCGATCAGTGATCGGATCTCCCCCCAACATGCTGGCCTTAACCCTGTCCGGTGATAGCTTGGATAACGCGGCTTTCTGCGCATGGCTAGCCGGAGCCTGAATACGGTTGTAGCTTGGTGCGCCAAAGCGCTTGACCAGATCATCGTAATGCTGCTGAGGATTTTCGCCGGTCACCGCCGTGATTTCTGCCGCCAGCAGGCACATGATAATACCGTCTTTGTCAGTCGACCATGGCATGCCGTCAAAGCGCAAGAACGAGGCACCGGCACTCTCTTCGCCGCCAAATCCCAGGCTACCGTCGAACAAACCATCAACGAACCATTTGAAGCCGACCGGCACTTCCATCAGTTTCCGGCCCAGATCGGCGACTACGCGGTCAATCATCGCACTGGAAACCAACGTTTTGCCTACCGCCACATCAGCGCCCCATTGCGGACGATGCTGGAATAAATAGTTGATGGCCACCGCCAGATAATGGTTAGGGTTCATCAAACCTTGTAGCGTCACTATGCCGTGGCGGTCGTAATCTGGATCGTTGGCGAACGCCAGATCGAATTTGCCGCGCAGTGCCAGCAGACCGGCCATCGCTGACTCGGACGAGCAGTCCATGCGGATGATGCCATCATGATCCAGATGCATAAAACGGAAAGTCTGATCGATAGAGTCATTCACCAACGTCAGATCCAGCTTGTAATGCTCGGCCATGCGCTGCCAGTAGGCAATGCCTGAACCGCCGAGTGGCTCCACCCCCAACTTTAGGCCGGCCCGCTGAATGGCCGCCATGTCAACCACATCCACCAGCCCTGTAATGTATGGCTGCACCAGATCTTTAGTATGCAGATGACCGCTGTGCCAAGCCTTATCCAACGACTGACGCTGCACGCCCTTCAAGCGCTGCGCCAACAGTTCATTGGCGCGTTTTTCGATCATCGCGGTCAGGTGGGTGTCGGCTGGGCCGCCATTCGGCGGGTTGTACTTGATGCCGCCGTCTTCCGGTGGGTTATGGGAGGGCGTGATGACGATACCATCCGCCTGCGCCCCACCCTGACGGTTATGGCATAGGATAGCGTGCGATACTGACGGCGTAGGCGTAAAACCGTTATTTTCCTGCACGATCACATCAATACCGTTGGCAGTGAGTACTTCCAGCACCGAAATAAAGGCCGGTTCTGACAGCGCATGGGTATCCTTACCTACGTAGCAAGGGCCAGTCACCCCCTGCTGATGGCGGACTTCAGCGATCGCCTGAGCAATGGCGAGGATGTGCGCTTCGTTAAAGCTGTGGCGCATTGCACTACCCCGGTGGCCGGATGTACCGAATTTCACCGCATGGGCAACGTTGCCTGCCTCTGGCAGCAGCACGTAGTACTGCGATATCAACTGAGCTACGTTGATCAAATCGTTTTGCTGGGCGGGTTGCCCAGCACGTGGATTATTTGCCATCGACATCTCCTTCTTATCACTGTTGGCTAGTGTCAGATGGTCCCGCAAACCTTCTCCGTCAGTTCCGCCGGGAACTGCATCGCGCGCATAATGTGTTCGATCATACTACGCTTGCGACCAGTATTGGTATTGGTGATCACCCAATAAGGGGTGCCTGGAACGTGTTTCGGCTTAGTATGCCTACCGTTAGCCAGCAGGGTATGCTGCTCGCTGGCGAAATAAATACGGGTACGGCCATGCAACGCATCGGTGGCGGCGGCAAAACCGGCGGCATCAAGGGTATAAAGCGTGGAGAGCACCAGCATAAAACGCTCAATGGCCTTGCTCTGTTTGGCATATTCATCCAACAGTAGCAGTTCACGCATGGCACGCACGCGGTCAGACGCAAGTGGCGCAGGCAGCGCTTTTTCTCGCGGGCTGACAGTCGCCACCGGTTGCATTGCGGTAAATTTCAGCATGCGGCGTAAAATATCGGACGCGCTTTCACCAATATGTTGCGTGTGGCTGGCAATATAGCGGTAAAGTTCTTCATCAACTTCGATAGTTTTCATCTTTATCCAGTACTGTTTTTCTACTTAGAACCTAAAGCCAAACCTTACGTTCAAGCTATGGGATTATACGGTTAAAATCGCGGGGGCGAGCACCACTGCAGGCCGCAGAACGGAGAATGCAGACTAATATCTATAATGGATTCTGCCAAGCTTGCGCCGTTAAAATCCGCGTTATTCATCATGCGATTCGATCATGATACCCTAATCTAAATATCTCTTAGTAAGAACTTCTCGATGAAATTACATTATCAACTGCTGGTCGCCGAGTCAGATGCCCTGCCGGTGGTGCTGATCCACGGCCTGTTCGGCAATCTGGACAACCTGGGCGTGCTAGCGCGCGAGTTGAATCAGCACTGCAAGGTCATTAAGGTCGACCTGCGCAACCACGGGCTATCACCGCGTTCTGAAGAGATGACCTATCCGGCCATGGCGCAGGATCTGCTAACACTGCTCGACGATCTGCAATTGGAGCAAGTTATTGTCATCGGTCATTCAATGGGCGGCAAAGCAGCCATGGCGCTAACCGCCATTGCACCCCATCGCGTCGATAAGCTGGTTGTCATCGATGTGGCACCCGTGCATTACCGCACCCGCCGTCACGACGAAATTTTTGCCGCACTGGAAGCCGTCAACGCCGCTGGCATCACCCAGCGCCAACAGGCCGCCCAACTGATGCGTCATTCTCTGCGCGAGGATGGTGTGATCCAGTTCCTACTGAAATCCTTCCATAACGGTGAATGGCGCTTTAACCTGCCGGTGCTGATCGCCCAGTACAAAAATATCATCGGTTGGCAAGAAGTGCCTGCATGGCCGCATCCGGCGCTGTTCATCTGTGGAGGCCTATCACCCTATGTACAAGACAGCGACCGCGAAGACATTGTGCGCCAGTTCCCGCAGGCTCGCGCACATGTGGTGGCAGGCACCGGGCACTGGGTGCATGCCGAAAAACCGGAAATAGTGCTGCGTGTCCTGCACCGTTTTCTCGACGAGGCTTGACAGTTCCCCCTACTAACGGTGGAAAACGTACTAAAGATAACCACTTGGCACCTTTATGGCTTAGTTAGGCATTGTCGTTGCTCTACCTGCTGGGGTAATATACCTCGTTATGATTTTACCGCCATTTACAGCGTGTTCGTTAACGTCAATCTGGGGGTAAATTTGAGTAAGGGTTTAATTGGCCCGAAGTGTGTTAACCGAACCGTCTAGAAGCATGTATACCTTAAATCATTCAAGTTGCAGGAAGGCAACAACGCAGCGCTCCCGCAGGGGCTTACAGCAGTAAGTAACTGGGGTGAGCGAGGAAAGCTAACGCACATGCAACTTGAAGTGTGACGGGTATAAGCGCTTTTTGATGCATACTCCCTTGCAGTACACCGCTACCTATGGCAAAAGAACAAACGGATCGCACGACGCTGGATCTATTCGCAGATGAACGCCGTCCGGGACGCCCGAAAACCAACCCACTATCTCGAGATGAACAGCTTAGAATCAATAAGCGCAATCAGCTACAGCGCGATAAAGTGCGTGGGTTGCGCCGCGTGGAGCTGAAAATCAACGCAAATGCGGTAGACGCTCTGAACAAACTGGCGGAACAGCGCAATATTAGCCGCAGCGAGCTTATCGAGCACATGCTGCTGGCGCAACTGGCAGAGCAGTGACCAGAACATTGATCGCTTTAGCCACACAGGCGTCGCAGCGTTCAGAATAAGATGTTTACCGGTAAGAACGCGCGCCGCTAGGGTGCTCCAAACTCTTGCCGGGTACTATTTCAACCGATGTTAGCGGAGTTACCCCTAACATCGTGTAATACAATCTATTGAAATAAAAGGTTATACGCGATATGGCTACGGTAGGCATTTTCTTTGGCAGCGACACTGGCAATACCGAAAACATTGCCAAAATGATTCAGAAAATTCTCCAGACACAGTTTGGCGATGGGGTATCTGAAGTTCACGATATCGCAAAAAGCAGCAAAGAAGATCTTGAAGGTTTCGATATCCTACTGCTGGGCATACCAACCTGGTACTACGGTGAAGCACAGTGCGACTGGGATGACTTTTTTCCAATGCTGGAAGACGTGGACTTCAGCGGCAAGCTGGTTGCGTTGTTTGGTTGCGGCGACCAAGAAGACTACGCGGAATACTTCTGTGACGCGATGGGCACCCTCCGCGACATTATCGAGCCGCTCGGTGCCGCCATCGTTGGTCACTGGCCAACCAAGGGCTATCACTTCGAGGCATCCAAAGGCTTGGCAGACGATGACAACTTCATCGGGCTGGCGATCGACGAAGACCGCCAGCCCGAGCTAACCGACGAGCGCGTTTCAGCCTGGGTTACGCAGATCGTCGAAGAACTGAGCCTGGGTGATATCGTCGGCTGAGCGCCATTGTTGTTGACCAACAGTTGAACGTAGGCCCAGCCAAGTGCATAGTATTATCAGCAGTACAGATTGCTGTAATTAGAAGCGACACATTTGTAGCTTCCCACATTGTCACGGTAAACTGCGTCATCGGTTTATCTTAGCCATCAAAGCGTTGCGGTGATATAGTAAAGGAATTTAATCATATCACTACTAACAATGTGCGGTTTCCATTTAGAACAACCAGTTCTATAATGAGACGCAATTAACTCTTTATGCTAACCAATGACACAGGTGAAAACGCCTTACGTTGATTAGTATAGCAACAGGACTGAATCCGCATGACTGACAACAACATCGCATTAAAGAAGGCTGGTTTAAAAGTCACGCTTCCGCGACTCAAAATCCTGGAAGTACTGCAAAATCCGGAATGCCATCACGTCAGTGCGGAAGATTTGTACAAAAAACTGATAGATATGAGTGAAGAAATTGGGCTGGCGACGGTTTACCGCGTGCTGAACCAGTTTGATGATGCGGGCATTGTGACGCGTCACAATTTCGAAGGCGGCAAGTCAGTGTTCGAGCTGACTCAACAGTACCATCATGATCACCTAATCTGTCTGGACTGCGGCAAAGTGATCGAATTTAGTGATGAATCCATCGATACGCGTCAGCGGGATATCGCCAAGCGACACGGTATCAAACTCACCAACCACAGTCTGTACTTGTACGGCCACTGTGAAACTGGTGATTGCCGCGAAGACGATACGCTGCACGACAAGAAATAATCCCACTAGCGGGATTATTGATTAGCAGACTAAACCCGGCACTGACGCGGCTGGCCCCGCCCTTGTCCCTTGTCAGGTCACTGAAGAAAGTACCGCACACTAAGCGTACATTGTTGCAGCCATTTTGGACACGGACAGCGCACAACAACCGCAGCGCGCAGGGAGTCCATGAGGAGGGTGAGCACTGCCCAGGGCCAAAATGGCAAATAAGTAGCCTAATGGATAGGTTCTTACTTAAGAACAGTCTGATACTGTGTTGATCACCAACTATTTTCTCCCGATTTCAGCAGGCTATTAAATACGCGAATAACCACCCGTATCGAATAAATCCTCTTTGCTGGTCGGGTAAAGGATTAGGTAACCGGCTACCTCCGTCTCCGTGGAACCTGCCTTACACTTTTTCAGCACGACTGTAACGCTTGTTGTCCGGGCTTACCGCACGAACCCATACTTCACCTGTTACCACCGGCTTGGCCTGCACATCGTAACGCCGCCATTGCTTGCCGCCATCGCTAGAATATTCAATGCCCAACCCCGGCAAAGAGATATTGGCTTCCAGCTTGCCGCCGATGACGCGAGCACCCGGTACCGGCAGGCGATAGCTGATGCCCCCCTTGTCCAGCTTGGCCAACTCACGCTGGCCGATCAGGTTGGCGAAGCGCAGCCAGTCCTGCTCCAAGGCGTTGTCATCAACAAAGTGCGTTTCCCCACCCTGGTACACACGACCAGCCTGGTAATCCTGCTCCCAGGAAGCACGATGCCAGGCACGTTCGGCCACTGATAGCGAACGCGGGAAGATCATGTATTCCATCTGGGGATCGGTGCGTTGGGTTTCGCTCCACATCTGGGCGGAAATGCCATAGGCACCCGGCCAGGGTTTGCCGCTTTTGGCACTAAAGCGGTGGCCATCACGATCCACCGAGGTTTCAGCATTCTGCGGCAGGTTATCCGGCGCGAAGCTGAACATCTTGCGCTCGTCGCTGAAGCGGGTACCCCAGTAATAACCGCGTTCGTCTGGATTCACTTCGTACGGGAAGTCCATATAGACGTAATCCGGGTTAGAAAGGATCAGCTCGTATCCCTTGTTCGCCCAATCGTTGGCGCTGTCGAAGCCGCCCCAGTACAGGGTATCCCAGAAATTCACGCCCACGCGCGACGTGGCGAATACCTTGACGTCCTGCGCATCTTTCAATCCGTCCTGCCAAGCCTGCATTCTGTCAATGCCGTGTGCCTTCACCTGTTGGCTGACTTCTTGCGCGAAGTAGCTCGGCAGGTGCTCCATATCGGCCACCTTGCCGTTGCTTATCATCGCTTGGCACACCTGGGATTTTGCCCAAGGCTTATCTTCTTTACTCTGATCGATAACGCCTTTGCCCGGCTCAGGTTTCACGCGATCGGTATAGCCAGCTCCTAAACGAATGTTTTTCGCTTCATCACCACCAAAGTGCCAAGTACGCAGCGGCTGACCGGCTTCTTTGTGCATTTGGGCGATTTCGCCGATCACTTTGTCGACAAAACGTTTGGATGAATCCAGGCACGGGTTCAGATAACTTTGTCGGTTAAAGTACTGCACCGACGTGGTGTTAGAAGTATCGGTCGGATCCACCAGGCGGAACTCATTGGCCTCCTGCTCTTTGCCAGCCGCATGCAGTTTCTTGTAGCGAGCTTCCATGGAAACCACCGCAGCACGGGCGTGCGCCGGCATGTCTATTTCCGGGATCACTTCAATCTGGCGCGCCTGAGCATATTTGACGATATCAATATAGTCCTGACGGGAGAAGAAACCGCCGTAAACCTCAGGCCCTTGACCATACTGCGGCAACAGACAACGGGTTTCGCTCAGGTCGTGGCAGCGTTGCCCTCCTACCTCGGTCAGTTCCGGTAGGCCCGGTATTTCGATACGCCAGCCTTCATCGTCGCTAAGATGGAAGTGGAATTTATTCAGTTTATAGGCCGCCATCTGATCTAGCAGGCGTAGCAAGGCGTCTTTATGGTGGAAGTTGCGCGCAACGTCGAGGAAGATGCCGCGATACTGGAAGCGTGGCGCGTCTTTGGCATCCAGAGTGGCGATGTTGCTACCGCCATCGGTCGGCACCAGCGACAGGATCGATTGCAGACCGTTGAACACCCCGGCTTGATCGAAACCGATCACCCGCGCTTCCTTCTCGCCAATCTTCAGCTCATAGGCACCCGGCACTGCCGATAGCCCTTTAAACTTAGCCGGCTGGATGGCAGTCTTAATTGGATACCCCTTTGCGTTGGCGGCAACGCCCAGCAGCGCGAAACGCTGGCTGATGACCTCTGCTGTCGGTTTAACCAACGCACTCAACTCCAGCGCCACGCCTCTGCTGAGATCGATGTCCTGCGGGTGTACCTTCACTTCCATCGGCGTCGGCACAATCTGGCCACGCAGCACCACGGCTGGCAAGGTTTTCAGCTCGGCGTTTTTAATGAAGCGCGAAGCTGGCGTCATCAGGATGTTGTCGTCATCCTTGGTACGTTTCCACTGGTCGCCGGTCAAGGGCATCACGAACTGGCTCAGGTCTTCGGTATCAGTATTCAGCAGGATTTTCGGTTTGGCGTCGCCGGAGGTGGCGTACCAGCGAGGCACAAAGTCGGTTTTAAACAGTTGCCAGTACTCGGCGATGATCGGGATCTCCACCACCTTGCCAGCCGGGAATCCGCTGAATTTATTGGTCGGTTCCAGCTTGTACAGGTCGCCGGTCAAATGCGTTATGTTGAATTGATCATTATCCACCTTCAGGGTTTGACGGGCGCTGTGGAAATAAATCGCCCAGTCGCTGCCCTTGATCGCCTGGCCGTCATTGCTCAGGGTGATCAACATCCGGTGGCAGGCCGCCCAGTCGCCACCCAAGGCGGCGCAGTTCAGGCCGCTGTCGGCGGCACGGTTATCCACCATTTTCACATTCAGTTTCAGTTGGCTCAGTTGATCCACCAACTGCTGATTGGCAAGCGCGTTCCCCGCGCCGCTAAATAGCCCAAGGGTTGCCGTCATCGCGGCAAAAGCACGCAACTTGAATCTATTCATCTTCTTCATCGTTTTATTCCCGTTAAGTCTTCCCGGCGCAATCAACTGCATCAGAAAAGGGTGAATGGCGCGGTGACCATGAATTTGACGTCTTTCTCGTCCTGGAAGATATTGCCATAACCGCCACCCCAGCTTGGGATGTTGGTATGGTTAGCATATTGGGTGTAGTGCAGTTTGAGCTGAGTACCCTTGGCGCGCCCTTCCTGGACGGTGTACATCGCATCCAAGCTCCAGGCGCTCTCTTTCAGACGCTGACTCTGATCGTAGATCGGGTTGGTGCTCGGCTTGGCGTTCCAAGCGTAAACGTAGGAACCGCCGACCGCCATACCCGGCAGGCTCCAATTGCTAAGATCGTACATCACCCCAGCATAGAGCGCTTTCTCCCCGTTGGCGTTGAAGTCAGAACGATTATCCCACCACACGTCGAGATGGCCGTTGGAGGAGGCGTAAGTCGGCGTCATGCGTTGCAGGAAGAAGCCCTGGTTGCCTTCCGCTTTGACCATAGTGCCTTCCAGACGCCAGTTGAACTGGCCGGTGGTATAACCGAAGGTCAGCGCCTGCAACCAAGCCAAACCGTCGTAGATGTTGTTCAGATCGTCCTTGTCGCTGATGCGGTCTTGCGCACCGTAGAGCTGGTAGCGGGTGGTCAGCGGGTTGCCCAACAGAGCAAATTTATAAGATGCCTTGGTGAAGTACTGGTTCACATAGCCCTGAGCCTGACCAAAGGCGGCTTCCAGTACCAGATCGTTTTTAAAATCTATGATGAAGCGAACAAACCACTGGCTTCAGATTTGGATGTGTATACAAAATCTGAAGCCAACAATGATGCTCAGAGCAGGGCAAATAATGCACAAAAAAATGCGATTGACTGGGCAAATTCTAACTGTGTAAGAGGGGTAAGATTTGGTGCACTTGAAACAACTGTAATACAAACTAACCCTGGCGGATATAGAGACCAGGTCGGTTATGTAATAACACAGGTATCAAATGAAGATAATGATCCCATTCCAGATGTTGCCGGGCGTCGGACATTGCAAATACTCATCGGTAGTTCATGGAGGGTAATTGGATCATGAAAAAGAAGACTTACAAAAATTTCACTATCAATATCAATTTAACAGATACTCAGAAAGAAGAAGCTGAACAGTTTAATGTTCAATTCCTTATATCTGACAATGGAGAAGACTGGTATGAAACAGCAAAAACTTTCGAAGAGAACACAGTTAAGATATCTTATGACTCCAACGGCGTTATCAGAAGCATATCAGAAGATGCCAGCATGTTATTCCCTTTGAACTGCTCCGTGTCAGAGTTTTCGCCATCAGATATCCCTGAGGGAATTAACATCACAGGAGGGTGGCTGATAAAAAATGGAATAATCAGTGAAATCCTACAGAATTCTATGTCTATCGCAAAAACCCAACGAAACAGCTTGCGCGCCAAGGCAGAAGCCGAAATAGCATGGAGACAGGATGCTGTTAATCGTAAGAAAGCAACTTCAGAAGAAGCAGGTGAACTTGTGGAATGGTTGGATTACAGACTGGCATTGATGAGACTTGACTTAAGCCGTTTTCCTGAGTTGAGCTGGCCAGCGGAACCTGCTTTAAAAGGTGATGATAAAACAAAGTGAGATTGCTCACATCCTTCCTACACATGTACCATATGCCTTTGACGACACCAGTATGGATTTTATACTTATGCAACAAAGGCTAAGATACTTAGATGCTATACGTGGGATAGCCGCGCTAACTGTTGTTTTATCTCACTTTATTGAAAGAACGCCACTACACCAAACATGGTTTTTCTCGAACTTCAACCTCGGACAGTTCGGGGTTGTACTTTTCTTTATTCTGAGTGGGATGGTAATACCTTATAGCCTGAAATCTGAATATGGTGGTGTCAGATTTTTTATCGTTTCAAGGTTTTTCAGACTTTATCCAGCCTATTGGTTTTCAGTCTTTATAGCTGTAATCACATCCATGCTTTTTTTTCAGATTCAGCCAGAGATAAAGGTAGTACTTCTTAATACGACAATGCTTCAATCGGTATTTGGTATTCCAGATTTATTCGGTGTTTATTGGACGCTCATTATTGAGTTGCTTTTTTATGGGCTGTGTGTGTTTATTTTTATTTTCGGCCTCCTAAAGAACAAAACATCAAATTTCATAATCGCAGTTTCCTTTTTGATTTTAGCTGTCGCCATGTCATGGCTTCGATGGTATTTAGATAGAAAAATACCAGTGGCTGTTCCTCTGGCTCTGTCATTAATGTTTTTTGGTTCATTGTGGCGGGAGGCAACTGTTAAAAAGGATATATACTCACGAAATCTTTGCATCTGGTGGACGATATGTTTCGCACTATCGTTACCAGCCATCTGCTTTTTAGCATACTCAAAGAGCTACGGATTTGGTGAAAATCCTATAGCCTATCTAATGACGTACGCCTGCTCAGTTGCTTTCTTCATTGTCATGACATCAAAATGGAAGCTAACCTTCCGACCCTTTATTTTTCTTGGTACTATTAGTTACTCAATGTACTTGCTTCACCAGTTTGCACTTGAACTCTTCTCCAGCGAATTCAATATTTCTGGCGATTTTAGCTTCCTGAAACTCTCTCTCTATCTTCTGGTAGTCCTGCCTCTATCTTACTTGTCATATCGTTTCATTGAAAAACCAAGCTTGATATTTTCCATTAAAATCAAGGACAAACTGCATTTCGCCCAGAAAACACTTTGAATACCTGAGCGACAAAATGGGGGCTTATAATTACTTTATGAAAGCCCTCAAATTGATATTGCCCCTACGGCTTCGGATATGCCAGTTTCGAAGTGACTATGCGATATTAGTTTAGCCGATCAATTGTAGGCGATTGATCGTTTAAATAGATCATGAGGAGATAAAATGGCAGCTCGGATTTTAGGTGAAATTGCTCTGGTTGAAACATTTTTACAACTGCTCATGCAGCTTTTTTTAGTCTATTGACAAATTTAAGCAATTTAAGCAATTTAAGCGATCAAATTATAGAAATTGATCTGTTTGGTCGATCATATTAATAATTAAGGAGATTTATATTGAGTAATCCAATCGTCCCTTGGGTGGGAGGAAAACGCCGTTTGGCTAAGCATCTGTTACCCCTGTTTCCTGAGCATAAGTGCTACGTTGAGCCATTTTGCGGCGGTGCAGCACTTTTTTTCAAAAAGAATGCATCTAAGGTTGAAGTCATTAATGACGTAAACGGTGAACTAATTAATCTGTATCGCGTGGTCAAAAATCACCTGGAGGAGTTTATTCGCCAGTTTAAGTGGGCGCTTAGCAGTCGGCAGATATTTGAGTGGGAAAAAGCAACTCCAGTTGAAATATTGACCGATATACAACGGGCGGCTCGGTTTTATTACCTCCAGAATATGGCCTTTGGGGCAAGGGTCGAGGGACAAACTTTTGGAACCGCAACGACTGCTCCAGTAGGTATTAATCTGTTAAGGCTGGAGGAAAACCTCTCAGCAGCTCATCTGCGGCTTGCTCGTACAACGATAGAACATCTGAGCTGGCTTGAATGCATAGAGAAATATGATCGTCCTCATACCTTGTTTTATCTTGATCCCCCCTATTGGGGCACGCAGGGTTATGGTGTTGAGTTTGGGCTGGAACAACACGATGCCATAGCCAAAATGGCTCGCAAAATCAAAGGTAGCATGATCATATCGGTAAATGACATCCCAGAGATGCGACAAACGTTCTCTGGCTTGAACATTGAAGCAGTCGAACTTAAATATTCAATAGGCAGCAACCGTCATCAGGGAAAAGAGTTAATCATCAGTAACTTTACCTGACGGCTATTTGCAAACAATTCCGGACTGTCCAAATCACACGTTTTTTATGGGGTTCAGCAGTTCAGAATTACCTGCAAAACAGTCCGGAATTTTTCGCCGCGCTACAAATCATACTTGACACCCAAAGAGTGCAAATAGGCAACGCCGGTTTTTTTATCGTTTTGGCGGAAGCCATCCATCTCGCTATGCCACGGTGCCTTGTATTTGTCCGTCCACATATAGGAGAAGCTTAGGATGCCGGCGTCACCGTAGTCAACGTTAACTCCCGCCTCCGCGCCACGATAAGTACCCGGCATAAAGCTCCAATGCGGCGCGAGCAGCGTCTGGCCGCTGGGCTGGATGTAACCGACACGCGCCCAGATCGGGCCGTATTTAAATTTACCGGCAGCTTTATACAGGCTGATGCCGCTTTTATCGCCGGAGTAATCTTCGTCATAGGTACGATTTTTCGAGGAAAACGCGATTTCGTTCGGGTGGCTGCTGGCGTTGGAGTCAGCCAATTCGATGGCGGTAAAGGCCCCCACATCCAGTGCGAACATGTTCCAGACGTAGCCTGAGGAGAAGTCCAGGCTCAAGTTGGCGGTAGAGTGCGACAGGTTGGTGGTGTATTTGTGGTCATCGCCACTGACCGGGTTGAGATCTTTACGGTCACGCTCACGTTGCCAGTAGTAAATACTGCCCGTCAACGTGGAATCATCGATAATCCCTGCGGCCTGCGCCTCAGGAACCACGGCAAATCCTACTCCCAATAGCGCGCCCGCCACAGCGAGCGCCAACGTTTTACGTTGAGATCCATGCACACCCATATGCAATCCTCTTTGACTTAGAACCTATCCCATTAGCCCATTAGCCCATTAGCCCATTAGCCCATTAGGCTATTTTATTTGCCATTTTGTACCAGGGCAGTGCTCACCCTCCTCATGGACTCCCAATGCACGTCTACTGGGATAGGCGCTTAATATTAAAAGTTGCCGCCGCCGGTGTTTACTACCACCCTGTATAACCGCTAATAAAAAAACCAACCGGGTAAAAATATGACCACAGCTTGACCACCACAGCACTTATTGCTGCAAACAGCCTATTTTTCGCGATGCGAATTATCAAATAAAAATGAGAGGAATTCCTCAAACTATGATGAAGAGCACATATCGATGAGATTTCGTTACGACGTGATGCAAACAGGATTATAGATAAAAAATTCAGTAAGATAAGAAAAAATATCGATATCGGGTCAATCAGAGAAGATTAACGTTTTCAACTAAAAAAAATAGGCTAGCATTTTTCACACCCAATTAATTCGCTTCACGAAAATAATTTAAAATATGATATAAACAATGAGTTATATCAATAAGCCGATCACAAAAACCGCAAGTGAGAATTTAAAACGGCGGAGGAAATACGCATTAAAGGGAAAGCCTAGACAGCAACAGAAATAAAAAAGCGCAGCCGAAACTGCGCTTTCAATACATTACCTGGGTGAGGCTCAGGCTCCGATTTTCGCCCAGGCATCACGCAGGCCAACGGTGCGGTTAAACACCAGGTGTTCGGCCGAAGAGCAGTGGCTGTCAGCGCAGAAGTAACCTTCACGCTCGAACTGATAGGCTTTCTCCGGCTGTGCAGCCGCCAAGCTCGGCTCGACAAAACCCTGCTTGATCACCAGTGATCCTGGGTTGATAGTGGCGAGAAAATCTGCCGCCGCCGCCGGGTTAGGCACGCTGAACAAGCGATCGTATAAGCGAATTTCTGCTGGCAATGCGTGAGCAGCGGAAACCCAGTGGATCACACCTTTCACCTTGCGGCCATCGGCCGGATCTCTACTCAGCGTCTCGGCATCGTAGCTACAAAAAATAGTGGTGATTTCCCCTACTGCATCCTTTTCAACCCGCTCGGCTTTGATCACGTAGGCGTTGCGTAGGCGCACTTCCTTGCCCAACACCAGACGTTTGTACTGTTTGTTGGCTTCTTCGCGAAAGTCAGCGCGGTCGATATAAATCTCGCGGCTGAACGGCACCTCACGGCTGCCCATCTCAGGTTTATTCGGGTGGTTAGGCATAGTGAGCATTTCTTCCCCTGTGCCCCTATTCTCGATGACGACTTTCACCGGTTCCAGCACGGCCATGGCGCGCGGCGCGTTCTCGTTCAGATCGTCACGAATGCAGGATTCCAGTGCCACCATTTCGACGTTATTGTCCTGCTTGGTCACGCCAATGCGCTGGCAGAACTCACGGATAGCAGCAGCAGTATAGCCACGGCGACGCAGACCAGATAGGGTCGGCATGCGCGGGTCATCCCAGCCTTCAACATGCTTTTCCGCCACCAGTTGGTTCAGCTTGCGCTTCGACATAATGGCGTACTCAAGATTGAGTCGTGAGAACTCGTATTGACGCGGGTGGCATGGGATGGTGATGTTATCCAGCACCCAGTCATACAGGCGGCGATTATCTTGGAACTCCAAGGTACACAACGAATGGGTGATACCTTCTAGCGCATCGGAAATGCAGTGGGTGAAATCATACATCGGGTAGATGCACCACTTATTGCCGGTTTGGTGGTGTTCGGCGAACTTGATGCGGTACAACACGGGATCGCGCATGACGATAAACGGTGAAGCCATGTCGATCTTGGCACGCAGGCAGGCAGTACCTTCAGCGAACTCGCCATGGCGCATTTTCTCAAACAGCGCCAGGTTCTCTTCCACACTGCGGCCACGGTATGGGCTATCTTTGCCCGGTGCGGTCAGGCTGCCACGGTATTCGCGGATCTGCTCAGGTGACAGTTCATCGACATACGCCAAGCCTTTGGTGATCAGTTCAACTGCATACTGGTACAGTTGAGCAAAATAATCGGAGGAATAACGGATGTCGCCGCTCCACCCAAAGCCCAGCCACTCCACGTCGTGCTTGATCGACTCTACGAACTCGATGTCTTCTTTCACCGGGTTGGTGTCATCGAAACGCAGGTTGCACTGGCCTTGGTAATCCTTGGCGAGGCCAAAGTTCAGGCAGATGGATTTAGCATGACCGATATGCAGATAGCCATTCGGCTCCGGCGGGAAACGGGTATGTATCGACGTGTGTTTCCCTGACGCCAGATCTTCATCGACGATCTGACGGATAAAATTGGTTGGGCGGGCTTCAGCCTCACTCATTTCATTATTCCTCAATGCAAAGCGCTACACATAACTGCCTATGTTCCAATAAGCCACGTTCGGAAACAACCGTTTGTTTCAGCAAAATGCAGGACACGGCTGCCCCATGGTGCAACATTCCATCGCAGGGCCACGTAAAAATAAAAAAAGCGGGAAGAGCCTGTTCTCTTCCCGCTAAAACGAGGGTGAACTCCCAAGTACTATCAGGTAAATCGATTTATTTCTGGATCTCAAACAGTTTGGTCTGGCCAGATACCACAGAACCAGTCGCCAATGCCGTCAGACCAGCGTAATCGCCAGCATTGCTGACCACCACCGGGCTTATCATCGAGCGAGCATTGGCGTTCAGGAAGTCCAGATCCAATTCGAGAATTGGCCGACCAGCTTTCACCTCAGCGCCCTCTTCAACCAGACGTTTGAAGCCCTGACCATTCAACGCAACGGTGTCGATGCCCATATGCACCACAATCTCCACACCCTTGTCAGTTTCCAGACAGAAGGCGTGGTTGGTGTTGAAAATTTTAACGATAGTACCGTCCGCCGGTGCCACAACAATTTTGTCAGTCGGGCGAATGGCCAAACCATCACCTACTACTTTACGGGCAAAAGCCTCATCAGGTACCTGATCGAGCGCCACCACTTCACCAGTCACTGGAGCCAGCAATGTTTCGAGAGCCACCCTAGGCACATCCTGTGGCTTGTCCTCAGCTGCGGGGCCAGCCGCAACCAGGTTGTACATGGCGCTGGCGATCAGCTCCGCACGGGTGCCGACAATCACCTGTACACTTTGCTTGTTAAGACGGATCACGCCGGAAGCACCCAGGCGTTTCGCCAACGCGTCATTCACCCGCGCGGCGTCCTTTACATTTAGACGCAGACGAGTAATGCAGGCATCAATGCTGGTCAGGTTATCATAGCCGCCAATGGCATCCACATAGCGACGCGCCAGGGTAGTGATATCGTTTTCGTTTTTATCAGCGCTGACATCGGTGTCGTAGCCGTCAGTCTCTTCACCGGCTACCGCCAGTTCGCGCCCTGGGGTCATCAGGTTGAACTTGTTAATGGTAAAGCGGAACACCGCGTAGTAGATCACGAAGAACGCCAGCCCCTGCGGGATCAGCATATACCAGTGGGTCGCCAGCGGGTTGCGCACCCATAACGCCATATCCACCAGACCAGCGCTGAAACCGAAACCGGAGATCCAGTGCATGTAAGCCGCAATAAATACCGAGATACCCGTCAGCACCGCATGGATAAAATACAGCATCGGTGCCACAAACATGAAGGAGAACTCCAGCGGTTCGGTAATACCGGTAAAGAAGGAGGCAAAGGCGGCCGCCATCATAATACCCAGAACTTTGGCCTTATTGTGCGGATACGCGCACTGGTAGATCGCCAACGCCGCCCCCGGTATACCGAACATCATGATTGGGAAAAAGCCCGCCTGATATCGGCCGGTAATGCCAGCCACCGCTTTACCAGCGTCGATAGACTGCTGGCCGCCGAGGAAGTTAGGGATGTCGTTAATGCCAGCCACGTCGAACCAGAACACCGAGTTCAGCGCATGGTGCAAGCCTATCGGGATCAGCAATCGGTTAAAGAAGGCGTAAATGCCCGCGCCGACAGAACCCAATTTCTGGATTTGCTCACCGAAGCTCACCAAAGCGTTGAAGATCATCGGCCAGATGGACATCATGATAAAAGCTACCAAGATCATCAGAAAAGAAATGAGGATCGGCACCAGTCGGCGGCCACTGAAGAATGACAGTGCCTTCGGCAACTCTACACCGCTGAAACGGTTGTAAATTTCGGCGGAGATGATACCGACCAAAATACCGACGAATTGGTTCTCAATTTTACTGAACGCAATGGGAACCTGATCGAGGGGAATTTTCTGAATCATCGACACGGCGGCCGGCGAACAGAGGGTAGTCAGCACCAGGAAGCCGACAAAGCCGGTCAGCGCAGCGGCACCGTCCTTGTCTTTGGACATGCCGTAAGCCACGCCAACGGCGAATAATGCCGACATGTGATCGATAATGGCAGAACCGGATTTAATCAGGAAAGCCGCGAGAACATTGCCACCTCCCCAGCCGACAGGGTCAATCCAGTACCCGATCCCCATCAAGATGGCAGCTGCAGGCAGCGTGGCCACCGGCACCATCAGCGCGCGCCCCACCTTTTGCAAATAATTAAGAATGTTCACTTTTTTCCCCTACATTGTTCACGGACGAACACTATTTTGATCGTTTATTAGAGGTTTTCACTCTTTATAGCAAAATAAAGCATGGCACCTACCCCTGATGTGAAGTGTAAAAAAAATATTTCGCATCGCAAATAATAACCTCCGTATTTGTGATTAATATCACTTTTAAATCATCTTTAACTGCCAGAATGCTCGCCATATAACACGACTTATTTTATGATCTAAAAAAACAGGATGGACGATGCCGCGTAGATCAGACATCTGGGTTACGCTTGGAGCCTATCCCAGTAGGTGTACATTGTTGCAGCCAGCAAGCATACGGACAATGCGCAACAACCGCAGCATACAGGGAGTCCGTGAGGAGGGTGAGCACTGCCCAGGGCCAAAATGGCAAATAAAATAGCCTAATGGGACAGGTTCTTAGCCTTTCCTCCAGGCTCGCACAGTATAGCTTTATTTTACTTATTTTAAGAGGTGTTAGATGAGACTTATCCCACTGAAAGATAATGCACAAGTCGGCAACTGGGCCGCACGTCATATCGTTCAACGCATCAACGCATTCAACCCCACCGCAGAGCGCCCATTTGTCCTTGGCTTGCCAACCGGCGGCACACCACTGGAAGCCTACAAGCATCTGATTGCGCTGTACAAAGCAGGTGAAGTAAGCTTTAAGCATGTTGTGACATTCAACATGGATGAATACGTTGGCCTGCCACAGGAGCACCCGGAAAGCTATCATACCTTTATGCACCACAATTTCTTTGATCATGTTGATATCCCAAGCGAAAATATCAACCTGCTAAACGGCAATGCCGCAGATGTCGACGCCGAGTGCTACCGGTACGAAGAAAAGATCAAATCTTACGGTAAAATTAACCTGTTCATGGGCGGCGTTGGCGTTGATGGCCATATCGCGTTTAACGAACCCGCATCGTCACTGACCTCACGAACCCGCATCAAAACGCTGACTGAGGACACCCGCATCGCCAACTCGCGCTTCTTTGGCGGCGATGTCAGCCTGGTGCCGAAATATGCGCTGACCGTTGGCGTAGGGACATTGCTTGACGCAGAAGAAGTGATGATTCTGGTGACCGGCCACACCAAGGCGCTGGCACTGCAAGCTGCAGTGGAAGGCGGCATCAACCATATGTGGACCATCAGTTGCCTGCAACTGCACGCCAAAGCGGTGGTGGTGTGCGATGAGCCTTCCACCATGGAATTGAAAGTCAAAACTGTTAAATATTTCCGTGAGTTAGAAGCGGAAAACGTTAAAAGTCTTTAATCTTAGCAGAGGGCTATGATGTTCGCTTTAACCCAAGGCCGCGTCTTTACCGGCTACGATGTACTTGACGGCCACGCCGTCATTATCGCTAACGGGCTGATTGAGCGTGTCTGCCCAGAGGCTCAATTGCCAGCCGGCATCGAAACGCACGATTTGAGTGGCACACTCCTGGTCCCCGGATTGATCGATGTGCAACTGAACGGTTGTGGCGGCGTGCAATTTAACGATTCATTGGACGCCATTTCGCAACAGACACTAGAAATCATGCAGCGCGCCAATGAAAAATCCGGCTGCACCAGCTATTTGCCAACGCTGATCACCAGCAGCGACGAATTTATCAAACACGGCATCGCGGTGATGCGTACCTACCTTAAAACGCACCGTAATCAGGCGCTCGGTCTACACCTAGAAGGGCCATATCTTAGCCCGGTGAAGAAAGGCACCCATAACCCGGCTTTTATCCGCCAACCCACCAGCGAGATGATCGACTACCTGTGCGCCAACGCCGATGTGATCATCAAGGTGACGCTGGCACCAGAAATGGTAGAGCCTCGGTTTATCAGTCAGTTAAGCGATGCTGGCATTATAGTTTCTGCTGGCCACTCAAACGCCACTTATCATCAAGCTCGCAGCGGTTTCGCTACCGGCATCAGCTTCGCCACCCATTTGTATAACGCCATGCCATCTATCACTGGTCGCGAACCTGGATTGATGGGGGCGATCTTCGATACACCTGAGGTCTATACCGGCATCATTGCCGATGGTCATCATGTCGCTTGGGCGAGTATCCGTAACGCTAAGCGCCTAAAAGGGGATAAGTTGGTGCTGGTCACCGATGCCACAGCGCCAGCCGGTGCCGATATTGACCAATTTATTTTTGCCAATAAAACAATATACTATCGTGATGGTCTGTGCGTGGATGAGAACGGCACGCTGAGCGGTTCTGCACTGACCATGATCGAGGCGGTGAAAAACAGCGTACAGCATGTCGGGATTGCGTTGGACGAAGCACTGCGTATGGCAACGCTGTACCCGGCACGTGCCATCGGCGTTGACCACCAATTGGGCACCATTGAGGCTGGCAAGATAGCCAACCTGACCGCTATCACACCTGATTTTAAGATCACTAAAACGCTCGTTAACGGTAACGAGGTTTATTTTAATGAATAGCGAGTAAGATCATTGATGAGCACTGGCGTACAAGCACAGATAGGGAATGTTGACTTAGTCAAACAGCTCAACAGCGCGGCAGTTTATCGCCTGATCGACCAGCAGGGGCCGATCTCGCGTATTCAAATTGCCGAGTTCAGCCAGCTAGCTCCTGCCAGCGTCACTAAAATTACTCGCCAATTGTTGGAGCGCGGGCTGATCAAAGAAGTCGATCAGCAAGCCTCCACCGGTGGCCGCCGCGCTATCTCCATCGTCTCCGAAACCCGCCATTTCCACACCGTCGCAGTGCGTCTTGGCCGTCACGATGCCACCATCACGTTGTACGACATGAGTGCGAAATCGCTCGGTGAAGAACACTACCCGCTGCCGGAGCGTACTCAAGAAACGTTGGAAAATGCCCTATTTACCGCTATCGCGCACTTTATCGACAACCACCAGCGCAAGCTGCGCGAACTGATCGCCATCGCGGTGACCCTACCCGGCTTAGTTGACCCGGTTTTGGGCGTAATACACTACATGCCGCACATCAGCGTCAACAACTGGGCGTTGGTAGATAACCTGCAACAGCGCTTTAACGTCACCAGCTTCGTCGGCCACGATATCCGCAGCTTGGCACTGGCCGAACATTACTTTGGTGCTACCCGTGACTGTGAGGACTCGATCCTGGTGCGCCTGCATCGCGGCACGGGTGCCGGCATTATCGTCAATGGCAAGGTTTTCCTCGGCAACAACGGTAACGTTGGCGAGATCGGCCATATTCAGATCGATCCACTGGGCGAACGCTGCCACTGTGGCAATTTCGGTTGCCTGGAAACTGTGGCCGCCAGTGCGGCGATCGAACACCGCGTGCGCCAGTTGCTGACGCAAGGTTATCCAAGCAAGCTGAAGCTGGACGATTGCAACATTAACGCTATTTGTATGGCCGCTAACCGCAACGATCGGCTGGCCGTCGAAATGATCGAACACGTTGGCCGCTATCTGGGCAAGGCGGTGGCTATCGCCATCAACCTGTTCAACCCACAAAAGGTGGTGATCGCCGGTGAAATCACTGAGGCGGACAAAGTGCTGCTGCCAGCGATCCAAAGCTGCATCAACACTCAAGTGCTGAAAGACTTCCGCAAAAATCTACCAGTAGTCACCTCCGAGCTTAATCATCGCTCGGCGATCGGGGCCTTTTCCTTGGCTAAGCGGGCAATGCTCAACGGTGTGCTCCTACAGCGATTGCTGGAAAGTTGAACCACCAAGGCCTACACGCACAACCCTCCACATTATCGGCCAATCCACCGCTGCCTATAGCCGTTGAGCGTCTAATAATCGGTGATTTGTCCACACCCTAAAAAATTGAACATTTCTCAATTTTTTAGGGTGATTATTGAATATTCGCTAATATTCACCACCATACAAGTAACTAATTTTCAGAACAACGCTAAAACACTTGCATACTCTAGCGCTTTTGACGCATTTTCATAAATATCGTGCAGCAAAACCACGTCAGCACTGACAAACTGGCAATGTTGCCCATAACCGTAAAACACCATCACCGTCTAAAAAGTCGTTAGGAGAAGCAGCATGTGTTCTATTTTCGGTGTGCTCGATCTTAAGTCCGATCCCATTGAACTGCGCAAAAAAGCGCTGGAGCTGTCAGGTCTGATGCGCCATCGTGGCCCGGATTGGTCCGGCATCTACGCCAGTGATCATGCCATTTTGGTGCACGAGCGGCTGTCGATCGTCGACGTCAACAACGGTGCCCAACCGCTGTACAATGCTGCGCACAGCCATGTCCTGGCAGTCAACGGTGAAATCTACAACCATCAGGTGCTACGCCAGCAGCTAAGCGAGTGCTATGAGTTCCAAACCGGTTCTGACTGTGAAGTGATCCTGGCGCTGTATCAGCAGAAAGGCCCAGCATTCCTCGACGATCTGCAAGGCATGTTTGCCTTCGTACTGTACGACACCGAAAAAGACGCCTACCTGATCGGTCGCGATCATCTAGGCATCATCCCGCTTTATATAGGCCACGACGCGCATGGCAACCGGTATGTCGCCTCTGAAATGAAAGCGCTGGTGCCGGTTTGCCGCACTATCAAGACATTCCCAGCCGGTAGCTACCTGTGGAGCCAGGATGGCGAGATCCGTGAATATTACCAGCGCGACTGGTTCAATTACGAAAACGTCAAGGACAACACCACCGATGCCAGCGCCCTGCGCACTGCACTGGAAGACGCGGTGAAAAGCCACCTGATGTCCGATGTGCCTTACGGCGTGTTGCTCTCCGGCGGGCTGGATTCTTCAGTGATCTCGGCGATCACTAAGCAATACGCCGCACGCCGCGTAGAAGATCAGGCACGCAGCGAAGCCTGGTGGCCACAGCTACATTCCTTTGCCGTTGGCCTAGAAGGTTCCCCAGATCTGCACGCCGCACAGGACGTTGCCAACCATTTGGGTACGGTGCACCATGAGATCCACTTCACTGTGCAGGAAGGGCTGGATGCCATCCGCGACGTGATTTATCACATTGAAACCTACGATGTCACCACCATCCGTGCCTCTACACCGATGTACCTGATGTCGCGTAAGATCAAGGCGATGGGCATCAAGATGGTGCTGTCTGGCGAAGGTGCGGATGAAGTGTTCGGCGGCTACCTGTACTTCCATAAAGCACCGAACGCCCGCGAGTTCCATGATGAAACGGTGCGTAAATTACTGGCATTACATATGTTTGACTGCGCCCGCGCCAACAAGGCGATGTCCGCCTGGGGTGTTGAAGCCCGCGTGCCATTCTTAGATAAAAAATTCCTCGATGTAGCAATGAGCATCAACCCGAAAGACAAAATGTGCGGCCAGGGAAAAATGGAAAAACACATCATTCGTGAATGTTTTGAGTCCTATCTGCCAAGCAGCGTGGCTTGGCGTCAAAAAGAGCAGTTCTCCGACGGCGTGGGCTATAGCTGGATTGACACATTGAAAGAGGTGGCTGCACAGCAGATCAGCGATCAACAGCTCGAAACCGCGCGTTTCCGCTTCCCATACAACACGCCGACCTCAAAAGAAGGCTACCTGTACCGTGAAATTTTCGAGGCGTTGTTCCCGCTACCCAGCGCCGCCGAATGTGTGCCGGGCGGCCCATCAGTCGCCTGCTCTTCGGCCAAGGCCATTGAGTGGGACGAATCGTTCAAAAAGATGGACGATCCTTCTGGCCGGGCAGTAGGGGTGCACCAGGCTGCCTACAACTAACCACACTGCGCTTTATCACCCAGGCGAGCCTTTTAGTTGATGTTTGCTAACATCAATTGTTTGATATGGTGCTTTTTTCACCACAATGTTCACAACCCGGACAAACGGCCTTTCTGACCACTTTATCGGGAAAAAATTTGTTGACGCAAATCGGCCATATACGCATAATGCGCCCCGCAACGCTGATGAAGGCAAAGCAAAAAGAGGGCTACGTAGCTCAGTTGGTTAGAGCACATCACTCATAATGATGGGGTCACAGGTTCGAATCCCGTCGTAGCCACCATATTTTGCGGGAGTGGCGAAATTGGTAGACGCACCAGATTTAGGTTCTGGCACCGCAAGGTGTGCGAGTTCAAGTCTCGCCTCCCGCACCATTTTCCTTTATCGTCGGCACCGATGCTGATGGGGTATCGCCAAGCGGTAAGGCACCGGTTTTTGATACCGGCATTCCCTGGTTCGAATCCAGGTACCCCAGCCATCACCCTTGGGGTGAAAGCTTTCAACATTAGATTTGCTCGCAGGTGGGGTATCGCCAAGCGGTAAGGCACCGGTTTTTGATACCGGCATTCCCTGGTTCGAATCCAGGTACCCCAGCCATAATAAACTGCTTGCAGCTCAAATAAGTAGACAGTAGCATTGGCTACGTAGCTCAGCTGGTTAGAGCACATCACTCATAATGATGGGGTCACAGGTTCAAATCCCGTCGTAGCCACCAACTATTGGGGTGTCGCCAAGCGGTAAGGCTCTGGTTTCTGATACCAGCATACCCAGGTTCGAATCCTGGCACCCCAGCCATATTTAGGAAAGCCCGCTTTGGCGGGCTTTTTGCTGGGCAACCACTCGGCAATATTAACAACAGGTCAAGCCAAACTAACCCGTTTGCGTTATAACCCCAGCGCGTATTTCAACGCATGCTGTTTTAACTTACCCGCCCGCTGTGCGGCCATTAGGGCCAAGTTGCGTGCTACACTCAGCGGTGCCAAATTATTGCTAAAAACGCTATAGAATAGATCCATGCCGCTCTGCATCAGCAGGTTGTCGGGACGGCGCTGGCGCTGATAACGCATCAGCACAGACTCACAGCTCCAGTCTTCACCCTGCTCTCGCGCTTCACCCAGTACCTTCAGCAGGACATCCACGTCGCGGTAGCCCAGATTGACGCCCTGACCAGCCAGCGGATTAATGGTATGTGCCGCATCCCCCAGTAACGCCAACCCCGGTAACACATAACGCTGTGCATGGCGGCGCACCAGCGGGAAGGCGCCGGCGGCGTGCACCCTTACCGCCCCCAACCGCTCCGGGAAAG
>Ga0308160_10001967_pt1 | contig 26577 bp, 19 predicted proteins | sample PhyFR1_FD_201036 | JGI IMG/M metagenome (GOLD analysis project Ga0308160, IMG submission 201036) | Phyllosphere microbial communities from UC Gill Tract Community Farm, Albany, California, United States - DLSLF.R1 | ecosystem: Host-associated > Plants > Phyllosphere > Unclassified | place: USA... | reverse complement strand
GCAAACGATCAGCGGAGCACGCAATAACATGACGATTGCGCAGGTTATGACCCTGGCCGGCAACAAGGACCTCACGACGGAGCAAGTCGGGATGTTGGTGCGAAAATATGATGACATCGCCTACGAGCCCGGGCGAAGTGGCTCCGCCCGGTTTATCGATCGCATCGAACCGCGATTCGGTGAGGTAACGGCCATGCCGCAGGTTATTTACCTCACTCAGACCGCACAACTGGCCGAAGGGCAATGTGCAGCGCTCGCACGCGCCATGGCCAGCGCGATGGCAGAGGGAAAGCAAGACGTACTGATCAAGAACATGTACACCGCCGCAGCCTTTCCCAGGGACCCGGCGTCCAGGGATTTCATCGGCAAATTAAACAGGCTTCAAACTCAGGTGGGGTCCCAGGCTGCGTTCCACGCAGGGCAGCCCATTCGGCAGGTCGCCTATCAAGACATGATCAAGGAACTGGCGCAGGCGCACGCCTCGAAATCGGTCATGATTGATTCGCCAGGCCATGCAATGGCGGCAGGCGTAAAAATAAACGGCGCCGACAAGACTTACTACTTTTACGACCCCAACCATGGCCTTGCCACGTTTCCAAGCGCCGAAGCCATGCGAGGCGGGCTTGATAAGGTGTTCAACGACAAGAAGCTGGCCAAGGGCTATAAAACCCACGGTACTGAGCGCAATAAACTCGAATTCAAGGTCTTTGATCATGATGATGCGTGGCAACAAAAAAACAGCGTATTCACGCCAGACCTCAAAGCCCTCTACGACACGCCCATCACACCTTCCCAAGGGCCACGCAGCCTCTCGAACGCTGAATTGAAGCACCATTGGGAGACGTTGCACGCGCATCCGGACAATCAGGGCCTGATCTGCTACGAAGCGTCGATACGCATAGGGCAAGCTGAAAAGACCCTCTCGCCCAGCGTATTGGATACGGTGAAAGCGGCCACCAACCGTACAGACGGTTCCAATTACTCCGCAGGCTATCTTGAGTTGATGGGCATCAAGCCGGACAGCCTGAAAACCACCTTCAATCCGGCGCAGATCACGGAGTCAGGGTTCTTGAACTTCAGTCACGCTTATGAAGGCGGGGAATTTGCCCACACCGTCTACATTCAGAAGACCCATCACAACGAGCTGTTCCTGTTCAACACCAACAGCCCGGACTTGGACCTGGCCATGATCAGCAGTGGGAATACCGGGCAGATCAGCGGTGGAGTGACCGTCTACAAGCTCGGCAACGGCGAAGGTCTTCAGCGCTTTTTGAACGGCTTTAATGGAAAAGTCGGATGGGAATTTGCCTACACACCCGCCAGCACGCTCAATGCCAATGCGCGCGCGTTACAGCCTTGAATCTCTGAGCCAAACGGCGCCTGGATGCTCAGGCGCCGCCAGTCTCAGGCAAGCAACCGCTGGATATGTTCTTGCAGCGTATCCAGGTCAAACGGCTTGGCCAGGATCGGCGCGTTGCGCGTGATCGGACTGTTACAGTCGAGAATTTCCTGCGGGTAACCGCTGATGAAGATGACCTTCAGTTCCGGCCGCACTTTAAGCGCCGGCTCGGCGATCTGCACGCCGGAGATACCGCCCGGCAGGCGGTAATCCGTCACCATCAGGTCCAGGTGCGGCTTGGTCGCCAGAATCTCAAAGGCTTCCTTACCGTTTACCGCCTTCAAGACCCGATACCCCAGGCCCGCCAGGTATTCACCCAGTACAAACATAATGGATTCGTCGTCTTCGACGATCAGTACGACATCTTGCGCATCTTCACTCATGGGAAGCCTTTGTCCGGTCAGTTGCTGCACGTACGACCATGGGGTCACGCAGAGGTTGCGTCAAGGTGACGATTGATTTCATGCCGACGAATCCAGGGGCAGGCACACCCGAAACAGGGCGCCCTCGCCTATCCGGCTCTCGACCTCGATGGTGCCGCCATGGGCCGCAACGATCTGCTCGGAGATAAACAGCCCCAGGCCCAGCCCCGCCGACACCTGGCTGGCGGATACGCGCTCGAACTGCTGGAAGATACGCTTCTGGTTTTCTTCGCTGATGCCGATGCCACGGTCGCGCACTTCCACCCGCGCTTCACCGTGTTCGGTGTACACCCGCACATCCACCGGGCTCTTGGCCCCATAGCGCAGCGCATTCGTGAGCAGGTTGGTGATTACTTGCTCGATACGGAACTCATCCCAGTTGCCTTCGACCGGCCCTTGCGTCTCCAACCGCATCGACGAATCTGCGGCGGCCACTTGCGGCGCGAAATTTTCTACCAGGTTGCTGACCAGTTGCGCCAGGTCGAAGCGCGCCGGGCGGATCGACAGCTTGCCGGTGCGAATGCGCGACACGTCAAGCATGTCTTCGATCAGGCGGATCAGGCTTTTGATCTGGCGCTCATCGCGGTCGACCATGGCGTGCATCTTGTCCAGGGTGAATGCCGCCGCGTTATCCCGGGCCAGGTGCATCTTGCGCAATTGGGTTTCAAGGATCAGCCCGTTCAATGGCGTACGCACCTCATGGGCGACGATCGACATAAAGTCGTCGCGCATGCGCACGGCCTGTTCCAACTCGGCCTGGGTGGCCTGCAGGCGCGTGAGCAGCAACTCCTGCTCACGACGGCTGCGCTCCAGGGCTTCGACCTGTTGCTTCATGGCCTTGCTCTGGCGGTACAGGTCGACGAACACGTTGACCTTGCTCTTCACCGCATGGATATCCAGCGGCTTGTGCAAAAAGTCCACCGCGCCGCTTTCATAGCCTTTGAACGCGTAATTGAGTTCACGCCCGGCGGCGCTGACGAAGACGATCGGGATGTTCTTGGTCTTTTCGGTGCCGCGCATCAGTTCGGCCAGCTCAAAACCGTTCATGCCGGGCATCTGCACGTCGAGAATCGCCATGGCGAATTCGTGTTCCAGCAACAGGGACAAGGCCTCGTCGGCGCTCAATGCCTTGAACACCTGGCGGTCCTCGCGCTTGATCAGCGCTTCGAGGGCCAGCAGGTTTTCCGGCAGATCGTCGACGATCAGCAGTTTGGCCTGGACAGTACTTAGCATGGGGAGGGTTCCAGGGAAGCCAGCAACGCGGCAATGCGGCTCAAGGTCAGAATATGGTCGGGGGTGTGCAGGGCCAGGGCGGCCTGGGGCATCACGGCAATCCGCGCTTCATTTGGGTCTTGCACGATGGTGGTGCCGCCCGCTTGCTTGACATGGGCCAGCCCGCGCGCGCCGTCCTGGTTGGCACCGGTCAGCAGAATCCCCAGCAAGCCTTTGCCATAGGCATCGCCTGCCGAGGTAAACAGATAGTCGATGGCCGGCCGGGAATGATGCACGCGGTCTTCCTGGCTCAGCGACAGGCTACGGTCCTGCTCCACCGATAGGTGGTACCCAGGCCCGGCAAAATACAACCGGCCCGCTTCGATCAGCTCTTTGTCGCGAGCTTCCTGCACCGGGATGCGCAGGCGCCGCGCAAAGACTTCCGCCAGTTGGCTGCGGCGTTCATCGGGCAGGTGCAGCACGGCAATGATCGGCAGGCCGAAGCCGTCGGGCAGCTCGGCAAAAATGCTCAGCAACGCCTCGACGCCGCCGGCGGACGCGCCGACGACGATGGCTTCAATCCCGCGAATCGGGCTGGCTACAGCATCGTTCATGATTTTCGGTAGATCCGTTCCTGCTTGACCAAGGGTTCGAATTGCTTGCCGTAGGCAGAGAAATCCAGGGTTTCCTTGCTGCCCAACACCAGGAAACCACGATGGCACAGCGACTCATGGAACAACCCGAATGCGCGATCTTGCAATTTTTTATTGAAGTAAATCAATACATTGCGGCACGAAATTAATTGAGTTTCTGAAAACACGCTGTCGGTCGCCAGGCTGTGGTCGGCGAATGTCACGTTTTCGCGCAGCGTCTTGTCGAAGATCGCGTAATCGTAAGCCGCTGTGTAGTAGTCGGCAAATGAACGTTGCCCGCCCGCTTGCTGATAGTTGGCGGTGTAGGCCCGCACATTCTCCAGAGAGAAGATGCCCTGCTTGGCTTTGTCCAGGGACGCCGGGTTGATGTCGGTGGCGTAGATGATCGTGCGCTCCAGCAGCCCTTCTTCACGCAGCAGGATGGCCATCGAATAGACCTCCTCGCCCGTGCTGCAGCCGGCGATCCAGATCTTGATCGAGGGGTAGGTCTTGAGCAGCGGCACCACTTCCTGGCGGATCGCCAGGAAGTGCGAAGGGTCGCGAAACATCTCGCTCACTGGAATCGTCAAAAACTGCAGCAACTGCATGAACGCCGCCGGGTCGTGCAGCACCCGTTCCTGCAATGCCGAGATGGTCGCGCAGTCGAACTGGCGCAAGGCATGGGCCACGCGGCGCTTGACCGACGCCCCGGAATAGTCGCGAAAGTCATAGCTGTACTTGAGGTAAATCGCCTCAATCAGCAGACGCAGCTCGATGTCGCTGCTTTTTTCCAAAAAACAGTGCTCCACTTAAATACGTTCCATCTTCGGTAGCCATACGCGAATGAGTGAGAACAAACGGTCCAGATCAATCGGCTTGGCCAGGTAATCGTTGGAACCGGCCGCCAGGCAACGCTCCTGATCGTCCTTCATCGCCTTGGCCGTGACCGCAATAATCGGCAGTTTTTTCCAACGCGGGTCCTGGCGGATCAAGGCGGTAGCCTCGTAACCGTCCATTTCCGGCATCATCACGTCCATCAACACCAAGTCGATGTCTTCGACTTCATTGAGCTTGTCGATGGCTTCGCGGCCATTACGGCCGATCACGACCACGGCGCCTTTGTGCTCCAGGGCGCTGGTCAGGGCGAAGATATTGCGCACATCGTCGTCCACCAGCAGGATCTTGCGCCCTTCAAAGACTTTGTCGCGGCTGCGGGCGGTCTTGAGCATCTTCTGGCGTTCATGGGACAGCTGGGATTCGACTTTGTGCAGAAAGAGTGTGACCTCATCCAGCAGGCGCTCCGGCGAGCGTGCGCCCTTGATGATGATCGAGCGCGAATATTTGCGCAGCTCGGCCTCTTCGTCGCGGGTCAGGTTGCGCCCGGTGTAGACGATGACCGGCGGGAATGAGCAGATGTCCTCGGTGGCCATGCGCTTGAGCAGCTCATTGCCGAGCATGTCCGGCAGTTTGAGGTCGATGATCATGCAGTCGTAAACGTTGCCGCGCAGCAGGTCGAGGGCTTCCTGGGCAAAGCCGACGGCGGTGATCTCGATATCATCGTCGCCGATCAGGCGGGCAATGCTGTCACGTTGCAGGTCATCGTCTTCAACCAGCAGCACGCGCTTGACCTTCTGGGTCAGCTTGGCTTCCAGGCGCGCGAACACGTCCTTGAGTTCTTCGCGGGTGGTGGGTTTCACCGCATAACCGATGGCGCCCATGTGCATGGCGGCTTCGACGCGGTCCTCCACGGAAATCACGTGCACCGGGATATGACGGGTCTCGGCGTGTTCCTTCAGACGTTGCAGCACGGTCAAGCCGGAATGGTCCGGCAGGCGCATGTCCAGCAGGATCGCGTCGGGGATGTATTCCTCGGCCAGGCTGTAGCCCTCGTCCGCACCGTGCGCCACCAGGCAGTGGTAGCCCAGCTCATGGGCCAGGTCGAACAGGATGCGCGCAAAGTTGGGTTCGTCTTCCACCACCAGGATGCAGCGGCTGGTGAACGGGGCCTTGTCGCGGTCGTCGGCAAAGCGTGGGATCAGGTCCGCATCGGCCACCGGTAATGGCGACACCTTGACCGGGGCCGGTGCAGGCGCCACCACGACCTGGCGCGGCTGCTCGATTGGCGGCGCGTCGGCCTCGCGTTCTACGTACTGCTCCGGCAGTACCAGGGTAAACACGCTGCCCTTGCCGGGTTCGCTGGTCACGCTGATGTAACCGCCGAGCAAGGTGGCCAGGTCGCGGGAAATCGACAAGCCCAGGCCGGTGCCGCCATAGCGGCGGTTGGTGGTGCCGTCGGCCTGGCGGAAGGCTTCGAAGATGCTCTCCTGCTGGTCCGGCGCAATGCCGATGCCCGAATCGCGCACGGTAAAGGCAATGCCCTGCCCCGGCGCGCGCGACACCGACAGGCTGACCTCGCCCTGTTCGGTGAACTTGATCGCGTTGGACAGCAGGTTCTTGAGGATCTGCTCCAGACGCTGGCGATCGGTGAACAGCATGCCGGGCGCATCAGCCTGCACGTCAACCTCAAAGCCCAGTTTGCGATCCGCCGCCAGAGGTTCGAACATCCCGCGCAAGCCCTCGATCAGCCGCGTCACGCTGGAGTTTTCCGGGCGCACTTCGAGCTTGCCGGCCTCCACCTTGGAAATATCCAGGATGTCGTTGATCAGGTTGAGCAGGTCATTGCCGGCCGAATAGATCGACTCGGCGAACTTGACCTGTTCGGCGCTGAGGTTCTCCTGGGGGTTCTCGGCGAGCAACTTGGCCAGGATCAGCGAGCTGTTGAGCGGCGTGCGCAGCTCGTGGGACATGTTGGCGAGGAACTCGGACTTGTACTTGCTCGAGCGCTGCAGTTCTTCGGCACGGTCTTGCAATTCGAGCTGGGCCTGGTTGAGTTCACCGTTCTTGCGGTCCATGGCGTCGCGCTGCTCGGCCAGGGTCTGGGTCTGCTCGGCCAATTGCTCGTTGGTTTGCTCAAGCTCGGCCTGCTGGGTTTCCAGGTGGGCCTGGGACTCCTTGAGGATGCGCGACTGCTCCTCCAGCTCTTCGTTGGCGGTCTTGAGTTCTTCCTGCTGCACTTGCAACTCTTCGTTGAGCTGCTGGGTCTCGGCCAGCACTTCCTGCAGGCGCTGACGATAGCGTGCGGCTTCAATGGAGGTGCCGATATTGCCGGCGATCAGCTCCAGCAGTTCAACATCACGCTCATCCAGCGGCCGCAGGAAACCCAGCTCGATCACGCCATTGACCCGATCGTCATCGCTGGTGGGCACCACCAGCACGCTGCGGGTCGCGCCTTCGCCCAGGCCCGAGCTGACCTTGAAATAATCCACCGGCACGTCGTCCAGGCGAATCAGGCGATCCAACTGCGCGGCTTGCCCGACAATGCCTTCGTCGCTGTAGATCGACTGTTCGAGCTGTTCCTGCTCGCGGGAGAAACCATAGGTGGCCACCCGCTTGAGGCCGCCGTGTTCTTCGCGCACATACAGCGCCGCGACCGCCGACCCCATGTACTGAGCGAAGAACTGCAGGATATTGCGCCCAAGCATGTTCAGGCTGAGCTGGCCCAGCACCTGCTCGGCCAGTTCGGTCTGGCCGTTGCGCAGCCAGGCCTGGCGTTCCAGGCGCCGTGCGATCTTCTGTTGTGAAGCGATGTTTGCGCTGTAACTCTCGGATAATTCGAGCAAGTTCCGTCGGCCGGCATACGCCAGAAAACCACTCAAGCCGAGCACGAATACCAGATACAAGGTCACGCTGATCACGGTGGTACGGGTGACTTCGGTATTGCGGGCGATACGAAACTGCTGCTCCATCGCCACGGCATCGTCGTATTCCTTGCGGATCTCATCGGTCAGGCGCTTGCCGCGCCCCGCCTTCACGGCGCCGCGAAAGTCGCCGCTCTGGCGCTGCATATCAATCATCGACTGGGCGTATTTGTTCCACTCCAGCTGCAAGGCTTCCAGGCGCTTGAGGCGATCAACCTGCTGCGGGTTGTCCGCCACCAGCTCCTGCAGGTTGCGCAGGTCGGCGAGGATCCGCGGCTTGGCCACTTCGTACGGGTCGAGAAAATGTTCGTCGCCGGTAATCAAGTACCCGCGCATGCCGGTTTCCAGGTCGACCGTCAGCTTTGAGGTTTCATTGAGATTGTTGATCACCCGGTCGGTGTGCTCCACCCACTGGACCACCGACAGCAAATACGTGATCAGCACCACGAAAAACACCGCGCTGAGCACGCCCACGCCCAGGGGCAAGGCCACGTTTCGGCTCAGGAGGGTACGAAAGCTCTTTTCATCGACGGTCGACGCGGGAGTCATGGGCATGCCTTGGCCAGGTGCGGAAAAACCGGGAGTTTGCCCCAGATTGGGGTTGGAGGGCTACGTTTGTGATGCTTTTCGCGGAGCATGCCTACACATATCAGACACGCATGCGGGCTGTGGCATCGGGACTTGCACACGAATTCTGACAACCGTAACGGAATGTACGCAGGACGGCTGCACACACAGGGAGTGGCCGAGGGTTCAGGGAAGCACTTTTCGGCGCGGTACCTTCCCAAATTACGACAGGTAAATGTAATGGCTTCGATCACTAGCCTCCCGGCCCCCGCCATCGTCAATCTTCCCCGTGCGGAAACGCCCCACGCCTCCGCGAGCGCAATTGAACCCGTCATCGCTCCAGGGCCAGCGGCTCCGGCCGGCGTTTCCGGACTTCAAACCGCATTAGCCAACCAACGCAACTGGGAGGTGTTGGCGGCCAAATTGAGCGCCGTGCATCAGGACCTCACCGCACGCGTCCCTGCCGACAACTCACTGACGAGCGCCGAGGTGACGAGCCGACTGGCCCCCGAGAGCCAAGTCAGCCTTGAGTCGTTCTTACTGCAAAATGGCTTGAAGGTACCGACCTCATTGGACGCGCTGGGTGAGCTGGTCAAAACCCTGAACCAGAAGGCCGCGTTGCACCCGCTGGGCAATCTGGGGGGTGGGCTTTCCTGGCCGGTGCCCATGACAACAGAGGGCCGGCAGAGCATCGCCGACTTCCTGCAGTCCACTCACACTTCATTGGCAGGCTTACCATTGGCGGATGCGAGTAAAGGCGCATTGGCTTATTTGCTGAGCGGCAGCCCAACAACCGCGGCCGACCTTCAGGCGCCACGTACAGCGCTTCAACAGTTGCTGGACACGCCCAAGGCCCAGGCGCTGGGCCAAGCCCTGCAGACGCACTTGAAGGGCGCTTCATCAGGTACCAGCATTTATGACTATCTATTAACGGCCATTCAGGTGGGGCTTGATCCGGAGTCGCTCACTGGCCCGGTCCGTAATGCTGTGGCTGGTTTTCAGTTGGACGCACAGGCGCAATGGGGGCAACACGCTTCTGTCATTGTGGACCGGCTGAGTCAACACTTGATCGACAGTCGCCGGGCGACCACTCAAACCGCCAAATTCGCCGCTCATCTCCTGCTTTCACGCACTGCACCGCAGTATCTGGTCAAAGACCTTCCCGCCAGCGTGACGTATGGCAGCATTGCCTGGTCTCAACTAACGATTGAAGTGGCCAAGCTGGAGGCGCAGGCACCGGGCAGCGTACAAAACATGTCCTATGCCCAGGTATTGCTCGCAGCTGAAGGCATGGCGCTCGCTGATGATCGGGTTCAGCGTGAAGTCTTGAGGGATTGGGCCGTCGTCAACGGTGTGTTGGAGAGCGCCGAACAAGTGCCGGGCGATGCGCAAATCGAACGCATCAGAATCCACTACAACAGTAAGTTAGAGGCGCTGACCCACGTCTCCACCCAGCTCCAGACGCCCTTTCCCAGCCGCAAGGCAATTGCCCTGTACTGCCTGAAGCAGGAATTCCCCGACCACGACCCCCAGATATTTGAGCAAAAGGTGCTGCGAAAGCGCTTTGGGAACACGCGTCGGGGCGATCCGACCTTGCGTTCGATGCTCGACATCGCGATGGAGGGTGACAAACTCCAGTCCGGCTTCCGTTGGGAAAGCATTCGCAGTCTCGTGCCGATGACGGCATTCAATGCGTACTGCAGGTCTGAGCGTTTCCACGTCGTTGATGTGTTTAATACCCAGTACAAAGAAGCGCTGGAATCTCAAAGCGAAGGCCATGCGGGGATGGTCAAATACCTGCTTTCCAAGCTACCGCTGGAGGATCGAAAAAACCTTGAGTTTGGCAAGATAGAGTTCCTGCACACCAATGATTACAAGGTAGCGATGGATATACTTTCGCCGCTCACCTTGGAAAAACGCGGGCATACACTGCACGTAAAAACCACGCGAAACGGCGAAGTCAATATTTATGAGATTGACACCCATAAGGCGAGCATCGAAAAACAGAACTACCTAAGCAATAAGTTCAGCGAGCCCTACAGCCGCGAGAAGTTGGATACGCGCACGGCGAACATTATTTCCCGAACCGAGCTCTTTGATCCCTACAACGGCGAGCGTGCCAATCAAACCGGAGGATGGGTAGGTGCTGATCACACCGCAGAGTGGACCGGTGCTGATTACACGCCGTATAGCTACGGTGGCCCTCGAACAAAGTTGATTGCTGACGCCTTCGTCAAATCCCTGGATCTCGGCAATGAAGACTTATTGAATTACGCCAAGGGCGTCACCTCTTACGATAAGGCTCGACAGGCGAATGCGGCAATAGGTGAGTTTTTTCTGAACCTCATCCCTTTTCGATCCGCCATCGTCAACTTCAAAAACGGCCAGGTAGGCGACGGCTTGTTTGATCTGGGGGTGGACATCATCGGCTTGGTAACGTTGGGCGCAGGCAAGGCGGCTCAGGCCTCAAAAGCTCTGGCCAAGGGCGCTCAAAGTATCAGCGCCGCAGGCAAGGCGGCCAAAGTTGCCAAATTCATTGGCGTTACCGCGCTTGAGGCGCTCAACCCGGTCGGCGGGGCGGGCGATGCATTGATGGGCGCGACAAAGCTGGCGGGCAAAGGGCTTGCCAAAACCGGCGAGTTGCTTAACAAGTTCAGGGGTGCAAGCGGTAGTTATGACCTGTTGAAAGCGGCCAGTAAAACGTATGACGTCGCCGCGCTGGGCACCTACAAAATAGCCGAGCAGACCGTCGGCGGCAGCGCTGTATTCAGGGAGGGAAAATGGTATGGCTATGACGCCATCAACCATCGCCCGTATGGCCCGGCGCTCAAAGACTTTACGCCGAAAGTGGCTGCGCTCGAAGGCGAAATAAAAGCGTTTGCCGACAGCTGGTTTGGCAAGATGATCGCTTCGGTATTGGCGCCACCTGCGAATAACCCTAACTATCGCCGTGACTTCATGGCCGCTGTGGCCAACGCCAAAACCGAGGATAAGGCAGCCTACATACTGGGCCAGAACAACGTTAAACCAGACGCTATCTATGGCTATTCCACAGCACTGAGTATTGAGGATTTGAAACGTCTTGCCGTTGCCGAACGCCGTACGCCAGCAGAGCTTGGTAGCCTGGTAAAACGCATAGATGAACTTGAAGCGCTGCCCGAGCGTTTTAAATCCGCACGTGAAGCCGCGCAAATCGTCGACGCAGACATGTTTAAGAAAGGCTACGACTCGGGGAACCCAGAACGCATCCGCGAGTTTTCAGACACACTGACTAACTACCAGCTCGCAGAACTTGCCATTGCCCCCGGGCGTACATCAGAAGAGTTTGGACAGCTGGTCAAGTATTTGGAAAATCGACGAATCAAAGTCAGCCAGGAGAACTTCAAGGAATTCGCCGCTGAAATCACTGCCGCCGGTGGCAAGGCAACGCCGATTCCCCAAGGGTATTACCTCAGTCAAGTCTCCCCGCTCTCGGGCGGCGAGTGCGCGGCGCTTTCCAATGTCATGGCCGCCGCCGTGAGGCATCGCAAGCAGGATACGTTTATCAAGAACCTGTATGTCGCGATGGTGCCTACGCTTAGCCCCGGCGACATTGCCCAATTGCGCAAAACCGACCCCGTCAACGCTGGTATCCAAGAGCTCAAGGCATCGAAAGTTGCCAAGTTCAACGACCAGATAAGTCAGCTGCAGGAAATACTGGGCGGTCAATTCCATCATGGTATGCAGGCGAGGCAGGTTCCTTACACGCAGATCATTTCAGAGCTGGCCGGTGCCCGCACTTCAAAAACCCTTTTAATCAATGGCCCCGATCACGGCTTCACCGCCGGCGTGGTTATTTCCAATGGCAAGAAGGAATGGTTTTATTTCGACCCTAACTATGGGAAGGCGACCTTTTCCACGGAGGCGCAAATGAGCGCCGCGCTGGAAAGCACATTAAAATCCGGCAGGACTAAATACCTGTTGGCACATTTCGGCCAGAACCCCCAGGTGCCTGAGTACAAGATTTCGGTATTCGAGGAACCCGCGTTGAAGAGCGTGACCGCCACCGTGCCAGGTAGCGTGCAGGACTTGTTTTTGACTGATTTGTAAGCCATGCCCCAGGCCCAAAAGTGCAGGTGCGACGGTCGATTTGCCAGGCGACCGTCAACCTGACGCTTTTGCGCCTGCCTGCGGGCAAGTCCTTTCCCGGCGGGCATTTAACCTCGTCACAAGACATCAAGGCCTATTGCCTGCACAATAGCCTTCTTTTGTCGGGAACTTGCCGGGGCGCAGACAACTCAGTAGAGGATGGTCTTCGGACTGAACAAGCCCCGCCCTCCCATCTTCAGGACGCCTCTTTATGCCCTCCACCTCCACCATCCTTGTCGTCGAAGACGACGACATCGTGCGCATGTTGATCGTCGATGTATTGGAGGAGTTGGCGTTCCGTGTGCTGGAAGCCGCCGACGCTGGACGTGCGTTGGAACACGTGCAAAACCCTGACCAGAACATCCACCTGATGATGACGGACGTCGGCCTGCCGGACATGGACGGCAAGCAGTTGGCCAACAAGGTGCGTGAATTGCACCCCGCCCTGCCGATCCTGTTTGCCAGCGGCTATGCCGAAAACATCGATGTGCCCGCAGGCATGCACGTGATAGGCAAACCGTTTTCCATCGACCAGTTGCGCGACAAGGTCAGGTCTATCCTCGGCACTGAATGATGTCGGCTTGCCAGTGCCGCCTTCCGGGGCGGCATTTTTGTGTCCGGCCCGCACAGATTTACGTGACCTGCGGCGAATAAAAACGGAAACTCAGCGCGCTCGTGCGCCATTCAACACATTTCTTCAAAAGCACTCACGAAGGATGCAACAACATGATTGCAAAACCCACGCGCCTGCTGCTGGCGAGCCTCTCTTTATTGCTGAGCGGCGGTGCCTTGGCCGACTTCACGGCAACCCCGAGCGAAGCGCGGGCCATTGCAAAGGAAGCCTACCTTTACGGCTTCCCCGTGGTGCAGATGTACAAGACGCTCTACGCCCAGGCTGTCGACAAGGGCGGCATTGAATTCAAGGCGCCGTTCAACCGTATCGGTACCACCGCACCGGTGACCAGCCCCAAAGACACCGCCTTGACGACCCCGAATGCCGACATGGCGTATTCCTTCGTGTGGATGGACCTGCGCAGCGAGCCTTTGGTGCTGACGCTGCCGAAAATCGAGGACGACCGTTACTACGCCGTGCAACTGGTTGACCTGTACACGCAAAACATCGCCTACCTGGGCACGCGCAGCACCGGCAACAACGGTGGTCATTACATGATCGCCGGTCCCGACTGGAAGGGGCAGCAACCCGTGGACGTGGACCGCGTGGTCTACAGCGAAAGCAACGTCGCCTATGCGCTGTATCGCACCCAGTTGTTTGATGACAAAGACCTGAACAAGGTCAAGCAGATCCAGAATGGCTACAAGGTGCAGTCACTGAGCAGCTACGTGAAGCAGGCCGCACCGGCCAAGGCGCCGAAACTCGCCTGGCCCAAGCCCATGGCGACCATGACCGAAGGCCCACAGCTGTTTCGTTACCTGAATTTCATGTTGGCCTTCGCCGCCCCCCAGGACAGTGAAAAAGAGCTGCTGGCGCGTTTTGCCAAGATCGGTGTGGCGCCTGGCGCGCCGTTCAAGGCCAACCAATTGACCGCTGAACAGCGCAAGGCGCTGGAGGACGGCATTTCCGATGCTCGCGCCGAATTCGCGGCCTTCAAAAAAGACAAGATCGACACTCATCAGGTCGCCCGCAGCGACCTGTACGGCAGCCGTGACCGTCTGCAAAACAATTACCTGTACCGCTACGCCGGTGCCGACCTGGGGATTTTCGGCAACTCCGCCGACGAAGCCGTGTCATTCACCTACCGTGACGACAGCGAAGGCAAACCGGCCAACGGCGCGCGTCATAGCTATACCGTGCATTTCAGCAAGGACCAACTGCCGCCGGCCGATGCGTTCTGGTCACTGACCCTGTACGACGCCAAGACCCACCAACTGGTGCCGAACCATAAAAAGCGTTACCTGATCAACTCGCGCATGCTGCCGGGCCTGAAGCTGGACGCCGACGGTGGCCTGACCCTGGCATTGCAGCATCACGAGCCACCCAAGGCGGAACAGGCCAACTGGCTACCCGCCCCGCCGGCGCCGTTCTATGCGGTACTGCGCGTGTACCTGCCCAAGCCCGAAGCCAGCAATGGCCAGTGGAAATTGCCACCGTTGACGCCACTCAAATAACCGCACGCCGGGCCGTTGTCAGGGAGCTGCATCGCAAATGAATTGCTGGAACATCCTCGGCCTGGCGCCGGATGCCGATAGCCGCACGATCAAGCGCCACTACGCGGCCTTGTTGAAAAAGACGCGTCCGGACGACGACCCGCAGGGCTTCCAGCGCCTGCGCGAAGCCTATGAAGCCGCGTTGGCCTGGCGTGAGAACGAGCAGGAGCCCGAGGCCGAGGTGCTCGTCGAAGCCCTCGGCGAAACCCTTGCCCAGCGCTATGAAGCGGCAATGGCCGATGGCACGGCGTTGTTCCTTGAGATCCATCTGTTGCAGCGCTGCATCGAAGGCGAGCTGAATGCCGAGGACACGCGGTGGGCCTTCGAAACCTTCAACTGGCTGACTGCCTGGCAACGGCTCGAATTGCCCAGCGCATTGATCGACACCCTGGAGCGACAGCAGCGCGACCAATTGCAGCGCCCGCTGTATGAGGCGCTTGGGCAGCACGACGACGCCGCGTTCCTGGCGGCCTACGCCGCACGTCATGAGCATGCCTGGGTGAACAATCATCCCCATGCCGAGTGGTTCAATGAATGGTTGGCCAGGCTGCTTGCCCATCATCATTACTGGTCAAGCACGCTGTTCGACGCCGTGTGTGCCGGGCAGCGCTGGCACGGTGGCGCAGATCATGCCTGCCCGGCCGGCGAGTGGGCGCTCTTGTTGAAACGCCAGCAAGGGCCGGCCTTTCTCGCACGCCAACGCGCATTGGCCGCCGAACCGCCCTACAGCCCGGAACAGCGCGCCGCGCGTTTACTGCTCGCGCCGATGAGCCTGGGCCAGCGCCGCGCCTTCGCGCAACGCCTGGACGAGCACGACTGGAAGGCCTGCCAGCAGCTCAGCGCCGATCTTTACGCCGACCACATCAGCGTCGCCGAAGCGATGCCCGGCGGCACCGTGTATTTCTGGCAAGGCTGGGATTCGGCCCTGGACACCTGGCCGTGGATCGTCGCGCTGGTGCTCAGTTGCCTGGTGGGCATGCTGGTACAGGTTGAAAGCCTGGCCGGGAAGATCATCCCGACCCTGGGCCAGGGCATTGTGTGGGCGATAGGCGCCGTGGTCTGCGCGGGCGTAGCCTGGCAGGGCTGGCGACCATGGGCTCACCACTATCGCGTGCTGGATGAACGGCTCAGCCAGCGATTGCCGCGCTGGATCAGCGCCAGCCACTTGCCATTGCTGCCGATACGCGATCTGCTGCCGGGGCTCGTTGTGGCGGTAGCTCTGGGGTATGTGTTCAACCCGCTGGCCAGCTTGACCCTGGTCGTGGTGCTGGCACTGGTCGGCTTGATCAGGCGCCCCTTCACCAACCACCACACCCCCTGGTCCGCCCGCCACCCGCGCTGGGCCGTGCTGGGCGGCGCGTTGGGTCTCGTCGGCGCAGTTGTGCTGTACGCCGGTTTGAAGGTGCTCGATAACAGCCATCTGATCACCCGTAACCAGGGCCTGCAACAGTGGACCGAGCGCCTGTGCAGCCGCATGCCGCGCAGCGCGACCGAATGCCAGGCACCCGCCACGCACACGCAGTGGTACGGCCAGGAGGCCAAACGATGAATCCGAAATGGCTGGTGCCCATAAGCCTGGTGTTGGGCCTGGGGCTGCTCGGTGTCGCCGGCGCGACCAAACCCTTGCAATACGCGCAATTGTGGCTGGACCAGCGTGACAGCCCGTCCACGGCAACAGCCAGTGCGCTGGCCCCCCTCATTGACTGCGTGAACCGTATTGATCGGGACACCCGTTTGGCGTACTACCGCCTGCATGCCGCGTCGCCACAAGCGCCCGAGCACGACAACTTCGGCGACAGAAACGAGCCCGAACCGCGGATTATCCAAGCATCGGTGTGCTCGTCCTTGTACACCCTGAAACTGGAGCGCCAGCAACCCGGCAGCCCATTGATCGGCCTGGCCAGTGTGTACGCCTACCGGCTGCAGAAACTCACCTCGCTGACGGACAAAATCACGGCAATGCCGCCGCCCGATGGCGTGCCTCAAGGTGTTCAGCAAATGGTCGCTGAGGCCATGAACAAACCACTGCTCGCCCAACTGGTCGACGTCGGCGAAGACTACCTGGCGGTCTCAACCGGCCTGCGCAACCAACTGGAACGTGAAGACCTGAGCGTACGCCCCGCGCAGTTGGCGCGTATCGAAGCCCGTATGGGCCGCGACCTTCACTGGCACGTACTCAATTACATGATCGCCGCGCGCCATGCCGTTGACCGGATTGAACGTGACATGCGCGATGCCAGCCTGACACCGCAGACCGTCGCCGACCTGGCCGCGGCCGTGCAGGCGGCGGCGGATAACGGCAACGCGTACAAACGCCTGCATCCCGGCAACCCTCGGGATGAAGAGGCCAGTAACCTCTGGTATACGATCAGCCCGGCGGCAGAGGCATACCTTGCGGCGTTGACCACCCTTCGCCAAGACTGGCTCGCACACGCCGCGCCACCGCAACTGAGTGAGGACTACTACCTCGTCACGCGTCGCTACGACGCCCTCCTGAGCTACTACAACCGCCTTGCGCGCAATGCGTTCTAGTGTTTTTTGAGCTTCACATAGGACTGATGCAGATCTGACGCCCAACCATCGATCACCTCTTTCACGTCATCGGCCTTCATCACCTGCGAGTCATTTGACAGCGGCTTGCCGATGCCTTTGCGCACCACCTGGGCGAGGACCTTGCCGTTGGCGCCATCCAGAAACTGCGCCTCGGTGCCCAAGGTGGTCTCCTGGTCGCGAATACCCGCGCCGGTACTCACCGCTGCCGCCACCAACGCTACCGGGATGAATTCATAGGGCTTGAGGCCTTCGGTCTTGCTGCTGACGGCAGTGATTGCGGCACGGACCACAATCACGCCAGGGCCCGGGCCGTTCGCCAAGGGCAATGACTTGGCCAGCTCACGCTTGAGCGCCTGGTTGAAATAGCTGTTGATGCCGCTGAGGGTGCTCTGCGGGATTTTTGCGCTGGCCTGTGGCGTGGGATAGAACTGAGTGGGCTCGATGTACACCGCCGTGTAGCGGCTCAAGTCCAGCGTGGGATCGACCCAGCGCATCACTTCAGCGCCCGAGGGTGACGTGGCTTTCTTCAGTTGGCTGTAGTTGGAGAGGAACCCTGAATACTCGTCCGGTTGCGTGACCTTGCTGGCGCAGCCCGCCATGCCGATCGAGGCGACGCACAGCGCGCTGATCATTAGCCTTAGCTTCATCATTGAACTCCCTGGCGATCATCATCGTAAGAATGAGCTGTAGGTATAGCCAATCCTGGGGAATACACCTCATTGACGGCGCCTGGCATGCGCGCTCAGACCAAACTGCACCGCTCATTTGCGCGGTAACTGCGTATGACTATTGCCCTGCCAGTGAGTAAGGTGAAACCACATCCATCGTCAGGAACATCACATGCGCACCATCGGCCTTATCGGCGGCATGAGCTGGGAGTCCAGCGCCGAGTATTACCGCATCATCAACCAGTGCGTGCGCGACCAACTCGGCCCGCTGCGCTCGGCACAAGTGTTGATGTACAGCGTGGACTTCGGCCCGGTGGAGCAAGCCCAGCATGCCGGACGCTGGGACGACACCGCGCTGATCCTCGAAGATGCCGCCCGCCGCTTGCAGGCGGGTGGCGCCGAATGCGTGGTGCTGTGTACCAACACCATGCACAAGCTGGCGCCGCGAATCGAAGCGGCAGTGTCGATTCCGTTCCTGCATATCGCCGATGCCGCCGCGTTGGCCGCCGTGGAGGCCGGGACGTTGACGGTTGGTTTGCTCGGCACGGCCTTCACCATGGAGCAGGACTTTCTTACGTCCCGACTGACCGGCCACGGCCTGACCGTGCTGTTACCGGACGCGGATGAACGCAAGGAGGTGCATCGCGTTATCTATGAGGAGCTGTGCGTCGGCGTGATCAGCGACACTTCACGCCGGACTTACCAACGGGTCATCCAGTCCCTGGCCGCGCGCGGCGCTCAGGCGGTGATCCTCGGTTGCACGGAAATCGGCCTGTTGATCAAGCCCGAACACAGCGAGTTGCCGCTGCTGGACACCACCGCGCTGCATGCGCAGGCGGCGGTGGCGTTTGCCTTGCAGGACTAAGCGCGCGTGCGCAGGCGCGCCATGCTGACGGTGTCGACAAACACCCCATCACGCAGGGCGCTGTCACGCAGCACACCTTCTACCTCGAAGCCGAATTTACGGTACAGGCGTTGCGCCGCTTCGTTGTCGACGTACACCGTCAGCTCCACACGATGCAGGTTCATCCAGTTGTCGGCCACGTCCAGCGCGGCCGTCAACAGGCGCGAGCCCACGCCTTTGCCTTGCCAGGCCGTGGCCACGCCCATGCCGAACGAACCGACATGGGCCTGGCGCACGCGCAGGTACTGTTGCAGGCCGAGTTGGCCAATGACCTCGCCGCCATGCACGGCCACCAGTTGCAGGCGCCGCTCATCGTCCATCACCAGTTTTTTGCGCCACGCCTCCACCGATTGGAAAGGCATCTGCAGCACCTGACGGCACACGGCAGGTTCGTTATAGAGCGCCGCGACGCCTTCAAGATGAGCCTCGGTAAAGCGCTGGATGACGATATGAGGTTCAGGCGTGTGCATGGTGCTTCATCCTTTGAATAACACATGGCCGGCCAGTGTAGAGGCCCTCCCCGCTTGATGGCTAGGGCGCAGGTGCGGTCGACCACAAAGACGGCCAATCCCCGTAGGCCACCCCGGTGCAACGCGGCATCATTTTGAATTCGCTGAGCTGGAACCCCTTGCCGTCAAACACCCACACCCCCCCGCCGCCACAATCGCCGATCCCGCGTTGTTTGTAGAAGTAGCTCAAGGTGCCCGTGGCCGGGTCATAGCCGACCGAGCCTTGCAGCGCCGCGTCCTCCAGTGGCAAAGACTCAAGCTGCAGGGTTGTTTCGGCATATGGCGCCTGGCGCTGGCGGCTGACCACGTCGTACTCGCAGTTGTAGGCCGCGCAGTCATAACGCACCACGGTCATTGCTTGCTGCGCCGTCAGTGCACCGGCGCTGGCCTCCGGTTCGCCGCCCGTGCCGTTGACCTCAGGCGTGATGGGGCGCAGCGCAGCCGCTACCAGGCCGGCCTGCTCCTGTGTGGTCAACGCGGGTGCCCCCGGGAATTTGCGCAATACCGGGGTCGGCAAACGCGCCGGCACGGCACTGGCCGCGCCTTTACCCGGCCGGGCCAGCGCGGTGAGGTTATCCACCCGCCCCTGCACCGCATCTATCAACAGCAGCGAAGCGCTCAGCCCGCTCAACGACACATGGGCGTCCTTGTCATCCGGTAGCTCCAGACGCTTGCCATCGCGCAAGGCCTGCAACCAACGGCGGGCCGCGGCCTCCTCGATCACACCGTAGGACCGCACCTCGGGATCGCCGCCCTGATCGTCCAGTTCGACGTGCAGATCCCGAGTCAACTCCAGGCCCAGCGGCTGACCGTCCAATCGCAAGGTGGCCAGGTCCAGCGCTTCGCCACGATGGTCGAAGCGCAAGCGCAGGTAGCCCTCGGCCCCGGCCTGATGCCAGATGTGCAACGTCAACGAGCTGTAGTCCTCTTCGTCGACCCCACTGGGCGCGCTGAGGGCATGGCAATTGCGCAGGTTGTCGCAACCGATCACCCACTCCTTGATTTCCCGCAGCAGCGGTACGGTTTCGGGTTTGGCTTGAGCAAGGGTGGCAGTGCCGCTCAGCAGCAGGGCCAGAAGTACGGGGCGCAGCATGGGACTCTCCGTGTCGAAAAGGCGCGGATTGTCCCATGTTCGGGCCGGGGCGTCAGCGCCGGGTTGCCACCCGCCATACCCGCGCAATATCCGCCGCCCGCTCACTCAACAAACGCGGTGCTTCAGCGCACGCCTGTTCCAGGCTGGTGGGCCCTGAAGGCAACGCGAATGCGGCGTCGACGCCATGGGCGTACATCTGCTCGTAACCATCGCCCAGGGTGCCGGCGATCACGATCACCGGCACGCCATGTTGCCGGGCGATGTGCGCCACACCGAAGGGCGTTTTGCCGCGCAGGGTCTGGGCGTCGAAACGGCCTTCGCCGGTAATCACAAGGTCGGCGCCGCGCACGGCTTGATCAAGGCCGAACAACTCAGCCACGACGTCCACACCCGCACGGAACTGCGCCCCCAGGAAGGCTTTGGCGGCGAAGCCCAGGCCACCCGCCGCGCCGCTGCCGGGTTCGTCGCGTACATCCCTGGGCAACACGCGGGCACAATGGTCGGCGAAATGGCCGAGCGCAGCGTCAAGTTGCCTGACGTGCTCGGGGGTGGCACCTTTCTGCGGGCCGAAAATCGCCGAGGCACCCTGGGGGCCGCACAGTGGGTTATTTACGTCGGCGGCGATTTCAAAGCGCACCTCGGCCAAGCGTGGGTCGAGGTGTTCAAGACTCATACGGGCCAGGCGCGATAAGGCCAGGCCGCCAGGTGCCAGCGCTTGCTCCTGGGCGTCGAACACTTGCAGACCCAGCGCTTGCATCGCTCCGGCACCGCCATCGTTGGTGGCACTGCCGCCAATCGCCAGGATGATGCGCTGGGCACCGGCATCCAGGGCCGCGCGGATCAGTTCTCCGGTGCCGAAGGTGCTGGTGATGCACGCATCGCGCTGGCCGGGCGGCACCCGTTGCAGACCGCTGGCTTCGGCCATTTCGATGATCGCCGTGCGGCTGTCGGCCAACCAGCCCCAACGCGCGTCGACCGCCGCGCCCAGCGGCCCGCGCACCGTTTGGTGGCGCAGTTCGCCGTTGCAGGCGGCGAGCACCGAATCGACCGTGCCTTCACCGCCGTCCGCCATCGGGCATTGGATCAACTGTGCGTCCGGCCAGACCTGGGCCAGCCCATGGGCGATAGCCTGGGCGACGCCTTCAGCACTCAGGCTGTCCTTGAACGAGTCGGGGGCGATGATGATTTTCATGGGCTTTCTCCGGTTTTTATAACGCCCATGCTGCCAGCTGGCACCGGGATTGACGCCGGTCAGATGCACAAGTGCGGGTGAGCTTTGTTGTTCATTCCGACAAAGACTGGGGCAGCAACTGCACGCCGAGGTACAAGGCAAGCATGCCGTCCAGGGTCAACGGGTCGACGCCGCTGAGTTCCGCGATGCGCTCCATGCGATAACGCAGGCTATTGCGGTGAATGCCCAGCGCATCGGCGCAGGCCTGGCTCTGGCCGTCGTGCTCGCACCAGCTGCGCAGCGTGGCCAGCAGTTGGCCGTTGCTGTCCTTGGCCAGCACGTTGCGCAGAGGGTTGAGCAGTTCGTCGAGGGCATCATCGTTGCGATGGCGCCAGAGCATCACCGGCAGGCGATAACGGCTGAGCGTCAGCAGCCGCGAGTGCGGCAGCACATCGCGACCGTACGCCAGCAGGTCACCGACGCGTCGGTAGCAACGCCGCAGGCCGGGCAAACCATTGGCTTGCCCGCCCACGGCCACCCGCAGGATCGTCCAACCTTGAGCGTCGAGCTTCTCCAGCAGGCGCAGGTTGTCCACCTGAACGGCCGCCGGCCGGCACCACAACAGCGAAAACTGCGCTGAGCTGACGCACCAACTGTCCGGGTAACGCGAGGTCAGCCAGGCGCTCAAGGCTTCCGCCGATTGGCCAGGGCCCAGCTCGAACAGGTAAGGCGTGCGCGCCAGTTGCGGTTTGAGCCCCAGTTGCTGGGCTTCATCGACCAGGCGCGGTGAGTCGCCGGTGTCGGCCAGCAGCAATGCCAGCAGGTCATCGCAACGCTGGCGCCGCCAGTGCTGCTCGGCTTGCTGGTGACGATGGCTGACCAGCATTTCGGCGGTCATGCGCACCAGTTCGGCATACGTGCGCAGCAACTCCGGCTCGCCGGTGATGCCCAGCACGCCGATCAGGCGCTGATCGTGCATCAGCGGCAGGTTGATACCCGGCTGCACGCCCTTGAGGTGCTTGGCGGTCTGGCCGTCGATTTCCACCACGCGCCCATTGGCCAGCACCAGTTGCGCCCCCTCATGGCGGGTGTTGATGCGCTCGGCTTCACCGCTGCCCAGGATCAGCCCCTGGCTGTCCATGACGTTGACGTTGTAGGGCAAAATCGCCATGGTCCGATCGACGATATCCTGCGCCAGGTCATGATCCAGCTCGAACACGGGGGCCATCTCCTCGAAAAAAGTCCTGCACGGCAGGGTTGTTCATCGGCACAGCGCAAAGCCGGCTTGTCTGTGCGCGAGCACAAAGACAGCACCCCGCCGCGTGGCCGAGACTCGTTGGGCGATCAACGTTACCCGCGCATCGCGCAAAATCATAATAAATAGAGAGAACGCCATGTCACAGAGCGCCGCTGCCCCACTGGCCACCGATGACGATAAAAACGCCATCTACAAGCGCATTACCCTGCGCCTGATCCCGTTCATTTTCATCTGCTATCTGTTCAACTACCTCGACCGGGTCAACGTTGGCTTTGCCAAGTTGCAGATGCTCGATGCACTGAAGTTCAGCGAAACCGTGTACGGCCTGGGAGCCGGGATCTTCTTTATCGGCTACGTGCTGTGCGGCGTGCCGAGCAACCTGGCGCTGACCCGGTTCGGTCCACGTCGCTGGATTGCCTTGATGATGATCGTGTGGGGCACCCTGTCCACCTGCCTGTTGTTCGTGACCACGCCGACGCATTTCTACACCCTGCGCCTGTTTACCGGTGCCGCCGAAGCCGGGTTCTTCCCCGGTGTGGTGCTGTACCTTTCGCAGTGGTTCCCGACGTTCCGTCGTGGGCGGATCATGGCCCTGTTCATGTCGGCGATCCCGGTGTCGGGGTTGCTCGGCAGCCCGTTTTCCGGCTGGATTCTCAACCACTTCGCCGCCGGCCAAGGTGGCTTGGCCGGTTGGCAGTGGATGTTTCTGCTGCAAGGCATCCCGACCGTGATCCTCGGCGCCCTCGCCTACTTCCTGCTCAGTGACAGCTTCGCCAACGCCAAGTGGCTCACGCCGCACGAGCGCGCGGTGCTGGAAACCGACCAGGCCACCGACCTGGCAAACAAACCCAAGGCCACCACCGACTCGCTGGGGCAAGTATTCAAGAACCCGGCCATCTGGGCCTTCGGGCTGATCTACTTCTGCATCCAGAGCGGTGTGTACGCGATCAACTTCTGGTTGCCGTCGATCATCAAGAACCTGGGGTTCAGCGATAACCTGGTGATTGGCTGGCTCAGTGCGGTCCCTTACCTGCTGGCGGCGGTATTCATGTTGCTGGTGGGGCGTTCCGCCGACTTGCGCAAAGAGCGTCGCTGGCACTTGGTGGTGCCGATGTTGATGGGCGCCATTGGCTTGGTGATCGCGGTGAATTTCGCCACTACGCCGGCGCTCGCCATCCTCGGGCTGACCATCGCCACCATGGGCGCCCTCACCGGCCTGCCGATGTTCTGGCCGGTGCCTACCGCCATGCTCAGCGCGGGCGCGGCGGCCGGTGGGTTGGCGCTGATCAACTCCATGGGCCAGATGGCCGGCTTCCTCAGCCCGTATATCGTCGGTTTCGTGAAGGATGCCACCGGGTCCACGGATATGGCGCTTTACCTGCTGGCCGCAGTGATTGTGGCCGGCAGTGTGTTGGCATTGCGGATGACGCGCAGCCTCAACGCCTGATGCGGTCAGTGTGGGAGGGCTTTGCGCCCTCCCACCGTGGAGGCGGTGTTACAGCAAGCCACCGCCGTCAATGTCGATTACGGCGCCGGTCATGTAACCGTTTTCCATGGCCAGCACATAGCCCGCCGCCACTTCCTCCGCCTGGCCTACCCGGCCAACCGGCAATGCGTTACCGGCCTTGGCAAACATCGCCAGGCGCGATTCCTCGGCCAACCCCGCGTACGCCGGCGTATCAATGACCCCCGGGCTGATCACATTGACCCGACGCGGTGCGAGTTCCTTGGCCAACTGTTTGCCCAGTGCCTCGGTCGCGGCATTGATGCCGACCTTTATAAACTGGCCCGGCACTAATTTACGCCCCAGTTGCCCGGAGGTCAGGCTGATGCTGCCGCGCTCATCCAGAAAGGGCAGCGCCCGTTGAATAGCGCGCAATGCGCCCCAGAGTTTCACATTGAAATTGTCCTGGGCCTGCTCCAAGTCTGTCTCGCTCAAGGGGTTGGCGCGTACCGAAGGGCCAGACGTATACACCAGATGATCAAAATGCCCCACGCGTTCGAACAACCGTTGCAGGGATGCCGGGTCGGTGACGTCCACCGGTTCGCTGCGTACGCCATCGTCGGTAGTGGACGACAAGCGCCGCCCGGCCAGTATCACGTGTGCGCCACGCACCATGGCCGCCTCGGCCACCGCCGCGCCAATACCGCTGCTGCCGCCGATCACAATCACGGTTTTGCCGTTGAGGGGGGATGTCATGGGAAAGGTCCTTGGGGTCGAAAGTGAGCGTTCATCTTCCCAGCTTGGCAATTGCCGAAAAATCCCGGTAAAACGACAGGATCTTTAAAGGATTTTTATAAATGAGCTCGATCCTCGACCTTGAAGTCTTTGTGCGCACGGCCGACACCGGCAGCCTGTCCGCCGCCGCCCGCGGCCTGGGTTTGACCCCTGCGGCGGCCAGCATTGCGCTCAAACGCCTGGAGACCCGCCTGGGCATTCGTCTGCTCGCGCGTTCCACCCGCAGCATGCGCCTGACCGAAGAAGGCAAGCGCTACCTCGACAGCGTGCGCGAGGCCCTGGCGGCGCTGGCCGAAGGCGAGCAGGCGCTCAAGCAGCAGAGCCAAGGGCTGACCGGCCTGCTGCAATTGGCTGCACCGTCGGATTTCGGGCGCAACGTAGTGCTTGGCTGGCTGGACGAGTTCAAGCTGGAACACCCGAATATCCGCCTGCAACTGCTGCTTAACGACAGCAATGCCGACCTGTTCCGCGACACCGTCGACATCGCCCTGCGCTTCGGCGTGCCGAGGGACTCGAGCCTGGTGGCGCTGCCGGTGGTGCCGGGCCACCGGCGCATAGCCTGCGCCAGCCCCGATTACCTCGCGCGCCATGGCACACCCACCACGCCGGAGCAGTTGGCGCAGCACAATACGCTGCGCTACATGCGCCAGGGCCGGGCCAGCAGCACCTGGTTCTTTCGCCAGGGCGACGACCTGCAGGAAGTTGAAGTGACCGGCGACTACTTGAGCGATGACGGTGAAATCGTGCGGCGCTGGGCCTTGGCCGGCCACGGTATTGCGTATAAGGCCAACCTGGATATCGCCCGGGACCTCAAGGCCGGCCGCCTGGTGCAACTGCTGCCGGACTGGCAAGGCGAACCCACACCATTCAACCTGATGTGCCCGCACCGCCTGCAAGTGTCGGAGCGGGTAAAAGTGCTGCACCGATTTCTACAAGTGCGCTGCCAGGCGTTGCTGCGCACGTGAAGAAATGCGCACGGGGCTTGTTCCAGAGCCTCTGAGTCTGGTATTGCATGACGCTCACGTTTCCCAGACTTGAGGAGCTTTGCATGATTTACCGCACATTGGGCCAGTCCGGGTTGAAGGTCAGCGCCCTGACCCTGGGCACCATGATGTTTGGCGAACAGACCAACACCGAGGACTCGCTGCGCATCATCGACAAGGCCTGGGACCAAGGCATCAATTTTATCGACACGGCCGACGTATACACCGGCGGCCGCTCCGAAGAACTGGTCGGCGAAGCCATTGCCCGCCAGCGCCAGGATTGGGTGGTGGCGTCCAAAGTCGGCTTCGGCCCGCCCGACGGCTTACCCAACCGCAGCGGTTTGAGCCGCAAGCGCATTTTCAATGCCATTGAAGCCAGCCTGACCCGGCTCGACACCGACTATCTGGACATCTATTACCTGCATCGCGAAGACCACGCCACGCCGCTGGAGGTCACTGTATCGGCCATCGGCGACCTGATTCGCCAGGGCAAGATCCGCTATTGGGGCCTGTCCAACTATCGCGGCTGGCGCATCGCCGAGGTCATCCGCGTGGCCGAGCGCCTGGGCGTGGATAAACCGGTGATCAGCCAGCCGCTGTACAACATCGTCAATCGCCAGGCCGAGGTGGAACAGATCACCGCTGCGGCGGCGTATGGCCTGGGGGTGGTGCCCTATAGCCCGCTGGCCCGGGGCGTGCTCAGCGGCAAATATGCGCCGGATGTGACCCCGGAAGCGGGCAGCCGCGCCGCGCGCCAGGACAAACGCATCCTTGAAACCGAATGGCGCGTGGAGTCGTTGCGCATTGCCCAGCAGATTCAGGAGTACGCCCAAGCGCGCGGCGTGGGGGTTGTGGAATTCGCGATCGCCTGGGTACTGAACAACGCGGCGGTGAGTTCGGCGATCGTCGGGCCGC
>Ga0308160_10001966_pt1 | contig 26578 bp, 23 predicted proteins | sample PhyFR1_FD_201036 | JGI IMG/M metagenome (GOLD analysis project Ga0308160, IMG submission 201036) | Phyllosphere microbial communities from UC Gill Tract Community Farm, Albany, California, United States - DLSLF.R1 | ecosystem: Host-associated > Plants > Phyllosphere > Unclassified | place: USA... | reverse complement strand
CGATCGACCAGGTGCTCGGCAACCGCGAAATCGTGGTCAAGCCGGTCGGCCTGCAGATCGCCTCGGTGCCCGGCATCTACGGCGCCACCATCACCGGCGATGGCCGCGTGGTGGTGATCCTGGACGTGGCCCCGCTGGTGCGCCGCTACCTGGCGCAGCCGGCGCGGCCGGTGGTGGAAGCGGCGCCGACCGAACAGCGGCGCGTGCCGCTGGTGATGGTGGTCGACGATTCGCTGACCATGCGCAAGGTCACCGGCCGCGTGCTGGAGCGCCACAACTTCGACGTGATCGTCGCCCGCGACGGCATCGAGGCGCTGGAGCGCCTGGAAGAACGCGTCCCCGACCTGATGCTGCTGGATATCGAGATGCCGCGCATGGATGGCTACGAACTGGCGACCGCGATGCGCGCCGACCCCCGCTACAAATCCGTGCCGATCGTGATGATCACCTCGCGCAGCGGCGAGAAGCACCGCCAGCGCGCCTTCGAGATCGGCGTGCAGCGCTACCTGGGCAAGCCTTACCAAGAGTTGGATCTGATGCGCAACGTGTACGACCTGCTGGGGATCGCCCGTGTTCGCGAGTGACGGCACCGCCAGCGGCACCCCGGTCGCGTTGCTGGCACGTCCCGGCCAGGCGCGCGAGCGCCTGCGCGAGGCGCTGCACCAGGTCGGCGCGGCGATCGTGCTCGAGGACGATCCCGGCGCGATCGATGCGCAGACCCTGGCCGACGCCGCGCCCGACGCGGTGCTGATCGCGCTGGAACCGGCGATCGAGGACGCGCTGGAGCGGCTGGATTCGGTACTGGATCTGCCCGGCGTCACCGTGATCTTCGACGAGGCTGAACTGGCCGCGCGTCGCGAGGGCTGGGAAGCGCAGCGCTGGGCGCGGCACCTGGCGGCCAAGCTGCAAGGCCACCAGGACGTGCTGCCGCCGGGACGCGAAACCGACACCGGCCTGCAGCCCGAACCCGGCCTGCCGGCGACCCCGGCGCAACTGCACGAAGGCGCGCCGATCGGCTTCCACGTCGAGGAAGCGGCCAGCTTCGCCACTACCGTGCCCGGTGACAGCTTCTATGCCTGGCAACCGCCAGCCGATGCCGCGCCAGGGTTCGAGGATCTGCAGTTCTCGCACGATCAGATCGCTGCCGGCGATGTGGTCACGCCTGCTGCGGTCTCCGCAACAGTGACGGCGACCGAGGCGGCATCCGCCGCTGCACCGGCCAGCGCACCGCCGCCGCTGCCGGCCAGCGCCTGGTCGCTGGTGGACGACGACGCGCCGCTGGTCGTGCAGGCGCGCGCGCCGCTGAGCCAGATGCAGATTTCCACCGAAGGCCTGTCGCTGGTCGCGCTGGATTCCGAGGAGGAGTCCACCATCGATAATGCCGCCGCTGCAGTCACGGTCGCGCAGGGCGCGGTGCTGGTGATGGCCGGCATCGGCGGTCCCGATGCCATCCGCCGCCTGCTCGCCGCATTGCCGGCGGATTTCCCGCAACCGCTGTTGGTGCAGTTGCGCCTGGACGGCGGCCGCTACGGCAACCTGGTCAAGCAGATCGCGCGCGTGTCCGCGTTGCCGGTGCTGCTGGCCGAAGCCGGCCAGGCGGTCGGCGTCGGCAACGTCTACATCCTGCCCGACGATGTCGGCGTGCGCAGCGGCGAAACCGCCGGCCTGCGTTTCGTCGCCCAGCAGGCCGGCGCCTCGGTGGTCGGTGGCTTGCCGGCCGCGCACAGCGCCGTGCTGCTGCTCAGCGGCAGCGACCCGCACCAGGTCGAAGAAGTTCTCGCGCTCGCCGCACAAGGCGCCTGGGTCGCCGGCCAGACCGGCGACGGCTGCTACGACCCGGCCGCCGCCGCACAGCTGATAAGCCATGGCCACCCTAGCGGCGACCCCGTGCAGCTGGCGCAGGCCTTGTCCGCGCGATGGGGCGGCTGAGCCGCCGCCCGCGCGTTTTTCCCGGTTCCAGGACGACGTAATCCATGAGCAGCTACGCCAGCAACGACGAAATCCGCGGAGTCCTGATCCAGGCCGGCAGCGAGCGGGCGCTGCTGCCCAACGCCACCGTCGCCGAAGTGATGTCGCGCGTGCCGGTCGAACCGCTGCCCGACGCCCCGCACTGGCTGCTCGGCCAGATCGCCTGGTACGGCTGGAAAGTCCCGCTGCTCTCGTTCGCCCGCCTGACTGGCCTGGGCAGCGAAACCGTCGCCTCCAACAACAAGATCGTCGTGCTGAAGGCGCTGGGCGGCAATCCCGACCTGCCGTACTTCGCCCTGATCACCCAATCCTTCCCGCAACTGATCTCGGTTCCGCGCGATGGTTTGCTTGCCGATGCCTCCGAAGAAACGTTGCCTGCTGGCGTGCATATGCGCGTGTTGTTGGGCGAGCAGAGTGCGTTGCTGCCGGATATGGAAGCGATCGAGGGGATGATTGGGGAGCGGTTTTCGGCGGCGCTCTAGCTCGACCGGAAAATGCAACGAAGCTGTCCGATGATGTGCATTGTCCGGACAAGGCTGTAAGCGGTCAGTAGGATTCGACAGCTTCGATTGTAAGTCGTCTTGCTGTCGTCTAATATCCCCCATCAGTGATGACAAGGATTGTCGTATGCGAAACGTGTGTATCCCGTTTTCCCCGTTGCCTCGCTCAGGAATAGGGCGTCTTTGCTCTAAGCAGGGCGACTCCGGGTCATTGTCTGGCCGCATGCCACCCGATTCGCACCGGAGCAGCTGCACGAATCGTGCGAGTCGGGGCGGAGATTGATTTTTTGCGATGAGTCCGATGGACATCCAAAAGGATGCGGCCGTCGGCGATATCGGTTTCGATTGTATTGATGGACTTCTTGCAAGGAATGGCAATGACCGCATCGCACCGCTACGACTCAAACATCGGCACGACGCGCTTTGTGCGTCTGATGGTGTTGCTCTGCCTGCTCTCTGTTTCCGTGCTCGCATCCGCTCAAGAAAAGAAGCCGCAATTTCTGGTGCGCGATGCGGAGGGAAATTCCCGTGGTGTCTACGATACCCAGGTGCAAGCCGAAGCGGCGATAAAGGCGATTCCTGGCCCGCAGAATCGGGAAGGCGCTTATCGCTATGTCGATACGATAAAAGAAAAGAAGATTCTGAATGGCAAGCTCCTCATTACTTATTGGATGGGGAAAGAGAAAGCGAAAGACGAGGAATGGCGCTATACCGTTGGATCTGTCACTGACATCCCAACAGAAGCTGAAGCACTCGCCGCTCTCATTCAGCAGGATAAGGTAAGAGTGCCCGCATGTGGAACCGCCACGGCCTCCCCGTCAGGCGAATGGACTCCGCAACTAGGTCCATTTCCCGAATATGACGCAGGTATGGAAACCCAAGTCAGGTGGTATAAGGTCAATAGTTTTTTCAAGGACTGCAGTGGCCCGGCCGAATATACCACCACCATTTTTAGGGGGCGGCGCACCGCATGCCCCAAGCCATATACCTCATGGCTTATCAGCATTCAAGCATGCGCAAACAAAGAAATCTTCGCTACTGTCGAAACTTCCGCACCCCAATGCGAACGCAATGCCGGTGCCGATCCCGGTTTCCGTGGCAATCCCTGCGACGTCAAGACCGGCGAGAAGTTTGAAGTCGAGCATGACATAGCGTTTGGATGGATTGATTTTACCCGCTATTACCATTCTGGTGTTGCCGTTGCATCTGGTGGATTCGGCCCAGACTGGACTTATTCCCAGGGCCTGCAGCTGACGATCCAGGCGGATGCAATGGGTCTGGTGGAAGGTAATGGCTACATCGTGCCATTTCAAAAGGTGGGTTCGGACTATCTCGCTGCCAATGCGTCTGGCGAAAAAATAGTGGCTAGCGGCAATCAATGGCAACTCTATCGTCAGGATGCGATCTACACCTTCGATGAGAAAGGACGACTGGTTGCCCGAGTGTCGGAGGACGGGGCCGGCTTGGTCTATGCATACGACGAGCATGGCCGCCTGCAGACCATAACCTCCCTTCAGGGGCGTTCCATCGAGCTGCAATACGCAGATGCGTCTGACGATGCACTCATATCCGGCATTTCGTCGGCAGGCATCCAACTCGCCTCTTACAGCTACGATCAAAATCGTCTGAAGAGCGTGACCTATGCCGATGGTGGAGTCAGGACTTATCACTATGAGGACTCGCGTTTTCCTCGGCATTTGACCGGGATCACTCACGAGGACGGGCAACGCTTCAGTACATTCGCCTATGACGAAGTCGGACGGGCGATCTCCAGCCAGCATGCAAGTGGAATCGATGGCATCACATTGGCGTATTCGTCCGCCGGAACAGCCGTCACCGACCCGTTGGGCGACAGGACCGATTACACAATGACCACCGCAGGCGGCGAATCGCCAAAGGTCGCGTCTGTGGCAAGAAGCGATGGCACGACCAGCTACACCTACTACGATCAGGCAACCGACTATCGCAGGAGGCTCAGCACCGTGACCGATCGGCTCGGCATCCAGGCCAAGCATAGCTATTCGGACCTGACCGAGAATGGCGTGGATGTGAGCGTCCATACCGTGCAGGAAGCCTTCGGGCTCACGCAAGAACGTACGACGATCACCAAGACGACGGCTGGCTCCAATCGGGTTCTTTCGATTCAAACCGGTGCGCGCGTCACTTCCTACTTGCGCAACGATCGGCTACAGCCTGTCCGGATGTCGACCAGCGGCGCGACGGCCGCCGAGCAGCGCGATATGGTGTACAGCTATTGCGAAGCCTCCGACGTTGCCGCAGCGGATAGCACCTGCCCGGTCTTGGGCTACCTCAAGTCGATAGATGGTGCGCGAACCGACGTCAGCGACATTGCCAGCCATGCCTATTACCCATCCGACGATGCAGCTTGTGGGACGGCGCCTGCCGCCTGTTCGCATCGCAAGGGCGATCTATGGAAGGTCACAAATGCGATGGGCCAAGTGACTGAGTATCTCTCTTACGACAGCGCCGGCCGCGTGCTGTCGGTGAAGGACGCCAATGGCATCGTCACCGACTACGCCTACCACCCGCGCGGCTGGCTGACGACCGCTACCGTGCGCGGTGCCGATACCGTCAGCAACCGCGTTACCAACATCGACTACTGGCCGACCGGGCTGGTCAAGCAGGTCACCCAGCCGGATGGCGCATTCACCCACTTCACCTACGATGCGGCGCATCGGCTGACTGACATCGTCGACAACGCCGGCAACACCCTGCACTACACGCTGGACAATGCCGGCAACCGGGTCAAGGAGGACACCAAGGATACGTCCGGCACGCTCAAGCGCACGCTGTCGCGGATCTACAATCAGCTCGGCCAGCTGGCCACGCAAGCCACCGCCAGCGGTGACCCGACCGACTTCGGCTACGACGCCAACGGCAACACCAAGACGGTGACCGACGCACTCGGTCACGTCACCCAGAACGACTACGACCCGCTCAACCGCCTGGCGCGCACACTGCAGGACGTGGGTGGCATCGCGGCGGAGACCAAGTTCGGCTACGACGCACTCGACAACCTGACCAAGGTCACCGACCCCAAGGGCCTGGACACCACCTACACCTACAACGGCCTCGGCGACCTGACCAAGCTCACCAGCCCGGACACCGGCGTCACCACGTACACCTACGACAGCGCCGGCAACCGCGCCACGCAGACCGATGCGCGCAACATCAAGACCACCTACAGCTACGACGCGCTGAATCGGCTGACCAAGGTGGCTTATCCGACCACCAGCCTCAACGTCAGCTACACCTACGACGTCAGCCAGACCACCTGCGCCAGCGGCGAGACCTACGCGGTCGGCCGCCTGGCCCGCATGCAGGACGGCAGCGGCACCACCGACTACTGCTACGACCGTTTCGGCGACCTGGTGCGCAAGGTACAGACCACCAACGGCAAGGTGTTCGTACTGCGCTATGCCTACACCAAGGCGGGCCAGCTCAGCCGGCTGACCTATCCCGACGGCGCGGCGGTGGACTACGTGCGCAACACCCAGGGCCAGACCACGGAAGTGGGCGTGACCCCGGCGGGTGGCACGCGGCAGGTGCTGCTGGGCAACGCCACCTACTACCCGTTCGGCCTGGTGGCGAGCTGGTCTTACGGCAACGGCCGTCCGATGCAACGCGTGCTGGACCAGGACTATCGCCCGCTGGCGGTTAGTGACACCCGCACTGATGGGCTGAGCACCGGCTTCGCCTTCGACCCGGCCGGCAACCTCAGCGCCCTGACCGCCGCGGGTAACACCGCCCCGGTGGTCAGCCTGGACTACGACGCCCTGGGCCGATTGACCGCATTCAAGGATGGCCCGACGGGCACGGTGATCGACGGCTACAGTTACGACGCGACCGGCAATCGGCTCAGCGCCAAGGTCAACACCGCCACCCAAACGTACACCTATCCGACCACCAATCATCGCCTGAGTGCGGTGGCAGGAACAGCGCGCACCTACGATGCGATCGGCAACACGCTCTCCATCGGCGGAACCGCACAGGAGTTCGTCTACGACGCCACTGGCCGGATGAGCCAGGCCAAGCGCGCAGGCACGGTGGTGATGAAGTACGGCTACAACGGCCGCGGTGAGCAGGTGCGACGGGTGGATAAGACCAACACATACACGCTGTACGACGAGAGAGGACACTGGTTGGGCAACTACGACGCCAACGGCGTCGCACTGCAGCAAGCGATCTGGCTGGGCGACCTGCCGGTGAGCGTGCTGGCCAAGAACAGCCTGCGCTACGTGCAACCGGACCACCTGGGCACACCGCGCGCGGTGATCGACCCGGTCCGCGACGTGGCGGTCTGGACCTGGGACCTGAAGGGCGAAGCCTTCGGCAACACCTCGCCGGATCAAGACCCGGACAAGGACGGCACCGCGTTCGTGTTCGACATGCGCTTCCCGGGGCAGCGCTATGACTCAGCGACCGGGCTCAATCAGAATTATTTCCGGGACTACGACCCCGGCACCGGGCGGTATGGGCAGAGTGATCCGATTGGGTTGGAGGGCGGGTACTCTACCTACACTTATGTCAACGGCTCTCCGATGAAATTGAGTGATCACTTAGGTTTGGCTTGTGATCAAAAGGGCTGCTGGAATACGGATGAAGAATTGAGTGCGAGCAGGTCCGGGGATTGGCAGAGTTACTATGCATTGGCCTGCTCAGGTGGAGATCCATATGCATGTCGAGCGGGTGAGGTGGCCTCGAATACTGGAGATGGTCTGCGGGGTATGTTGTCGTATGTGACTAATCGAAAGCTTGCGTATTCGATAGCAAAAAATCAACCTGTTGGCTGCCCGGCAGATGCACGGACACAGGATGTCTTGAGTAAAATGGAGAATATTCGCCAAGGGTTAATGGGCGCGCGTATCGCACAGCTTGCGGGGGCAAGTCCTTCAAGGCCGCGTCGAGTGAATCGCAGTGAAATTGCTGCATTTCATCATTCGGTGTTTGAGAGGAACGGGGCAGGTGCGGATGCATTTGGAGGAGATCTGTGGGATGCGATCCGCGGCTCTATCTTCACAGGTTACAACTGGTGCTCTTCTCCGGCATGCAAATAAAATGAATAAAATGTTGGTGAAATCACTGGTGCTTTTATTTATCTCTTGGCTTCTGGCCTCTTGTGGGTATAGAGAAAATTCTTTCGATTTCGGACGGGGTCAGAAAATTTGCCCTCCTGAGAAATATCTTCCTCGGGATGTATGGTTCTTACGAGAAGACAAAGCTGGAACGTCTGATGGGTTCTCTTTTATGGGGTGCGGTCTTATAGCGCAGAAGGGAGATCAGGCATGCACATTGCCAAGTGACTTAATCAATGCAAATGTTGAATCAATTGCGCAGCAGCGTAGCACTTCGTGGCGTGAATTGAAGCAGTCCGCTGATTACCGCGCTTTGATAAATACGCCGGGAAGTCATTATAGTCTTGATGCAGCTACCGGATTTTATGTTCTATTGAATAAGCGTGTGCAAAAGTCATGGTCGATCTGGATGCGTGGCGATACTCCTGCCAATAATGATTCCCCCAAGATTGATGATGCTGATATATTGATGGCAACTTGCTATGATTTGAAAGACTACTCTGGAGGGCCAGGAAGATTGGCTGCTAAGGGTGGTTTCGCTTGTAGCCGGTATGCGCGTGGTGAACATTATTCGGTTAATTACGATTTTGTGTCTAAAAGGCCTGTTCCATCTGCTGCCGAGTTGCGCGCTCTAGATTCAAAATTATTTCGCCAAGTATATTTGTGGAGGTGCCGAAATAGAGCGGATGGTCGGTAGAGTTAAATTCTGAAATTAATTGGCTCTAAAAAATCTACGCCGTTCATTACATTCGATTCAGGCTATCGGCTTGCCCTAGGGATGCTCTACCGATCAGTACCAAAAAATGGGCCAGAATAAATATCTGTTTGAACCGGGTATTTCCTCTGGCCCATTTTATGTTGGGAGCCGCTCCTTAGTCAGGAGTTTCAATATCGATATGTTTCATGTCATCCTGATTTAGCAGGCCGCATTGTCGCTCCTAACCTTCAATATTTCCTTTGCCAGTGCAAGATCAAAGCTCTTGTTGCCGAAGACGGCCTTGGTGTTGAGAAGCGCTTGGCAGATGGGTGAATTCAGATCGAGCTTGTTCTTGCGTGCTGCAAACACACCTGCCAGGAGTGGATACGCATAGTTGTCCGGTTCGGCCATGACGTCGGCGATCAGGGCCTGGGTGCTCAGGATGCAGTTCTTTGCTTTCGGTAGATAGAACTTCACGATCTCGCTGCCGTGGTGCCCATTTCCTGCGGCGGTGGGGTTCTGATGATGCCGCCGATCTCGTCGCCGAACTGCTTTGTCTGTTCCGACAACGAGCTTTGGGACATGAAGGACGAGTTCAACAGTCGGCTTGGATAGGGCGGCTGTTGCATGGTGCAGAAGTCCATGGCTTCGCAGGTATAGCGCTCGATTCCAGCGTAACGGCCATCGGCGGTGCGTAGGTGCTGGACGTAAATCTCGCCCAGCTTCTGGTTTGAGGAAAACAGGCCGAGCTTGTTCTTGCTGGCTTTCAGGTTCGGGTGCGACGACGCGGTCAGTGCGAATGCTGCCTGCAGCTCCTTTTCAAGTGTTTTGCGGACTTCTGTGCTCATGGTGATCTGCAGGTCGGGATCTGGGTGGTTGCATTGTGCTGGGCCTCCCGTCTCCTATCCATGGCTCTCCTAGGCAACCTGGCCCGCCGGCATGTGCTGCGCTGGGTCCTGAATCTGTTGGAGCGTTCGCTGGCTGGCCCAAGTGCAGGTCCACATCGCCGGCATGTCTTCACTGCGCGGTCGCGCTCTTGCTGAGCGGCAGCGTATCGGCGCGTACTCGACGTGGTACTCCAATCGCAGTTTGCGCCGGTCCTATGTGCGTTCGCCCATTCAATCCAGGTCCGCTCTGTCGCATGATGCAGGACTAGCTGCATCACGCTGCGCCTCTCTTCCCCGCGCCGGAGCCACCCAATGCACGAACGCCGCCACTTCCTCAAGACCGCCGCCTTCGGCGCCCTCGCCACCGGCCTGGCCGCCGCGTTGCCGCGCGCACGAGCCACTGCCAGCAACGGCGTGGCTCCACTGCCGCGCGGCGCGGCGCGGGTGATCTCGACCTGGGATTTCGGGATCGCGGCGAACCAGGCGGCGTGGCAGGTGCTGTCGCGCGGTGGCGCGGCGCTGGATGCGGTGGAGGCGGGGGTGCGGGTGCCGGAGGCCGATCCCGACAATCCGACGGTGGGGCTGGGCGGCTATCCCGATCGCGATGGGCGGGTCACGCTCGATGCCTGCATTATGGATCACACCGGCGGTTGCGGGTCGGTGGCGGCGCTGGAGGACATCGTGCATGCGATCTCGGTGGCGCGGCGGGTGATGGAGAAGACGCCGCACGTGATGCTGGTCGGCGACGGCGCGCTGCAGTTCGCGCTGGCGCAGGGCTTCGAGCGCACCAAGTTGCTGACGCCGTCGTCGGAGAAGGCGTGGCAGGAGTGGCTGAAGAAATCCGAGTACAAGCCGGAAGCGAACATCGAGAACCGCGCCTACCAGAAGGGCACGCTGCCCGGCGGCAAGGATAACCACGACACCATCGGCATGCTGGCGCTGGATGCGCACGGCAATCTGTCCGGGGCCTGCACCACCAGCGGCATGGCGTGGAAAATGCACGGGCGGGTCGGCGACAGTCCGATCATCGGTGCCGGTCTTTACGTCGATAACGAGGTGGGCGGCGCGACCTCGACCGGGGTCGGCGAGGAGGTGATCCGCAATGTCGGCAGTTTCGCGGTGGTGGAGATGATGCGCCAGGGCAAGAGCCCGGCCGAGGCCTGCCGCGAGGTGGTGATGCGCATCGTGCGGCGCAAGCCGCAGTTGACCCGCGACCTGCAGGTCGGTTTCCTGGCGATGAACAAGCGCGGCGAGGTCGGCGCGTTCGCGATCCAGCCCGGTTTCAGTTACGCGGTCTGCGACGCGCAGCGGCAGGATCTGTTGTTGCCGGGTCAGAGCCATTTCGCGAAGCCGGCCGCATGAGTCGGGCCGTGCCGATGGGACTGGAAGTGGCGGCCGATTCGATCGGTTCGGCGCTGGCGGCGCAGGCCGGCGGTGCGATGCGGGTTGAGCTGTGCGGGGGCCTGGACGGCGGCGGGCTGACGCCGTCGTTCGGCACGCTGGCGGTGCTGCGCGATCGCTTGACCATTCCGCTGTATGTGCTGATCCGCCCGCGGGTCGGCGATTTCGTATTCGACGACGCGGAAGTGGAGGCGATGCGCCGCGACGTGGAGCAGTGCGTGCGGCTGGGCTGCGACGGGGTGGTGCTGGGGGCGCTGGATCCGGCTGGGGACGTGGATATGGCGACGATGCGGGTGCTGATTGCGGCGGCCGGGTCGCTCGGGGTCACTTTCCATCGCGCTATCGATGTCAGCGCCGATCCGCGGCGTGCCTTGGAGGATGCGATCGCGCTGGGTTGCGAGCGGGTGCTGACCTCGGGTGCGCGCGAGACGGCGGAGGAGGGCGCTGCGCTGATCGCCGACCTGGTGCGGCAGGCGGGCACGCGGTTGAGCGTGATGCCGGGGTCGGGAGTATCCGATACCAATCTGGCGCGGCTGCGTGCGATGACCGGCGCGCGCGAGTTCCATGGGTCGGCGCGCGGGCCGCTGGCGTCGCGGGCGCTGGCGCCGCATCCCTATGTGCGCAGCTTGGGTGGGGATCGCATGCAGACCGATGTGGAGCGGGTGCGGCGGATGGTGGCGTTGCTGGCGGAGTAGTGGGGTGCTGGTGGTTTGTGGGCGGGCGTGATTCGTCCGCAGCGGAGGTCTGGGCGGAGCGACTGAGGTCGCCGCCGATGATGCGGGTTGCGGTCAGCGTCCGCGACATTGCAGGAGCAGCTTCGGCCCCGACAGATCGCCAACTCGGTCTGGCGACAGGCTCCGTTCGTCGCGACTGAAGTCGCTCCCACAGGGACTTGCGGTCGGGTTGCTATGTGCACTGTGGGACGAGCATCAGTCCTAACTGGTTGCCGAAGTCTGCTGCCTCGTCTTGGTCTGTGTCGCGGTTGAAACCGCTCCTACAGGGAAGCTTGCGATTGGCTGGCTGGATGCACTGTAGGAGGGGCTTCAGCCCCGACGGACGGCTTGCCGGAGCCTGCTATCTCATCGTGGCCTGTGTCGCGGTTGAAACCGCTCCTACAAGGGGTTTGCGATTAGCTAGCTGGGTGCACTGTAGGAGGGGCTTCAGCCCCGACCGACGGCTGCCGGAGCCTGCTATTTCGTCGTGCTCTGTGTCGCGGTTGAAACCGCTCCTACAGGGAAGCTTGCAATTGGCCGGCTGGGTGCACTGTGGGAGGGACTTCAGTCCCGACTGCTGCCGAAGTCCGCTACTTCGTTGCGGCCAATGTCGCGGTTGAAACCGCTCCTACAGGAAGCCCGCGCTGCGTTCGCTGGTGGCTGCGGTGTCGGATCGACAATTCGCGCGAGCCATACATGGCGTTTCATGCGGCGATCGCCTCATGCCCGCGCGAACAATCTCACTCCTTGCCGCCCGACTGCGCCGCGGCCACGCTCAACCGCTTCGGGTCCAGCACCACGTGCTTGATGCGGGTGCGTTTCCAGGTGTAGCTGATGTGGACCAGGCCGTCGCGGGTCTGGATCACTGCCGGATAGGAGAATTCGTCCTTGGCGCTGTCTTCCAGGGTCAGGACGCGGGTCCAGTGGCTGCCGTCGGCGGACAGGGCGACCGCGAGGGTGCCGCGGCCGTCCCACCAGTCCTTGCCGGCTTCGGTGGGGTTGTAGACCAGCAGCGAGCGGCCGTCGGCCAGGACCACGGCGTCGGTGCCGGAGTTGGGGTTGGCCAGGTCGAGCAGGGTCATCTGCCCCCAGCTGCGGCCGTGGTCGTGCGACCAGGTGCTGAACACGTGGTTCTGCTGGCTGCGGCCCACCGCCTGCACGCTGCCGTCCGCGTGCACCAGCACGCTGGGCTGGATCGCGCCGATCCGCGCCGGGTCGTTCAATGCCGGGCCGCGGGTCCAGTGCGCGCCGTTGTCGTCGGACCACTCCATGTGCGCGACCCAGCCGGCGTCCTCGCTGCTGCTCGGGCTGAGGATGCGGCCGTCGGCCAGTTGCACCGGCTTGTTCTTGATCGGGCCGAGGATGCCCTCGGGCAGGCGCTCGGGCGCAGACCAGTGCGCGCCGCCATCGCGGGAGGTGATCTGCATGCCCCACCAGCGCTTCGGGTCCGGGCCGACCTTGTAGAACAGCCGCAGCGGTCCCTTTGCCGGCTGGAACAGCACCGGGTTCCATGCCGGCAACGGCGCGCCCTGCGGCTGCTTGCCGTCGGCCACGCGCTGCGCCGGCTGCCAGCCGTGCGCGTCGCGCCGCGCGACCCAGATGCCGACGTCGTCGGCGCCCTCGTGGCGCCCGCCGAACCACGCGGCGAGCAGGCCGTCGCGGGTTTCCAGCAGGGTCGATGCATGGCACTGCGCGGTCGGCGCCGCGGCGTTGACGAATTCGCTGTAGACGATCGGCGAGGGCGGGCCGAGCGTGGGCGTGGTCGGCGCAGGCGCGGCGATCGCGCGCACGGCAAACAGCGACAGGAGCGGGAGCAGCGTCGGGTACATCATGGTGGTCCGGTCCTGTTCCGGCTTGGAAGATACCTATTTAACATCATTTAAATACCACATGATGGCTGTGCGGAGCGCAAACGGCGGCCTCGACGACTGCGAGGACCTGCGACGCCGAGCCGCACGCTCCAATTCGCTGACTGAACCCCCCGTCTGCGCCACCCACAGGCACCCCCGGGCGCGGCCTTTTTCACATCGCGACGAAGGCGGCGTTTAGGGCAGTGTCGCCGAGCATGGCGCGATGCCCGCCGCGCACTGCGCGGACAAGGCATGCGCAGGCCGATGGCGGTGCGTTCCCAAACGGAGAATCGCCATGGTCAGCAGGGCAGGTAGACGGTCCAATTTCCGATCGGCATGGACACGTTGCAGGGTTCGGCGCCGCGCGCGCCTGCGTCAGGCATGGTGCGTGGCGCTGGCGTGCATCGCGGTCATGCTGGCTCCGTCGTGGGACACGCGTGCGCAGCCGCTGTCGGCCATGGCCAAGGTTTACCGCGATCCATTGCGGATCGTCCGCGAGCAGCCGATCACGACGCGGCATCCCGGCGCGCCACTGGCACCGACCAGGCGCGACGATCCGATCGATGCGCTGCAACGTGCCGCGCTAGCTGCCGGCCGTCCGCGCTCGCGCTGCGCTGCGGACTCGGAGCGATCCGGCTTTCATTCTCGTCCCTAGGCGGCGGATGCCGCCCGTCTCTTCCCAAAAGGAACCGCCATGGCCTATTTCAAGCTCGCCGAACAAACCCAGCTGACCCGCTACGTCTGCGATTACCACAGCCACTTCACCGGCATCCTGCCGACCCAGCGCAAGCAGGACGACGCGGCCGGTCCGTCGCTGGCGCAGTTGCTGGCGCAGCGCTTCTATCCCAACGACGCGCACAGCTTGGCCAAAGGCGAACTGCTGCTGTTCGACTATGCGCTGGCGCTGATGACCGATCCGGCCAGCAATCCGTTCGCACGGCTGCTGCGCAAGGCCAATCGCGCCGAGTACGAGCGCGCCGAGTGCGTGGCGGAGAATCTGTACATCGCCTGCCAGGTGCTGGCGGCGAACGCGGGCTACCTGCAGGAAGAACTGGCCCTGCCGCCGCAGTCGCCGGCGCTGTATGCGCTGGTCGGCCGCGAGATCGTCGCCCCGGCGCTGGCGTCCGCGGGAGGACCCGACGCGCGCTTGCGCGAGCTGGTGCGCTACTTCAACAACAAGCTGTACAGCGCCAGCAAGTACACCCCGTTCGACGATGCCTACAAGCTGCGCGGGAATTTCGTGAAGCAGCTGTGCCAGGGCGATCCGGCCCGCTATGGCAGCTGGAGCGAAGCGCAGCAGGCCGACTACCGGCTGTGGGTGGCCGCCACCTTCGACTACCTGCGCGAGGACGGCGTGCTGCTGACCCAGAGCGCGGCCACCGAGGACGAGATCCCGCAGCTGGCCGCGTTCGCGCAGCAGTACAACGCGCAATACGGCACCGACTACCGCCTGCTGGTGCACACGCCGCACCAGTACATGCCCGATGGCGCGCTGACCAAGTACCTGACCGACAAGGTCAAGCCGTTGCTGGCCGGGCCGGGCGACGGCTACGCGACCATCGTCGGGCTGGATCTGCTGGGCGCGGAGAACAAGGTGGGCAACTACGGCGAGCTGTTCGCCTGGTTGCAGGCCAATGCCGATGCGTTGCGCGGCAACTTCGGCAGCGGCGACGGCAAGCGGGCGCTGCGCGCGATCGTGCACATCCATTGCGGCGAGGGCAGCGGCTTCGGCGCGGAGAACCGCTCGCTCACCGGCTACTACATCCATCAGGCGGGCGAGCCGGACCAGGCGTTCTACGCGGCGCTGTCCGCGCACGTGCTCGATGCCTGGAACGCGGCGCAGGCCAGGCGTCGCGACACGCCACGCGGCACGCGCGGGACCGCCACGCCGCAGGGCCTGTTCGAGGAACTGTTCACCAATACCGCGTTCGGCCATGCCGGGCACGTGCTGCGCCGTTTCGACATCAATGCGCCGCTGTCGCGCGAGCTGGCCGGCTACCACGCCAAGCGCAACGTGATGGCGCTGAGCGAGGCGCTGGACCAGCCATCGGCGACACCGGCGACCGACTGCTACCACGCGCTGGTGCAGGACAATCCGCTGTACGCGTTCCGTCTCGGTCACGACTACTACTACCGCAGCTACATGGTGTCGCGCTATCCGTGGCTGGCCTTCGACACCAACCTGGGCAGCAACGCGATCACCGGCGCCTCGGCGCTGTTCGATTCGGTGCAAGGCTACCGGCTCAATCGCGGCTATCGGCATCTGGACGGCTACATCGATACCGACGTGCTCGCCGCGGTCGGCAACGCGGTGCTGAGCATGGAGGCGCAGGGGCTGAGCCGCGCGCAGGTCGCCACCTTCATCGGCCTCAGCCGGCCCGACGATCTGGCCGCGACCCTGCAGCAGAACCGGGCCGTGCTGCAGCCGCTGCTGACCGACGCGCTGGCGCCGATCCACGATCCGGCGCAGGACGATTTCATGTTCGACACGTACTGCAAACTGACCCTGTACTGCGCCGGCGACGACCCCGCCGCCGCCTCGCGCTATCAGGCGATGGTGCGCAGCCTGCTGGTGTTCCAGAACTGGCGCTCCTATCTGCTCGGCGCCGATGGCCAGGGCGTGGAGCATACCGGCGTGCAGCACGAGTACCTGCGCATGCTGGTGCTGCTGATCTACACGCTGCTGCCGAACAACCAGAACGATCTGCAGGTGGACCTGTTGCAGACCGTGGCCGCGCTGCTGCGCAAGCTCGCGCTCGGCTACTGGCGGGCGACCATCGGCCAGCCGGGCATGCTCGAAGTCAACGCCGATCCGCTGGGCCTGGAATCGCTGGATGGCTTCAAAGGGCCCGCCTCGGTGGTCGTGGTGCGGCGCACGCCGCCAGCCAAGCCATGACATCCACGAAGGGGACAGTGCGATGGACGAGATCACCGAGTACCTGTGGCAAGAGCAACTGGCGCGCCCGCCGGCCGTAGCGGCAGACACGCCACCGTCGGACGCCGCAGCGGCGCCGCCGCCGCAGTCGCCAGTGCCGCCGGCGAGTGAGCCCGAGCAGCCTTACCAGCCCAACCTGGAACAGCTGCTGCGTGCCTTGAGCGACCCCAACGTGCGCGAGGCTTTGGTCAGGCTGCTGCAGCCTCGCTGATCCACGCCGGCACGTTCCGATCCGGGCCTGACTGCATGCGCAGCAGGCCCTTCTTTTTGCGTACGCGCGCGGCAAGAAACGCGGCCGCTGCGGTGCATGCGCGTATGCATTTGTAGACAAAGCAACGCGGCATGCCGCATGTGGCGCGGCACGCCGCCGATGCGGCGTGGCGTTGTCACCCAGGGAACAGCTATTGCTTGCGGGCCCCGCAGAGACTCGTTGCACAAGGGACTTCGGGAGTGCGTGCGATGGATGTGGCAACGGGGAAAGAAGAAGGGGATGCCGGCCGTTTCGCCAGGGCCGACGAGATGTTTACCCGGGCATGGCGCAACGCCTTGCCGGATTTGCGCAGGCGTGCGTTGCGGCTGGCCAACGGGCGCATGGATGCGGCGGAAGACCTGCTGTCGGATACCGCGGTGAAGGCGCTGCTGTTCATGCGCCGCTCGCCGGAGGCGATGACCGATGCGCAGGGATTCCTGTTCGTGGTGCTGCGCCACGTGTTCCTGGACGCGGTCAGGCGTCGTCGTGGCGGCGAGCCACTGGATCGGCAACACGAGGCGCACGACGTGGACACGGTGGCCGACCGGGGCATGTCCGCGCTGCAGCGCGCCGAGTTGAGCGATCAGATGGAACGCGTGGTCGCCGCGGTGGCGGCGCTGACCCGCGAACAGCGGCGCCTGTTCGGCTACCGCTTCGTCGAGGAATTGCCGTATCCGGTGATCGCCAACTTGCTCAGCATCAACCAGCCGCTGGTGCGCAAGCGCGTGGAGTTGCTGCGCAAGCGCCTGCGCCTGGCGCTGGTGGCGGAGTGAGCGTGCGCGGCCACGGTTTCACAAGCCGCCCACGGCGGCGTTTTCATTCAACGCCGGGCCGGCGCGGGCTGCGGCATCGCGGGTGCTGCGGCTGACCCACGGCTCCGTCCGTGACGACCGCAGCGCCTCCCGGCAGGCGACTTACGAAGGAACAGGTTCATGGCAGACAACACGCTCGTCAATTCGCAGATCACCGATGCGGTCACCCAGACCAACGTCAAGGTGGTGGCCGAGGCGCCCGCCCAGGCGATCGCTTCGCTGTACCAGGTCTCCAGCCACTCCACCGGGCTGGCGTTGCAGAACGCGGTGTATAGCCAGCAAGCGCTCAACCAGATCTCCACCGCGGTGGTGTCCAAGGCGGTGGCGCTGATCATGGCGATCGGCGAGAAGTGACGCGGCCCGCGTAGCGCCGGGCGATACCGCGGCGTCGTTCCATCCTTCAGGAGAGTGGCATGTGGCCTTTCAACAGTAAGACCAACCCGCCGCCAACGGCCGCCGCAACGCCGGCGCCCGCGGTAGCGCAGCCGGCGCCAGATACTGCGGCGGTACCCGGCGCACCGGCGGCGAGCGTTGCGACGACAGGCGCGCCAGCGCCGACAGTGGACGGCGCGGCGCCATCCGCGCCCGCCGCATCCGCATCTGCATCCACCGCTGCTGCTAGCGCGACCGCTGAGGCGGCGCCTGCCGCCGCATCGACGGCTGCGCCGACGGAAAGCGCTGGCGGCGCCGATGCAGGCGGTGCCGGCGCGGCATCCGCATCGACCGCCGCCGACACCACAGCTGCCAGCGCAGGTAGCGCTGCGGCTGCCCCGGTCAGCGATGGCGCGTCGTCGTCGCCGGCAACACCGACCTCGCCTCCGCCGCCGCCACCGCCATCCATGCTGAGGACGTTCAACGCGCGCATGCTGGAACAGTCCTCCATGCCGACGCCGGCCAGCGATGCGCTCAACAGCAAGATTGTGCAGGCGGTTCGGCTCACCAATGCCGAAACGATGGCGTACGCGCCGTCGCAGATCGTGATCGGTTCGGACATGCTGATCAGCCAGGCGGCCGGTCTGGTCGCACAGTCGGCGGCGGTCTATTTCGACGGCGTCAGCAAGATGGCGCTGGCCAGCCAGGGCGTGCTGATCAAGCAGATGACCGAGAACCTTGCCGAGAACAAGCTCGAGCAGGCCGCCGAGGATGCGCTGGGCGTGCTGGCGACCGACGTGCTGGTCGGCGCAGCAGCGGCGGTGGCGGCCGCGGCCGGCGCGCTGGAAGCGGAGTCGGCCAGTTTCGCCATCGACAAGATCGACCAGAGCATCGCCAAGTACGCCGACCTGATGCGCGGGCGCAAGTCGGCCAGTAGCTGAGCGCATACTGCGCGAAGGACACGCCACCGGGGGCACCATGCAGGACGATCTAGAATCCCAAATCGAGTTGCTGTACTCCTTCGCCCAGCGTTGGCTCGGGCGCGAATTGACCCCGGTCGAGCGCGAGCAGTTGCGGGCGTTCGCGCTGGCGGCCGGCACTGCGCAAAGCAAGCCGTCGGGTAAGGCGCGGGAGATGTCGAAATCGCTGATCGACGCGGAGCGCCAACGCGTGGACGGCTTGATCGCGCAGATGATGCACGGCATGCAGGACGCCGCGCGCGGCGTCGAATTGGCCGACGGCGCCAGCGGCCAGGCGGTGCTCGATGCGGTCGCTGCCGCGCCGTCGCTGGACGCACTGCGTCCGAGCCGGCTGCGGCAGCCGCAGAGCGGCGAGACCATCGGCACTCAGCTGCTGGTGGCGCAGATCGCCGATCGCCTGGGCAACCTGGTGAGCAAGGAAGTGCAGGCTTGCTTCGATCGCGAGTTCGGCAACCTGGCGCAACAGATGCAGGCGGTGGTGGACGCGGCGCGCGCGGCCGGATTGGTCGCTGCGCCGCCGTCGGCGGAGACGGGCGAAAGTACGCCGGCAGCGCCCGCTCCGGGTTGATCCCTCCGAACGCGCATGGCCGTGCATGTCCGCTTTCCCGGCGGATGTGCGCGGCCGTGCGCGTTTGCGTATCTGCGATGCGGCAGTGCTGCGGTGTGTGCTGTGCAATCCGTGCGGAAGACGCTTGTGCACGTATCTGCCGCAGCAATACGGCGATGGCGGCCGCGCTCGATGGCGCACAGGTCGATTATGCATGAGTGGCCGAATGCAATGCCTCGGTAGCAGCTTGCGGGCATCGCATGCGCGTGCCGTAGGCAGCCGCCGCCATGTCGCCAAGCGCACTTGGCGATACCGGCTATTGCGAGGCAGGCGATGCAACTGCAAGGCGACTGTACCGCAGGCCATGCGGTTCGATCGCGCCATCGCCATCGCCATCGCCGACGCCGACGCCGACGCCGACGCCGTCCGGTGCGACGGTGCGCACGCGTTTGCCGACGCCCCACCGGCCTGCACCAAAACCTGGCAGAACAGCGAGACAAGTGTGGCGCCTGCTTTCACAGTCCCTGCACTGCGCCGTTTTCAGTGATCGTACGGCGTGGGCCGTACGCCAACCCAGGAGCGAACACATGGCATTTCCAACCGCCGTCAACGACCAGATCACCGATGCGGTCACCCAGTCCAACGTCAAGGTCATCGGCGAAGCGCCGGCCTTTGCGATGGCGTCGATCTACCAGAGCATGGCGCACTCGACCGGCATCCTGTTCGAGAACGCCGTCTCGGCGCAGCAGCAGCAGAACACCCTGGCCCAGGCCGCGGCCAACCAGGGCGTGATGCAGATCTACAGCCTGGATACCACCGCCGCCGCCGGCGCCACCGAGAAGGTTGCGCAGACCGGTGTCTCCGACAACCTCACCAGCCTGCTGACCGTGCTCCACGCGTTCACCAATAAGTAAGCGTCGGCCCGCTTGCCGTCGCCGTAGCGCGGCGACGGTAGCGCGGAGCGCGAGCCTGCTATTCCTTTCCTATCGAGGAGCGTTTCATGGCTTATCCCACCGCAGTCAACAACCAGATCACCGATGCCGTCACCCAGTCCAACGTCAAGGTCATCGGCGAGGCGCCGGCCTTCGCCATGGGCTCGATCTACCAGAGCCTGGCGCATTCCAGCGGCATCCTGTACGAAAACGCGGTCGCCTCCCAGCAGCAACAGAACACGCTGGCGCAGGCGGCCAACAACCAGGGCGTGATGCAGATCTACAGCCTGGATACCACTGCCGCGGCGGGGGCGTCGGAGAAGATCGGGCAGACCGGCGTGTCCGACAACCTCACCAGCCTGATGACCGTGCTGCAGGCGTTCAAGGGCGGCACGCCGACGGGTCTCTGAGCCGGCGCTGGCCGGCATCCGGAACGGCGTAGCGCTCGGTTGCGCCGTTCCTTCTGCGCCGTGTCGATACCGCCGCGCCTGGGCGCGCGGGGCGGCGGCACGCAGCGGCAGCGCCACCGTGCTGCTTTCCATCAATCATGACCCGCCAAGGCCGGCCTGCGTCGCGGTTGCCGCCATGGCCGGGCACGTCGATGCCGGGTGCCGCGCAATGCGGGGCCCGAAAAGGGGGGCTATGGACGTTCTTGCAGTCGCCGCGCCGATGGCCGAAGACATCGGCGATCCGATCCACGGCAGTGTCGGCCTGCGGTCGCATGCAACGGACGATGGCTACCGCTCGCTGCTGGAGCGGTCGATGCTGTTTCAAGGATTGCCTGGCGGACTGCTCGACCATCTCCTCGACCACGCCAGCGAATGCGAGTTGGCGCCCGGCGCCGTGCTGTTCTTCAAGCACGACCCGAGCAGTTTCGTCGGCGTGCTGGTGCGTGGACGCCTGTACAAGGTGCTGTATGGCCCCGATGGGCAGGAGTTGATCGTCGGCACCATCGAACCGGGTGGGTTGGTGGACGAGGCCGCACTGCTCGAGCCGCATGGACGCAGCTTCACCGCGATCGCGTTCGGCACCAGCACCGTGCTCAAACTGTCGCGCCGGCATTTCGCGCCACTGATGGAATCGCCCTTGCTGCGGCAACGCATCGAAGCGCTGTTACGCCTGCGCCTGCGGCAGACGCTGGACAGCCTGGAAAGCATGTGCCTGCACCGGCTGGAAGTGCGCCTGGCGCGTTACGTGCTGCGCCAGCTGGAGGTGCAGGAGTGGCAGCGCGGCGGCAGCTGTGCGATCGCGCTGCCGCCCAACCAGAGCATCCTGGCGGCAATGCTCAACGTCAGCCGCTCCAAGCTCAATGCGCAGCTGCAGCAATGGAAGCGCAGTGGCCTGGTCAGCCGCCGCCGCAACCTGCTGCGTATCCACGACCTCGATGCGCTGTGCGCCAAGGCCTACCTGCACACCAACGCGCCGCTGCGCACGCTGGCCTGGCACGGCGAGGACGGACTGCGGCCGGCGCCGTGCCTGCCGTTGCTGCCATGCAGCCCCGCCTAAGCATCGCCGATCCCACGATGCCCCTGTAGGAGCGGCTTCAGCCGCGACAGCATGTCCCCGAAACACGGATGGCAACCGACTCTGCGCAAGAATGGTTGCCTGTTTTTCGGCACCCCCGCGCCGCCCAGGAGATGATAGATGGCATCATTTCGAACCATGACCCGAGCGCGCAGGCTTCTCCCTCATCCCGAACGCAAGGCGCAATACGGCAAACCTCCGCAGGCACCCGTCGTAAAGCACAAGGCACGCGCCCATGCTGAGAAGCAGGATGGCGAAGTATTTCATCCAAGGCCCCCACGTGCATTGGATGACGTAGTAGCCGATCGCGACAATGATCGTCTGATGCATGATGTAGAACGGATAGCTGGCGTCCTTCGCCCAGGCAAGGACGCGATTCGTGCGGGAGAGATAGCGGTAGCCGTAACCCAGGAACACCATGAGCCATAGCCAGGTGAAGAGGTTGGAGCCGACCCTGTCGATCAGCGAGTCGTGCAGGATGATCCCCGTGGCGAACAGCGAGATCAGCAAGAAGAACGCCGCGAGTCCCATGGCGAGCGACCATCGGCGGAAATCGGACAGCCACTTCCAGACACCGGGCATGGAGGCCATGAAGTATCCATACGCCGTCAGCAGTAGGTAGTGGTTGAAGATGTACCAATCGCTGACGAGATTGTGCGTCTCCGGGAAGCGTAGTTTCAGCAGGGCTTCGTTGATGCCGAGCGGAATCCCCAGCAGGAAAAGCCATTTTCCCGGCGCTATGTGTTTTGCGGTTCGCTTCCACCACAGCATTGCGGGGAGCAGCAACAGCACGTACACGTACAGGTAAAGGATGAACCACAGGTGGTGCCAGCTGAAATCCCCGGCCGGGTAGAAATGGAATTGCAGAACGCGCGTCAGGTAGAAATCCAGATAGCTTCCACTCCATTGTCCATGCAGCAGCCGCTCGTAGTAGATCTGCGGCGGGACGACCAGGAACATGCCGACGATCAGCGGCAGCAGCAGTTTCTTCGTGCGTTCTCGCAGAAACAGCCCGTTACTGCGCCGCTGCAGCGCGAACCACATGCTGGCCCCGGCAATGACGAACAGCAGCGGCATACGCAAACGGTGGGCGATGTCCATCGGCCACTCCAGGGAGGGGATGGTCTGGCTGTTGACGACATGCCAGCCCCAACCGACGAAGATCATCCCCGTATGGAAGAAGAACAGCACGAAGATGGCGATAACGCGTAACCAGTCCAGAAAGTCGTAGCGTTCCTGCGATGGTGTGGTGGCAAGCATCGGTTGGTCTCCCGTATCTGCGATATCGGAGAGCCTGCGCGATCGGCAGCTGGCCAGCAGCGGATTTGTGGCGGACGGAGGCCGGTCGTGGCAAGGCGGACGCTACCAGCCCATGCGCGCGAACAAGGCTTCGCGATACCGCCGGCTGAGCCGCAGGGTGCGGCCGTTGCGGAGATGGAGTTCGTAGTCGCCCTTGAACAGCGGCGTGAGCGATCCGATGCAGGCGACGTTCGCCGCGGCCGACCGATGGATGCGGACGAAAAGCTGTTCGCCCAACTGCGCCAGCAGATCCTGCAGGGTCCTGCGCATCAGGTAGGTACGCGCGGCGGTATGCACGTGCACGTAGTTGTCGTCGGCTTCCAGCCACTCGATCGATGCGGTCTCGATCAGGTGCAGCCGTTCGCCATCGGGCACGAGCAGGCGCTCGCACTCGGGGGTGCGTGCCCGCCCTATCGCGACCGCTGCCGCACCGGACTCGTGTGCGTCCAGCCGCTCGCGCACGCGTTGCACGGTGCGTGCCAGCCGATCCCGGTCGTAGGGCTTGAGCAGGTAGTCGATCGCGTTGAGGTCGAACGCCTTCACGGCATGCGCATCGAAGGCGGTCACGAACACGATCAGCGGCGCACTCGAAGGTTCGAGTTGCGCCGCGACCTGCAGTCCCGACAGCGTCGGCATGCGCACATCGAGAAACGCCACGTGTGGCCGGAGTTGCCTGATGCAGTGCGCTGCCGACAAGCCGTCCGCGGCCGACCCGACCACGGCGATGCCTGGTTGCTCCGCCAACCAGCGTTCGAGCTTCTCGCGCGCGGGCACCTCGTCGTCGGCGATCACGGCGCGGATCATCGCGTGGCCTCCGTCAGCGGGATCGAGACGCGTGCGGCGACACCGCCCCCCTCGTTGCGGACGACCAGGGACGCGGCATCGCCATAGATGATGCCTAGCCGCTCCCGGCAGTTGCGCAATCCCAACCCGTCATGCCTCTCCAGCGCCGGCAGCATGGAACCGGAATTACGCACTTCGATTTCCACCGAGCCGCCTTCATCTCGCGCACTGATCGTGATGTCCACGCGCGCCAGCGTGGGTTCGACGGCATGCTTGAACGCATTCTCCAGCAAGGGTTGCAGCAGGAGAGCAGGGACGCTGGCGTCCAACAGCGCCGGATCGACCTGCCAGGTCAGGGTCACCCGATCCCGGAACCGTTCGCGCATGATGTCCGCGTACAGCTCGAGCGTGCGCAGCTCCGCAGCGAGCGGTGTCATCTCGTTCTCGACTGTCCCAAGGCTGGTGCGCAACAGGTCGCCGAGTGCCGCCAACAGGCGGTCGGCCCGCGCAACGTCCATATGCATCACCGAAGAAACGGTATTGAGCGCGTTGAACAGAAAGTGCGGCCGCAGCTGCCCCTGAAGTTGCGCCAGCTGCGCTTCGGCCAATGCCTTCTGCGTTTGCAGCAAGCGCGTCCGTTGCAGTTGCCATTGGCCATGCGACTCGAGTCCAAACAGGATCCCCAGCCACAGTCCCACGAACACCGTCAGCTTGGCGGTCTCGTATACGAACAGATAGCGCCAGCTCGGATGCGCGTAGGTGAGGCCCAGAGCGGCATAGACGCCATGCCGGATCGCATACACCGCTACGACGAACGTGAGCGCGACCACCGGCAACCAGCGCAGGTAGCGGCCGAACCAGGCCAGGGGTTTGTCCAGAGAAGGCGCATGGCGTCCACGCACCCGGAACGCAAGCCACATCCATCCGGTCGCGACCAGCGCGGAACTTCCTTCCCACAACACCGGCTCCCACCAACGGGTGAGCGGATTGCGCAGACCTTCCTGCAGGGCGACGCCGATCATCAGCAGACAGAACCCCGTCCACAACACGATCAAGGCGTTCCGGGTGAATGCCGCGCCGTTGGCGGCATGGATGCCTGCCGCTGGTGGATGGGATGGCGCGTTCATGTCGGCAAGTGTAGCCACCGCGATAGGCGCGGGTGCGCCTATGTGGCGAGCGGGACCTGCATGGGGCGAGTGGGACGTGATGGGGGCTGCTGCTTCCACGCTGTTGCCAGGTTCGAGCAGCAGCCCCAGTGGTTTGGCGTCTTGTCTTGTTGACTGGCTCCGGGAGCGCGTTACGCGAACAACTCCACGGCGGCATCGCTCCACTCATGCCCGTGCAGCCCCCAGGGAGTGTTTTCCGGTGCGGGCGGGAACCCGGTGCGGCAATAGCCGCGCTTGGCTTCGAAATCGAAGATCGCATGCGGATAGTCGTTGATCAGCAGTACCACCTTCTTGCTGTCCTGGGACCAGCCGATCTTCACTTCGGAAGGCATCTCTCTGTCGGCGACGTCGGCAGCGTTGTAGATGTGCAGCGCGTCCTGGATCGGGTTGTCATCCGCCGACGGATCGACCGCATAGAAATAACCGGTGTCGCCGTCGTCCTCGAAGACGGCCACGAACGGCTGTTCGGGCGCTTGCGCCTCGACGACCAAGGCGGTGCCGACGATCAACTCGCTTTCGGCGGTGAGGGTGATTGGCATGTTCGTTCGCTCAGATGTTGGACAAGGCAGCGCTATCGCTCAGCGCCTGTAAGGTTATTTACACCGCCGGTCCTCCACGACCGGGTACATCTTGATTGCGTTGCGTCGCTTCCTGCGCAAGCTGCTGCTCCTGGTGCTTGTTGAACGCCAGCGATTGCTGCGACGTTTCCTGCAACGAGGGGACGGGTTCGTTGGTGTTGACCGAGGCCCTGAAGCCCGGCGTGGTCCCCGTCACCCATAGCGTGTCTCCCGCCAGTCGTACGCCATCGATCTTGCCGGCGTCGGTCATGCCCTCCTTTTTGCTCAGCAGCATGGCGTGGGCGACATGGTCGTCCGCGACATGTGCCGGCGTGCCGTCCCTGAGCTTCGCGAAGAGCGCCTGATCGTTCGGCGGCAATTGCCCGAGCGGCGATGCCTGCTTGTCGGTGTGCTCGATAGCGGCGGATGTCGGTGAGCCGTGCGCCGGCAAGGATGCATGTGGCAGGGATTCCGCTGACTTGGTCCCGCTTGGGATCGCCGGGCCTTTGCCTTGCAGTGCCGGCTTTTCTGCCTGCTTGATGTCTTCCGCGGTGGTGATCGCTTTGGGCACCATCTTGCTGTCGGACAGGAAGCCGTCGCGGCCATCGTCCATCATCGTCACGATCGCGCTGTTCGGCCCCGGGCGGCCGGTCTTGGGGTCGGGCTGCAGCATCAGGGAATACGGCTTGCCGGCATCCAGACCGTCGTGGGCGTGAGTGCGGGAGACGGCGGCCGTGGCGGCGTCGATCTCCGCTTCGGTTCGCGCAATCCCGGCGTTGGCGTAGGCGCCGGCCACCATGCCGCGCATCGTCGTGGCTTTCGGCAGCGTCGGATTGGCCTGCGCTTCGGCTGCCATGGCGGCGTATTCCTGCAACCCGGCCTGCTGGCTGCGATGCACTTCGTTCAATTCGTCGCGGATGTTGCCCTGGGCCTGGTTGGTGCCGTAGATCATGCCTGGCGTCGCCCATTCGCCATTGGCGCCACGCGTGTAGGTGTGGCCGTCGGACGCCTGCAGGGAGTCGGTCTGCGCGCTGGCGTGCTTCACCGCGGCCGGCATGTCGCCGTGCTGGTGCCAGCCGAACTGGTTGTAGGCCACTTCGTAGCGGCCAGCGATCGCGGCCGGCGTGTTGGCCGCGTTCTGGGCGATGATCAGCTTCGACGCCTGGTCCAGCTCGGCCGCGTGTTGCGGGGTGGCGGTTTCGGCATGGGTGACCTTCATGCCGTGCTCGATGTATTGGTCGACGACCGTCCGCGACCAGGTATGGGTCTGCGGGTTGCGGGTCCAGTGTCCTTCCCCGTCCAGGCTGGG
>Ga0308160_10001965_pt1 | contig 26584 bp, 40 predicted proteins | sample PhyFR1_FD_201036 | JGI IMG/M metagenome (GOLD analysis project Ga0308160, IMG submission 201036) | Phyllosphere microbial communities from UC Gill Tract Community Farm, Albany, California, United States - DLSLF.R1 | ecosystem: Host-associated > Plants > Phyllosphere > Unclassified | place: USA... | reverse complement strand
TTTTGTGTGTTCGACTCTGAGCTCCATCGTCTAGCCTTGTAAACACCCCCCTCCTCTCTCGCCCATCTATCCGCCCCTCCCCGCTTCCGTGGTCCCGATAGGAAAAGGTTTTCCTCTCTTGTCGTTGTCCGTCGCGTTGCGAGAGAGATGGCGAGGGGAGGATGAGGGCCATGGAGAGAGCCGCATGCGAAGGGGTCGCCTCGGCCGACATCGGGCCGCTGCCGTCCCACCGTCGACCAGGTCGCGCGATAGCTCGAGGCGATCCCCAAGACCGAGGCCCAATTGGCCAAGGTGGCCGCTTGCGAGGAGGAGGAGGAGCGTCGACGGCGAGCAGCAGAGGCTGCAGCGAAGGCTGCCGACGACGGGGCCGGGTCCGAAGAGGACCTCGTGCACGTCTCGACACCGTCCGCAAAGGAGACACCGACGCCGGCGCCACCGAAGCAGCCACGCCAGAGCGCGCGGATCCGGTCTCCTTCACTTTCATCTCTCGCGGCCGCCCGCGCAGCCGACGTCTGGACGTACCCTTCGACCGTGGCCGTTCCTTGCGGTTTTTGGGCAGAAGGTCGATGCGGAACCCCGCTTGCTTGCGTACGCTGCAGTGGTCTGACAAGTCAGGCAGCGAGTAAGACATAGTCTGAAACGTTGCTCAGATAGCGCGCGAGGCAGCTCGCAAGGGGTCGGGGAGCAAGCACCATCGATCACCAACAAGCTGGCATCAATCTACAAGGAAAGCGGCGACGAAGTATGTGCAGCGCGGAGGGAAAATCGAAAGTGGACAGAATCGGGCGATATAATCGGCCCAAGAGGTGCGGAAATCGACTCCTTAGACGACGGAGAAGCCAGTCGGCTGCTCGGGGTCAACGAAGAACAGGGCAGGTCCGGCAACAACAGCAGTCTGGACCTGGACAACTGGGTCCGCCGCAAGGGGCTCGGGGTTGCCGGTAATCCAGACTGAGCGGCGCAGCGAGATCTGCGTCAGCAATCTTCATTCGAACTTCTAGCTCGGATAACGGGCACGTACCGTAGACAGGGCCGTCGTTGAAGGTGTCGGGGATGATGCACTCGCCGGTGCCGAGAACGAGAGCCTCGGCCATGCCGCCCTGGAGGAGCTGGCAGAAGCCGTCGAGCTGGGGGACGCCGCGGATCGAGAAGGTGAGCTGCTTGTGGCTCATCTCGATGGTAAGGGGGCGGTGCGAGGCTGGAGGAGCGATGAGGAAGGTAAGCAACGAGCGAGGGAAGGGGGTCGACGATGGAACACGCACCGATGCCGAGCTCAGCCTTAAGGGGGCACTTTCCGGGGCCCTTGACGAGGTAGGGGCTGATGAGGGCGCCGACCGACTGGGGAGCCAGGGGGATGTCGTAGGCGTTGGGGGTGTAGCTACCGCCGGCGAGAAGGTTGATGAACGATGAGTGGCGAGCCTCGATCGTCGCGATCGTCTCGGCCGCGATGAGGGTCGAGGGCGAGAGAAGAGGGCTCGCGCCGATGTAGGCACCGACGCCGACGCTGCAAGTAGGACGAGGTGGTCAGTCGATTAGAGGACAGACGGGTCGGATGGCAGGATAGAGTGCTCACTTCTCGAAGGCGCGGGCGGCGGCGACGAAGGTCGGGAGGTCGGTGAGGACCGACGAGAAGTCGATCTCGCACGTCTTCCAGAAGACTAAGGTGGGGAGGATGATGTCGTCAGCCTCATACCGTGACAGGCCTTTGGTGGGATCGATGCGACTCACGGTCGTAACCGGCAGCCTCAATGGCGGCGTTGAGGTAGGCGAGGTGCGAAGCCTCCTGGTCGGCGAACACGCCGAGCTGATTGGCGACGCCCGAGGCGAGCATCTCGCCGAGACCGGCCTTGACGAGGTCGGCGACGCCGAACTTCTTGAGACCCTCGGCGTAGTAGGTGGCCTCGAGAGCTGAGGGAAGGAAGAAAGGAGGATGTCAACAACAACAACAACAGTCGACACGCGTCGAGACGCGTCGAGGATGAGGAGGCAAACGCACCCTCGAGGGTAGCGGCGAACTGGAGGACCTTGACGTCGGGGATGTCTCCTCCGTAGTTGGCTGGTATGATCCAGAGGGTCGTCAGCTTTTGTTGGATCGTTTGTTGGATCGTCCAGGAGAAGGACAAGGGACGCACCGGCGCGAACGGCGGCGGGGGCGAGGGCCAGGAGGCCGAGGGCGAGGTTCTTGGCGAGCATCTTGCTGTGAGTGCGGGAGGGGTTGCTTAAGGAGCGTGGGGTGTCGAAACGAGCGTGGGTAGGGGTGCTTGAGGCCGGAAACGGGAGAGACAAGAGAAGGAGACAATGGGGGAAGAAGGTCAACAGCGGCCTCGGGGTCAGCCCAGGCTTTAAGGGAGCGGCCAAAACGCGTCCGGTCGGTCTAGGGGTGCGCGTGGTCGGACGACGCGTCGGAGGAAGCGGACCGACGCCGGGTCAACAACACGGCCTGCAAGGGCATGAGCAATCAAGGGAGGCCGGTCGGAAAGCCTCCATCGAGTCCAAGCGGAGGGCCAGGGCAGGCGGCCGAAGGCCTCTGTAAACGATCGAGATCATCGACCGCCCAAAGGCACTGGTCGCGTCGGCCAAGGGCAGCAGAAGGGCGTGCAGTGGCACGAACCTTTCCCCTAAGCCACAAAGACGGCGACTGAAACGGGTGAGAAGGGATCGAGGGCCCAGGCGGACGAAAGACGAAAGGCAGGCGCGTCGACGTGGTGGCGTCTTTGGGCGGCGGCCGCGGTGTGCATCGCGATCGCGCGCGAAAGGTTGTCTCCGCGGCGGGGGGAAGGCGAATCGGCGGCCGGCTGACCTTGGAACGCGTCGCGTCGACACGAGGGCCCATCGGGTCGCCGGGTGCGCGCCTTCTTTTGCGACCGCCCGTTGCTTCTTCGCTTGGAGAGAGGCGGCCCACCCCCGAACTTGCCAGAGCGGGCACGTCGACGCGTGCTCGTGTTGGAGTCGCTGCTACTCGCTCTGTGGCTGAGGTCTGAGCAGCAGTGCGAGGTCAGCCGCAGGGATCAGCTGAGAAAACGGCCAACAGACCAGCTACATGTGACCGCGTCTGGAGATGTCAGAGTGAGGGTGCCTTCGGCTCATCAACTGGTGCTGACCCCAACCGACGCTGACTGGGTTAGGTTAGCCAGGAGGAGCAGCTCGGGTCAGTCGGTCGTCGACGCTCGAGATCTCGGCCAGGTCGGTCAACAACAGCCTTTGGTTCCTTTGGTCCGCCCTTCTCGGCAGAACGTCGGCCTCACGAAGGGGATAGTGCGATGGTTCAGAAGGCAGGCCATGCGACAGCCAGGTTGGCCGGCCGTGCCTTCGCCGCGCGCTGCCGAAGGCCCTCCGAGCTCGGCGCTCACCGGGCTGGCCGACAGCATGCAGCAGCCCGCCCGGTCGGCCGACGAGGGCTATCATCACGCTCTTGGCCAAGCCCTGTGCCGCCTATGCGACCACCGAGGGCCATTCGACTGCCGAGAGGTGACCGCTGAGCCAAGCAGGCGAGCTGACGAGCGTTGAGCAGCTGCCGGCTCGGCGACAGGGGTCGAAAGGGGTCGAAGGCGAGGCGTGTCCCGGGCGTCAGCGGTCGCCGGGGTCTCGACACTTGGCAGGAAGAAAGGTCAAGCTGATCAGCATGACGACGGACGGCGTGTCCGTGACGAGCAAAGGTGCGGGTGGCAAGGTGACGCGGGGGTCGTTGTGAGCGAGCTGAGCCTTTTTGGCGGCAGTCCTGGCCTCGGGCCGAGCGGCGCCCTCGCCCTCGCCTACCTCGACCTGCTGGACGCCGTCATCCCGGCCGGCTCGAGTCTCCTGCCCTTCTTGGAGCGTGGGTTGCTCAACGTGCTTCGAGAGGCCAAGGCGGTGTCGGCGTCGCAGAGGGGTAGGACGTCCCGGGGAGGGAGCCGGCGAATCGACGAGGGCGCCTGGCTCGTGACGATGCCGTCGGCTGCAGCCGACACAGGTCCTGCTCCCTCTACCTCACAGCCCCTGCATTCTTGCGCTGCTTGGCCCTCGTAGCCTCGACACTACGACTGACTCTCAGCCCTGCAGCCTTCGACGGCCTGGTCGGCCTTCGCGGGCGAGCCGGCCAGGGAGTCCCTCGTGACCGGAGGGGGCCCGTGTCCCAGGCGGGCGCGCAGTCGACGGCTCCTAGCGCTCTCGACGTCCAGCACCTTCGCTCTCGTGTCTCTCTTGCCCACTCCCGCCCAGGAGAACGCTTGCCACGCTCCCCACCTCGCAACACCCACCATCTCATCTCCCACCCGCACCAGCAAGATGATCCAGCTCCTCAGCACACCCACCTCAAACATCCCACTCAGCCCGCCGACCTCGCCTGCCGTGCGCGATGCCGCCCTCCCGCCCGACGGCACGACGCCGGTCACCACCTTCGTCGACTCACCGACCTGGCGGCCCTACCGCTCGCATCTCGCCCGCATCGTCATGGCCTTCCCGGCCACGAGCCCGACCGCCTCGCCCAACCCACGCCGCAAGAGCTTTTCATTCGGCGTCGGCGGCGGCGGTGCGACGGTCGATGCGAAGACTGCTGCTGCCGGCAAGGAGCTCGTCATCGACGGCGCCCGGGTTACCGTTATGGCGGTGAGCACGACCCCGAGTTGGATTGCATCTGACGCACAGCGCTGACTTGAGTCGGCACGCTTGCAGGACAATTTCGAGATCGACCTGTCTGGCAACGCTGCCACGCTCTTTCTCCGGCCCGCCGGAAGCAACCTCGAGAAGGGCGGCACGCAGGCTGAGCGTCCGCCGCTCTCGCCGCCGTCGTCGCCCAGCACGCGCAAGAAGCGGCTGTCGTTTGCCAACGCCCTGCCTTTCTTTGGCAAGAGCGGCGGCGAGCAGCAGAAGGCTCGGGGCGGGGACGACTCGGCGCTCGACCTCGAGGAGCACCCCGACGTCGGCCCGGACGGCGTCCGACAGCTCCGCATGAAGACGGCCGAGTCGGCGCCGGTTCCAACGGCGGCTGAGCAGGAGCCTGCGGCTATGCCAGTCAGCGGCTCGGTCTTTGCCGAGGCGGACGTCGGCCAGGCGACGTCGGAGCACACGCTCGCCGCCCCCGAGTGGCCGCTCGTCGTCAACGTTAGTACACACCCCTCTGCTCAACCAGCCGCATCGATCGCTGACTCGTCCGCGAGGTCTCTCAGGGCGCCCCGCTCGCACAGATCACGATCCCGCTCGGCCAGCTCTCGCACTCGGCCATCGGCATGACGTCCTCTCGCGCGATGACGGCCGACAAGACCGCTGCCGGCCCGCTCAGCCGTACCCCGGCCGCCTTCACCGTCAACATACCCGCGACCGCGGGCGCCACGAGCCCGTCTGCGATGGGCAAGGACGTCTACGACGGGCCAGCCACACTCCGAGTCGAATTCCAGAGCACTTTCTCGAGCGACACGTGCGTTCTGCCGCTCCACCTCCTTTGTAATCGACTTCCCGCCGATGCTGATCATCAACAACCAACCCATTCTTTACTCCAGCGAGGCTCAGACGCTCCTGCAGATGACCCAGTTGGCACTCGACCGGCTCGGCATCAAGCCCTCGGAGGGTTCCGAGTCGTCCGGCCTCAAGCTGACGCGCACCATCTCGCGCGGGTTGACCGGCCGGCGCAAGTCGTCGGCTGGCGAGGAGGGCCGGCCGGTGATGGAACGGCCGACGTTTGGGGACCTCGACGAGCACGACCGCAACGCCAACTATTGGAACGCGATGCGCTACCAGTAGCGGCGTCACGGTCCCTCTCTCTGGCTCTCTGTGGTTTCCACCTTGTAACGTCGATTCTCGACTCGCTCTTCCCGTCTTGTTGTACACCTCGCCGCATGCCCCACTTCTTCCGCTTCCACTCTTAATCACCGTCGCCCTGTCCGTTTTCCGTCCGTCGTGTATCCCAAGGCCCTGTTTATCCACTGACAAGGCCCGCCTGCCCCATGAGTGCCCAAGTTCGGAGCACAGATCCCGTCAGCCGGCTGACGAGGCGCACCGGTCCCAATGATTGCCGCACGTCGATGCGCATCTATCTCGCAGAGCGCGCCTCGACCCTCTTCTCACACACACAGCCCAAGCCCGCGCCCTACAGGTCGTGGTCGCCCGGGACGACGCCCGACGCCAGCATCTTCTCGAGCCGGCGCATCTCGTCGGTGCTGTCGGCCGCGAGGATGGCCTTTTTGACCTTCTCCTTGTCCTCGGCCGTCATCTGCCGGCCGCCCTTAGCACCGCCAGCCGCCTTCTCGCCATCGACCGCGCCGACGCTCGTCGAGGCCGTCGAGGCGCACAGGGTCGCCGCGAGCGCGTTAGGCTGCCTGTCCGGCCCGGCCGTGAGGAAGAGGTCTTTGGCCGCTACCCGCTCGGCGTCCTTGACGCGCTGGAAGTCGAGCACGTGCAGCTGGCCGCCGGCGACCTTCCAGAGGGCGAACGATCGGTAGTGCTCCTCGTTGCAGACGGGGTTGCCGCCGAGAGAGAGGTAACGCAGGTTTGTGCACGACTCGAGCGGCACGAGCGACGACAGGAGCGTTATCGAGTTGCCCGTCAGGGCTGGAAAAGGCGAGCAGGGCAGGTGAAGCACGGCGGTGAGCTGAAGAGCTTCTGAAGATCAAGTGCCAGTGCCGCGCAGGACGCACTGAGAGTCGTGAGGTTGGGGATCTGGAGAGACGGATTGCGCATGACAGGTCAGACTTCGGACCGAGAAGGCAAGTAGAACTCGGGAGGAACGCACAGAGGCACTGAGAGCAGATGAGATGGATGAGATCCTATTGTTGGCAGCGATGACGGACCGCAAGCGTGTTGCTGCGTCGGGTCCAGCAGGAACGAGGTCAGCCCGGAGCTGTTGTCTCTTACCACCCCCCATCCGGGCAAGAAGCCCACTCACACAGTGGCACGTTGGCCAGCGTCGTCAGGGCATTGTCGCTGAAGTTCAGGCAGTCGTACCCGCCCTGGACCGCGCCCAAGTTCTCAATCGTCGCGATGCCGAGGCCTAGCGACGGGCGACGCGAGAAGGAGGGGAGCAGCGATCGCGTCCAGGGGAGCAGACGGTCATATCGGTGCGGTGCCAGAGTGCGTCAGTGTCATGTCCCGAGGCTCGTGGGGTAGCCTGCAGGACTTCAGCCTCGCGCTCGACAGGCATGGGAGACGGCGAGGGGCAGGTCACCAAGAGCGCGTCGCTCGAGTGCGGAGGGACTGACCTCGGAACTCGAGCTCCCTCTCCTTCAGCGGGTTGATGTGCGACGACGCGCGAGATACGAGCTGGCGCAGCAAGGCGGCCGGTCAGGAATCCATTAGGTCATGGACAGGAGCGATGTAAGGCCGGCGGGGCGCGAGGAAGGTTGGAGGCAGACGCAGACGAGGAGAGAAGCAGGTTCAGCCGAAGCATGCAGCTTCGGAGCAAGCTCCCTCGAGGTTCCTGCTCGCAGAGACGCACCTCGGGCGTAAGCTTGACCATTTCCTGACTGTCCTGTTCTTGCGTTCCGAAGGCTAGTGGTACAGGAGGAGAGCAGAGGGATGGGACGGCTTGCGGAGAGGATGTCGATCAGGTCGGTTGGGTTGAGGTGCTGCTGGCCCGGGCTGGCCGCCGCCGCCGCTTGACGGCCGCCCTGTGAGACTGCACCGAGCCCGCAAAGACGCATACCTCGGCTGAAACGACCACTCTGCCCACCGAAGACAGCTGCTGCCGCCCGTCGATGCAAACGATGTGCTAAGGGCCGGGGTCGGAGTGAGCGAGCTACCGCTGAGCGCTGACGATCCCATGAGAATCCTCCGACAGCATGAGAGTTCGGAAGAGGTGCCTCGCGAGGCGGCCTGGAGTCGCTGCGCCTCCGACGCGGTCCTCAGCTGGCACACCTCGTTGTCAACACCGACGCGCCACGTCCAGCTGGGCTTCGCCTGCAGCTCCAGCACTCGTCCGGGCTGACGCGAGGAGCCATCCGCCAGCCGAGCTGCCGCGAGCATGACCTGATCAGACCCGACGCAGGTCGCCGACGCCAAATCGAGCCACCTCTGTTGCCCCGTTACTCTGACCGGTTGGGCCGAGCGGCCTCGACGGCCATCGCCAGGACGTCTGTCCGTACGGCGGCGGCAGCAAAGGCAGCGCGGGCTTAAGGAGCATGCATGTCCTGCCAGCCGGAACCGTCGGCACCTCCGATGTCGCGCAGGTTAGCGCGCTGCTTCGCGAGGTCGTCCTGTCCGCCTGAGCTCCCCCGCGCTGACGCCCAAAGCGCTAGTGGATCTTTGGAGCACACCCAGAAGCGGGATCCGCTCGTGTGGCTTGACGTTTCGTCCGGAGGTGGTCGACGACGTCGGCTCCCGTCTCGTCTAGTCGTCCAAGAACGACCGGCAGGAAGCGTCGACCCTCTTCGCTCCTCCTCCTACCCATCACTCGCCATCCTCGCGCAGCCCCCCCGGCACCTCTTCAGCATGAATGCTCCCGCGCCTATCGTCTCCCGCCGCTACGTCTTCGTCGCCAGTCCGATCTGCGATTACGTCTAGCCACAAGTCAGCTCGGCCTGCCATATGCTCGCCAGGCAAACCGACCTGCACAACACCCTAGGGATGGGGGCAGGGCATGTACAAGGTGCAGGATGTATCTACAAGTGGGATGAGGGCGAAATGGCAGGCCGGATGGGCAGTAAGGAGTGTCCACCGGGCGCATAATTCTCCAAAGGAGGTCTAATAGGTGAGCGTGACGGGCGGCGGCGTCTCGTCGAGCTTCTTCTCCTCGCCCGACTCGCGCCGCTCCTCCTCGGTCGTCAGGGTCGGCTCGTCCCTCAGGCTCAGGTCGAAGCCTTCGTCGATCTCGCCAACGCCGGGCGGAGGCCAGATATTATTGGAGGCGACCCAGAGGGTGGAGCTGATCACGAAGCCTGAAGCGTTTCGAAGCACCAGGGTCGTCAGCGAACGCACTTGAAGCTGGCGATCAAGGCGAGGCGAGGCATGCGGCATGACGGACGCACCCAGGATCCAGGCCAGGTACGACGTGTGGACCCAGCCGTTGGGGACGGCAATCTTGCCCTTGCTGATCGTCGAGATGAAGCCCGGGAACGAGGGACAGATGCTAAGCGACCAAATGACGACGGCTCGTGGATTGAGACCTGGAGACGAAAAGCCGGCAACGATGAGCGATCAGAGACGAGCGATATGGGCAGCCGAAGGCCGAGGGAAGGGAGGCTCACCATGCCAGAACCAGTAGTCGGATCCGTTGTTGGCGATGTAGAGGTGCGAGAGCTTGAGACGCGAGCTGCGGACGAAGGCGTAGTCCGAGATCATTACTTTGGGACGGGAGAAGCCGGTTTTTGGAGGGGGGGGGGGTCAGTGGAGGGAACAGTGTCTGCGAGGGAGCGCAGAAAGTCGACCGCACTTCCTGCCAGTGGGCCCAGGAAGATCGAGAAGCCTGAGAGCACCGAGATGAAGGTGGCAGCTGCGAGACGGGGAGGTCGTTAGCGGGATAAGTGCGAGTAGCCTATTGGAGCGATCCCTAGTCGTTCGCTGATGAGACGTACCATTGTTGACCAGATTCCACGGGCACAAGGCGAATCCGACGATTGCGACGATGTAGGGGCCCTTTGCAAAGCGGGAGGGAGAGACGGGGGAGGGATGATGAGCTCGAGTGGGCGGAGGATGAGTAAGAATTGACGCACCCGCCTGCCGTCCACCCACTTGGGAAGGAGGCACTGCAGATCGATCGATCCAACGATAGCACATCCGGCCGTCTGTCAAGGGCGAAAGTGTCAGCTCGGGATCCCTTGGAGATGACAGGGATGCTTCGAGTCGGATGGTCTCACGTTGACGCAGAACTGAGACGTGAGGAACGAAAGAGACAGGAAGAAGATGGCCGCTCGGGCTCCGGCGGTCGCTTCTTGCTCCTGGATGACCTGCATGAGCTTGTAGGGGCGCCAGAGGAGGCCAAACTCCTCGTAAGGATAGAAGCCGGCGGCGCAGCTCGTGATGACCAGGCCGATGACGCTCGACAGGATGAGGCAGAGCGGGATGACAAAGATCTGGCCGAGGACCTGATCGCCCTCCCTCCGCGCGTAGCGGCTGAAGTCTGCAGCACGAACAGTACAGCATCAGTCGCGCGCATCCTTGTCGACGAAGGGGAAGAGGGCGCACCGCTTTGGTAAAGGATCGCTCCTGCCCAACCGCCGATCGTGGTCGTGACGGAGCGAGTCATGGCCCAGGCGAGGGCGCTACCTTGCAGCCGGGCCTTGCCGAGGGTCACCGACGTCTCGTAAAGTAGAGGGCCGCCGCCGCCTTGCTTTACGAGCGCCCAGATCAACAGGGCGATCACGCCGACAGTGACGGCGATCGAGGAGACGATGGCTGGCATGCGGTAGCGCTCCGGCTTAATCGCAAGGATGGGGAGCGACAGCGTCCAGAAACAGAGGAAGCCGACTGCGGCGGCCGATCAAGGAAGGATGGATGCGCAAGGTCAGCAAGACCACGCTCTGGAGTGCAAAGGGAATTGGCGCGACTGACTGAAATCGGCCGTCGTCATGTGAACGCTGGCCGGGAAGTGGTTGCGCATCGTGTAAAACTGAGGCGCCATGGCTCCGATCAGGTTGACGCAGACCTGGCCGCCCCACCAGCTTTGGACACCCTGCGGCAGCACAGAGATCGATCGGTCGTCAGCTCGACAAAGACACTCGGCAGACAAGATGTCAAACGGTAACGCACAAACCAGCAGAACTGCCCGATGTAGCGCCGAAGTGGTGGAGTCCTTGTCAGCTCGGAGAGACGAAGAGAAGGGGCGAGAGAGGATGGAGCCCCTCACAGAGAGGATGAGTCGGTTGCAGACGACGAACCACGCCCCACGGACGCCCCAGCTGGACCTGCACGCGATCGTGAAGGGCACACCGTAACGCCCACCGGGACGGCCGTTGGCGACGAGAGCGAGGCAGATGATGCTCGAGCCGATCACGTCGCACAACGTGGCCTGCCAGACCGTGAGTCCGAGCGAGAGGACCGAGGCTGAGCCGGTGAGACCGCCGATGTTGATGCCTGAGCGCAGTCAGAGCGGGGATGTCAGCCATGCAGATTGACACTGTCAGCGTGCTCGGAGGCGCGTACTGGTACTCAGCCAGAACCAGAGGAAGGTCTGTTTTGACCACGTGCGCCGAGCCGGGACTAGTGGTAGGATGTCTTCGTTGCGCTGGATGTTTTACAGTCGGGGTCAGCCCTCGGCTACCGGAACGGTCGACAGCCGGTTGCCGCGCGACGCGAGACGCACGTAGAGGTCGTGCTCGCCGGGCACCTCGAGCGCCTTCGCGATGCGATGGATCTGGCCGGACATTTTGGCGTCGATCAAGAGCTGGAAGAAGAGGAGAAGGGAAGAGTGAGTGACCGGTAAGTCGGCTCCCCTCCCCTTAAGCAGTCGCGCTCGCGCGGCCGGAAGCGGGTCGTCTGGGGAAGGCGGCGAGAGGCCCGACCTCTCCCGACCGCAGCGTCTTGGCTCGACCAGCGAGTAAAAGTGACTCGTACAGACATCGGGAGGACGAACGCTTCGAAGCCCCCGGCGAGTGGGCGAGCTTGGCCGGCAGGGTGAGCGTTGGGGGAGAGATGCCTCGTCCCGAAGGGCTCGTTGGGCTGGAGCGGGGTAGATTGCGGGGCTGGGCCCAACCGGCGGCGATCGCGGTCACGCAAGGCGCGATCATCTCGGGCGGATAGGCCAGGGCAGCGGTCAGTTTGAAGGGAAAGGTGAACTCTCAAACTGCTTCCGCATGAGGAACAAGTCGGAGGAGCGATGCGGCATGGGTGCCTGAGGAGGAGGGTTCAGCCCCAGAGGCTACCTTCCAATCGAGGCCGTCGCAGTCGGGCGTGCGCGGGCGAGCTCCGTGGGCGGCGCGCGCGGAAGGCGATCTGAAACGGCTGCACCTCGACCAAAGGGGCCGCGATTGCAGACCAGCGCCCAAGCCGGACGAGGGCGATGACTCGCTTGCGGCCAACTCCCGGGACCGGGCGATCTCGCAAGCGGTCGTGACGAGAGGAGGGCGAGACGGATCGATAAGAGGCGCATCGTCATCACTTGAGCAGCTCCTCGAGCACGGCGTTGTCGCTGATGTTTTTGACATTGTTGCCGCGGTAGTTGAGCCGGCTCAGGGTGCTAACGACTTTCGACTGCTCGAAGCCCATCTGTCGACACGGAGGGGGTGGATAATGCGGGAGATAAGGGTGAGCAAGCGACTGTCGATGAGGAGACAGCGACACATGAAGACGCACGCTGGTAAACTTGTCGACCTCGCTTCTGTCGAGCCCGGCAAGGGCGACCGCGTCTTTGCCGTTCGATGAGATATCTGCCTTTGCCGAGGCGCCAGCGTACGTCGCCGCCCAGAAACGAGCCGTCTCGTTGAAGCTCTCCCTGCAGAACGCGCATGCCGCAGCAGTCAGAGACGAAGGGATGGGCCGAGAAGATGTGAGCGACATACTTGGACGTCAGGTAGTGCTTGGCGACTTTCAGAGTATGAAGCTGGGTCAGACGGCGAACGGGCGGCAGGACACGCGTAGGGTAACAAGCGACACACCCTCGGCGTCCTGCGGATCGTTCGGCTCTGGCGAGCACAGCAGACTCTGCAAGCTGATCAGCGTCGACTTGATCGTGAGGACCGGGCTCCAGGCGTCTGTCGGATAGTGAAGCGATATCGTCAGCCGAGGAGGTGCGCCCGACAGAAGATCCGGCGCGACTTCACCCTTGAGGATGTCGAGGCCTGCAAGCGGAACGATGTCAGCGAGGAGGACGTTGCAGCAGCGTTGGATGCAGCAGCGTTGGAAGTCGGACTTACAGATAGCTCCCTGCGTGTCGGCGAAGACGCGGTAGCGGTGGACGGACAGAAGCGGTCAGCCCTCGGGTGCTCCAGACCCTCCCCAAGCGCAGCGAATGGCAACGAACAGATTGTGACGACACGTTCGGGTCTGAGCGAGGAGGAGCATGCTGGACGTCGGTCAGCTCCGTCCAAGTAAGATCGAAAAGGAGCAAGAGCGACGCACGGTAGACCTTCGTGATGAACTTCATCTTGATCGGACTGAAGGGGTACTGGGTTGCGGCCAGCGGCGCAGCGCGCAGGCTGAGAGGTCAGCCCTACCGAGCTACCTCGAACGATCAAGGTCTCTGAAGGACGCACACCATCCGGGACGACAATGTCGACCTCGTAGTGGCCGCCTTCGTATGGCGTGTCGATCTGCAGAGAGGCAACGGACTGAGGTCAGTCGTGAGGACGAGAGCGGCTGCGGGCCGGCTCGAGAGCACAGCCGCCGAGCGCTCGGGGCCTGTCGACTCACGGGTCCACGGAACGTGCCCAGCAAGTGGTAGGGAGACTCGTCTGGCAAGCGGTCAGGCGGTCACAGTCAGCAACACCGGCTCCATAAGCGGGCTCGGACTTGAGGCCAGCCGTACCGATCACTGCCGGTTGAGGATGGTGCGACCGCGCGAGGGGGGGAGCAGCGATGGTCAGCTTGTCGGGTTGACGCCTCGCCCGTCTCGCTCATCACAGGCCGACCACGCACTCTCAATGGTGATCTGCGAGCCCTTGTCCTTCTGGCAGTCTGCGACGGGACGAGCAAGGTTAGCCTTGAGCCGAGGACTGCGGGTTGTGACCGGCCCAGCCGGCGGGCTTGAGCATCTGGCCCGCTGCTGGCGAGCTCAGCAAGGAGGCTGGGGCCGAGGGACAAGGTAGGACGCCGCACCTCGGATCTCCTTCTGGAGGCGCCTAAGACTTGCTGCACTCATGATGCTGGCACGATCTAGGTAGAACAAGAGGAAGGGGCGAGAGAGGCGATGGGGAGGCAGGCGTGCGAGAGGGTCGTCGTTGCTGGGCAGAAGCGGGGCGGCGGCACACGAGCCGGCCGAGATGGAGGACGACGTGGCTCGCCATCAACGGCCACTCTCCCTCCGTGCCTCCCGCTCAAGATGCCAATCCAGCACGTCGTCGCCTTCCAGTACAAGCCAGGTACGCCAGCAGCGAGCGTCGACGAGGTCGCCCGTGCATTCCTCGCCCTCAAAGACGACTGCAAGCTGCCGACGGGCAACGCCTACATCAGCCGACTTCAAGGCGGCCGGCAGGACAGTCCGGAAGGCCAGCATCGAGCGATGGAGCACGTCTACCTCGTCGAGTTCGAGGTGAGTCCTGGCCCTGAGCCGTGTCTGCGGTTCCAACAGATTGAACCTTCAACCCCCTCGAACCAGAACGACGACGACAGGCGTTTCTACCTCGACAAGGACCCGGCCCACGAGACATTTAAGGCGCGTCACCGCGACCGGGACCGCCCCCGACGAAATGGCGCTGACGGACTCCCTCTCCTCTCGACAGGCTCTCGTCGGACCTTTGATTGAGTCGGCCATCGTCCTCGACTTTACTGCCGACGCCTGGTAGCCGACTCGCCTGGCTGGGCAACAAGGACAGTCTCTTGCCGACGCCCTTCGCGCGCAGCAGACGGACCACCTTGGGGCGAGCGAGTCCGTCGGCCAGGAGCTCCAGGTCTACATTACATCTATACCCGGCCGCTCGGCCTATCAGCACTCCCTCATGGCCCTCGCCCGAGCCTGCCTCTAGAGCTGGCGGGCGACGCCGCCCTCGCCAAAGTACTCCTCGATCTCCCAGCCCATGCCCCAGTACTTGACTTGGCAGCGGAGACCCTCCTTGGCGCCCTCCTCGCGCACGCGGACCTCGAGCTCCTTGTCGGTCCGGACAAAGGCGATGTCGTTCCTGCAGCGCGAGAGGAGAGAGAGTGCGGGGGGAGTTATTGTCGGGCGAACCAAGTTGCGGGCGCTACGGGCTTAATAGCGGGCAAGGGACGCACTCGCGCAGGCGGAGGATCGGGCAGAAGTCGTTGCCGCCGTCGCCGACGTAGCAAACGCGGTCAAAGGGACCGTTCTCCTTGATGTAGGCATCGAGCTCGTCGCCTGCCAGCCAGAGGGAGAGATCAGCACCTGGCGGCAGACAGTGTGGCCGCGCGAGGCCGCTACCGGCAGGATGACGCACCCTTGCACATGTTGGCCGAGCAGCCGACCTTGCACGTGTGCTGCGGGCCCGAAGGGTCAACGCGGCGCTTGATGATGAGCTTCTCATTCTCGTCCCACGCCGACGGGTTCGTCGTGATCCGGGCGAAGAAGTCGGTCAGCCTGCGGTGCTGCAAGTTCCGACGAGTGGGGCAGAGAGAGAGAGGGTCAGCGGGGCGTGAGCCTGATCGAGGGTCGATGTCGGCGCGAGTACGGACCTTGAGGATCGTGTCGATGTAGACCGTGTTGGAGTTGGAGAGGAGGAAGAAGCTCGTCGACGGGCTGTCGGCGGCCTTGAGGCCGTGGACGGCACGTAGCATGGCCGGGTGCTGGCGAGGCGGGGCGACAGGGCGGGCAGACGGCGAAGGTCAGAGCCTGAGTTTGAGGAGAGCAAGAGCAGTCTGGTGCCAACGCACGACAGGCAGGTCCTGGAGGGCCTCGGTGATCTGGGCCTTGGTGATGTTGCGCGTCTCTTGGAGCTCGGCAACGGTCGCAGCGCTGGCGGGCAAGTCACAGTAGGCGGGAGTCAGGGCTCGGGTCCTCTGCAGACTCGGCGCCCTCGCCTCGACTCACACGGCGTCGGTGTACTGCATGCCCGAGTTCTTGAGCGTCTCGAGCTTGCGCCGAAGCGGCGTAAAGTGGTACTCGAGCACGTAGCGGTCGGTGTCCTGGTCGACGAACGACCTGCGGAAGCGTGCGGCGGCGAGGTCAGCCGAGGCGCTGAAGGTTAGAATGGAGGCGCGCGTACCAGTCAAAGTCGAAGATGACGAGCTGCTTTTTCTGGGTTTCCGGCATTTTTGACGCAGAGAGAGGAGCTAGGAAGAGTAAAGACGTCAAGGAGAAAAGGGGACAGAGGAGACGTTGGAGGAGGAGGGGGAGGAGGAGGAGGAGGAGGAGGAGGAGGAGGATGTCGCCGACAGGACCTCGCGCGGCGGCGCGACTCGAAGTCCGCGAGTCATCCCAGGCTCCGACGGATTCCTCTCAAGCCTGGCGCTCGACGACTTGCCCTGTCGCGATATCAATGTCATCGTGCCCAACATCCACATGCTATCTCTGTTGGTACCTTCTCTTGCGCAGCTTGAGGCTGGGCGGCCATGGTGACTCAGGCTGCGGAAAGAGGAGACGGTTGCGATCAGTTGTCGAGGGCCGAAGCAGCAGGTGCCGCACGAGCTTCGAAGCGACGCCTGGCCCAGAAGTTGAGAGCCTGGCGCGATCAGCTCGCCAGGCTTGGGAGGCGTCGGAGGGAAGCAGGCGGACGAACGAGGGCCTGCTGGCTCGACGGTCGACTCCCGCCGAACCCCTCTCCTCCATCTACCTTATCGCCCATCATGTCTGCCCGTGCGTTGTCCTGCTCGAGCTCTGTCGTGGAGGTCGTCGGCGCCTTGATCTCGGGCTGAGGTCTCGCGTCCGACGGTGCCCAGGCCGAGCGCTGACCCGCCTTCGGTTCGCGCCGACCCTGCTTTCAGCTGCCCAGAACAAGCCCGTCAAGGTCGGCGTCATCGGCGGCTCGGGCCTCTACAAGCTCGACAACCTCACCTTCGTGTCCGTCATGTCGTGCTTCGGCGCGCTTGGTTCCTCAATTGGCTGACATGTCCCGTCCGGCTCGTCCTCGGCAGTCGCGAGGTCAACGTCGAGACCGTGCGTCGGCTCTTCCCTTCCCGTCAGCCCGAGGTGCCCTGCGCAGCGTCGCTGACCTGCCAACGTTTCCCTTCGTCTCGTTCGCCAGCCCTGGGGCACGCCCTCGTCGGCGCTCTCGATCTTCACGCTCCCGCCCACGGCCGACGCGCCCAACGTCCCCGGCCCCGAGGTCGCCTTCATCTCGCGCCATGGCGTCTCGCACAACATCCCGCCCTCTGAGGTCAACGCCCGGGCCAACATTGCCGCGCTCAAGAGCATCGGCGTCGAGGCTATCGTCGCCTTCTCTGCCGTCGGATCGCTCCGCGAGGAGATTGCTCCTGGTACGCCCGAGCTTGCACGCCTACGTTCCCTCGACCTGAGGTAAACCCGAGCTGATGACGCCTTCTGACGCATCGTCTCCTTTTCCTTGCCTGACTCAGCCGACTTCATCATTCCGACGCAGATCATCGACCGGACCAAGGGCATCCGGCCCTCGACCTTCTTCTCGGGTCTCGGCGTCGTCGCTCACGTCCGTCCCCGTCACGCTCTGCGACGCCTCTTGCAGTTTCAGGCTGACCAATCACCAATTGCTGCTCCTTTCCCAACAGGCCATGTTCGGCGACCCCTTTGACAACCAGCTCATCGACCACATCACGCCGCTCGTCAAGAAGGCGCTGACCAAGGCTGGACCCGACGGCGAGGACGTCAAGGTCCACGAGGCCAAAACGGTCATCGTCATGGAGGGTCCCCAGTTCAGCACGCGGGCCGAGTCGCTCATGTGCGTCGCTCTTGCCAGGCCAGATCGGTTGCCTGCTGCTGACCTACCATCCATCTCGACCTTCAGGTACCGCCAGTGGGGCGGTGACATCATCAACAGTGCGTCGGCTCTTCCTGAGCTAGAGGCTGTGAAGAGAAGGCTGACCAGAGCACTCTCTCCTTGCCACTCGCAGTGTCGACGATCCCCGAGGCTAAGCTCGCTCGCGAGGCCGAGATCCCTTACGCGCTCATCTGCACGTCGACCGACTACGATGCCTGGCGCGCCGGCGAGGAGCCTGTCACGGTCGAGGAGGTCAGCCTCTCTCGCTTGCCGCTGTGCCGTACCCGCTTACGACGCTGACCCACCCCTCCTTGTGCGCGCTCTCGGGGCTCTGCAGGTCATCAAGACGCTGACGACCAACGCCCACCTGTCCAAGAAGGTCGCGTCCGAGATCCTCTCGTCCGTCTCCGTCATTGTCGAGCGGGGCGACGTCCTCACCGCCGCTAAGGGCGGCATGCAGTTCTCTGTCATCTCTAAGAAGGAGAACTGGACGGACGAGGCGAAGGCCAAGCTCAGCTGGATCCTGCCGTACTTCAAGGACTAGACGTGAACCAGTTCAGCGAGAGAGTTATGGGTTACATGGCACTTCCTATAGCGGGCCGGGTACGCACAGTCTAGGCGCCAAACGACCGAAAGACGGGGTAGATCTCGCCCTCCGCGACCGGGATCACGTTGACCGCCGCGTACGAATCACCGCCCTCGGGCTGAGAGCGATGCGCAAGAAAGGGGGTTGCAAGCGTAAGAGCCACCCTAAGGAAAAGGAGAGCATCTAGCTTGCAGACACACCTCAAGAGCGGCGACCGCGAGAGCGAAGTTTTGCTGGGCTGACGGTACGCGGAAGCTTTTCGCGGGCAGCTTGACCGTCTGGACCTGCGGGCTGGTCGCGATGGCGACGTGGACGGCACCTGGTAACGTGTGATGGGGACAGGCGGGGTGCGTTGTGTCAGGTTTACGGCGAGGATCGTTCCCGAGCTTCAGTATAGACGCACCCTCGTAGTACGTTTGGCCAAACGAGACGCTCTCGACCTTCAGCGTCTCGACCTCGCCCTCGAACGGATTTTCGATTGTCTCGACCTGTAGGCCGAGGCCTCGAAGCCGCTCGGCGACGTCGGCCCAGCCGCGAGGGATGATGTACGCCGATGGTCGAGCGCGCGTGAGGGCGGGCACGGTCGGAGTCGTCCTGGCTCGCAAGGGCATGGTAGCCAAATATGCGTCAGCTCCCGTGTAGACGGCGACCGCAGATGGAAGCATAACGACGTACGAATGCCACTCGACCTGTCGAGTCGCACAGCGTCCTTGGGCCGGCGAGCACAGCCTGACATCCCTCGTGCCCAAAATCGAACTGTCCCGGATGACGACCTCCTCTCGTCCTTCAATCCAGCGCTGACGGCCGCGCTCGACCGTGTCAAAGACCATTTCGGCCTGCGCGACGGCCGAGTCGACGATCGAGGACAGCATCGTCCGCATCGTTGCCGTTCGGCGGAGGAAGTGCTGCGGGCCAAGACCAATTCCTCGCGTCTCGAGCAAGAAGGAGATTGTTTGCGTCAGGCCGACCTTGAGGGGCAACAATCGAGACGAAGGCCGGAGGCCGTAGAGAGAGGAAGGTCAGCTGGCAAGTCATAAGTCGTGACGTTCAGGGAAGTCATAAGTCGTGACGTTCAGGGAGGAGAGCGCACGAACCGAGTTGCGTCCGATCCGGCTCTCGGAACCAGCCTCAGCGAACGCGAGTTGACCGGGATGCGACGCCCTTAGACCGGTCACGTAGGCGTCACCTGCATGCCTCGCTTCGACGTCAGCCGATGGAGGGTGCAGAAGCGCCCAGCCGGTTGCGGGGCGCACCGGTCAAGTTGTGTTTCGCGAGGTCGCGCGCGATGCTAGCCGCAAAGAGATCTTCCGACAAGGCCCGGATCTCGCCGTCGATGTTGAGATTCTGAAAGGGAGCCGCCAGTAAATTTCAGTCTGAGACTAGCAAAGGCATTTGAACCCGGTTTCGGAGCGAGCAAGCGGTAGGCGTACCTTGGCTGCAGAGAAGAGCCCGTCGCTGCCGATCGCCCAGTCACCCGTCTCCCCCACACCCTCCCCGCCGCTCGGCCGGTAATGCGCCGAATACTCATGCGCGTCGACCGCGACGTGCGGGTTGAATTCGCTCAAGAGCGCCTTGATCGCCCTCGTCTGGCCTCGAGCAAGCCGGACGTGGTCCCTGTTCGGGTCGAAGCCGGTAGCGAGCGTGCGGGTGAAATAAGACACGCCGTCAGGGTTGTAGCGTGGGAGGAGGAGAAGGTCGGCTTTGGCAAGGATGCGGGCGGCGTAGGCCGAGCCTGTTGAGTCTGGCGCGGCGAGCGCGCCGAGGAAGGCAAGCACGCCTTGATCGCCGGCGGGCTGAGAAAGAGGTGCAAGGAAGGACGATGCAGGTATCAGTTTGTCGGCTCCTGGCCGCCCAACGGCAGCAGCAGTAGGTTGGTCCGAACGGGAGACGACCGACCCACCTCATTGCCATGCGCGCCGCCCTGGATCCAGATGCGCAGCTTGCGATCCGAGCCACCGCCGAGCGAGCAGCGGACGAAAGGGATGTCCCGACCCTCCTCGCTGGCGCCTTCGAGCACGCCGTACGACGCCCAGCTATAGGTGGCCGTCACGTTGCGAAGGAAGGCCTCTGCAGGGTGAGCGTGGGCGCGCGCGGCGCAGCGGTTCGGTCAGCCCGCCAGCCCGTCAGACGTCTTGCCAGCGGCAGCGAGAGAAGCAAGCGACGGACCGAGCTGGTCGCCGTCTGTCGGCCCGCCGAGCCCGGCCGCCCAGGCCGTCTCGTTCGGCGGCCCAGCGAGGAAGAACGGTGCGCGCAGCGGCCGGTCGAGCACCGGCTCGGGGAAGCAGGCCCGGGCGAGGGCCGGCGGGTCGGGCGAGAGTGCGACCGGGTGGGCGCCGTATGAGGCGGTGGCAACAGTCTTGAGCGGGGAGAGGCGGTGCTGGAAGACGTGCTGGACGAGGGCGAGCAGCGACGATGTCGGGATCAGCATGGCCGTGCTGGATGGCCGGGAAAGTTACATGGACGTCGACGGGCGGGCCTGGAGGATGGTCGGGAGGGCCAAGGGCTGGCCTTGATGGGCTTGCGTAATCATGATGACCGCGGGGCGACGGGGGCGTGTGACGCGGGCCCAAGGGGAAGGGCCGCCCGACGGTCGCCCGAGCCCTGGTGGCCGGCATCGTCGCCCGCCGCCCTCAGCCCAGCCCAGCCCAGGACCGTCACTCGCCCCCCCCCCCTCGGGCCTCGCCACACATCCGCACCACATACTCTCCCTTGCGAGTGCCTCGAGCGTGACGGCCTACTGCGAGCGCGTGTCATGGCCCCTTCGGCCCTGCGGTTCGGTAAGTCTGAACGCTGCCCTTGCTCGAGCACCGGCACGCCGTTCCCGAAGGCTGACGGGCGGCGCCGTTCGTTCCTCTCTCCCACCACAGTCAACGTCCGCTCGGACGACGAGGACGAGACGACGACGGCCGCCTCCTCCTCGGCCGAGGCCGGACCGTCCACCATCTCACGTTCCATCCGCCAGCCGTACGTCGCGACGTCTCCCAGCTCGCCCCGGCTGCGAGAGCTGGCCTTTCATCGCGCGCCGCGTCTCGAAGCTGACCCCTCCCCCGTCGTTGTCGTCGTCGTCACAGAGGCTCGAAACCTCGGCCAGCGTTGAAGCAGTCGACCTCGTCTCCCTCTCGTCCCGTCGAGAGTCCCTTTGGCCAGCCGCTGTCAGGCCCGACGACGCCGACCAACCACCCGGCGAGCGCGTCCGCGCGGTCGTCAGCCTCGTCATCCCCGACCGGCAGCCACCCAGCTCAGCCGCAGCCCGCCTTCAAGGCCTTCCAGACCCGCTACCGGTCGACGGTCGCCCCCGGAGGCCCGAGTTCAGCCGTCGCGCCCTTCGCGCCCGTCAAGAAGCTCTCGACTGGCTCGACGAGGTCGAAGACGATCGCCGACGACCCGGACCGCAACTACTTTGCGACCGCCAACGTTGGCCAGCTTGACCTCGAGGGCGACTCGGACGACGACCGGCCGCTCGGTGGCTTTGGCGTTGGCGGCCGAGGCGGCGCTGATGCCGCTCGGGGCGGCGGAGGCATGGGTGCCGCCGGCAACGGAGCGAGCGGCGCTGGCGGCAACGGCCGAGGTGACGGCCAGCCACCGCAGCCCGGACCGGGCTTCATGAAGGGCTTCAGCGGCGCTGGGGTCGGCGCGCGCAAGTACATGGGTGCCGCCGGCCACGGCATGAGCCGCCAGCCGCTCGAAGCGCCTGCTGCCCCGGCCGGTTCGGTCACCACCACGGGCTCCGGGACCACCACCCCGGCCGTGTCGGCTTCGTCATCGACAGTCACCGGCGGCCGGCACCGGCACTCGACGAACGATCCACCACCCCAGCAGCATGGTCCGTCGGCGGCTGTCGCTGAGCTCGAGGGTGGCACCTCGGGCGAGGGCAAGGAGCGCCTCGAGTGGCAGGCGATGCTGTCGTCGGTCCTCTCGGGCGACGTCCTCCGCTCCGAGAAGACGCGGATCGGCGGCGAGCGCTCGAGCTCCGACGTCCTTCGGAACGAGCTCGGTTCGTCGCTCTGGTGGGGCATCCGCGCGCGGATGCGTGGTCGGGCCGAGAAGGAGGAGGTCCGGCGCGTTCAGCAGCGGCGCGAGCGGACGGTCGACCTCATCCTCGACGAGGTCATCCGCTTCAAGGTCGTCGGCACGCCTCTCTCATCCGCACGCGAGTCGCGCCCGCCCTCGCCCGGCTCGACAGCTGCGACCGCCGGCGGAGTGCTCCCAATGGCGGCCGAGAACGGGGTCCCGCCGGCGCCGAGCCCGCCGCCGGCGCAGAAGTTTCAGCACCACCCGCCGGCATTCGACCAGGTCCTGGCGACGCTCTCCAAGCTCGCCCACGCCGAGTCGCTCTACCCGCACAACCGCGCGCTCGGGCTCGCCAAGCCGCTGTACGCAAGTGCCGAGTTCCAGCGCCGGGTCGAGGCCCTCGTCTCGTGGTCCAACGTCGTCCTCTCGCTCCGGACGCAGATCTCGATCCTGCAAAAGTGGACGGGCAGCGAAGAGCTCGACGTCAAGAAGGTTGACACGGAGGAGCCGATCCGAGTCGGCGGCGGCACCTCGGCCGCAGGCGGGACCGGCGAGGACGGCAAGCCAGTCCGGCCACCGACGTTTGTCGAGCGTGTCCTCAAGGAGGACTCGCTCCAGCGGACGTTTGAGAAGAAGACGCTGTCGGACGTCTCGACCCTCATCTCGTCCGCCAAGGAGACGTACCTCCTGCACTCGGACATCTTCCAGCAGCTCAACCTCCCTCCCTACCAGGCCGAGATTACCAAGCTCATCGCCTTTCCGACGCAGCTCGTCGAAGAGTCGCTTCGCGTCCGGCTCGCCTACGCCCTCAAGATCGAGAACCCGACCGTCATGGTCATTGACCAGCTGACGGACGACTTCCGGCTCTCGATCGCCCTGGCGTGCACGATGAAGAAGCAGTACGGCAAGGTGATCGCGCCCGACTCGGAGCGCAAGTGGGTCCTGCCCGAGTGCATCCAGGAGAGCTACGACGCCGTGCTTGTCGAGGCTCTCAAATTCTTCTTCCGGCTCCTTTACTGGAAGCTCAAGAGCGGCAGCAAGGCCATTTACTTCCGCGAGACCGAGATCCTTGAGGATGAGTGGGAGTTCCTCAACGACAGCGCCGCCGTCATCAAGGGCGGCGACCTCATCGTCGCCGAGCAGTACTGGTGCGTCCCGGAGGCACCATCTCGGAGGGAATCTCGAACCGTGACGGACGCTGACGAGCCTGTCTTGACTTCCCACACCGCAGCTCGCTCACCAAGAAGCTCATGCATCGCGTCATCGACTACTTCGAGACGCAGCTCCACGTGCCTTCGGTCGGCCCAAGTCCGGCCATCACCGTGCTCGCGACGAACGGCCACCCGTCGCCGAAGAAAAAGTCTAGCGCGAGCCGGCCGCTGCGCAACGCGTTTGAGGAGGAGACGGTCTCGGTCGAGACAAAGGCCAGCCTTGACGGCAAGGTGACGACGACGACGAGCACCGTCATTGCCGAGAAGCAGCTCACGGGCGAGGAGAAGGTCGCCTGGTTTGCCAAGATTCTCGAGGCCGTCCGCATGCGTTACCGGAAGCTCCAACGCTTTGCGAGGTGAGTTGCCTGCTTGACTGCCGCCCACAACGCGTTCCTCTGGCATCGCTGACCGACGCGCCAAACGCAGACGCCTGACGAATCGATTCGATAACTCGTCCGAGTTTTCGCTCGAGGACGTCGACCTCGAGCTCTTCCTCCCGGCCCTCTATGACTCGGGCCACTTCCTCGTCTACACTGGCTCGTTCGAGCAAGAGGGTGTCTACGTCGTCGCCGACCCGGCCCTGCGCGAGAAGCCGCACCTGATCGGCGACCTCTTGTCGATGGCCTTCCTCACCGACTCGTCGCCCAAGCCGCAGAACGGCAGCCGGCGGCACTCGGCCAACGCCGGCGACGGCGACACCGACACCAACGATGAGAGTCGGCAACTCGGTGACTCGTGTTACCTGCTCGTCATGACGCCCTCGCAGCGCTTCTTCTGGCAGGGCCCGATCATGCACGCGCCGATCCCGATGCTCGAGCTCGACCTCCACGACCTCCGTGTCCGACTCATCGCCGACGGGCCGAACGCTCGGCTCGCCGAGGCCAAAGAACGCTTCATGGAGTCGCTTGCCGGCGGTGATGGCGAGGACGACGGACCCGCGCCGGTCGAGCTCGAGTGCATCGTTGAGCAGCAGGCCCACCTGCCGTCGATCCAGCGCGAGCTCCGCCGGATCGGCGTCGCTACCATTCGCCTGTCGGAGGCCATCGTCGAGTCGGTCTCGCACGTCCGGCTGTCGCTCCACGGCGTGCCGGCCTCGCAGGAGCTCGTCGAGAATTGGTTCGCCTTCTCGTCCGACCACGGCCAACGCGTCGGCATCTACATGGACCCGCCGACGTGGGCGCGCTTCAGCCGGCTGCTGATGCGGCTCGCCATCAACTGGGTGGCCTTCATCTGCGAGGACTGCGACCCGACCGACCACAAGACATTCCGCTGGACCGTCAATGCGCTCGAATTTGCCATGGTCATGACGCGCGGCAACAACATCCTCCACCTCGACCGACGCGAGTTCACGCTGCTCCAGGAGAAGGTCGCGAGCTGCATGGCACTCCTCATCAGCCACTTCGACATCCTCGGCGCGCGGTCCTCGTTCGAGGCCAAGAAGGAGCAGGAGCGGCTCGCCGAGCTCCGCAACATGGCCGCCGGCCTCGAGTCGGCGCACGACGAGGACGGCATCTTCTACCGATCCTCGTCGCCGTCGGACCAGGCTAGCGGCGAGGCCATCAGGCGGCTAGCGGGCGAGTGGCCGGGCGAGGGGGTCGCCGACAAGAGCGTCCGGCTCTCGCACGAGGCCCGTGTCCGGCTCATCCAGGCGCTCGAGGAGGGCCGATCGCACCTCAACTACGACATGCACATCGTTGGCCGCGTCGTCAACACGGACCGGCCCGAGGACCGCTCGCTCGTCGCGCTCGCGGCCTCGTCGTCCAACATCTCGATCCACTGGCAGCAGGGCCGCTTTATCGGCGCCGGCGCCTACGGCAAGGTCTACACGGCGCACAACATGGACCAGAACACGGTGATGGCTGTCAAGGAGATCCGCTTCTCCGACGTATCGAACCTGCCGACCGTCTACAAGGAGATCCGGGACGAGTCGTCGGTCATGCAGATGCTCAACCACGTTAACATCGTCGAGTACTACGGCATCGAGGTCCACCGCGACAAGGTTTACATCTTCCAAGAGTACTGCGACGGCGGCTCGCTCAAGGACCTGCTCGAGCACGGCCGGATCGAGCAGGAGGAGGTCATCATGAACTACACGTGCCAGATCCTAGAGGGCCTCCAGGTGCGTCCACCTCGACCCGTGGTCTGCCGCCGTCGCTGCCCGCGCTGACCCTGCTGCGTGTCGCGCGCCCGATCAGTATCTGCACGAGAAGGGCATCGTCCACCGCGACATCAAGCCCGACAGTACGTCCTCCCTCCCGCCCTTAGCCAACCCGTTTGATCAACGCTGATCGTCCGCCTCTCTGCTTGCCCTTCGCCCAAGACGTCCTGCTCACCTCTGACGCTGGCATCATCAAGCTGGTCGACTTTGGCGCGGCCAAGGTCATTGCCCGCGGCCACCGGACGATCAACCGGACGCGCACGGCCGGCATGGGCTCGATGAACGGCACACCCATGTACATGTCGCCCGAGGTCATCAAGAACACACCCGGCGGCCGGCTCGGCGCGATGGACATCTGGTCGGTCGGCTGCATGGTTCTCGAGTTCGCGACCGGCAAGAAGCCCTGGCAGTCGGCCGAGAACGAGTGGGCCATCATGTTCAAGTGCGTGCCGCCTCTTTTCGATGTCGCCGACGAGGTATCTTTGCTGATCCCTCTCGCTTTGCCTCTTTCCTAGGATCGGTGGCGGTGAGATCCCTCCGCTGCCCGACCCGGACCAGATCTCGGAGCTCGGCATCGAGTTCATCCTCTGCTGCTTGAACCCGGATCCCGTCGAGCGCCCGACGGCCGAAGAGCTCTTGACCCAGCACCCGTGGATGGTCGCATGGTGCGTCGCGCTGAGCTCAGAAAGACGCCGCCGTCATTCGAGTAGCCTAGCTGACCCAGTCACCCTCTCATGCTGCAGGACGGAGTTCCGCGACGCCTCGTACGACGACGACCCCGGCATGATGGCTGATGACGGCACGACGCCAGGTCTCTCCGAGAGCGGCTACTACCTGGATACGCCGGTCGAGGGCGAATACGCCGAGGGCGAGAGCCCGGGCCTGGCCGCCGGCATCGAGGTACGTGGTGGCGCTGCTTGCGGGCTTCCCAATTGGACTTGAAGCTGATACTCGAGAACCTCCTTTCTTTCGCCCGGCAGCACTACCACCTGGAGGCGGGCGCCGACGGCTCCGAGTCTTACGTCGCCGAGGACGGAACCTACTACGAGGAGGCCGTCGCCATTCAGAAGGACGAGTCATAAGACGGTCCCGCTTGCCCTCTTCATATATCCTTCACTTGCTTTTCATCTTGCACCTCTCTTTCCGTCTCTGTATTCCCACGGCTCGGCCGGCTGGCCAGCTCCTCCCCTCTTTGTACCACCCTCTGCACACCTCT
>Ga0308160_10001964_pt1 | contig 26589 bp, 31 predicted proteins | sample PhyFR1_FD_201036 | JGI IMG/M metagenome (GOLD analysis project Ga0308160, IMG submission 201036) | Phyllosphere microbial communities from UC Gill Tract Community Farm, Albany, California, United States - DLSLF.R1 | ecosystem: Host-associated > Plants > Phyllosphere > Unclassified | place: USA... | reverse complement strand
TCCACCATCTCCGCAAGGACGTGCTGCGCGACCACCCGCACCTGCTGGGTGCACGGATCGCGAGCATGCGTGGCTTCGAGGAGGGCCTCTACAAGGTCGTCGAGCGGCGGGTGCTGAACGACGACCCGACGCTCGCGGAGGACGCCGAGGCACTGTTCGACCGCTGCTGGATGGTGACGATGGTGGGCTTCGCCGGCCTGCGTCATGCCTGGCGCTGCTGGGCCGATGCGCCGACACCAGGGTCCCTCGCCGAGCGGATCCGTCGTTCTTTCGCCGAGCTGTACACGACGGTCCAAAAGCTGCGCTAACATGGATACTCGTGCGCCGGGCGACCAGCGCACGCGCCGCCCTAGCTCAGTCGGCAGAGCATCTCACTCGTAATGAGAAGGTCAAGGGTTCGATTCCCTTGGGCGGCTCCACCAGCATCACCCGGCCGCTGCCCTGGAAAACCCAGGTCAGCGGCTATTTTCTTGCCCGCTCAAGGGCCTGTCCGACCGGCCGAACTGAGCGACAGCTGCCGGATAGGCGCGAAAATGTAGCAACGCGTGTAGCAACGCATGTAGCAACGACCCGGCGAACGGCAGCGAATCGCCGCAAACGTGCATGGTCATTCCGGTCCTGCTCCGGGCGAATCGAGCGCGGCGTTCATCGCATCTGAAGCGCTCCGCAGGGTTGTCGGTGCGACGTGCGAGTAGATGTCGGAGGTGATCGCCATGTTGGCGTGCCCGAGGATCTCCATGACCGTGCGCATCTGCACCCCCTGGGCCAGGAGGAGCGATGCGCAGGTGTGGCGCATGTCGTGGAACCGGATCCGGCGCACGTTCGCTGCGGCGATCTCCTTATCGAAACTCCGGCGGAGGTTACTCGGCTCAATGGGAGTGCCAGTCCGCGTGGTGAAGACAAGCCCGGAGTCCACCCAGGCGTCGCCGGCGGCGCGCTGATCCGAGAGTTGGTTCGCGGCTCGAATTCGGAGCGCAGTAATGGCGCGGGCGGGTAGGGGCAGTGTTCGACGCGATCGCGCGGTCTTCGTCGGGCCGATCGAGATACCTTCGCCAGATCCGGCGCGGTGAGCAGTCTGCCGGATGCGGAGCTGTGTCCGCTCGGCGTTGATGTCTGCCCAGCGCAGGCCGAGCAGCTCTCCCCGGCGAAGTCCGAGCGTCAGCGCGAGTACGTAGAGTTCGGCGAACTGTGAGTCTCGGCTGGACTCCATGAACGTGGAGGCTTCCTCTGCGGTCCACGGCTCCACTTCCTGGTGCTCGATCTTGGGTGCGCGGACAAGTGCTGCGACGTTGCGCCCGATGTGCTGGTCACGGGCTGCTTCAGCGAGGATGCTGCGGAGCACGGCGTGAGCAAGGCGCACGGTGTGGGCCGAGACACCCGTGCGCGCAATGTCGGCGTGCATCTCGCGGACGTGCTGCGGCGTCAGCTGTTCGAGCTTCTTCGTGCCCAGCGAGGGGAGCACGTGTTTCTGCAGAACCCACTCGTAGTTGGTCCTGGTCGTCGGACGGAGCACGCTCGGTGCGATGTGGGTGAGGTAGTGCTCCGAGTAGGTCTTCACGGTCCAGCCCGAGACGGCGGTTGGGACGCCGGCGTCTGTCTGAGTGATCAGGTCCCGAAGCTTGGACGCGACCTGCGCTTTCGTATGCCCGTAGACGGTGCGGCGCTTTCGCGCTCCGTTCGCGGCCAGCACGTACGCTGCGCCAGTCCACTGGCCGTCGTCGCGCTTGTAGATCGACCCCTCACCGTTTGCTCGCTGACTCACGCCTGGTCTTCGCCTGCGAGCTGCCCGGCGAAGCGGTGCAGCGCTGCGACGGGGATGCGTCTGGCACGTCCGATCTTGACGCTGGACAGGTGGCCCAGCCTCATGAGGTCGTAGACCGTGGAGCGTCCCACTCCGAGCGATTCTGCTGCCTCTTCGGCGGTGAGCAGGAGCTTGTCGATTGGCATGATGATCCGATCCGTCATTGGACGCCCGAGTGGGTGCCCCGTGACTGCTCTTGTTCGACTGAGCTCGCCAACGCGGACCCCTGCGGACGGGGACGTTTCGGTGGATTATCACGGACGTGTAGGCCCGAGTCATCGGCGCAACGTGACGCTGCTGTCCAGGGGGATTGTCGCGTCTCGGTGCGACAATGTGACCGAAGGTCATTTGAGCGAGACCGCCAACGATCGGCGCCTGGTAGCTCGGCGAGGACCTGCATCGCGTGCTTGAGTGATCGAATGGTTCGTTGCCTTTGAGTGGTCGGAGCCTGGTCGGGCTCCATGCCGTCGAAGTCCCCCCCCCCATGTTGAATCCCTCCTGCAGACCAAAATGGACAACGGCGAATCGATCGCCGATCAGCCGAACGGCATCGATCGCAAGGGGATCTTCGTGCCGCTATCAGCAAATTCTCCGTGATGGGCACCCGACAGCCGCTCCGCAGACACGCCGGTTTTGCAGAGCCTTCGAATCAGTCTGCTCGACACATCCAAGGGCAGGTCTGCAAGCGGAACCGGGCCCAATATGCGTTCCTGACTGGCGATATCTGCTACGACGACTAACATGAACTGCATGCAGATTCTTGTTGTCTGGCCCCCGCACGTGCCGAGCTACTTCAACGCGGGTCATCATCTGAACGTATTCATGGTCGCTCAGCATCTACGAAATGCCGGCCATGATGTCGATGCCATTGACGCAGGTGCGTTGAACTACACATGGAAGGCGATCGGCGATCACCTGATGCGCAAACCAGGTGTTCTCGCCATTGCTAACGAGTTCGATGGCGTCGATGGACTTGAGCGACTAATAAAGTACACCCGTGAACTGACACCGAAAACTCGCATCGTTACGTTTGGCAGATTGAGCGCCGTGCTGCCGGAGTATTTTCGGAACTACGATCTTGACGCTATTGTTGCAGCGGGAGATCCGGAGGCTGGTGTCCTCGACTTCGTAGAGGGGCGGGTATCGGGAATTTGGACGAGGAGTGGAGGTGGATGGCTACCCCCCAAAGCCCCATTGCCTTTCCTGCCAAGCGACGAGTTACCACTACCGGATGTGCGAGAGATACCGTATAGCGACTACGAGCGTCTCTATGCAGACGATACAGCTCGTTTCTGCGGGATACCGGGCCGCCGTGAGCTTGTAGTCCCAATCGCTCGCGGGTGTCCGGTCGGATGTGACTTTTGTGACATTCCTGGTCGCGAAGGATTGAAGGATCGGAGGCTCTCCCCCCGGAGGGCCGTTGGATACATTCAGGAGTCAGTCCGGCAGCGCGCCTTCGACTACGTGTCTATGTATGCGCCGACATTCACAATCAACCGAAAGTGGGTGGAGGAATTTTGCCGAATCTATGCGGAGCTGGGCGTAGGACTGCCTTGGAAATGCACCACGACGTTGCATCACATCAATCCTGAGCTTCTATCGACGATGGCTGGCGCAGGTTGTGTTCGAGTGAGCGTCGGGCTCGAGACGTTGGACCCAGAAGGCCATGCTGCGTTGCCACGCTTGAAACGGATGAACGATGAGAGATTCCGCGAGATTGTGGCTGCTTGCCAGCATTTTGGCATCGAACTGAACTGCTTTGTCATCCTTGGGCTCCCGGGAAGTGATCTCAAGGGAGTCAGGCACACCATCGCTGAAGTAGAGAATCTGGGAGGCCGCGTACGTCCAACCATCTACACACGGTTCGACCAAATGTCGGCTGATATGACCGCCCTTGAGATCTCGGGATTTAACCGACAACTCTTTCGGACAGAAGACGCACCGGCGGAGTCGGATGAGTACTACAAGCTACTTTTCAATCCATCCGCCGGAGTTACACGTGTCGCCGAGAAAATTCCGCGCCGTAGTGATGACTAGCGCTAAGTTTACCGGAGGTCTCCCGCCGAGTCGTGTGCCCGGTGAGTGGAAGTCTCGAGATCGGCGTGTCCTCAATCTGGCGAATAATGAACTCCAACATGAAGCACTCGAAAGCTACATTCGGGCTGCTTGGGAGGTAGTGGACGCCGAGGATTTTCGCGCCTATCCGGACTACTCGGAGTATCGAAGTAAATTTGCCTCGATATATAATCGCCCTGAGGGTGAGATAGGATTTGCGGCCGGGTCGGATCAGATCTACAAGAACATTTGCCAGTACTTTGCTAACGGACGTAGACGCTTTTGGACAACTGACCCGAACTATTCGGGACTTTTCCTATATGCCGAATTGTCCGGTATCCAGGTAGAGCGATCGCGATATCGAGATGGGTTCGAGCTCATAGAATTCCTCGAATTTATTAAGGGTGGCCGACCGGGAGACCTTGTCTCCATATCCAATCCTAACGGGCCGACCGGTGCTTGCTGGACTCGGAGCGAGTTGACTTTACTTGAGCAACAGTGCTTTGAAGCCGGCATGTTTCTTGTGCTCGACGAGGTGTACTCAGCCTTCGATACGTATAGCGTTTGTCCGAGACCGCTATCAGAGAATGCCCTCACAGTTCATTCGTTCAGCAAGAGTCACGGAATGGCCGGTGGGCGTGTGGCCGTGTATGCGAGCACGTCTCCACGGCTTATCGCAGGACTGCAGACCGGCAACCCCACTAATCCCGTTTCCGGAGTGAGCCTTAAGGTTGCGCTCTCATTGCTGCAGATGCGGGAGCGGTTTGAAGCCATATGGCGTGACGTGTCTCGATCGCGGGAAGTAATTGCAGCCGCGCTCCCAACAATCGTTGACTGCCAGGCCAAATACTCACGAGGAAACTTCGCAACCTTTCAATTCTCTGATACCTCCGAAGTAGAACGGTTTGTGCAGCGCTCATTTAAAGCGGGGTTCGGTGTCAGAGACCTGGCGAAGTTTGGATTGGCTGGGTACGCGCGAGTAACATGCGCTGACGAAGCTCTGATGACTCGCTTTTTGACGGCGATCGGTTAGGTGAAAGAATGACTGCGGAAGCGCCTACGCTACTTCCGTTCCGTATATTAATTATGGGTACGCCCGCTGCCGGGAAGTCGTGGCTTGCTCGACGCATTGGGTCTCATTTTGAGATTCCCTGTTTGGAGCTGGACTCGGCGTATTTTACGAGTAACTGGACACCTAAACTTGCTGAGGACTGGCGCGCGGTCGTAGACCAGGTTCTCTCGACGGAGCGATGGATAATCGATGGAAACCACGTAGACTCCGCCCGGTCTCGCATGAGTCGTGCCCAGCTGTTAGTTGTCTATGACAGACATCCCCTGCTCTGTTTGATGAGCTATTGGCTTCGCATTATGCGGTTAATGGTCGTGCAGGTGGATGAAGTCCCGGATTATGCAAAGACCGCGGACGGGCGCCGTAGGCCCGCCCACATGCCGCTGAGGTTCTCCGGTTCGATCGTTCGATTTAGGAGTCGTGTTGTTCCTAAGATTTTAGAACTGGCGTCTAAGGAGGACCTAGCCGTCCTCGTAATACGTAATCGCCGGCAGGCGCAAGCGCTAACCTCGAACTCTTTCTTCTCGGAGCCATAATGGATAGATCGTCGACTACCGACGGCGGTGTGGCCTATGCGTGGGAGATCTTGCCGGATGACGTCTTGTCCGAGTCGTCCGTTGGCGAGCTGATCAAGATTAGACGTGAGAACGCGCGGCGAATGCTAGGTGCACTCGCGGTGTCACATTTTGGGCTATCTCAAAGAGGCTTGAGAATCGAGCATCGGGAAGGTGGAAGACCTTTCATTCCTGGTTTTGATCGTGCGGGAGTCAGCATTTCGTATAGCCGGGAGGTCGTCTGCGTCGCGATTTCACAGGGGCAGGCAGTCGGTATCGACGTTGAACACGCGCATCTATCCTATTCGGCATCTCTATTTCTTCGAGTCGTCGGCGCGCATCCTCGAGCCGAAGACTCTAGGGCTGAGAGTGGACTGCGCTTTTCGCGGCATTGGACTCGCCTCGAAGCTCTACACAAATGTTGCGGATCGGCTGGCCTGCTCAATGCCGTCGAGCAACCCGAATTGAGAGACACCACAACGGTTCGCGAAATCGAAGCAATGGTGGAATGTGGAGTCGCATTCAGCGTAGCCTACGATCCAGCTCTGCATCCGTGAGTCGGAAATGCCATTTCGTTGCTAACGAAGGTTGATCTGCTCATCGAATCTTGAAACATTGCCGGTCGCGAAGAGAATCGGTACTGCTGTTACTACCAGCGCGACGCATATCAGAGCGAACTGAGTTCCGAATGCGGTAGCAAGTACCCCTGCTACGAGACTTCCGACGGGTATAGCGCTCCAGGATATGAACCGGACGGTGGCACTGACGGACGGAAGCATATCCTGCGGGACAACAGACTGCCGGTAAGTGCGCGTGGCCGTCGTGATGACTACCACCGATGCCGCGTAGGTAAATGTGCCAAATACATATAGGCCGATACCGCCTGCCCCGCTCCCGAGAGGAAGAATTAGTGCGCCAATCGCGCAGCTCATAGACGCAAGCAGCGTAGTCCGGCCAACTCCTTGCGTTCTGCCGAGCTTGGGAGCTGAGATGGCTCCAACGAGGGCCGCTACGGCATTTACGGATAGCAAGACTCCCATCCACGCTGGCGGAACACTTCGTTCGTCAGTGAGGAACAGGATGAGCAGGGCGAATTGAGCTCCTGCATACAGGTTGATTAGCGTGGAGCACCAGGTGCTTCGCCACACTATAGGCTCCCGACGTACCCACTGCCATCCCGCCCGCACAGCAGCCAAGATACTGTCGCGGCGCCGTGCATCTGTCTCGGCCGATCGCGGCATTCTGGAGAGCAGTATTGCGGACAGGACATAGCTGACAGCATCAAAGGCTAGGGCCAGAGCCGCGCCAATGACCTGAACCAATACTCCAGCTAGCGATCGCCCGCCGATGTCAACCACCGATGTCGTGCCGCTGATCAGACTGTTGCGCGCCATAAGCATGTCGCGATCAACCACGCGTGGCAGGAAGCTTGCGTTTGCGGTCTCGAAGAGCACGTCGCCCAGTGATATCACCACCGAGACAACAACCATTTGTGTCAGTGTTAGCGAGCCGGTCAGCCACGCTGCTGGGATCGACAGTATTGCGGCAGACCTTACGAGGTCTGCAGCGATCTGCACGTCGCGCAGGCGGAACCGGGCGACAATGGGGCCGGCCGGTAGCCCGAGAACCACCCAGCCGATCTGGCTCCCGATCGCCACCAGGGCAAGCTCGAAAGCAGTGGCGTCTAGTGTGGAAACGGCCACCAACTGGAACGCAATGCTCGATATAGCTGTGCCTAGTCCGCTGGTACTGGTGGCCCACCAGAAGATCCAGAAAGGTCTTGAGTCCGCGGAAGGGGCCGCATCTCCGTAGCCAGTTCGGTGGTCGTCTTCAGCGTTCATGCACGACAGACTAGACCGACGGAGTCTCCCAAGCACAACGTTTCCCCACCTGAGAGTCTGGCGATTTGACACCCGGGTCTGTAGGCTCGGAAACGCGCACCCAGCGCTGGTACTCAGTAACTCGAGCGGCAGATTGGAACATGCGGATGTACGAGCAAACGGTCGGATACCCAAAGATTTCGGCCTCAGAGACACCATTCCCCCATCTCTTTCTTCGCGAACTTTTCTCTCGAGATTGGGCGGGCCAGGTTCGTGAGACCTGCGAAAATCTTGCCTCCTCGCTGGACCGGAAGATCGCGAATCGTCCGGACAAGCAGTACAGCATGAAGATACTCCCACTGTACGAGTCGGGACTTCCATCAGGAGACCTTCCGAAGTTGCCACCAGTGCTCCGCGAGTTGGCGCAAGCAATTCTCGCGAGCGCACTTATGGACATAGCTAAGAGATACGCGGGTCTTTCAACGGACTATACGTTTGACCTTGGTCTCTACTTGTTCGAGCCAGGCGACTTCGTGAGTCCCCATCTCGACAAGCAGGAAAAGGCGCTCACAGCCGTCATCTATCTCAACGAGAATTGGGATCCAGAACAAGGTGGGTCTTTCGACTATCATGGTGGCGATGGAGAGATTGTCCAGCGAAAATATCCTGAATATGGTTCGGCGATTCTCTTTCAACCGGGCCCGACTTCTCTGCACTCTGTCGCAGAAGTGAAGGGCGGACTCCGCATCACTCTCCAACTTGAGGTTTTCGAGTCGTAAGCCATGTCTTTCGCGGCCGTAGATTTATACGGGACCCTAGCCGAAGGAGGCTTCTGGCGTTCTTACAAGTTTCTTCTCTCTCATGGGCTCACGGCTTCGGCGCACGAGTTCCGTACTTCGACTGAAACCGCGATGGGTGGCGAGTTGACGCGTTCACCCTTCGCTCACGAAGATGATCTTGCTTCCTGGCGTCGGGAGGGCATGCGGCTGGTGATGACCCGGCATGGTTTGGCAAAGGAAGCAAGTAGCGCGTTGGCGGTGCGCGCCCTAGAGATTATGGATGAATTGCGCCCCCGTCCGGGAGCTGCTGAATTTCTTCGAGGTCTTCGCGAGCGAGTAGAGAGAGTTATTATATGCACTAATGCTGATTGGGGTGCCAGGCGTCGCTTCTATGATTCAATACTTGCGGATTATGTCAGCGGCTTCGTTTCGTCCGCCGAATGCGGAGTCAGAAAGCCCAATGAAGCGATCTACGAAGAGGTCGTACGCGCTGCGTCCGCCCCAGCTGGTGACTGCACCTTTCTCGGTGACGATCTGGTTGGTGATGTGTTTGCTCCGCTCGTCTTCGGAATGAGGGCTATTTGGCTTGGCGGTGAATTGGACGGCCTCCGAACTACGGCGTCCGGCGCAGTGTTCTATAGCACCCGGTCATTTCGGAGCGCGTTGCGGCACATAGATGAGCGTGGATGCGAGGATCTATGTTCATAGCGGTCGAAGGTATCGATGGCGCCGGTAAGAGTACGGCCATCGCGTTTCTAAAGCGCGAGTTTTGTAGACGCGGATTCGATGTTGCGGTAACGACGGGAACGACGTTCCTCAGCCCGTGGACAGCATGGCGACTCATCGCCGATTCCAGTGTGGCCATTCAGGAACGCACGGCGAGCGCGGGCCTTCAGGACTGGAGAGCAGGCGACGCGCTTAGGCGGATTTTGCTCCAGAATAGTTCCGCGCTCATCAGTGACAGATCTTGGTGGACAGCGTTCGTTCGAAGCGGGGGAACGATTGCTGCGGATCTCTCCAATCATTCTCGACCTGGCGACGTGGCGGAACCGGACGTGACGCTGTTCATGGATACGTCTCCGCTCGTAGCCTCGGACCGTATCTGCCAGCGGACTGACATCAGTCGGCACGAGCATCTGGACCAGCTACAGCTAGCTCAGAGACGCTACGGAGATCTGATCAGCTCGCTCCCAGCCCATCACGAGGTCAAGTATGTGCGAACCCGACGCGACCTCAATACCGTTGCTGATGACCTCGTCTCGCGGCTTAGAGCGCGGCGCGCGTGCCCAGGCGAGGCCTGGGTCCGTCGTACAGCTTCGATGATTGCTGCCGCTGGAAGTAGGCATGCTGCGCAGAGCGCGCTCGCTGCGATCCAGAGTGGGGCCGTCCAGCGGGGCTCCGCTGCCGGCACTGTGTCCACAGATCCACTCCAGTTCCTCCTATCGGATCCAGACCGGCCCTGGGCACTGACCGAGAATCGGCAGTTGGAGAAATGGCTACGATTTCATCTTGACGGGCGCCGGGCAAGCAGCCCGGCTTGGGATCGTGCATTTGCGCGCGCCGTCATCGCCTCATCTGAACTGTGGTCTGATCTGGTGGACTTTCGGGGAGACTGGGCGCTACTGAGAAGCTCTGTCTGCTCTCGGTGGTCGGCGGACGCCGATGATTTGGAATTGGCGGCCCTTCTCACTACGGCGGAGGACGAGAAGGATCTTCGGATGCTAGCCAGTCTGAACACTTGGGCCGCCCTGCTAGCTGTCCAGATCGCTGAGACTAGAGGGTGGGAAATTGCCTGAAGACTGGTTTTCTGGCTTCTTCCAGGGGAGGCGTTTTATATGTCTCGGTCTTCCCGCGCCGCTTGCGAGTCGATTGGTCACCTCGATAGCGCAAATTGATGGAGTCGCCATGGCCGTTGTGCCTGGACTGGTTGAGTCAGTAACGGAAACACAATTTGTACTCGAAGTGGAGAATGCCGAAAGTTTTGACGGGCGGTCCATACGGTCCTATCTGGAGCAGCTCGAAAGTCCCTCGCCGCGCTTTCGGCGGTGGCTCCAGAGAATCGATCCGCGGCGAGAGGCGATTGTGCTAGGCATGCCGGCGCTCAGTGTGTCCCACTTAGACGGCCGCGTAGTCGCAGACTCTAGCCACGGTGCATTCAAGAGAATTGAAGACAAGGTGCTCCTACAAGAGGATCTGCCGGATCTGTTCCCAGACACGTGGAGCGGATCACTGGACGAGTTCTTATTGTCCGGCTTCGATGCGCCTACTTCGGGAACGTCGGTCATCACGACAGATGGCTCTTCGGGATTCCAGCATGCATCGGAGGCAACGTTCGTCATGCGGCCCGGTTCATCTGAACTCTTCCTCAAGGAGATCGCACGCTTCGGGCCGACGGTCGGCCTTCGCGTGATGCCTCTTTACCGTGGTCGTCCTATCGGGGTGGACGTAATTGTTGGGAGAAGCAGCGAATTTATTGCAGAGCCGGTGGAGCACCTAACTTTCATGACAGGCGAGGATTCAGTACGGTTGTTGTTTGCCGGCGCCACCAATGTGTGGGTGCCCTCTAAAGGAGAGATGCTGGCTATCGAAGACGAGATTCGACGGGTGATTTCGAGTCTTCGTCATCGTTATGGCTTCCTTGGGCCCGCAACAATAGATGGAGTATTAACGAACGGCCGTCTGCGCGTCACTGAAATCAACTCCCGCTGGCAAGGATCCCATCAGTTGGCTGCGCGCGGATTCGAGTCGTTCGACTTCCATTTGTATTGTAGCCTGATTCGGTTACCGGAGATCAGCGATGTGGGTGTCATGAAGTTCTCTCGGTGGTATTCGAGCAGGGCACGCGATCGTTACTGTCACTTGTGGCTAAGAACGATGGCCGTTTCTCGAGGTTCTGCATACCGCATATCTTACTCAAGCGATGGATACTCGTTCGCGTCCACGTCTCTTCATGTGGAGCTAGATACGGAGGTCGTTGGTGCAGCCTCCTGGCTGGGAGATACTTTGCGAATAGTTCTCGAACCCCGGCATCTTGGCAGCAGGTCGTCGGCTGCAGCTGGAGTGGTTCGCCGGGTCTTGCAGTCAGCGGATGCTGCGCTCAATCTCGGGCTGCCGGACTTGGTTCCAATACATGAGGGAGCAATAAATGGATGAAGCGCTCACTACGCCCCTATGGGTGAGATCGGCAGACGGTCCTGATAAATCCTCTACGAGCTCGCCCACCAATATGCAGGATCTCCTGGGGCAGAGTGACTCTGCTCTTGCGAGTGTCGTCGACGTCGCGTTGCCCCTTTCGGCGATGACGTCGGACTTGTGTAGTCACCTGATGGACTTGCAGAGAAGAGTGGGGCGCACGATTGCCCTGGTTCCGCGACCGGAGTGCGCTGACGATCCGCTCGCTCCTGTGTTTACTCGGACCAACCTACGTCTCTGCCGGATCGACGCGATTCAAGGCTGGATTCAATATGACGCCGAGGATCCGGTGCCGCTATCGGACCTCGCGTTGGACGAAGCGTTGGCACAACACTGGGAGATCCTCGTCATCGCCGCGCACGGAGAGGGTTCCCACGCGAAGATTGGACGCATCGTGGTGTGCGGTTTGGCCGGCGGAAAGGAAACTTTGCTGTCCGGCGAGGATGGCGAATGCCGGCCCGGACACTGTAAGCGAGGCGCGCGGTCGAAAGTCATCTACACGGACGCTTTACAAGCACGAGTCCTCGTCCTGCTATCCTGCTACGGATTGTCGGTCGCCGGCGAAGGCTACCCTAGCGATGTCAGCCTCGTTCGTGGAGTCGTTAGCGCGCGTCGTGTCGAGTCAATCGTAACTACTATCCGGGGCGTCGAGGTTGGTGATGTTCTCTGGCGCGCGTTCAACACGGCCGTGCGCGACCTTGCAACGCCGTCGGACCTCGTTCGTCAGTTGAACGAAATGCAGCGCGGACGTGGTCTCCCTGATACCTTCGTGCTTGTTGGAGGAGGATCTTCACCCTGGAACCTTCAACGGTCTGCCGGTGGAACGGTCCAGGTTCCGAAGCAGCCGGAGGAGTATCCCGACCAGTATGCGACCGCAGTGGTAGACCTGCTATCGCGAGCAGTACGGGGCACCCTTTGGAGGACTGAGGTGTCGAATATGCAAGACGATCTACTGCTCAGCCAAGTGTTCGCTGAGAAAGCATCGAGGGAAAAGCTGCTGAATGCCTCGGTGGTGTCGGCAGCGCACTGGGGTCACACAACTGCTGGTACTCGTGACTGGATCATGCCATACGTTGCTGCCTGGCGGGATGACGCGTGGAGGTTGATCAGCAACCGGGGCGTAGCATATGGTCTAGATTCCACGTTGAGATCAGTAAGTGTACCGGTTTATCATGAGACGGTCCTCCGCATATGTTCCCGGTGCGGTTCGCGGGCGGAATTCTTTTCGCTTCAGTTCCCGCTGTCGAGTGTGCGAGGCGAGGCTATGGACTGCCCGATATGTGGGCCAATTTCCTGCTGGGCTGGACGATTCCGGTCGTTGAGAGTCGAGGTACCCGGGAAAGCCAGGAGAGGAGAGGACCTGTCACTCACTGTCGAAGCTCGCTCTCCCGCCGCATCCTCCACTGAATGCGCGGTGGAGATTCAACATAAGGGTACCGGAGCAGTCTACTTCTCATCCCAATTTGTTCTAAGCAACACGGACACTGCCTCGTTTGATATAGATACAAGCGCTCTTTCGCTAGATCTGCACACGGTGCGTGTTGTCGCTTTGGGGCAGGATGCAATATCGTTTGAGCGACGTCGATTCGCGGTGGTCCCTTGAGTTTCGCTAGCCAAGAGGCGGTCCAGCGATTGGCTCGCTTTGCACGAGACAAGTCGGATGTGCCGGCGATAACAGCCGGAAAAGATATCCTCACATTCGCCGACCTATACGCACGAGCCTCACGGCTGGCAGCAGGTATGAGGCACCATGGTGTTGGCGAGCAGGGCTGGGTTCTCGGCATCGCGGCGCCAGGTACCCACCTGCTCGAGTTGGAAATAGCCGCGTGGATGAGGGGGGCGTGCCCTGTGATCCTTCCTTTTGGCCGGCCGTACGAGTGGTATAGAGCCGAGGCCGCTCGATTCGGTGAAATGCTCGTCATTTCAAATGCTCGACTTGACTGGTCTGCAGACACTCTCGCCGTTTCGACACCGGCAAGCATGATGTCCGAGTCGGAGCCAGATCGCTCGCTCTCGAACAACCTCTCTACACCTTGGGCATATGCACGATACAGTTCAGGAACTACCGCGCCGCCTCGACCGACCGCCACTTCGCATCGAGCTATTGAGGTCGTGCTGGATGGACTGAATGAAGCAATATTCAACGACGTGCCCTCAGACCGGTCAATTGGTGTATTCGGGGCCCATGAGTTCGACACGACCGTGAAGCAACTTGGCCAGGTCTTGAGCGGACGATCGGTCATATCCTGTCCTCAAATGGTTCGACTCGTTCCAACGAAGCTCGGGCGCTGGATCGAAGTCAACAACGTTGCTGTTATCGATATGCCTCCAAGCATCCTCAAAATCCTCTCGCGCCAAGGACGACTCGGTGAACTCGATGGAGCCACGATCATCTCGGGTGGCGAGGCACTAGACGTTCAAACATGGGACGATCTTGGTTCCTCAAGGACAAGTCGTGCCTATTCTGCTTATGGCGTGACTGAGTGCGCCGCAGATTCTTTTCTTGCGCACGTGCAAGTTGATGCTGAGCCGAACCTTGGTCGAGCGCTTCCTGGAGTACACTGGCGAATTGACGGTGACGAGTCTGGCGAACTGCTTCTAGGTGGGGTGGTAGTAGGGACTCCCTTAGACGCTTCTTTTCAAGATCAGTTCTTCGACGAGGGTCCACTCCGTTGGTATCGAACTGGTGATCGGTGTGACGCCTCATCCGGGGCGTTGAGGTTCATGGCGCGTCAAGGGAGCCGAGTCAAGATAGCGGGACGATGGGTCGATACTGAGAGTGTCAGATCGCGGATTCTAGGGATGGACGCGGTAGTAGACGCGGTCGTCTTCCCGATGCTGGATGGTTCCTCTAACGGTCGGCTCGTGGCGCTGGTGGCCGTCGACCGCCCAGACGAGAGTCTCCGAGTTAGCCTATTGAACGCTACACCGGAACTGCTGCAAGTCGCTTTTGTATCGAGTCTTCCCCTAACTTCCCGGGGCAAGCCCGATCTGGAGAGAGCGAGACAGCACTTTGAGTGAAAGGGAGATGCATATCGAGAATGACTCTATATGTCTGATAGAACTCAGAGTGGCGGAGCGCTTCCGAGAACGGTATCAGCTAGTGAAGGCCGGAAACCTAGAGGCGAGAAGCCTATTACTCGCTGAGGATGTACAAGGAGTAGCTGCGTGGCTATACCATCGAGGACCGTCGGGATCGAACGAGGCCATCCTTGCTCTACGTGAGCAGGGCATCGCATTGGGTTTGGTTGCGTACGGAGAAATGGCGCCGCCCGACAAGGATTGGGTATATGTCTCAGCTAAACTTCACCGGGCCATTCTTGGAGAGTGCAACCGTCACAGCGCTACAGCCCGGGGTGCTCAGGTCGCGAACGATCTCTTCATCGACCTGAGCCGTTTGGGTTTGTACCGCGAAGCAGGGATTACTATTCGTGCCGCCGCACGCACATACCGCGATCTACAATCCCGTCGGGAGGATATCTTCTCCCCCCATTACTCGATGGCGCTGACTAACCTAGCACTGCACGAGCTGCAACGGAACATTCGGGCAGCTGAAGACCACATCATAGAGGCGCTCCAGATCCGGTCCAGACTTATTCTCAGAGACTTCGAAAAATTCGGAAGGCAACTTGCAGAGTCACTGGCAGTCGCGAGTCGCGTCGCAAGGGCCGCCTCCCACGACTCCCTCGCAAACCACTTCGACCAGGTCGGCGTGGTGATAGCACACGCACTAATGCACCGGAACCCGAGCTTTTACCAAAGCCTGTTGGAGCGTTTCGAGGCCGCCGGCCAAAGTTTGGACGAAAGTGGGCTCGAATGGGCCTCTCGTTCGCGCGATATAGCTCTATCAGTGGAGCTTGCTTTAGGGAACTACACGGAGTTGAGAAAGGAACAGCAATGAATGCTTCATATATGCAACAAATCATTGACTTGATTGAGCCTCTGACACCGGAATTGCAGCTCGATGCGAGAGCGAGAGCGGGCGCGACATTCCGGGAACTCGGGATTACATCGCTGCAGGTTGTGGAGGTTCTCGTGAGTCTCGAGACTCAGCTTGGTCTAGATCTACTCACGGTCGATCTTGCCGACGAAGCAATCAAAAGCCCCCGGACTCTGGCTCATGCACTCGAATCGCTATGAATCAGAATTGGTCGTCCACCTGTCAGCTCTTGTTGGCGTTTGCTGATCCAACATTTAACATTCGCACTGTCGCAAATGAACGTGACATGTACATTGATTTTGTTCGCACCCTGGACGATGCCGAGTTTGTCCGTCTCGCCCGGCAACACCGCATTTCCGCGCTTATCGGCTGGCGTGCCACCTATCAAATCCCAAACCTTCTTCCAGACTCGGCACGTGTCCCGTTACTGCAGGACCTGCTTATAAACTCGCGGCGAAACGAAAGCCTTTTCTCCGAGTCGGCGCGTTTACTCGCGTCATTTGCAGCGATAGGTGCACGGGTTCTTCCTCGCAAGGGACTCGTTGTAGCTACGAGGTACCCTACGGAGGGATGTCGTCAGCTCGGGGACATGGACTTCCTTGTGCCAAGAGAGCATGCTAAGCAAGTTACTGGCGTTGCAGCCGCGCTCGGTTATAAAATTGGAAAAGTGTCCGGCTCGTCCGGCGATGTGCGCGCGCGATCGAGGCATGACCTGTTATTCTGGCAATACTTCATTCGCACTGAGCCGATGATGTTTCGGCGAAGCGACAACCCCTGGTTAGAGCATTACGCACTCGACTTTCGTACCGACCTCCTGGAGCTCAATCAGCCCGGGCGGATCGATGTATCGGACGTTATATCGACGGCTACAGAGACTGGGTCTTTTGAGCACAAAGGCCAGTGGGATCTTCGCTACTTAGCTCTCGACGTGTGTGTGCATGCCCGCCGCGAGTCGGATGTGATTGAGAACGCTGATAGCGGACGCGCATTGATCCTGGGTAGGATTATTGACGCCCTTCTGATTTGGCGTGATCAACGATTCGACCATGACGGTTTCAGGGCTCTGGTTGCTCTTACGGGGTGCGACGACGCTGTTCACTGGGTTGTGTCGCATGCAAAGCTGTTTTTCCCGAACGCCATCCCTTCTAATCTTGACTGGGCCGCGGGGTGGTCTGACGAGTGGGAAACGTACGGGGTCTACGAAGGGCGTTCCCACAACTGGTCGAGCAAGACCGTCGAGCGCTGGTTCAAGTGATGGGAACTGTCTCTTGAAGTTGGGTAGGCGGACAGTTGCACACTGCTGAATAACCGCTGCTTTTCAGAGCGTCGACAATGAAGAGACTTTTTGCATGCGCGTAATCATTCACGGAAGCCCATTCTTGCCTTGCAAGTTTGCGCTTGAGTTCCGTATATTCGGCGGCTAAGCTTGAAGACGATTTTAGCAGGTTGCGGAAGTTAGTATCCCGGTCGGGGATAATGCACCCGTTTGGGAATACATGAACGTTCAGCGTCGCAGAAATGTTCTTGAGCAGATAATGCTCATGCCAAAATGGTTCGTGCAGCGTAAGGAATAGGCCCTCGCGAATAAACTGAGTCAATGTGGTTGAGATTAGCTTGTAGTCCGCGACTATGTCGATATCAATTATCGGTTTAGCCGGGACACCTGGGACTGAGGTGGAGCCAACGTGATGCACTTCCAGGACTCCATGCAGCCTCATGAGCTGGGCGCGACGGGCCGAAAATATCTGTATCCACTCCGGGTTTGTCCGCGCGAGCGAGATCCTATTGGAGGTCGATCGCACAGGGTTGCGAAACCGGACGGGTTCATGTGTGTCCGATTCGACGTCCTCCCATCGTGGATGGTAGCCGGCAGAATGCGGATCGTTCATTGCTAGATATTACCACGGTGTTGTTTCTGTTGGACGTGTGCCGTCGCGCTGATGGGGTTGTCGGCGCGTAACGCGACATACAGGGTTGACATCCGGCAGGTCCGGGGGTTTGCTAGAGGCAACCGAAACGAAGGAGGAGAGATGGAACAGGAGTCGAAGGAGCCGAAGGGCTTCCAGGATCAGCTTGTTGCAATGCTCGGAGGCGAGGATAGCCTCCTCGCTGAGGCACGCGATATCAACGTCGCCGCTCGTTGGTGATGATCGTACGAGCAAAGAGTGATGGGCCGGTGTTCAATCACCGGCCCATCACTGCGTTCGTGGCGGATAGCCAAGTCCTTCTAGATTCCGCGTGTCCGCTTTGATGCTGGACGTGTTCGGGGGCACTCGGTATGAGCGGCCATTCACACATATCAGCTATGACGTTGGTGAGCTACTGGCACTTGAAGCGGCGGTGGAGTTGTCGGCGTCGTTTCCTTCCGCCCGCCTGGAGTCACGCAGACGCGTGTCAGGGTCTAAGTCCTATTTGCTTAGGACTACAACACTGATCGATGAGCGATCAAGCCCGGCCGCTGTGGCGCCATCGTTGGGCGGTAGATGGCAGGAGGTGATCGATTCATTGCTCTCCGAAGGCTACCGATCCTCGATCACGGAAGCGCTTGGTATTGAGGCCTCGCGCGTTGCCCTTGAAATTCGCCTGAGCGCTTACCAGGCTGGGGGCTGGATGGGTCGCCACACCGACCGCGAGGACAAGCTCTTCTCCCAGAACATCTACCTCTCGCCGAGCTGGGTGGCTGAGTGGGGCGGCGGATTGGCGATGTATTGCGACGCAACAGTTGCCGAACCGTCGCGGGTTCATGTTCCAACCCTGGGTACATCTGTGGCGTTTCGGCGGTCGAATCGCTCGTGGCACGAAGTGATGGAGGTGAATCATGCTCAAGAGGAGAGAAGGGCCATTCTTATTCACGGGTATCGAGGATGAACAGGCCGGGGCAGGCGGTAAGTCTTGATAGGTGACTTTGCAGTAGCGGGTGGAGCCTCTCTCAGCGGAGAGGTAGATGTTCCTGGGAACAAGCACGCCATGGTGCTCGCGATCGCAGCTGCAGTTGCACTAGGCGCCGAGGTTCAGATTTCCAACTCGCCCGAGTCGGTGGAGCGGGACATTCTGGGCACAGTCCTCGAGTCTCTAGGCGGCGAGGCGCTGTGCGAGCGGCGGTCTCTAACGGTTCGCGGTACGACGACGGCCACCGATGTGCCAGCGGCCCTCGCCGGAAAGGTTCACGGCGCTCTATATCTATTGCCCGCACTGCTCGCGCAGCATGGCCAGGCCGAGTTGTCTGGTTTCGGGGGCGACAAGCTGGGCGACTTCGAATTTGGCATGCCTCGTCCCCTCGGACACCTGCTGGAGCTTATCACTGAGTTTGGAGCGTCGGCCAGTTTCGCCTCTGGGCGGTTTTCGGCACAGGGCAGGCTACGCGCGGCAAGGGTAGACATCCGTCGATGGTCCGAGTCTGTTGAGCGCACTGTGGGGCCCCGCGTGTCGAGCGCGACCAAATTCGCCTTGCTGTTGGGGGCTGCATGCAATGGCACGACAGTTATTGATAACCCTCACGATAAAGAAGCCGCGCATGATCTGATCCAGCTCCTGCGTGATCTTGGAGCAACGATTGAGCAGAGGCGAAATTCTTGGCTCATTCGGGGTGGTGTGAAGGGTGGTTCTGCTCGTGTTGATCTGACGCCCGATCCTGCAGAGGTCATGACTTGGCAGTGTATTGCCGCTCTGACACGGTCTTCGATTGCTCTGCGTGTCTCTGATTCTGCAAAATTGGGAGCCGCGCTCAGGGATGAGATGCGTGTGGTTCCTCGAATTGCAATTGAACCTGAATGGGGGGATTCGACGCTAGTTTTCGGACCCGCTTTGGCTAGCTTTTCGGGTACGAAGATCGGCGCTGAGTCCGACGGGATCAGCACCGACGTCCTCCCGATGCTTGCAGTTCAGCTATTCGGGGCGGAGACTTCCTCTGAGATACATGATGACGTCTGGTCGGATCGGTTTAAATATCTGGATGCATTACGGCCGATGGGCGTCCGGTTCAGCCGAGAGTCGGGCGGCGTCAGGATATATCCAAGTCGTCTTGCTAGTGCGTCTGTGCCGCTTGTTGCGCCAGACACCCGCGGCGTCGCGGTCACTATTGCGCTGGCGCTTAGTACTCCTGGCGTTCACCAGATCCTCGGCGCAACGCACCTGGACCGCGGATACGAGAACTTTGTTACACGTCTGCAGAGGCTGGGTGCAGAAATCGAGCACAGGGAGTCACGTCGGGCTCACTCGCCTCTCCCTGCCCTGACATAAACCTGAAGATCTATGTCGATGAGTTTCGCCAGAGCGTTTAGCCTTTCGTTGTCGCGTCTATGCAGCTCCGCAACGGTTGTGCCTACTTTTCCAGCGTATTCCTCCAGTGCGATTTTGCAGCGATTCTCATCGCGGACGTATGCCCGTTCACGATGGATGATGTTGCGAGGAGGTATTCCGTTCTGAAGCTGGAGCACGGCGCAGACTAAGCCTGTTCGATCGCGTCCGAATGAGCACCCAATGACAACGTCCGTGGAAGAAGATTGGACGGCCTCGGAGATGTTAGTGAGGACCGGGCCGGATTCACGTATTAATCCTCGGAAATAGTCGAGATACGCCTTTTCGGACGGACGGCCTTCGTTGAATAGATCCGTATTACTCGTTAGGAAGGGCATGGGGGTGTGCCCTGCGTCGGTGCTCCGGACTTCCGACGGTGATCGAAGGTCAATTTCCAGTGCCCCACGACTGTTCTGCTCCTGAGCCTTTAGGCGGTCACATAGTGATGCGTAGTCCCATCCCGACCGGAAAACTCTAACTCCACTCGGCGTGGTGAGCACCGCGGCCAGGTGCGAGTGGGCCGCAGGTTCGGTTCGTTCGTCGTACACGGCTTAAGGCTGCCACAAGTCGATGGCATCCTGGGAGCCCGGGGCTTCGCAGAGTATTGTGCCCTGCCGCGCTCGTCTACAGTGCGGTGCATCCTGGCGACCGTCTTGGAGGTGGGACAGGTGAGGCGCGCCCCGCAGGTCTTTCTTAGTGGGTCCTTCGGCCGTCATGCAACCACGGAGGTTGAGTTTGAGCGGCAAGCGCGAAGGCTCACTGTAGTACGAACGATGAGTTGCGAGGCGCCGAGAAACATCGCGGCCGCCGCGCCTGTAGCGAGCGCGGCGCCGTCGAGCCCTGTGGCCGCGAGCTCCAATCTGGTACGCCCGAGATAGATCGTCTGCTCACCTTCCTGCCCGCAGGTACCTTCGCTCAGGAGCACCTGCTTCGAGTCGTCAACGTAGGTGCGTTCGATCCAGTTGACCCCGGTGCCCATGTCGCGGGTGGCTGTGAACATCGGCCCGGGGACATCCGCGCCACCGTTGACCAGAATCGGGTCCGATTCCGGCAGGTACTCCGTCTTGGCGTCGCAGACGGGCTGGCCCTCAGCGATGCGGTAGGCGGTGAAGGTCTGCACGGCGGTGTCGGGGTAGAGGGAAGCGTCTTCGTGGTGGGCGGTGTCGCCGTACTGCTCTCCCTCCATCACTGACGGCACGGCTTTCGTCGTGACGCGGGGGATGACCGTCGTCTCGTCGGGCAGCCCGAAGGCGTCGTGCCACGGCCCCTGCAGGACGGGCTTTGTGGTTTCGGACTGCTTGTCGAGGTCGAGTGACCAGACTGCTGTAATCGCCCCATCGGTTTCATCGGGTCGGGGGAAGCTGGCTTCCATGACGTCGCCGACCTCGTCGCAAGAGGCGGTAGTCGTGCCAAGCACTGGCCGGTCTGCCGGGACGCCGGTGAGGCTGTCTTCGCCGGGGAGCTTGGCGTAGATCGCGACGTCCCAGATGACCTCGACGCCGTCGCCGTCCCGGTTGCGTCGCCAGGTGGTGCTGGTGCTATCGGGGGAGAGATCGCACGTGGCATGGTCGACGATGGTGCCGTCGACAGGGACAAGCGTCTGCTGCATCTCGCTCGTCACGATCGGCTGGAACGTCGTCGAGGCGGTGGTGCTGGCAGCGGATGTGAAGGGGATGGGGGAGTGGTTGTCGGTGCCACGGGCGAGGCGCTGCTGACCGGGCGTCTCGTAGATCCATGTCTCGGAGGCGTATCCGCCGGGCGCGGTCCAGGAGCCGTTAGCGCGGATGTTGTAGTCCGCGACGCCGTCGACCGGGTCGCCGGTGATCTCGACACGAGACCCGTTTCCGACGGCGACCGAGGTTGCACCGGTCCCGGTCTCGTGCGCGCCGGTGAGGTTAAGTGAGCCGGTCGCGGTGGCGGGGTCGGCGGTGGCGTCGATGTAGCCGGTGGTGCTGTCGGTCATGGTGATGGTTGTGGTCGTGGTCGCGGAGTTTGTGCCTGCTGCTGTGGCCCAGTTCTCGCCGGCCCATGTCCAGATGGTGTTGAGGGCTGCCGTCACTTCGGCTTCGTGTCCGTCGGCTTTCTGGCCGATGTAGTGGATGGCGCCGTCGTAGCCCGGGTGGTTCTGGGAGGTGGCCCGGGGGAGGTTTCCGTCGAGGAAGTACTCCGTTGTCATACGCACTTCGGCGACGTGGGTGGACCCGTTGGCCCGGAGAGTGTCAAGGAGCCGGATCGCCTCCGCAGAGAGTTCCTGCTCTCGCCGCTGGGCGGGGGTACCGGTCCGCGCCCAGGGATAGACCAGCCATGTCACCTCCTGAGGCGGATATCGCGCAAGTAGCCAATGAATGTCGCGGTCGCGAGCGCTGTACCCAGTCGGAGGACTGCGTGCGCGAGGCGCACCGTTTGAGCGGACACCCCTGTCCTTACTACCGCGGTATGGAGCTCGCGGACGTTCTGTGGGGTGAGTTGCTCGAGCTTCTTCCCGCCAACGGCGGGCAGCACGTGCTTGTTCAGGATCCACTCGTAGTTCGCGAGCGTCGTTGGACGGAGCGTGTTCGGGGCGATGTGTTCGAGCCAGTAGGCGGAGTAGGACCGCACGGTCCAGCCGGACACGGCCGCGGGCACGCCGTCTTCGGTCTGGGTCTGTAAGTCGCGGAGTTTGGAGGCCACCTCGGCTTTCGTGTGGCCGTAGACGGTGCGGCGCTTCCTCGCACCGTCTGGGGCCAGCACGTGCGTCGCACCGCTCCACGTGCCGTTCTTGCGCTTGTAGATCGACCCCTCACCGTTTGCGCGCTGACTCACGCCTAGTCATCGCCTGCGAGCTGGCTGGCGAAGCGATGTAGCGCCGCGACGGGGATGCGTCTGGCTCGCCCAATCTTGACGCTGGACAGGCGGCCGAGCCTCATGAGGTCGTAGACCGTGGAGCGACCTACGCCGAGTGATTCCGCGGCCTCTTCGGCGGTGAGCAGGAGCTTGTCGATCGGCATGATGTTCCGATCAGTCATTGGGCGCCCGAGTAGGTGCCCGGTAACTGCTCTTGCCGCCAGACCCCTTGAGCAGCGGACATCGCGGACGCCGGTGACGATTGGGGGATCTGCCTGCGTTCCGGGCGGCGCTGGAGAGCGGCGGGTATGCGCTTGTCATCGACGGACCCGATGCCGCGGAGGAAGTTGTTCACGTGCCCTGACTACACTTCTCAGGCCCGGTGGAGCTCCAGGAATGGCTCCAACAACTCGATGGCATCCTGGGCTGATCAGTTCGCGGACGTCAGTTCTTTCGCGCTGTCAATCGGCGAAGACACGAGGATCCGGAGAGACCGCCCATGATGACCGCACGCGGACGTAAGATTCGGCGGCAGCACATCGTCGTCGAGCTTCGAACGATGCCCTTGCTCGAATTTACATCCCGGTAACGATCCCGATACGTCTTCGTCGCGGACACCTGATTGCCTGAGGGTGTCCTCGGCGAGGGCGCCCACCGATTCGACGAATGTCCGGTGGGGAGGCACTCTCGATTGTATGCATCGACATCTTGGGTCTAACGCGCCGGTTCGTAGGCCAACCACGGCCGCGCGGTCCCATTGCCTGTGACCGCGTCATACCTACCGAGCAAGGAGACGGAATGTCCAGCGCACTACTCGTGATCGACATGCAGAACGGTTTCATCCACCCTGAGGGTTCGTTGCCGAGTCTGGGTATGGGAATGCCCAACATCGACTCGGTAATAGCCGAGAATGCCGAAGCCATCGCTGCGGCGCGCACCGCGGGTGTGCCCGTCATCTACACGCGGAGTGTTTTCCGGCCTGGGATGGTCGACCTTCCGATGAGGATGGAGGGCTTCCTTCCGCCGAACTTCGAGCTCCTCGAGCGCGGCAGCTGGGATGCGGAGATCCACACTGCCTTGACACCTCAGGAGGGTGAGGCTGTCATCGACAAGAACCGGTATGACGCTTTCCTGAACACCCCGCTCGAGCAGCTCCTGCGCACGCTGGGCGCCACGACCGTACTTGTCCTCGGAACGGTGACATCGATCTGTGTCGAGTCGACGGTCCGTTCCGGGTACATGCGTGACTTCGACATGTACGTCGCATCTGACGGTGTCGCGGGCGCGCCGGGACAGCACGAGGCATCGCTCGACATCATGGGCGCCGCGTTCGCGACCGTTCTTCCCTGGCGAGAGGCGATCGCCGCCATCACGGCCCCGGTGACGCTCACTGACCCGTCCGTAACTCCTGCCTCGTAACAGCCGGGAGGGATTCGCCGCCGCGCACTTCGGTCCGATGAAACAGACAGTCTCCGACGCCACATGGCGTCGGAGACTGTCTGCGCTTTCCAACTGGTTAGTGGACGGGCACCACGGGCGAAGCGTCTGTGTCGGCGCCCTGGGGTAGCAGATCCGACTTCGAGCCACGGATGAACACAGCCGCGATGATCGACGCCAGCACCATTCCGATGGCTGCTGCAACGAACGCCACGGAGTAGCCGCTCGTGAACGCGTCGAGCTCCGATCCGCCGCCGTCGTAGCCGGCGACCGTTGATGCGTAGAGGGCGGTGAACACCGACAGGCCGATCGATCCGCCGATCTGCAGCGCTGAGTTCAGGGTCGCCGAGGCGGCGCCGGCATCGTGCGGTGCAACTCCCGTGAGCGCGAGGTTCTGCAGAGGGACGAAGATCATCGCCATGCCGATGCCCACGACGATCAGCGCCGGCATCACCTGCATGAAGTACGAGCCGTCGGTCGTGATCAGGCTGAGGTAGGCGAGGCCTGCAGCGGCGATCAGCGGGCCGACGATCATCAGTGGCCGAGGGCCGATGGTGGACAGCAGCTTGGTGGCGACCGGAGCCATCACCATGATCATGAGAGTCATCGGCAGCGTAGCGAGGCCAGCGGGCAGTGGGTCCATCCCGAGCACAATCTGCAGGTGGAAGGCAACGTACAGCATCGAACCGATCAGAACGCTGCCCACGATGGCCTGCACCAGGAACGCTCCACCTCGCACCGGGTTCGTCACGATGCGCAACGGCAACAACGGCTGCGCGACGCGCCGCTCGATCACGACGAAGAGCACGAGCAGGCCTGCACCCAACGCGAGGAAACCGATCGTCTCAATCTGGGCCCAGCCATGCTCAGCGAGGCTGAAGCCGTAGACCAGCGATCCGAGGCCCAGGGTGACGGTGAGTGCGCCAAGGAGGTCGTAGCGGTTGTTGCCTTCGGCCTTGGATTCCTTCACCAGGAAGATGCCGCCGATGAGTCCGACGATGACGAAGAAGACGTTCACCAGCAAACACCAACGCCAGTCGGCGAACTCGGTCAGCACGCCTCCCAGCACGAGGCCCACGGCGGCGCCGGCACCTGCGACCGTTCCGAAGACTGCGAACGCGGTGTTCCGTTCGCGACCGCTCGGGAAAGTCACCGTGAGCAGTGCCAACGCGGCCGGCGCGAGAAGTGCGGCGAACATGCCCTGCAGTCCGCGAGCGATGATGAGCTCGGTTCCGTTCTGGGCGACCCCGCCGAATGCGGAAGCCACGCCGAAGCCGAGCATGCCCACCAGGAAGGTGCGCTTACGACCCCAGTAGTCAGCGACTCGGCCACCGAGCAGGAGCAGCGCTCCGAACGCGAGGGCGTATGCGGTGACGACCCACTGGCGTTCGACGTCGCTGAGGCCGAGCTCCTGCTGTGCCTGTGGCAGGGCGATGTTGACGATTGTGCCATCGAGCACGACGACGAGCTGGGTGAGCGCGAGAACGACGAGCGCCCACCAGCGCTTGGGAGAAGGGGAGGATGTGGACAGAGGCCTCGAGGGCATAGACATAGAGAGAATCTCCGGGCTAGATGAGGATGCCGGAGGTTTCGAGCCTCGGATCGACCGCGCCACGCGCACGGTCAACCGCTCCGATCAGAATCGGCCAGACGACGACTATAGCCCACCTTCGACTCGTGTCGTCAGTCAGCAAGCCCGAATCCCTCGCCGTTCAGTTGACCTCCGCCGGGATCTCTACCGCTCCAGCGCCGCTTGCCGCGATTTCGGCGCCGTAGGTTTTGGCGAACTCATCGTCGGTGTAGTAGCGATAGGTGTGGACGAGGCCTACGGCGTTGATCGTGAACCATACCGTGGCGCGTCCCTCGTAGCGCTTGCCGTTGGGCTGCACGACGAGGTCATCGGTGATAGGCCACGGGCGGTTCATGACCCCGACTCGATGAATTCGCACACGACTGGCCGCTGGTGACCATGTCGATGAGTTCCCAGTGTGTTTCGTCGAAGGCCAGGTTCCATCTGCGGGACATGTCCGAGTACGCGTCACGCTGCATCGGACGCGCCCACTGAGAAGATCCGACGCGCGTGAAGTCGGGGGACATCAGGGACTTCATGCCTGCGGTGTCGGCGGCGTTGTAGTACTCGATGTACTGCAGCACCGTCTCGTCGGGCTCGCGGCTCGGCGCGGAGGCGGTCTGTAGTGTGGGGTTGATCTCAGTCATGGTTCCTTCTTCGTCTTGTCTGGCGGCTTGCGCGTCGTCTCGAGCTACATGACGCTCGCTGCGCTGGCACCCGCGTGCTCGACGGTCGCCGGTTTGGTTTCTGGGGAATGCGATGCCCCAACCGGTTCGACATCTGTCTCGAGCCGGCTGCTGGCTGCTGCTCGGCGTCGGTCGGTGACGGCAGCAAGGGCGATGAGGACGATCGCGGCAGCCGTCCAGACTACGAGTTGCGCGAGCCAGCAGATCCGACTGAAATTGATGCCGCTGTTCCCCACCAGACACTCGTCGCTCGAGACGCAGACCTACACACAAAAGCGTCCCGGACGCAGCGACGATCCCAGTCGCGGGCCTGCTCCTCGGCCTCGGCACTGTTCCAGCACGAACAGCGAAAAGGCAGAGTACCCTTATATCGCGCCGCGAGAGCGCACCCACCGCGGATCGGACCCTGTCTGGACTGACCCGTCAGATGGGCTGAATGGGACCTGGAGACATGCACAGCGGCAAATCCTGTTTGTCTTGCGCAGCCAGAACGGGAAGAAGTGCGCAAGCTGTGAGATCGGGGGGCACCAGCTGGTCAAGAAGCCTAGTCTCTTCGTAATCTCCGCA
>Ga0308160_10001963_pt1 | contig 26593 bp, 38 predicted proteins | sample PhyFR1_FD_201036 | JGI IMG/M metagenome (GOLD analysis project Ga0308160, IMG submission 201036) | Phyllosphere microbial communities from UC Gill Tract Community Farm, Albany, California, United States - DLSLF.R1 | ecosystem: Host-associated > Plants > Phyllosphere > Unclassified | place: USA... | reverse complement strand
CATCTTGGTCCTCGGCCATTCGAGCTAGAACAATGAAACAATACGTCAGAGTATCTGCCGTAAGCTGCCTACCATGTCTGTAACGCACTGGCTCAGAATGGGCACCAAGGCTGGTAAGGTCTGATAGAAGCTTTGCGCCGGTAGATTAATGGCGTGTGGTATCATGTACGCTTGGTCGCCCTAGGGTTCAGTGCTCTGAACAGTGTTTCGAGCTGAGGTCATGGAGACTCACTTCCATATCGGCACGTCTGACGTCGACGATTAACACTTTCACCGTCGAATTTGTCTTCGACTGTGTGACGAGCAGCTCATGCAACATGGCAACGTCCATCGATGCGGGTGTGCTCCGAGGAACTGCTAGCTTGTCGAACCACTTGCCACCTCCAGCAGCGCTCGTAGTAGTTGTCATTGAGGCGATGGATTTGCAACAAGGAATCCTCCTTTCGCAATGTTGAATAAGCTCCCTCACAAACGTGCGCATGTGTGGATTGATTTTAGATAAAGGTCCGGTGATCGCGAATTGCAAATTTACAACTACTCAATTTCAATTAACTCGGGACGAATTTCAATATGAAACACAACTATACACCAAAGCGGATATCAGCGTCGTGGCCTGTACGTCCTGAAAATAAACACACCTTAATAAATCAATCTACTCCTATCGTTCCAAGTCGTTGACCCATGTATCGAAGCGCGATGAGTGACAACGAGAAATCCCTTGTCGGGGATGCTCAGCCAGCCACCTCTACCTCCGGCCACCATCCGATTAGTACAGGGTCTCACGATCAGACTCCTTCCCCGCAGGAACTCGCTGGTCCAAGTCAGTCTCTCAAAATGATATACGTGTCTCGCTGTGACTGATGTTACAGACTCTCTATTAAAAGGTCTTTCATGGCTGGACCGGCTCCTCGCCCCCCTCGTCTTACTAGCTATGATCCTTGGGGTAGTCATCGGTTTGATATTTATCCCATGTTCCATGATGTCTCACCTAATCACCAGGCAAATTCGCACCCAATGTCGATAAGGTTCTAGACAGCGCCAAGTTCGAGGGAGTGTCTGCCCGTTAGTACTGCTCTGTTCATCTTTTAGGTATTAATGATCGATCACTAAGCTACCAGCGCTCGTTGTGGGACTTCTGGTAATGATGTGGCCTATCTTGACGAAAGGCAAGCGGTCCTTTCATTGTATTCAATTGACATTGCTGATCATCAGTTCAATATGAAAAACTGCCAGCAATGTTTCAGACGATCAGGCTATGGCGGCAAATCATTTTGTCTGTGATTCTCAATTGGGTACTCGGCCCTTTCGTGAGTGCTGCGCAGTTCATCTGTCATATCTTCAGCTCACCAATCAGATCATGCTCGCCATAGCTTGGGCCACTCTACCAGACCTTCCGTCATATCGCGAAGGGGTCATCATGGTCGGGCTTGCAAGGCAAGTACATAACTTGCTTGCATATCAGCTCTCTTTTGGATGACCCTGATTGCGTCCTAGGTGCATTGCCATGGTCATGATCTGGAATCAGCTAGCTGAGGGAGACGGCGACTATTGCGCTATTCTAGTCATCATCAACTCGATCCTACAGATCATCCTCTACTCTCCCATGTCTCTATTTTTTATTAACATAATCTCGGGTCAAAACACCCTCACCCTTCAGTACGGGAAAACAGCAATCGCCGTCTTGATCTACCTTGGCATTCCTTTGGCTGCAGGTGTCCTCACTCGATTTGGAGTGATTGGCATTCTCGGTAAGAAGCGTTTCGAGTCCGCTTTCTTGCCCTACTTTGGCCCTTTAGCCCTCGTTGGACTGCTTTACACGTGAGTCGCTGTGTGTCTGCGATACAGCAGACTGAGAGACAGGATCATCATGATTTTCGCCGGGCAGGCGACCAGAATTCTAGACAACATTGGAGATGTCTTTAGGGTAGTGGTACCCATGATTGTCTACTTTATCATCATGTGGACCGGGACATTTTTCCTCGTATATGCCCTTACTCGCCGTCCAGGAGGGTCCGAGAAGTATGGTTATAAAATGGCTGTAGTCCAGGTGCGTTTCTCGCGATATCTTGGCACCGTTTGTCGCATGGGCTGACAGATCAGTCTTTCACTGCTGGATCCAACAAGTATGGCTGATTGCAATACGAAGTGTCCGCATTGTTTGAGCTGACCTGTGTAGCTTCGAGCTTGCTATCGCGGTCTGCGTAGCGATATACGGGGTCGACTCCGACCAGGCACTCGCTGCTACGATCGGCCCACTCGTAGAGGTACCGGTACTACTCGCGCTTACGTATGTCTCGTTACTCTTCAGACGAAGGTTACAATGGGGTCATCCCGAAGATCTTCGCCTTCCCAAACGCGCGTCTGTCTGAATGCGCTCATTTCTTGTTCAAGCCTTTCCAGACGCTTGTCTGCCAAGATTTGATGATTCCCTACCATATTGTGGTCACAGAGGTGTTTTATATACTTCGATCGACATGCATCGTTCACTTGTAAAAGCATCGCTCGGCGTCTCAATGTGTAGCTCGTTCAGCATAGAGACTGATACCAACTAATGGCTGATCTCAGTTCAGGGGATTCGGGGGTCAGACCAATTCCCGGATGGGTGTATGGCCGGCCCACGTGGTTGACTTCCAGCTGGCTGTATGTATACATAGACATAGTCGTGTTGAGAATCAAGCATGGATCTAAAATTTTGGGATTGGGCAAATCTCCACCGTTGAACAAGACTCTGTCTGGCAAAAGCTATATTTAAGCTTGGTCTCCCCGAGCTCTGGGCATGAGATGGTCATCCGAATGGCCAGGTGTCAAATGTATGCCGGGCGGTTTGGCTAACTCTGCAATAAACAGAAGTGACCACATACCTGCAAGGCGTGCTCGAATTGAAAATCAGGTCATACAGACATCAGCTCTACCCCAAGTGCTCCTCCTTATTGTTTGGGCAATCTTTGTTTTGAGCAGTCGTCTATCGTCCACAGGCACTCATCCCGATATACCGTGTAAGGCGCTCTGTTGGGTGGGTGGAGATCTTATTGGAAAGAAGGCGAAGATAATCAAGTGTACACAACACATCTTGATATATTGTCCCTCCTACTGTGACGGTGAAGCATGGCAACGTTACGCGCGCTCAAGCTTCATTATGCTTGGAGGTAAAACGCGCATAATCATGCCACGAGCTCGGATTCAATTTGAATTTCAATTTGAAATCACGCTGTTGTCGTCATCAAACTCAGCTACTACTCTCTCGGCCAACCAACTCGCCATTCAACACATGCCTGGTATCTCATAATGTCTGTCCGCGCTAAGTTCAATTATCTTGCACCGATATCAAGGCTGCTGCCGCCGGAGCCTCCTTTCAGGGTGAGTATCTGTGATATCTGGGAAGCACCTGTCGGAGAGTAAATGGTTGATCGTGCACAGTACGCTTTCGCCCCGCCCAAAGGACGTCCCCTGCACAACGAGGTTCTAGAGACACACGATCATCAGGTGTGTCTTGTAGACCTCACGTGTTGCGATCGTTGACCAGAGTAGCTGTTTGACATTAGGGGACATCTTGAACACATTGGACTAGGCACTACCGGTTTTGGGGTCCTCCTTGATGTTCCAACCAAAATGGGAATGTCAGATTGGGAGACACCAGAACGTATAACGAATCAGTACTATCCAGAAACAGTGAGGTGAATCACATTCGTCTGAGATTCTCCGGAAATCTGACTGACGCACCTCAGTCTCCTAAAGAGCAAGCTTGGGGCTTGCGAGGTACACATGTAAGCGATACTCCTGAGCATCGAGAGTGCGATAGCATGAGCTTGATCTACAGTTTTGACCATACCATACGGAAGCGAGAGCCACACAATGACAACAGTGAGGATCGCGCTGGCATGGTGAGTCGATCAACATACACGCGTCTGAATCTGACCCGCGCAGAGACGGCCGGTGTTTAGGGGTGAGTCACGCAATCCCTCGATAGTCGCGATGATCGATCGCTGACGAAGATCTTCCAGTCCACGTCGACCAAACGCCAACAAGCGGCGAGTACCGAGTCAAATCCATTCTTGGCGAGTCTAGAGGCGCAGACGCTCTAAAGAAGCATGTTCAGATTGTTAATATCTGGAGGCCCTTACGTGGACCAGTGCAAGATTCGCCAGTTGGTTGCATTGATCGCTTGACCCTCGATTGGCAGAAGGATATGGTTGTTGGAGAGATACATTATCGTGATCGGTATGTCCAATACCGGTTTCCATGGTCATCTGACCTCGAAGTACGGGGTACACATATTTGGTACACCACAACGTCAATCACAGGTGGTACTACCTCAGCAATATGATGTCGGATGAGACACTGCTCATCAAGGTGAGACAAGAGTATGATGTTGACACTGGACTAAGGACGATAGTGCTATGACAACCGCGATCCAGAAGCGATCGCTGCCCATTCAGGGTCTGTCATGTTTGGCAACCACCTGCAACACTCGCTGATCCATGCAGTTTCGCGTTTGATAATCCTCCCGCCAATTTCCTGCCCAGACAAAGCATCGAAATCAGGGCGCTGTTGGTCTTCGACGAGCCCGCTTACCCCGCTCAGTGATGTTTATTTTATCGATATTCCCGATCGGTCGAGATGTTATTATGCGATGTATATCTGGGCTGAAGTGGACACTGGCAGCAAGCTAGCAAGAGTGACACCGAATAGCATGCTGTAATGATCTAGGATGATGGTGTAGACGTGCCATTTTTTGAAGCAAGCACCTCCTCCTTCTCCTTCTCCTTTTCAGCTTGAGTATATAGCCGACCTCTGGTGGCTCGTTCCATCCGTTCACTGTATCTGTCGCCAAACAGCTCGAAATGTGGCCAAATGATTGCTGAAGTCTTGACCAGCTCCTCGCAGACATCAACCAGTCTATCCCGATTCGACGATGGCATGAGACGACCGCCGGGAGTGAAAGCTTTCCATGCCAAGGGAAGAGAAGCCTGAACCTGGTCAGCCCAATTAGACACCCAATTAGACAGATGTAGCGTTGAATGGGGGGATCAGAGGACGTGCAACTTCCCTGATTAGGTATAACAAACATCCTCATCCACCTGCCCAGAACTCTCAGTGTATTGACTGTATTGAAAGATTGACTGCCGCCATTGACCTGTGCGATCGTCAGTCGTCTGTCTGGGTGCAGATAACAAACATACCTGAGCGACTGCTAATATCCTCCCTTGTGTAGGACGAACCGATCCCATGGATAGTGGGATCCAGTCAACTGCAATGTCAGCGTCTACAACCTCAATCTAGGAGCATGGGACAGGAGGAACGTGGGTCGCCGTACGTCGTCTAGTTCAATACCATTTATTCACTCGATCAACGACATGGGTATGGGAAAGTCAGGAAGACTCACTTTGGTTTTTCATCACCGCTGTGATGGTTCCATGCTGCTCCGGGCTACTCCAGAACTGGGCCTGTGACCAATCGCTCAATCCCCTCAACTCCGAAACCTTTTCATGCGTTTCTGATACATCATCCTTGATGGGCAAACCCTCGGGATTATAGACACGGACGTCACAGCCCATTCCGTGCAGGATTCGGGCAGCTTCGAGAGCGAAAAGCTTAGAGTAAGAACTGAATTGTCAGAGAGGAATCGAGAGGCAGCATCAGGACATGTGCACTGACCGCTCGCGCAGACTGCCATACAATACCAAAACACGGAGAGATGTTGAACCCAGAGATGTTTGCGCAGTATCAATGGTCCGTTGTAGATCCAAAGATACCGTCCAATCTTCATTGGAAATTTCCAATTCTTGAACCGAACCCGGCACTACTGAGAGCAGATGTGGTTGATATTTTGAATCGGTACCGGTCAGAGTCATTTTTGTTCCGGCTTGATAGGCAGAGTAGCTATTGAAAATGGATCGGACTCCACGGAATCGTGTCGATAATGGAGATAGTAGTGGTCCAAATCTAAAGACTCTCATAAACTGAAGGATCTAGGATGATAACGTGGTAGCCTAAACACAAATCTGATTCAAGAAGCCCCGTGAAAACTCAAATTGAAATTTGAAATCAATATCAATACTGATTGCTTTACAGATTACGGCATCATTGATGGAAGAAAAGGGATACATAGCGGTCCGTAGGTCTGGGCGCGGTCAAAGCCTTCTATACAAGTATTGTGGTTCTCGGCAACAGGAACGACGAAGCTGATAGAAGGAGTAGTGATTGGTAGTCACCACTCTCAGCTGCGCCTGCCTATCTGAAGTTCTCGAACATCGCCCCAGCGTTCTTTCTGCCGTGGCTAGTAATGTGATGCATGTTAGTATGGTATGAAGTAATGACACGTCAACAGGTGAAAAGATACCGCTTATTAAAGCTCAGGGTAAGATTGCTGATACCGTTAGCCGCGCCCCACAGTCCGAGCCCAGCCAATCAGATCCACATTGGTCAGAAGTCCATGGACACCATAATGTCCATTAGGTCAATGTCATGGGTGTGTTCAGCACTGAACCAATCTACTAGAACACATCACCAAACGCCATCGGAAGGACCGCTTCACCCAGGATCAGGTCAAACCATTCAGCAGTGGCTTAGTGGTCCGCTTATGCGGGCGAGTGATCCGCAACCATGATGGTCTCAGAAAGCATCAGTCTCGCTTTGGCTGTTTACTTCACCGCCAACAATCACATGCCATTTTGCCATCCCCGATAGCTCGGTCCTTATCATGGCTTCTGCTCTCAACTCATTTACCGACTCTCTCCCCAACGTCAGAGGCAGCTTCAAGACGTGACCAAGATACTACGATTTGGTAATCTTGGTACATGTGTTGCCATTGGCCGGGGACAATCTGAAAAGCTCCATCTCGACTTGAATGACAACAACGCATTGTATACCAGCATCTTGGTACTTGGGGATACGACCAAACAATGGAACAACAGCCATCATTAAGGCTCGTTGTACCTCCCAACACTAGGGGTCATAGTACCAATGAACATTGGGGATATGGTCTTCTTCAACGCATCCGAACTGCCCCACTTGGTGATCAAACTGGATGAAGCAGAAAGAGAATATCGGACGGTAGTCACCACGTTCACCTGCACTCACCTGTCGGAGGTCCTTGAGCATCCACCTGCATTTTGTCTGCCATGGTGCTCCAAATGTGACAGGCTTTATGCCGATCTTCTGGAACACATCACCAAACAACATCAACATAATTGGTTTAAGCAGGAGGAGGTGGAGGACATGGACTGGTTGCATGTGTATGCGGTAGGGTAGTGAGAAACGCCAATGGTCTTGCTAAGCACCATGCCCGATTTGGCTGTTTATCTCTCCCGACTCCCACACAGAGAGTCTCGATCAACCCATCGAATGTAACCTCAACCCTTTCCTCTCTCTTGACTTGCTCATTGCATCCAACTACTCCAGCCGGTCCATCAAGTATCCCACCAGGCTCTATGTCTTCCACCTTGACGCCATTGTCTTCCTCGATCATCTCACGCTCCACTGTCCGACCGGTCAACGTGGATGAGAACCCTCTCATGCAAAGTGCAACAAGACCATTGCCATCCATACCGCCAGTCAACATAGCATTACAAGATGTTGATGAAGAGGAAGAAGAGGAGGAACTGTTAGAAGATAGACCGCCAAGGGGTGGTGTTCACAGGGAGGTTCTTGGGGAAGACATTGCTGAAGAAGAAGAGGTCGATGAAGAGGAAGGGAGTGGTGGCGACACAGGCCAAGAGTCTCTGTGGTCAGAAGAAGGGAACGGACAGGATGTGGAAATGGCCGAGGACATTCAACCTGAGGACCCCGGGCAAGGTGGATTGGTGACATATCCCCGGTCTGTACGTCAACAAAGCTGAGAGCAAGATTCATTGTGCTAATGGAAACAGCCGGCATCATCAGACTACCGTACATCATCAACCAGTTCCAGGTCCAACTCTTCTGTCACCTCAAGCCCGTCCCGACCACCAACACTGCCGGCCAACCCAACCCACAACAACTCCCCAGTACCGTCAGCATCGGTAGCTCCCTCTGTGTCAGGATAAAGGGAGGCTGAGGAGGATGCCATCATGCTGGAAGGAAGTCCTGACAACAATGTCATACCAGATTGGTCTATGTCTCGATCTCCTACACCAATACGGGCAACTGCGGATCTCAATCTTCCTTATGCTGAGGAGTTCACAACCCTGGTTGATCTTTCGGAAGACAGCCCAGCCATCAATGGTCTTGATCCTCAACCAGTGGATGTCGATCGTTGGGAGCTTGTCATTTCTCCTGAAGATTACCAGCGACGGTTCCAGGATACCTTGGCAACAGTTCAACTCATCAGTCGAGCTCCCCTCCGCCGGCTCCATACCACCTACCATCGAGGACCAGGCTTTGATCGCTGGCTACTTCTTGCTCAAGCCAACCATCAGCTCTGGGTCGATCCACAATTCAAGGACCCATTCTTTGCCGAACTTGACCAATACCAAATTGCTCAGCCCGGTCAACTCCCACTTCAAGCCAGCCAGGGCAATGTACACCTCTCAACGTCAGTCTTTGTTCGATGCCTATCCCAGGCTGGTTGCGACACCATTAGGCTGAAGGCATATGGACAAAAGACACCAATCGATGGAGATTTTGTCCAACAGGAACCTGCCGAAATTGACCACCGATGGGCAATACATAATGAGTGGGACATTGGGCGTAGTTTTGGATCGCCATACATCTGGTTGTTTGCAGGGACAGATGGTCGAAAACATGGGATGGAGCATTATCCTATGATGGTTCCAGGATCGGGCAACTATGGGACGGTCAATATCAAGGCAACCCATCGTAACCGGAATTTCAAGGTCAAGGTCTATCCCCGAATGGTTCATGTCATCAAGTCATTCAACAGTCGTCTACAAGGATCAATACCCAAGACCCTGCAAGGCATACGGAATCAGTCGGCTTCGGCACTCCGTATGATTCACAACCCTGCCAGCAAGGACAATCTTGCTGTTGGAGGCTTCCGGATAGAGGTCACCGTCAAAGCCAAGAGTCTACAAGAAGCACATCGACTTGTGAATGATACCGGCTTTCTGGATCCATCTTACTGGTTGAAGGCTGGGGTGGACATGTTGCTCGGAGAGGCTTGACCGCTAAACTTGTCACTAGGGAAGGACTTCTTGCCAATGCCAACTGGGTTTACGATCAAGCTGCGCAGTCCAATATCTTCACTGGAGCCGCTGCCAACAAACCTTCCAAAGAACAGATCCAGGCGATTGTCGATATTTTGAATGCTCTTGGATGGAATGCTGGTATCCGAAGACCTACAAAGTCCCTCGACCCAAATGCTTGGTGGCATGCAACTCCCTCAACAGATCGAGCAAACATCTTTCGGCAGCTCATTGCAAACTATCAGTCTGATGACCAGATCAGGGAGCTGTTTCAGAGAGCCAAGGAGAATGCCGAGTTTCATGCTTTGCCTTGCAAGGAGGAACCTGGAGATCAAGATCATCGCTATCAAATCCATAACAGAAGTCGTTTCCGAGTTCGATGCTCCGACAAAGATTGCAGTAGTAAACTGCAACGATCAGCTTTAATACATTGGATAGCAGAGTTGGTACAGAGCGGTGTGGTTAGTGATGCTGGACTTGGTCTCGAGTGATTGGTGGACAATGGATTCTTTGGGGGTGGTTATCGGTAAGTCTGCTCATTTCACATAACTTCTTCCACATACAACCTATGCTGATTCCAATCAGTTATTCTGGCTCCTACGGTCATTCTGCGCCAGGATCTACTGTGTATCAAGCAATATTGTTGATGCATGGATCAGGAGTCATGATCTCGGTCACCAACTTTTGGTCCCGTCTTTGGGGGTGGTCACCGGTAAGTCTCCTCTTTCAACATAATTCATTCCACATTGACCGCAAAGGTGTTTCAATGGTATTGGACGGTAGTGTGAGTGCTGTACTACAATATAATGACCTTTTACGTATGCATAAGTTTTCATGATCGACCTCCCCCCCTCCCAGAATCGGTATGTAACCCCTAAAATCATCGCATCGGAAGGCTGCAAAATGGTCGAGGGTATAGTGCGCTCGGTGAACGAAGTTGTGCAGCGAGCAAGCCCGGAAAGATATAGCTCGCCATTCAACAGTAGCCCCTTCGTGGATGGAAAGGATGTAGGTCGACGCTTGAGTCCGTATGATAGGCGTCAACCACCATCGATAATCGATTCTGACAGCCAACACAACGTCGCTGGAGCCGAGTTGTGAAAGCGCAGCCCGAAGCTAGGCTCAGTGTAAGGTGAGACCGCAGAGAGGGACATATCTCGCGTTGCTATACCGGGATACAGTATGAGTCTCGTCTCAGTGTTCTTAGGTAAGCGAAGCTGCCACCGAAATTTGATTGAGCTCACGAGATCAATCTTCCACTTAGGCTGACTTAGCTGGATTATGACAAACGGTAGTTGAAGGTTGTTGACCGGTGATTTGGCTAAGAAACGACAATGGTACGTCTTATATATCCATCGTCGTCTTCACCACTCTCCTACATGAATACTCAGCCGGCTTATACTTCGTGAACAAAGAGCTCCTCAATCACAAACCAATAAGCATGAAACGTTTCGGTGTATTCTCGTTTTGTTATGTGATTCAGTTTGCCCGCTACAGCAGGCACAGCTCCTGGCAGGTCTCAGGGCCGAGCGAACGAAAGAGGTTGAGACCTGTGGCATAGGATGACATCTCAGGCACAATCAATCAGGGTGATCCGGACGCGCCTAATCTCTCTCAAGTCAGAATCCCACACGTTTCCGACATCGAGGCCGGCCTGACCTCGAATTTGAGCGTAGGACTAGCATTGAGCTGACCGTCTCGAACTTCTCCCCCTGCCTTTCTCGATAATATTAGGTCGTTTGTGCAGGTCTGTTCTGCGATGTGCTTAAGTCACGATATACGTGATCCTTCGCCAAATTGACTGAAACCTTCCCCGAAGACGAAGAAATGTCCTTGACGTCACGGTATCACTAGCCAAGAGATATGCCCAGACTAGACCTTCTCGACACATGTGAGCAGTACGGCAGTAGAGCTGTCTCCGATTATTTCACCCGGCTGGCAGATTTGATCCAGCTAGAGGAGTTTCAGCGTGTCGTGCAGTACCATTTAACCATACAGACTTGGTATCTCTAATCTGAATATGATCATTTGGTTACTGCGGCAACGGGAACCCAACATCGTTTCGTTGTCTTGTCGAAAGGGATATGTGCAGATGAGAATGTCAGAATCACGTCAAGCTAGGTCTGCTATAACATGATGACAGGCAAGATGGTTTTGGGCAGAACGTGATAGCTGACGTGGGAGTGATCATTACGCCATAGCCGGAGAACTGTAGCCCGACCGAGGGCTGCGTGGCAATCTTAGGTTTACATAGACCTACAAAACATATAGATACTATCAACGACTACTCTTGTGGGCGGTCATCGGGTTTACTAAAGGTGCCGGTATTTTATCCCTGATGGTCTGTACCCGTTTCTGTTCTATGGATCCAGTCGCGATCTTCTGCAAGTCTTCCAACCGCACAATGTCAAGCCGTGATACAGATATTTCGGGAACCCACTGCAAAGCCTGCTCCCCAAATACGTCCACCAGGATCACAAACTTCCGCGCCCTTTGTAGTCGCTTCTGCAGTCTCGCTCGCGTTCTAGTCGACTTCATCCATTCTACTACGGGAGGAGTGGCGCAAAGTATCGCAAAGTTGTCTTTCTCCGTCGTTCTTGGGTGTTGGCTGCCGGCTAGAGTAGCGTTCGAAGCCTTTAGTAAGCCATGAAGACACCAAGGCTCTCCACGCATGACACAACGCACCTTGCAGAAATTTCGGTATGAGACTCCTATGCTCCAATAGCAACAATTGATTGCTATCGAGATTTTGTCGACCTGAACTAGCAGATGATCGAGACGAGAGATCTCATTGATCAGCCAGCTAGAAATTTTCGATGGGGTCGCTTCGGCTCCAGCCTCTGTAACGTGGAGTTTGATCGTATCAAGAGGTACTGTGGCCATTGTACCGCTGCGGCAAGCATCATTTTCCACACGCTCGATAAGGGTATCCAGCAAGGCGAAAGCCTTCGATGAGCCGTTCTTCGGCCGATATTTCGCCTTTTCGGAGCATCGAGTCTCATGACCAATGGCGAAAGAGCTGTTTGCGGTTGGCGGGTCGTCACTATTGCGCTCTATATCCATCATATCGCTTCTCTGGGCCGTCGCCTTCTTGAAGAGATTAGCTTTTTCCCCAACAGTCGTTACAGAACTTACACGTGAGATCACTATCTCATATTCTCGATCTCCTATGTCTAGCGAAAGAGATGGTGCCCAATCGAGCTCCAGCAATTTCGCGTCTCTGAAGGCCGTGAACATGGCGAGATAGACAAGTGCTGCATTATGCGCTATCTCGCCAGGATCATGGCGATCGAGTAAATGCCGGATGTATCGGATCATCTCGAATAGTGTTGGATCGGCATGGGAAAGAGCTTCGGCCGTAGGCCGGATGACAGTCTTGGTACTATCGTCAATCATTGGGTATGGATAGCGTTCTAGCTGTCGACTCAATCGATGGGCAACTTCAGCGATACCACTCAACGTCGTACCCTTTATACGCTGAAAGAACTCTGCTGCATTCTGTGGCAATTCACGGGGACCAGATTGCTCTAGGAGTAAGCTTGTCATGTCCTATTGTCCGTAGGGAAGACAAAAGAACGTTCATACCTTCGTGGTATCAGAGGGGAATGCATCCGCATTGTGTCATTTTCCCCGCTTGGTCCAGATCTATTGTTCTGCGGACAGGCACCGGATAATCTGATTGCACCCCCTTATGTTCGGATCGCCAAACTTGGGCGACATGGCCGTTACTTAATCGAACCGAAGCTCAAACACAAAAGGTAAGCTTGAACCAATTCGATCTCCGCGTGAGACCGTCAGGGGCTTCGGGAGTCAGCCACGGGGTCTGTTTCATCATATCACCATACCATCAAAGCTCTTCTCCGCTACCTGTTATCCACGGCGAGGTTCTGAGCGTGACGACTCTCCCTCAGCGTATCTAGGAATGGAACAAAAACATCTGAACACGCCGTAAAACACGGTCGCAATCAAGAAGCAAAAGAACAAAAAGAGGGGTTTTCCTCACTCACAAGCCATGATGAGGATAGCTACACTCGGCATATATAATTGGGGGAAGAAGACCTGACACTCAAGTATCCCTCGCTTTCCCAAATTCAGTATGGACGGCTACAGAATAATGAAGCGTTTGGGCGAAGGCGGTTTTGGGCAGGTCGTCCTCGCTCAAACCCGCTCAACCAAACAGGTCAGTACTGGTTTTTTTCACAATTCATATGAGGAGCTGGATTGACGCTCAGTTGGTTGCCATCAAGACGATCAAGAAAAAGACCCCGGATTACGACAGGAAAATAGAGCTGCTTCGCGAGGAAGCGGCCATTTTGTCTACCTTAGAGCATGTCCACATAATTCGTCTCCTGGAAGATGATAAGGCAGGCCCTATCGACTACTTTGTAATGGAGTACTGCCCTGGGGGCGACCTCAGAGGAGCAATCGAGGAAGCTAAGCAAAGCAAGTAAGGCACCGCTGTTTTCACATCTATCCAGCTGACACGTGCAGAAGCTCGATTGCGTTGCGCACCGTTCTCAGCATATTTTGCCAGTCGATACTTGCTCTTCGACACTGTCATCACCCCATTGATGGCAGAACTATAATCGTCCATCGAGATATCAAGCCCGAGAATAGTACGTCCCACTGCCGAAGTTTGGAAACGAGTCACTGAGCAGTGCTATAGTACTCCTGATGACCAATGGTATGGTGAAGCTGGCGGACTTTGGCCTCAGTAGGACTCTCGAAGTCTCTCAAGCAGTTGCCCAGTCTTTTGTCGGTGTATGTCTTTCACGGCGACTGGTTTATGGCTTGCTATATGCTAGCTGCACACTTTAGACCCGAGGCTACTTGGCCCCTGTGAGCACATGCACCGACCCATACCAGAAATTATCACTTACAATCAGGAAATTCTAGCTGGTAAGCCATACGATTTGAAAGCGGATATGTATAGCCTGGGCTGCGTATTGTTTGAATTGGTGAACTTAAGGTGAGCGATGGAGCAGGCACAGTGGCACCGATATACTAATACGAAGACTCCCTGATAGTCGGAAGAGGGGAATCGAGAGAGCTTTCGACATCATCATGCCGCCTGGAGGAAGCTTGCCGCTACAACAAACTATTACAAGCCTTCTGGCTTCCCGTGTAAGATTCTGATCCTAGCTTGAGAGTCAAACTGATCCACCTACCACAGCCAAATAGACGGCCTTCAACTGGTGACTTGCTCGCGAGCAGTCATTTCGCTCAGTGGCTGAGCGAGAACATTCAACAGGGGTCGTATGTGGTTCTCGTCACACCTTTGATCGCAGAGTCTGATAGGAGCAGCACACCGGAGACTCGAAGCGGAAGGGCGCAGATGCTGAACGAGCGCGATCAAATGTTGGACGAACGCGAAGCCATGATCGAGCGTCGTTTGGGCGAGCTGAAAGATCGTGAGAAAAGGCTGTCTGCACGGGAGGCATCATTGGAAGCCAAACTGAACCGGTATTCCCTCCGTCACTTGTCTCAGTATCGCCGTCTTCTGGACGAATCTGAAGATAGGCTCGCTTTTCGCAAATCAGCGTCTCCCGGTCAAAGTTAGGATCATTGGTGGTCATCTCCCGAGCATGAACAGTTTTCCTCTTCCTTTTCCCAGCAAAAAAGGGTGATAAATCTTTTTTTTGCCGAAGCTGACACCTGCTGCACTTGGCGGCTCCCTCTTCCTGTTTGCTCCGGATGACGAGCAAGCAGTACACCTTAGGACGTCTGGAATCTTTATGCCATTCGCATACGTCAAAGTTTTACCCGTATTGAGACCGTTTGCGCAACCATTGCCACCTGTTGATATGTCGAATAACACCGCAGGACATTGTCAGGAGGTCCGACCGTCCGTATAACGAGCCGCGTGACGTTCCGAAGCTTGAATAAACAAACTAATGACTTCGAACCCTCTTGCACAATACTCATGGGACGACTAGGACGTGATCACAATCTCGTCACGCGACTCGCAGCTGATTGGAACATTCCCACTGGAATGTCTAATCCGCAGCGGGGTGAGCATATCGGAGTATATCTCTGGACAATGAAGAAGGAGGATGTCTCTATAAGCCAGACGGATCGGTCATGACCAATGCGAAGACTCCTGAACCAAGCGACTACTGCTATGTATCCAATAGTGAGTGCTTGAACTAGCTTCCGATGCGGACGCATGTAATAACGACGTGAGGCGGTCAGACGACAGTGACTTTCGCCAAGGGTCCAGAGTATTTTCGCAGAAATTGTCCGCCTAATCCCAATGTTAGTCAATCGACACGCTCGAACTCGAAGGGATCCGCAACACAGCGGCTAAGGCTTCAGTGTGCTCGCCTAGACGTTTGTGATTTAGCTAATCTCCGCAGTCTTCTTTTAGGGTGGCCTTGATTGCTAGAGATTTTGCCTGCTTAGTCACAGATGCGCCGTATGAAGAGTGCACAGCGTGCCACATCGTGCCGCAAAGTCGACCGGGTGTGAGTTCCGTGGCTTTTCAAGGTCAGGGTGTTCCCTTCAAGCTGATTTCTTCAGATTTACCAATCGCTCTTGTCTATCTTGTATCCCGCACCAATCCTTAGTGTTTCTGCTGGCCTCCTGCTTCGTGACGATATCCAACATGCGTTTGACCATTTAGAGCTATTTTTTTACCTTAAGGTGCGTCTTACTCCTTCTCCAGATGCAGTTTGGCCACGTAACGTGCAGCTGAATTCATAGGACCGGATATAGTATCTCCATTCCTTCGTACTCCGACTGCAAGCTGCTCGTGAACTGCGTGGAAAGCCCTTGACGGGCGACCGCTTCCGAGAGAAGCTTCGCGATTACCCCGATCCGAGATTCCATCAAGTGGCATCACGACCAATACGTGAAAGCCCGGATACGAGGTTTTGCGATCGGAATGGACCTACTCGAGCGATAACCACACCTGGACTACATGTGGTTGCAGGCGTGTAGTCCGGTTCTTACATCGACTCCGACTGATCTGTATCTTACGCCTCTCTCGGTCAGGTGGGTCAATTTGGCGATGAGATGCCTAGGAATGCGAGGCTAGTGCTTTATCGAGACACCTTTCGTCACTTGCGTCGCGACTCGCAAATCGGCGTGGGATTCGGAAACTAGATGGTTCTTGCAGAAGGAAGGAAAGGCTGCTGCTACGTCTCGCTGTATGCATCGAGACGTCATTCAATGTCTCACGAGGTTGAGGGCGGACTTTAGCATCCGGCTGCGGGGAATTGCGATCTGCATAGATAAAGATCGACCACCAACATGAGCTGGCAGGGACGGAAACCAGGATATCGCGCACTGAAAGACTAAATGCACATATATTTAGATATAAATCATCCGTCTAAATAATGAGCCGGCGCTTCTGCATCACATCGACTTTACAGCTATGAAATATGCTGACCTATATAAGACATTACGTCGACTGCTTGACTATTGATGGGTTGACGCCGTCGGCATTGAAACAGAATATTTGCCGCTGTGACTTACCTTCGAATTTCCAGGCACCCAACATATCTTGCTTTACCTCTGTTTGGCAGCAAGCCCTTTGATTCGGTTCGATTTTTATCTCTTTCTTCACTTCCTAATTTGAACAGAACTGGTTTCAGGTCAACAGTACAGCACAGCACCAAAAGTTACGCTTCATTCTGGCTGAGACTCATCAGTTCGGTACCAGATACAGATCTTAGCTTGGGGTCGCGCTCGTTATCAACGGTGACTTTAACCCGTGGGGATGGCTGACTTCTGAATGGACTCAATGTGCTGTATCACCTTTATATTGTGTGAAGCAGAGTCTGAGCAGCGGGAGGGTATATTGTGTGAAGCAGAGTCTGAGCAGCGGGAGGGATCTAGCTGGAGACGCAGACGTGTCGTGGCAAGAATTGACCAATAAGGCGGAACGAAAAAGATCGTTGCAGTCAAGGTGTACCACCTCAACGTGATCGGTATCAGCCGCGACTCGTGGCACAGCATAGACAACGACAAAAATATGACTGGAGTCATCAACTACAGCAGCACCGAAGTCCAAAGCAATATCAATATCCGCTGTCATTTCAGCTTTCGAAGGAGCATCCTGCCCCTGGCTGTACAGCCATTTTCCATGCCACGTCAACTTACAGTGCGGATCACCGTACGCCATCTGCTCAGCTTCAGATGACGGACTGTCTTCATGCCAGAAATAGGGAATATCCGGTCGTATCTCTGCTCTTGGTTGTTTCTGCTGACCTCAAGCAATAGGGATGAATTACAGACCGTTTGTAAGTCCTTAAAAGTGCGCAAGGTGTAGGAGCTCTGTCAACTCAGTTGTGGATGCCTTGTTCATCCGGATCCACCACACAGAAATCGTTCAGCTATATTGGTCGAAGCATTCAGCTACGCGTTAACTTATTCGAACGTGGAGAGCTCGGTTCGATTGCTGGAACATACAATACAGGCGTATAAACGAATTGCATTTCGGTCCACCCGCTCTTGAAGGCGCAGCTCTCAGCAAATTTCCAGGACTAGCGAGCAAAGGCGATTGAAACAAAAGCGGCTGAAACATCCGGTCAGCGCTGGCAACCCGAGCGCAATTTGAGCGCGCCGCGGGATCACGTAATGTCAAGAGTCGACACATATCTGTCATTCAAAACGCCTGACACCGAATTTTATACGGAAGCGTCATGTCGGGATAACTGTGTCAGATCTAGTCCCCTCTCTTTTTCGATGCTTCTCCGAAGATAATCCGCCATCCGAGCAACACTGTAGCCATCATTTTCCAATATACTCAAGTGGAAATCAACGAAAGCCTCAGCGAAACAGAACAAGTCTCCCTGTCGAGGACGAGATAGTTATGATTGATTCACTATGCCGCAATCGAAAAGATATGCTCAGTGTCCAACTCAGCAAAACATGCGTACAACGGGACACTGGGCTGGCTCTAGCAATGATAAGCAGAATATTCGGAAACACACCTTCATGGCTGGCAGAAGAACGACAAATATTGCCTAGACGCAACGCTATAGCATGACATGACTGAGGCTGCTACGAAGCTTTCTAAACCTAACTGACGAGTGGAATATGGGTCGAGGGATCAGGGATCGGGGTCTGTCTGAGGTGGTGTCCGGGAGTGGACGGATCTAGCCAGACAAGCATACGGAATATATTCGTGTTGAGAGAGATTATCTTGAGCAAATGAGTTACTGGGCGCTGAGTCGACCGGATAGTTTGCGGATATAATATATTGGTTGCAGCCCGACGGCAATTGGGAAGACAACTTCCGGTTGGACGGGATATGCAGCCCCTCATGAGCAATCCTAGGTCGAGAGGCATCGATGGCTGGTGAGATATATTGAATTGTTGATATATCGGGATTGTCGTGGGTGTCGTGTAAATTGGTATATTAGCTTGACTAGCATATGGACAGGGAGTTTGGCTATATCCTGTACCCAAGTCCTTATGATCCATCGAAGCACCCCAATATCCATCGCATATATCACCAGGTCCAGTCGGGTATTCCATGAACGAATTCGGCCATCCATGCCCTGGTAGACCTGTGTACTGCCTCCCTTGCCGGAACCCCAGCAATTCCAAATCCAGGATCGTGATATCCCTGAGCAGTTACATACCGGAGTGTACTATGGTAATTTGGAGGATACTGATTCTGAGGGGCATGAGGATGAAAAGTCTCAAGAAAGAGCTGTTGATGATTGATATCGAGGGCAGCTGCATACCACGCCGTCCTGTCTTCTATCGGATATTGGATCAAAGGGGGAATGGGTGCGACTTGCTCGTAACGAACCGTTATCGCCGTTGATGATTCAGTCGACGGAGGCATCCCTGGTGATATGAGCGGTACAGAGGTCAAGGAATGTCTTGTAATATCATCTAAGTGTTCCCACGTGCCCATAACTGTACCTGTGCCCATACCGTCTCCACGACCGATGTTTTGCGCCGTGATCGGATGATCGTAGTGTACCAGTGGATAGGGTGAGCGTGATAAGATTGACGGTCGTTTTGATGCCGATGCACTCTTGATCAAACTCGGTCTTTGATCCCATACGACCTCGTGCTTTTTAGCAGCTGTCAAGAAGATACTCCGCTGAACAACCCTTTCAGTTGGTCGTAGTAAACTCTGTTTACGGTGTCTTCTCGGCATCGTTTGTGGAATAGGTCGAGCAGAGGGAGGAGGTAGAGGGGCTGTAGTGAACAGCCCAGTGTCGGTCAGTTCGATGGGCTCGACTGATAGGTCAATCCAGCTACCCGTCGTTCAGAACGCCAAGTGAACAGAGACTTACTGCCTGGTGCTTCGTTTGTGATCAGGTATTTGCAGCTTTGAGCGTATCGATTACAATTGAGACATTGCGGGCGGTCTCGGCTACAGCGCTGGATGGTGAGTGATGCTCACGCGCGATAGGGCAGACATACCAGTTTCCGCCGACGGCCGAATGCACACGCCCTAGGTAGTTAGTCCAGTTCATCAATTTACGACGTAAGACATAAAGGACACACACTCCGCGCCTCGAAAGGAAGACTACGTTCCTTTGTAGTCCCGTACGAATCTCATTTGATGACAGGTCGGTCGATTTGGACTGATTCGTTGGAATATACACAGTGGCAACCACGTCATCTACCCCTTGTTTCATGTTCCCCATAGAATTGATTAGCTCTTATATAAGTAGCTAGACCAGCCCTGCTATCTCTTTATCGCTTCTACGAGTGCTAAAGAGAACCAGGTATGTCCCCTTTAGCTATGCATCGCTTCTACGAGTGCTAAAGAGAACCAGGGTGTGTTGGACATCTCACAGAGAGATTCCAACGTGATTCAAGGGGACGGTGAATAGGGGAGTTGTATGTTGATCGTGTTCATGTCGATCAATTCCTAGCGGTGACGCTCAGCGCGTGCTTACCCTGGAGACAGCGCGTCAACTTACCAGTTCCGATGTGCTGGTTGATCCTCCTGGTCAGTCACTTGATATGGAGTCAGGCAACAACAAGGGACTTACGCATGTGGTGATCCATCGTCCGCCAGTCCCGACTCCATGTCTATGACTCTATCCTGATACCTTGACCTGCCGCTTTCGCCGGTGGCTTCAGTCATTCCGCGGGAACCATCTATACTTGGCATCGGGTTCTCGGCAGATCGTCTTCTTGCATCACGTGTATCATTTCGTTTTGTGACGTCCTTGTCGAAGCGGACTGTCGTCCCTCGGACCAGAGCCGTCAGGCCTTCCAGCTCTGCTTCTGCCTCGACAAGAGCATGATCAAAATGGGTAGAAGCAAGTGCTGGTTTATGATACATGATTGAATTCAGCATAGAAGAGAGAGAACCCGATTTGACCCCGTCGGGAGGTCTTCCGAGGTCGGCTTCGGTGTCGACCGAAAATAGCGATGACTGCATAGGCTGACTCCACTGATCCAGGATCATTGTAGTATCGCGATAACGAAAGGCGAAGTGTCAAGGGTGATCGGTGCCTCGACCTCAACGAATGACAATGTTCTCGACGGTATGAGCTAGGTGTGAGTGTAATAGTGTAATAATGCGTTAGGGGAGTCGGAGTCGAAGATGTTAAGAAACAGCTTAAGGACAATATCCATAATCCTAGTTCGAATGCTCCGTTACGTCGCTAATGTCCCCATCTGGAATGATCCGTTCAACATAACGATTGACTGGTGCCGTGATCTTTACTTGAGATCCCTGAACGAAAGGTCGAGAAGAGCAGTTCCTGAACGAATGGTCGAGAAGAGAGCGATAAGCGATTATGGGGACCTGTAAGCAATCATGGGCACCTGTATATACCCTTATTTTGCTTACTGCTACTGTATTGTAATTGCCTCTTCTGTCCAGCATGTGATCTCATCTCCTCGAGCTTCATCGCGTTGGAACTGTTCTGATCGGTCCTGATCCTATGGTTGGGCTAATCCGCACGACGTCAAGTCAACGACAACAAGCCTCATGTCGCTATGTCGCTATTATGTACCCCAAGGCACGTGATTAGGGAACATGCCACTTTACCCATGCGTCAGATTATCCTAGCCACGTCAAGCTACCACGTATTCTCATAGTGGGAAACGGATGTCACCGACTGTAACCCCTTATTCCTTCCTCCCTGCAGTCCCCAATCTCCGTGCACACTTGCCCATCCCGCGTTCCCTTGGCTATTGGATGTACCACTAATAGATTCTTGTATGTCAATTATGCAGATCTACCGTTGAACATCCCCTAAACATTTGCCGGCCAATATGGAAGGCGAAGTCGCCCTGATCCGACTCGCAGGAAAATAACACGCACCTGGAAAGCTGCCCGGTGTGGCATTTGACTGCCATGGACCAATTATGGTATAGACTCCGACATGTGAGATCAACTCCGCAATATGATTACGACGCCATGCCGGAATCAGACCGATAAACAACGGCCTCCTTCTAAGGGGGCTGACCCGGGACATCTTTTACGTCATCGATGTGTGGAGCCGCCCCCTTCCCCCTGGGACTTGACATCGCTTCTAGTCTTTCTGTACCACATCGAACCGTAAGCAACTTGTCTACACACGTAAGCATCCTACATCGCTTACGCTCATTTTCGCTTGTCTGGAATATGGCTTTTACCAATAATTACACTGGTACCTCACTCCATCAACAGGAGCAACCGCAAGATCAAGATAAATCACAATCTCCTCATCAATCGACATTTCAAGACTCTTACCTTCGTCCTAAGGTCATCCAGTGGAAATCGCCAACACACAGTCATGAGTCGCGAACCCAAGGTACCTCCACCCTACTGGTCTCACCTATGCTGGACATTGTCAACGAGACGGCTTCTACCATCAACGAAGGGTACTCAACGCCATTACGGACAAACGAGTTAAGTCTGTCCAGCTTTTACAGGTACGCTTATTATGGTCATAGTCATCATAAACAATCATCATACTTGAACTCGGACTTAATCTCTCATGACCGTGAGTTGAGCTGGAGTCGAGCTGTATAGATCTGGGAATCATTTTAATGGGACTTCGACTGACTTGTAGTTGCCGGTCATGGCTATGAGATCAACGACGATAACGCTGCTATCTGGCAAGCTGCTCAAGGCAAGTTTGGCAGTTACCAGTTTATAAACGCAAACTTGAATTCGAACTCGATTGGCAACATGAGTTACATGAAAGACCAACCACTACCTGCTTCGGCACCCACTCAAGTCTTGTTTCAGCGTTGCGACCCCAATCTACAAAACGTATGTCATACCGATACCGTTGAGGTCTTTCCATTGACCACCTCTCTCTAGATCCCGGTAGAGCAAGCACTCATGAACAACAGCAGGCCGATTCGGTCTCCTAGCCCTCTAGCCGGAGTCGACGACGTAGCAACAGAAGAAACGTCATCGCCTGAATTGACCGTAGTTCAATTCCGACACAGGAGACGACCAGGTGACGGTACATCCGTCACACAACATCCAACTCTGACTCTTTCAAGAACTCTCATTGAGTCTTCCAGTGTCGACACCGGTGGAAAACGATCATCAGCCTCTTATTCCGACCCCGGGAAGAAAGGAAGAAGAGTAACAGCGGCCGAGGGACTCGATAAACGTGGAAAGAGGCGGATGCAGAATAATCTTGCACAAAGGGCTTTCAGAGCTAGGCGTAAGATCACCAACAAGCATGTGCGTCGGGTTTCGTCCTCATATATCCGTCTCGCATGTGGTGTAGTGTCATGAGGTGGAATATCAAGAGGCGAAACTGAGAGACAGGCTGCTGGTCGATTGGAACGTCTGGAGGAGCTTACCGAACAACAACAACAAGGAGGACGGACTGAGAATCTAACATAGTTGGTGAAGAGGTTGCCAAAAAAGAATCATGCCTTGATATCGGCGAAATTCCAAAATGAAAAACCCAATTATCCGAGCGGAGAACGACTTAACGGGTAAGGTGTGAGTGTCATTAAGCGAAAAACAATCGACAGGAAACGAAAACGAATCATCGTAGCGATCAACGTGAACATATATATTATAGGTGGACTTGACAGTCATTGGGATAACAGTTTCTGCTTATTGTGTGAAATAACGTAGAGAAAGAGGGATTGATGTACGAGTATTTTCTTTCTTTCAGAACGAGCGGCCCACCTATGTGGCAGGGGAACGAGCCGCGCTGTCCATCTGTAGCATCGCATCAGTGTCCTCTTCGCTCAAACCCAAATATTAGATCAGCGCCATCAAAAGCTGGACGAACGTGAAGGCATGATCGAGCGTTGTTTGGAGGAGTTACATACCGATTCTGGGATGGGGGGAGGCAAATTAGGAAAACTCATGCATGCATTAAAGGTCATAATATGATAGTACAACACCCACTGAACCGCCTGATATCATTCATATAACTCTAGAGTCGATGGGGAAGAAATTATGCGAAAAAAGGAGACTCACCGAGAATCCACCCCCAAAGCCGGGATCCAAAGTTGTTGACCAAGATCAAGTCTCACAATCCATGCATCCACACCATTGCTTGATACCATGTATACTCTGGTGTAGAATGATGGCGAGAACCAGGATATCTAACTAGAATCAGCATAGGTTGTATGTGGAAGAAGTTATACCAAAAGAGCAAACTCACCGGTAACCCACCCCCAAACAAATTCAACCGGCAATCCGTCACTCAAGACCAAGCCCAGCTTCACTCACTACTCCACTCTGTACTAACTCTGCAATCCAATGGATCAAAGCTGACCGCGGCAGTTTGCTGCCGCACGCCTCTGAGGAACACCGTGCTCGGAAGGGTGTTCTGTTGTGAACCTGGTATCGATGACCTGGGTTCCCCGGTTCCTCCTTGCAAGGCAAAGCATGGTACTCTGCACCCTCTTTGGCCTTCCAAAAGAGTCCGCTCATCTCATCATCCGGTTGATAGTTCTCAATGAGCTGGCGGAAGATAGTGGCCCGATCTGTTGAGGGAGTCAAATGCCACCAAGCATTGGGATCCAGTGACTTGGTTGGACATCGGATACCAGCATTCCATCCAAGAGCGTCCAATATATCCACTATAGCCTGGACTTGTTCCTTGATGGTGTGTTGACAGCAGCTCCAACAAATACCTTGGACTGGACGGCTTGGTTGTAGACCCAATTGGCGTTGGCAAGGAGTCCTTCCCTAGTGACAAGTTGAGCAGTCGGCCCTCTATAGGCAATATTCCCATCACCGGCCTTCAACCAATAGGAGAGATTGAGAAAGCCGGTATCATCAACCAGTCGATGAGCATTATCGGGAAGGCCGAGTCAATTACCGGATTGTGAGCTGGGTCCGAGCATCTGATATCTCCCTGAAGATCATTCTCGCCACTGGAGTGCTGACCATTCCTTCATCCATGGCAGTCCTTGGAGCGGTGCCTGGGGCGCTCTGCATCCTCGCCTTTATGGCCTTATGTACCTGTACGTGACACTCGGGGACGTCTCCGTCTTTTCTTTTCTATCATGCCCCCATTGACGCAACAGACACTGCCATCATGTACGGCAACTTTCGAGAAAAATGTCCCCTCACCCCCGATGTACTGAGGGTTGAGGGATCAGCTCACCCAAAGATGCGGTGTACGCTCATGCAACGCTCACCTATCATGGTACGCGTGAAGACAAGATTCATTCGGTACCGCACGCGTCCATTCTTTCTCCGCATGTCCAACCTTGCACATACCGTGAGAACGATGTGTATAACGATGGGTATGTATCGAGATGCGCATGATAAGAACTAGGGCTCTGTGCAGATGGCTAAGCAGAGTTAGTCCATATGCGTGATATACATATCCTTGGTGGCTACAGGCGATTGACCTACGAGGATCATTCAAGATATCTGCTAAGCGCGAGACTGGACGTACTGATCACATCATCATCTTCATCTTCAGCTTGTCTCCGACGACTATCTCGTCCTTTCGACTCAACAGCTCTCCCATATCCCATGGACAGCTAACATAACGTCCAGCAAGCCATTCCTTCCGCCCCGCAGTCAACCAAGCGATGGTATCTCCAGCGATGTCTGGCTTGTGGGGCAGTTTGTTGCGCAGAATTTCGGGCTCATTGATAGTCATTCTGGTCTTGATAGCTCCAGGATTGACCCATTCTGGAGAGCCGTTGCGGATACAGATCCGCGGACGAGTTGAGCGCGGACGAGCTGGGGGAAAGGAGGGGAAGGCCTGTATCCAGAGCATACTAGGGAGATCGTCATTCACTTAGCCGACGAGGAGGTTTACTCTTTTCGCCGTTGCAACGCAATCTAGTGGCATTGGCTAGAGCAGCTCTTGCAGCGCACTGCGCAACCCATCGGTAAATCGCGCATAAAAGTCGCGCATAAAAGTCGCGCATAAAAGTCGCGCATGCCCGAGCGGTACGTGTGCGGTCGTACCCGGGAATTATAGGAAACAATGGAGAACTGTAACACAAACCATACACCATCCTTCATCTTTTGACCGTTGAGGTCCTCATTAGCATGTCACCCCTATCGCAATTCAAGCATATCTCTGTGCAAAATCGAATACTCGCCGTTATCGTCATCGCATCCGGATTTCTCGTTCTCGAATTAGTCGTCGGTTTTATCACCCGCTCCCTCGCCCTCGTGGCCGACGCATTTCATATCTTCTCGGATATCATTGGTTATGTAGTCGCCCTGCTTGCCACTCGATACGGTGCTCGATCTAGTAAGGCCCACGAGAGATATACATATGGCTATCGTCGAGCTGAGACCCTTGGGGGATTCTTCAATGGAGGTGAGCAGTAAAAACCTCTGATCAGTGACTGACAAGTCAGCATTCTTGATGGCATTGGGCGTTTCCGTCCTCCTACAATCTATCGAGCGCTTCACGGAACCTGCTGAAATCGCCAATCCAGTCCTGGTCATGGCGGTCGGGGCGGCTGGCGTTGGTAGTAACGTGATTATGCTCCTAGCTTTGGGAGGTAAGTCAGACCTAGTTCGCTGTCTTCTTCCAGCTCAATATTCAGGACATGCTCACGGCGGACATTCCCATTCTCACGATGGTAGTCAGTCTGAGGAACACTCTCACGCAGGCGACGGACCGAACGGCACCCCTCCCGAAGCCTCCGCGCATAATCCTACTCCTCAACACGAAGGCCACGCCCACACACGCAGAGAAAGCACCAAAAGGACTTCTCGGTTTGGGAACGTCAATATTTTGGGTGTACTCGTTCATATTGCAGGAGACGCTATCAACAGTGTAGCAGTTAGTAGGTGTTTGTCCGCAAAAAATTCGCAATACCGAGTTGACAAGTAGTCATATCCGCCGGTATCTACATGGCGACAGGCTTCGTCTATGCCGACCCGATAGCCTCGTTCTTTGTCGGCTGCATGATTGTCGGCACGGCATGGCCGCTTATCGTAAGATCTGGTAGAAGTTTGCTCGTCGCAGCCCCTGATACAATCGATGTCAAAGGCGTGAGGGAGGACATCGAGCGAATCACTGGACCGGACACAGTACATGATCTTCACGTTTGGAGTATCGGTACGTTACTCCTCGCTTTCGCATGTATCC
>Ga0308160_10001961_pt1 | contig 26606 bp, 41 predicted proteins | sample PhyFR1_FD_201036 | JGI IMG/M metagenome (GOLD analysis project Ga0308160, IMG submission 201036) | Phyllosphere microbial communities from UC Gill Tract Community Farm, Albany, California, United States - DLSLF.R1 | ecosystem: Host-associated > Plants > Phyllosphere > Unclassified | place: USA... | reverse complement strand
CTCAAGGGTTCAGATTTGGAAGTCCTGCCCCTGGAGCCACTCCACCTGCGGACGGTGGATTTAGTTTGGGTATGGATGGAGGTAACCCTCCTGGAAGTCCTAGTGGGAGGAAAATCAAGCCTCTTAGGAGGGGTACGAAGCGTTAGTAAAGTGTCGAGACGTGGGGCGCTTAGGAGTCGGGAGGAGTAGTTGTCAAATCCGTATAGGCCAGGGGTCGAGTAGTAATGTCTTGTCACTTATTTTCCCAAATTTTCAATAGCAATAAATAGCAATAGGTAAGATTCTCTGCATAATCATGAATATGAATGTCTCGTGTTTCGTCCATGCCGAGCACGGCAGGTCTACCAGGGATCATGACAATCTCGACGACGTAGATGAATGATCTAAGCGAGGCCGAGAAGACCGAAGGTGAAAGTTGTAAAAGATTGCAAGAAGTGGAGGTTGTCCAATTTAGTCTGTTTGAAACTATACTTATCATGTCGAGTTCAACACTAGCAACTTCACCTCCTGCATTCTTGAGCAGATGCCTAGCAATAAGAGGTGATCGACCTCATGTCACACTAACATGGGCCCAGTCGATTGATTCGAAAATCGCTGGTCCGGGTGGGAAGAGGGTAATGATTAGTGGAAATCAAAGTATGCTTATGACTCATTGGTACGCCAGAACCAATGCTCGAATGTTAGTGAATGCTAATGAAAGGATGCGAAGCATGCACGATGCTATCCTAGTGGGGATCAATACTCTAACAAACGATGATCCAAGACTACAAAGTACGTCAAGTATCACACACAAAATCCTGATAAATCAGTAAATCTACTACCAACGGATCAAGACCTCAAACCACCCCAACCAATCATTCTCGATCCAACACTCCGTTTCCCGTTGGACTCGCGGATCTTGGGAGTATGGAACGAATTCACACATACCCATCCGTCCGACCGGGGAGATCATATCGTCAGGCAGCCTTGGGTGATTTGTGGTGAGGGAGTTGACGGGGGACGTATAGCGGAAGTTGAGGATGCTGGGGCTGTCGTCATTCCAGTCGAACTGGATGCTGAGGGTGAGCTGGCGAAATCCCCGTATGGTGTGGACCAGAGCTGACGAGCAGGACGTATCGCACCTGTAACGATACCTGATATTCTACGTAAATTGGGCCTTAGGTCAGTAATGATTGAAGGTGGATCCCGGATACTCTCGTCCTTCTTACGCAGTCCACCTCGGAGTGATGGATCCCCAGTGGTAGACAGCGTAATCATCACCGTCGCGCCAATGTTCATAGGTGACGGAGTGGGGGTGGTCCCAAAGGTCTGTCCTCAAACGTTTAATCGTCCAGAAAGGAGCTGACAGATCTAGGAGGACGAAGCTGCCTTACCGGATCTAGAGACTGTACATACAGAGACGATGGGCAAAGACGCAATAATGGTATGCACCGTCAAACCTCGGACACCGACGAGAAATTAGACGGAAAGGACTATATGCATAATCATCATTAAAGTATTCGTAAACATCGTATCCCAGCAAGCAAACGATCCCAAAAGTCCGCATTCAACAGAGAATCACACATTAGGAAGAGGACGAGTCTGTTGATCAGCTGTTGGCCAACATATCACGAGTCGGGTGACCTACATTAGCAGGGGGTGGAGGTGGTACAGCTCCCATCATCATGTTGAGTTGATTCCCTGGGTATTGTGGTTGCGGAAGAGGTCGGTTCGCCTGGCCCATGGGTAGACCCATGACGGGTCCTCCGGGTGGCATGAAGCTAGACCAAACGGGCACACCGGCTGGCGCTTTACCACCAGCGGGAGCAGCGGCTCCTCCTGGGGGCTTGTTGTCCTGACTGTCAGCTTGTTACATCTCTTGGGGTGAACGCCAGCATACCTTTTTGGGAGGCGCACCTCCTCCTGGCTTAGGTACATTCGATGGGTAAGGAAGAATGGCCATAAGGTCACTACATCGTCAGCTGCAGGTTTTTGAAGAAGCCAGCTGAACTCACCCTCCAGACTGTCGACCCTTCATGAGTAGTAGATCCGCCAATTCCCTGACTAGTAAGCAGATAATCCAAAAGTACCTCGAGCGAGTACACTTACATATACAACGCTCTCCTGTTCTCTCTCAAATCCCCAACTTCCTTCAACAAACTTCTCACTTCACCTGACAACGCCTTTGAGAAATCGTCCAAGCTAGATATCAGTTTAGCATCGACACCTCGGTGAGAGGACTTACTATCCCGCAAGATTGAAGCCCACTTGCTCCCTTGCTGCATTCTGGGACGCTTGTACAGTCCCCTTGTGCTGGTTGGAATTCTGCTCCATGATCTCCGTAGCCAGTTTTCGTAGGAATGCAGCTTGACTATCTCCAGACGTCCTATCATATCAGCTTATGGCGGTAAGCCAGTAGATCAGGACTTACTTAAGAGCATCAAGAACAGCCTGGGTACCAGGTTTCTTATCATCCACGGTTCGTCTCTTCTTCGACTCGTCGGTATCTTTGACCAAGATATCAAGAGCATCTTGCATCTTCTTCACCGTTGTCAACTTCTCAGCTCGTCGCTTGTCGGAAGACTTGTATCGCTCGTCTTGAGAAGTGTTTCGAGTCTTGTTCTCGGCTGCTAACGCGTCCTATTCGTCAGCTCGGCTCAATAAAGGTGAGATCAAAGCTTACCACGGCCTTCTGCAAGTTGGTAAGAGCATCGATGTTCTGCTTATGTCGATCTTCTGCGAGCTTGATCTTGTTGGCTTTAGCGAGGTTGGCAGCAGTAAGATCGGCAGTCTCCTTGTCTACTTGATCAGCTAAGCACTACGAGGTGGTAATCCCACATACCAGACATCTCTTTAGCAGCCTTTTGCTTATCTATACCGTCAGCGAAAGACCTTATCCCGATGGAATAAACATACTGGCTAGAGTCCTAGCATCTTCCATAGCCTTCTCCTGTGGTGTCAGACCGGATGGTCCAGCAGCTCCACCAGGTCCACTAGGAACCTTCTTCCTCAACTTGTTCGACTCGTCAGGCGCCATGTTCATCGCCTCTTCCATACTAGTATCTCCGGGAAGGTTCAAAGGCGCCGCTGGAGGTGCACCAGTCACCTTGGTCTTGCTGTTTGTCTTGGATGCTCCTCCACCAGGAACCGCATTTCCAAGTGGTCCATCTTGATGTGCGCATGGTTGGATCGGTACACCTTGTTGAGTTCGGGCTGCAGTTGGACAGCATACGGAACAATGACCTTGTTGAGATTCCGCAGGACCGGTAGCCAAAGTCGACATCGCTGGTGGACCGGTAACTTTGGTCTTGGACGATATATCCTCAGTCTGCTTGCCCTTCTTGCCGCCAGGTAGTGACGGAGTAGGTCGAATATAAGCGGTACGACCATCGGGTAGAATGACTTCTTCCAGCATGTCTGGTGCTTTTGCGTCAGTCGCTGGAGAGATAGAAGTAATAGGAACGCCGGCGGCAGATGGAGGACGGGAAGGGGTAATCTTGGTAAGGGTAGCTGGGGTACCAGCTGGAGCTGGAGTGCTCTGAACAACAGCAGGAGCTGGCGTACCTGGAGGACCACCACCCGGAGTAGCAATCACTGTTCCAGGACCTCCCATACCCGAAGGAGCAGAATGTCCATCTTGATGCACCGCCGGTTTGCCCTTTCGTAGCTTGTTGTGACCGTCGACGACATCGATTCCAGGCGATTGACCACCACCTCCACCAGGTTTAGCGATAAAGGTCGAGCCGGAGCCTTCTTGAGGTACATTGTAAATGACGGTCGAATCGTCGTCAGGAGGAACAGCGTGAGCAGTATCGGAGAATCGAGTCTGCTTGCCATTGGCCCCGTCGGCAGGAGTCGAAGGTCGAACGATAGGAGGTCCACCTGACTGGGGAACAGTCGTAGTCGTAATCTTCTCTTGAGACTTGGTGGGTTTGAGCTTTGAAAGTAGACTTCCACCTCCACCTGATCCAGCAGGTTTAGCATGATTGGTATCGTGCATCGGCTGATCGGGTATATTGGCATAGGTGGTTTGTCCAGGTACAGCAGTGGGTTGACCGGGCTGGCCCTGCGCTGGTATAGCTCCGCCAGGTACATTCGCCAAAGTCGTCGCGGGAGGAGGGCCAGTTGGAGCAGGAGGACCAGCAGCCTGACCACCAGGAACATTGGCGAGAGTAGCAGGTGGAGGACCAGCAGCTCCAGGTTGACCAGCAGTAGGGTGATTACCGACCACCTGAGCCGGAGGAGGTTTAGCAGGATTTCCAGGTTTACCAGGTCTAATCATCAGTACTTCTTTACGAAACTTCCTTTTTGTCTACTCACGCAGGAGTGTTTGGTCGAGTCTGAGTGGGTAAGTGTGGTTCCCACCATAATCCACCCACCTTGCTAGCAGGAGCGGGAGTAGCCATAACACCAGGAGCAGGCCCAGCAGCACCAGGAGCAGGTCCGGCAGCACCACCAGGAGCGGCAACGGTTGGTCCAGGAGGAGGAGGAGCACCACCAGCGGGTGCGGTTGGCATATTTCCTAAATCAGATTCGACCATAGCAGGCGGAGGTGGAGCAGGAGGGCCAGGAGCACCACCGCTAGGAGCATTGGGGACGTTATTGTTCGTAGTGACTGGAACGGCCTTTGGCTCCTTCGGATGGTTGGTATCGTACATCGGCTTAGCAGCTTTTCCAGGTTTACCGGCTCCAGCAACATTGTTGGCGGTGTTGGGAGGTGGTCCAGCTCCGTTTCCAGCAGGATCAGCAGCGACAAGAGCTGGCTTGGCACCGACAGTCTTGGAGAAGCTGGTAGTCTTGGTATCGACGGGTGCAGCGGCAGGATCACTTTCGGTAACCTCAGTGACGATCTTGGTAGTTGGTTGACCATTGACAGGGGGACCTTGGACGATAGACTCGTGTTCGGAATACTGAGCACCGGTGTGGGGGACATTGGCAAAGTCGCGTATGACTGGATCGCTGCCTCCAGCAGTAGGAGGTACATTGGCCAGAGTCGCTCCGTTAGATCCAGGATGTCCGTTGAATATCCTCGTGGTAGTCTTGGTAACGACAGGAGGTCCGCCAGGGGCTTGTCGAAAGGTCTATCATCAGACTCAAATATCACACAAATCACCCAGACTTACTTCTTCATGTTCTTCACGGATCAATTGTCCGCCTCCTTGATCGATAGGAACAATAGGTGACATTTCTCGAGGAGTAAGAGATAGCGGTTTGGGGATACTCAAAGGCTTTCCAGTTCGAGGGTTGATTCGGGTAGCCATGGTAGGAGCTGTGCCAATCTCTGCGACTGATTCGAGTGCAGGTACCGTCCCACTAGCATGCGAAGCTGGGTGGGACGTACCGCCGCCAACTCGTTCAATCTCTTCCTCGATATCGATATCCTCGACAATGGTTCCATTGGATCGGTGCACAATATGATCATGCTCTTTATGAGTGACCTTTTCGGTGGGCATATTCATCAGGTTGGCAACTACATATCAGCCAAGTACTTCCAATAATGACTTACTCTTCTCTTCCAAAGCAGCGAGTTTTCGATCTTGTTCGGTATCCTTGACAATTTGAGGGTTGATGGGTGTACTAGCAGAGGGTTTGGCAGCTATACCATCCACAATCTTTCCATTTGCCATGACCGTACCATCGGGCAGAATTTCTCCGTGAACAGTACCGCCAGTAGCCTTGGGTAGATGGGCCGTAGGAGCAGAGATGGGTGGAGCGACGCCCTTGACACCTTGAACAACATCACCGTTGGCAAGTACGACTCGACCATCAGGGAGAACATGACCAGTAACGTGTTTCGGTTGCATTTCAGCGCGAAGTCGACCAAGTTCAGCGAGTACATTTGCAAGTTCCGAATTCTGTTGTCGTCGACCATCGTCGATTTGATCAGAAACACCATGGAGATATCGAGAGATCTCATTCTGCTGTTCACCTTGAGCCTGAGCAAGCTGCTCGGCAGCACCAAGAGTTCGGCGGAAGCTGTCGTCCTATTCATCAGCTGGAATTTACGCAGAATCAGGAGAGACTGACCGTTGGGGTTTGAGTTGGGGTTTGGTTGTGAATGTCAATGTCGAGATGTTTATCAGAAGTCAAAGGGGTAATAAGTTGAGTTGTAGCAGTATCAGGCGTAGAGTCATCATCATCGGTAAGACCAAGACCCGAGTCGGGTTCAGGATGACCGACAGGGCGAGGAGGACCGGCGGGACCATAACGAGAAGCAGCGGGAAGGCCATAGTCCCCACTGGCGCCCGGAACACCAGGGGGAAAGAAACCGGGACGTCGAGGGTGAGGACCGACATTCTACTTGTCAGCTTTATCGCTTGCACGAAATTGAAGTAGTAGCTTACGGGACCAAAGGGACCACCGAATGGAGGACGCATACCAGGCATGAAGCCCATTCCCTGGATGTCAGCTCCAGCTCGTCGCCATTGGACAAGTGACTTACAGGCATACCCCCACCCATACCAGGCATCATACCCATTGGACCCATTCCCATTTGACCCATCGGACCCATTGGTCCAGCAGGGGGGAATCCGCGTCGGAAACTGTCATCAGCACTGATCTCAAGAGATTCTCGGCCGACTTACTAAGTAGTAGAAATAGGATCACGGACACCGGCTATACGAGGCATAGATGGCCTAGCCATACCCTGTACTCCTGGTGGAGGAGGCATACCAGCGAAACCAGAAGCACCAGGATAACCAGGTTGCATAGATGGACCAGGACCAGATTGACCATGCATTTGGAAATTCTCCTGGGATTGGACGGGGGTAGGTAATGGAACAGGTTCGGGAGGAGGCAGTCGTCGAGCAGGTTCTCGAGGTGGTTCCTCGTCTTCGTAGCTGGTAGTCATGTCGTCGTCGTCGTGGCTGGGTGGTCGGATCGGAATCGGTCGCTGATCACCTGGACTCTCGGGAGTAGGTTCCTCGGGGTACGCGTCTTCGGTATAGAGAGTTTCAGACTTCGACTTTGAAGACATGGGCGCTGGTTGAGGACGATGACCTCGCAGATGATCCATGAGGTGAGGCGGTAAGGTCGCTCTAGGAGCCGCAAAGTCGCTTGGGGGAGTTTCTGGAGGAAGATTGTGCATGGCGAACTCTTCATCGAATTCGGGCGAAGCAGCGTACGGATCAAGTAGTTCAGACGGTACCGGAGATGGACCACCATAGAGTTCATGTTGAGCCTCATGCGAGAGGCTTCCCTCCGGACCCATGTACTTTGCCTTGAACTCCGAAGAGTAAATGCTATCTCCACCTTCATACCACGAGCCTTCTTCCTTGCCCGATCGGGACTCGATCTCGTCGGATTGGTCTGGGTATTTGGGAATCCCATCTTCTTCCAGAATATCACTATCGCCTAATCGATACAGGGCACGTCGAAGTAGATCCTCGAGTCGTCGCAAGGCAGGATTGGTAGGTGGTAGCTCGACATCGAACGACCTCCTGTTCTGCATGATATCGTTGTTCTGACCAATAACAGTGCCGATCAAATGTCGCATGTCGGCCAATTGTTGAGCTACCGCATCCTGCATCATCGGAGGTGTAAGTGGACGAGCAGTAGAGGTGGAAGAGACCGATCCAGGTGATCCAGGAGGAGATTGACCTTTCGATGGTAAAGGAGGAGGCCTATCCAAAACCAATCGGTCGACCTTGCCTTCAATGCGATCAAGCTGAGTTGCGATTCTCGCTCTTTCGCCATGACTAACTTCTCCTTGACCCTGCATGTAGTTCTGGGGATTAGCACTGGACTCATGTCACATGAGTGTGCTTACCAGCATCCGATTCATATCATGACCCAAGTCCGGTCGAACAGTATACGAGCTACTGCTGGACGAAGTATTTCCGGTCCCAGATCCGCTTGACGGTCCAGGAGGAGTAGGAGGCATAGGCGGGGCAGGAACTCGTCTGATCTTGGAGCTGACGACTGATTGAGCGGTTGAGATACTACTAGGAGGTGCTGTTGGTCCACGGATTGGAGTCTGCGATGTACGGGCAGTGTTGTATGACCTAAATATTAGCTAAGGTTTCACCAACGGTCAGAAAAGCTTACTCCTGAGTACCTCTAGCGGTTGCGACTTCGGCGAAGGTACTAACAGCAGTCGAGTACGCCGTCTCTCTAGCTGTCAAATACATGGTGTTCTCCTGAGCGGTACCAAGAGGTGTTCTACCAGATTGAGCGGCAGTATAATAAGACCTGGTCTTGACTGGGACGACACTCCCATTCGATGATCGTCTATCGAGATCGGCGAGTAAGCCCACATCAGACTCGGGCTCGCTGATATACGTTCCGGTTTCTGCTTGTTCTTGTTCGTCGGATCGGAAGGAGAGTTCCTCGGATCCATTCGACGAGCGGGAGATGGGAGGTGGAGGAGCAGTCTCGTATCCTGTAGATCTGGGTGACGCCGTCGACATGGCACTTCGATAGGCGTAGCTCATCGTACCATCCTCTGCCGTACCCATGCGAGTAGTAGGTGGTGGGGTAGTCTGGTAGCCCGAGTCGCTCACTCCCGAGCGGCCTTGAGAAGCAGTACCCCACTGAACATCCGGGTCGTGTAGCTGATATCGGATTGGCTCGGATCGACCGCTTCGTTCAGATGCCGTAGCGTACTTCGAAGGTACAGGTGGTGGTGCGGTCTGGAAGGATGATCCAGAGATTCGGAAGAAGGAAGAGGCGTTATCCGGATGAGTCCCAGGGGTAGTGTAGACAGTCTCTCTTGCAGTCGTGTACTGGGAGCCGCGTACTGATTGAGGTGATGTGCCCAAGCTTTCGAGACGCTCGTTACCAAGGTTGTAGGTGGTGGTCGATTGGCGATACTGATCCGAATCGGCCGAATGGCTAGCCGAAGCTTGAGTGATCTGGACCTGCGGAACAGTTCCGTAGGCACTTCCCCCATCATACGTGCCGTCGCGAGCGGTGTAGGCGATAGTGGTAGATCTCTGTTCACCGGGAGTATAGTAGGTGGATCTCGCTTCACTATGTACACCTGGCGTAAAGTAGCTCGAAGGTCCACCAATTGTCGACTGGTCAAATGGGGTATCGTATCGTTCGCCAGAAGCGTCCATAGACAAGATCTCGGCGGCCGTCGCCATACTCTGCGACATGGATTCGGGAATAGATTGTAGAGCACGAGTAGGGGATGTGTACTCTGGAGGAGGCGAGACCAAGGGAGGAGGAGCTATACCCCCTGCAAACGTAAAGTCTCTCGACCCAGGTCGTGATCGAGCAATGTCGGTAGTGAGGGGTAGATCGAGTAGATCCGGAGCTGACCTCCTTTCGGGCGTACCGATGGGCATGAAAGCATCTTCAGATAAATCGGCTTCACTGGCAACTCGTCGAAGAGATCGATTCTGATCGAGTCCACCCGCAGCGAGTCGTCTACTACCTCGTTGAGTGAGAGGTGCGACGAATCCACCAGAGGTGACGACGACTTGATCATCGGTAGCGTACGTGGATCGATGAGGTGGGTAGACTGAGCTAGCACCTTGTGAGGTCGGTCCGCCGGCAAGTGGAGTGTACTGAGTCGAGGCAGACCCACCAGCATCACTGCGTGTGACTTGTGACGAGAGTCGTTCAGACCTAAGTGACGGTGCTCGAGAAGCAGGTCTGCCTCTTGTTCTTTCCAAAGCGTTCCAAATAGCATTGACCCATCGAACTACTTGTCAGCTGTTGGCCATCTTCCGGTTTCGAGAGCTTACCTCGTTCTCGTGCACTATCGCAACCAAGTCTCTCGGTACCATCATCATAGACAAGCTTGAAGGGGTAGAGGTTGCCGGCCAGATTACTCTGACGCTGAGCAGCCATTGTACCAAGATCATCCCTTGCAGCAGGATTGTTCGGACTGGACGTAGAAGCCACCTCCTCGCAGTATTCCAGATCAAGTGTGACCATAGCCTGGGCGCCAGCAGCCGTTCGCCAAATGAGTTGTAGTCCCTCTGCGTATAATCGAGCATCGGTCTGTATCCATTCGTAGAACGGCGCGGTATCTTCGTCATGGACATTGAGGTAGAGGAGATTGCCAGTACGGATTGGCTAATTGTTAGCACACTGACATGGGGGTGTGGGGTATCTGCTTACCTCTCCTGTCAAAGGCCTTGGCGCGACCGAGCTTGATCCATGGGACCTAGAAGACCTGACGGAGGCGGTACGACCAGTATCCAATCCTAGTACAGCTTCTTCCTCGGCAACAGCGGCATCGACCACTTCGCTCAACGTAGATGTAGGTGCTGGGACATTAGGAGTGTCCTCCGTCTCTTGCTCTGCCAACGCTTCCTCCTCTCCACTTTCGTGTCGTCGACGACGCCTGATACTGACATTCCAGCCTCCATCCCTGCCAAACACTTTTGGAGAAGTTCGACCTCGACCGGGAGAGCCAACGACTCGTTGAGATGGAGATCCGGATCGTGCTCGCCATGAAGCGATGAGGGTCCTGACTGATGCCAGTGGAGATGCGGGCTTGGCGGGAGGAGAAGACGGAAGCGCTGTTGCATATGATCCAGATGATGGGGAAGCGACTCCACTCGAAGAAGGCGGCGGAACTTTGAACGAGGAAGGTGGTGGAGCAGCTAGAGGCGTTTCAGATGTTCGGAGAGGCTGAGAAACCCAATTGGAAGCGGTTTTGTTGAATATCGGCGGAGGTGGAGCGGCAGCCTGTGGTCCGGTTCTGTTCTCGAACAAACGAATGAGATCGCTTGCTTTGGTTGGACTAGAATTACCTCCACCAGCGGCACTGGCCCCAGCGACCTTCACAGGGCTATCGGGTAGAGGATAGCGAGCTGCGACAGGAAGTGCAGGTGTAGTAGAGTAGTTCCCGGGTCGAAGTGATCCAGGTGGAGCAGCTGGCGAGATGGAGCGAGGTGGGAATCCCCTTCGCCCACGAGCAGTCGGGGTAGTAGGTCTGCTTGATACCTGCGAGTCCGGCTCGGTACGTTCACTGACCACCGTAAGCCTGTCGATACTGACTTCGGATCGATCTCGAGGTCGAGGTGTAGTCTGGCTACTAGCAGGACTCGCCTCGTAAGGTGAGGTGAATGCGGTAACAGCTTCAGATTGCGATCCTCCACTTGAAGTTGGAGGCGAGGGAGGAGGTGGCGTATTGGGATTATCGAGCGATAGTGAAGGGCCTGATCCTAGTAGATCGAGAGTGGAAAAGACGTTGTCGTAGGCAGCATCGAGCGTGTTTGTTGATTGACCGGTACTTTGGGGAATGACCCCTTGACCAGTGCTTGCAGGCGTCGCAAAGTTGTTTGAGGTAGAGTTGGAAGCTGGACGTCAGCTTAGTCTTTGATATTGGACTTACTAGTAGGGGCCATGCGAGGTCCAGATATACTCCCTCCCCTGCCTAGACTACGCGACAATCCGCTCTGACCCGCTACGTCCTGAGGCTTTGTATTGAATAGATCCCCTCGAGAAGGAAGGTCAAGTGGACTCAATGATCTCTGACTCGACCTGCTCGGAGGAAGTGGGATACCACTGCGATCTTTTTGGGGTGAAGGCGATGTCGTTCGAATTTCAATCTCGGGAGCAGTCCGAGCTCTGATATGTCCAGAAGGTCCTCCATCTCCTAATCTTTCGCGTCCAGGATCACTCTGTCCAGCTACGGACTTCCCATCGTCGGTTGATGAAGTATCAAAGGTTGATAAGAGAGCTTGGATATCGGGATGTGGTTCATCGGAACGCGATTGCCAGCGCTGTGGTTTTGGCGATAGTGGCGGAGTAGGCATGGTGGCTATCGATTGGAGGTCATGCCCATTCCATCTGAGTTGATCGTTGAGGTAGCTTCGACAGGGTTGGGACTATGATAAGCTTAGGGTGATGTTGAACAAGACAGGCTAAGTATTAGTGGGTATAGTGTAGTTCTATCATGTATTGTTTATAGGACGCGTCTAGTGAGCGAAATAAATAACAAAGACATCCTTTGGATTAGTCAGGGGTTGAGAGGGAGGAAGGGAATGAGGAGGGAGGGGGGAAAGGGGGTCTAAAGGAGGAGTGTGTGTAGAACATCAATCAACATTCCCCAATCACCCTCGAGCGAGAGCCTATCTTTCGTCCCTCCGACACATGTATGTATGTGGTGTGGCGGCGATACAGTGTCATGCTTCCCATTACGAAGCACAGCAAAAGGTTCTCAACGAGGCGCTGAACAGAAAGGACAGTGTGCAACAGGCAGAATCTCATGAACACACATTCCGTTATTCTCCCTTGAACCGGCCATCCCCGAAAACTCGAATCTGTTTCCGCATGAGTCAAGCAGGGGTGGGGATCATGCAGTTAGGAGATTAGTACGACAGATGCGCTAGCGAGCAGCGATGCAACGGCGAAGAAGTTTGGATATATATGCAATGTCACAGAACCCGAAACAGATCTACAATACCTCTCGCTCTGCTGTGGGCAGCATCACTCGAGGGCTCAGCGTCCAAACTAGCAGTCAACCTCCCTCCACACAAACGCTTGGGTCTTCGACCCTTACGCCTGGTTGACCACGACAGCACGGAACACATTTTACGGAAGCAAGAAGAGGGTATAATCTAAGAGAAAAGGAGAATAGGGAAGGGGGGTACTTTTGATTGTTGACTACACCGATTAGATGAGGTCGGCGACGTTAAGAGGCATCTCCTCGACTTGGGTGTTGCTGCTGTGTTAGCGCTGTAATTAAACGCTGAGATAAAGCAACGTACTAGAAGGTTTCAATTTCTCGGAGCATCTTGGTGTCTTCGGCGGTGACAAAGTTGATTGCGACACCCTTTCGGCCGAATCGACCACCTCGACCGATTCGGTGGATGTAGTTCTCCTTGGAGGCGGGTAGATCGTAGTTGATGACCAAAGAGACCTGTTGGACATCGATACCTCGAGCAAGCAAGTCGGTAGCGATAAGAACTCGGGATGAACCGGATCGGAACTCCTTCATGATGACCTCTCGCTGACCCTGGTCCATCTCTCCGTGCATGGCAGAGACAGTGAACTCTCGCTCGTGAAGCTTGGAGGTGAGCCAGTCGACCTTCCTTCGGGTAGAGCAGAAGATGACGGCCTGGGTGATGGTGACGGTCTCGTACAAATCACAAAGGGTCTCGAGCTTCCAGTCCTCCTTCTCAACGGCGATGACTGACATAAGCATTGAACAGAGTGACAAAGGGGAGACTTACAGAACTGTCGGATACCCTCGAGGGTAAGCTCGTCTCGCTTGACGAGAATCCTGATGGGGTCTCGCATGAACTTCTTGGTGACCTCTAGAACCTCGGAAGGCATGGTGGCAGAGAGGAGGACGACCTGAGTGTCGGCAGGGAGGAGCTGGAAGATGTCGTAGATAGAGTCCTTGAATCCGGTGGAGAGCATCTCATCGGCCTCGTCGAGACAGAACATCTTGACACCTTCAGTCTTGAGGGCACCTCGGTTGATCATGTCGAAGACTCGACCGGGGGTTCCGACGACGACGTGGGGTCCCTCGGCGAGCTTGGCCATGTCCTCTCGGACTAGGGTTCCACCGACACAAGCGTGACAGTCGACGTTTAGGTAATCTCCTAGAGCGATGACGACCTTTTGAATCTGCTGGGCGAGCTCTCGGGTAGGGGCGAGGATCAAGGCCTGGGTCTTCTTCTGGGTGGTGTCGATCTGGGAATTAGTATGTGGATATGATAGAGTGTGTGGAGTATGATGGAGTATGTCGAAGTATGGTGGAGTGTGCGTTTGAAGTGATGGAGTATGATGGAGGTGATGGGGTATGATAGAGTAGGATGAGAGCGATGGAGGTGATAAAGGTTGGAATATATGACTCACCCTTTGTAGGATAGAAACAGAGAAAGTAGCAGTCTTACCAGTACCAGACTGGGCTTGAGCGATACAGTCACGTCCAGTGATGATGGGCATGATAGCTCGCTGTTGAATGGCGGAAGGTCGCTCGAAACCGTAAGCGTAAACACCTCGGAGAAGGTCACCCTTCAACTCCATGTCATCGAAGCTGACGACGTCAGCATTGCCACTTGAAAAAAGCGTTGAAAGACTTACTTGTCGGTAACCTTGTCCCAGTTGGATTCAATTAGGTCCTCGCTGATCTCGAGACCATTCTCGTTGTTGCTGTCCATGTTAGTTTTGTATTCGTATACAATAGTCATAATGAAGAACAGAAGGGGGGGAAATGTGATGGTTTATATATGTTGGTTTGAGGATAGAATGTGACGAGATGAAGGGAGATGTCAACAAGCAAGTGGAGTAAAACAGTCTTGATCCGGCGATTGATGATGTGAGACATGTCTTGTTTTCACTCAACTAGCCAACCCATAGACCATTACAAGGTTGGACCAACATTCTCTGTCACGTCCATCCACGAAATTTCCCTTTTTCCCCTTACATCCCTTCACACAAGTCATGAACTGATGGAGAGACTTACTCTGCCATATTGTTTAGTTTTGTTGTTTGTTGTGAAGGCTTCGTCTGTACTGACAAAGCGATCGGATGCGTTTGTTTTGAGTGTGGTGTAGTGGTGGTGGTGGTATATACCTTGAAGGGTCACCTGTTCTTGAAAATCTTGCTTGAGCCTCCTCACATCGGGCGGAAGTCGCCGAACAAAAGAGTGTTAAGGGTAAAGGACGACGTGTAACACCGGTAAACTCCGTTGTGGCACTCTAACTCCTTCTGCCTCCACTTCAAAGTTGAATTGTTGAACCGTTGACGCCCCTTCCTATTAGAACTCCGCCGACGCGCTCATGGGCGAATGGCTGGACCCAATACACCACTCGCACCTCACTATACTCATCAACCAACATCAGTAAGGAGAGCATATATCCAAAACCTTACGGATCTGCTACATGTCTGTCTCCTTCGCAGGGATACAATCAGAGCTCGGAGGGCCTGGAGCATCCTGGTGCGTATCTACATTCCTCATGTGGTCATGGCTGACAATCTCAGATACGATGTAGGGAGTCAGACTGGAAATCTAGATGGTATTGGGGATTGGATTGCTTGAATGCGTCGGCCGCTGCGGATAATCAGCTGGCGGCGACCAGTCAGCCCGAATATGAAGGCAGAGAGGTTGAACGATGGTTGAAAGGTGTTCGCGTGTCTGCCAAAGAGGTTGATGTAAGCTTGCAGCGATCGTTCGGATACTAGCTGACTCTCAGAAACCCTCGCTACTCCATGCGCTGGTCCTTGACTTGATCAAGCACGAGCGGTTCCGACAAGCCTTGGATGAGCTCGAGACGTATGTCTTGCTGTAGATTGAAACGACTCAACTCATCATACAGATACCTCACATCCTACCCGTACCTTCTTTCAGGACCTCTACACACCTACGCCGGCCTACTCAGCTTCTACCTCGCCCAGCCGCCTTCCACTCTCGCCAAGAATGCCTCTACCTCGACAGCTTCGAAATCCCGAACTCAGGTTGGTGAAGCCCAAGCTGCTGAGATGGACAGCGCCCACAGTGTATCAAGTCGCAGCGATATATCCGTCGTCCGACCGCCGAGCAGAGTAATGGAACCACCAAACCCCATCCTCATCAGGCAGGCGCGGGCGTACTTTGTCAAGGCGCTTGCTATCGACGAGACGGATGTTGTAGCTGGGGAGTTTATCGAGAATGTGAGTTGTTGTACAGATCTTTGTGCTGGTCTAATGATAGATCGATCACCCAGAGCAGACTCGTGCTCGGAGTGTCGACCTCTCCAAAGATCAGGAGGATGGGAGCGAAGGCCAGAGCGACGAGGATGTTTCAGTTGATGGGAAGGACGATGAGGAGAAAGCAGGCGAGAGTGATGGATCTGGGACGGATCTGGAAGCTCTTATGGGAGCAGTGTCCGACGAAGACGACGATACATGACCTATGGATATGCTTATGGGTCTACTCATCGATAAGCACAAAGCTCCACTCATCAACTTTTTACTGAAGCTAAGCTAATACATGCTATCATGCATACTCTATAATCACAACGCGAATAACCTGAATCCTATAATAAAACTTAAACATAGTCGAATCAATCGCCCATTTTACCATTACTCCACCAACCCCTTTCACTCGCCCTCGGCGATATATCATCACTGACCCAAGTAGTGGTACTCAGTCGATCCATTCCAGGAGATGTTCCCATCACACTCCCACTTCCGCTCCCGCTCGCCATTCCCGAATCTCTCGGTAATGGCGTCAAGCGTCTTTCATCCATTCCTAGATCTACACCAGTATCCCTCCTCACCCGGTCTAGGCTTGACATTGCGACTTCTGAGGTCGATTGATATCTCGTCGACCGATCATGTATCATTGCCGACGGTGGTGGTCGAATTGAACTTCGCCTAGGCGGGATGATGGGTCCAGGCGAACGAACCGATTTAGCAGGACTGGTACTCGAAGGAGACGATAACGGGGCACGATAAAAGAGGGCGAAATCGTCTGGATGCTGGGATGGTTGCGAGTATATCGAGCTGTCGTCACCTATCGATCGAGTCATCGCGGCTCGAGTAGAATCCGTTTCGCGGCGCCTGAGTCGTCGAGGAACCGATCTTCGCAGACTGTCATCCCACGCTGCCTCTGTTGAGGGCGATAGACCGGGAGATCCCGGTGGAGCTGGAGTAGTGGAAGTAGAAATAAAGCTGAGTATCCCCTCGATACTTTGATTGGGCGACTCGGGATCCCTAGTCACTCTCTTCCTTCTCGATGACGAGCCCCTGCGTACAGGTGTTGGGTATAATTGATCGACAGTCCGGAAAGCCGAGACTTGTCCGACTCGTTCGCCTGGATTAAGCCTTGCCGAGAGGACTTGACCGCTCAAGCTGCCAGTCGGGGTTAGGACTGGCTCCATATCACTCAGGTGCGGGATGGGGAAGTTTGTCGGAGGAAGTGTTACTGGGAAAGTCTCTGAATCAGGTGATTGACGCCTCACTGCCCATTCTGGATGTAAAGGTCGATCTTGAGAAGTATCGATCACTGGTGGCCAATGTGTCAACTCCCCTTCTTCGACAGCGATGAGGTTTGGTCGATAGATTGATCCGATATTCTTCTGGAGGTGGCGTTGGTGGTCGTCTTGTTCCTCGGGCGATAGGAAGGGGTTCTGACTTTCGTCACCAATGATCTCTAATTCCGGGACCATTCGATCCCGATGACGGACCGCCTCGGCTAGACTGCTTAAATTGGTCTGATCAAATGTGGATGGCGTAAACGACAACTTGGGTCCACGGCGAGGAGACTATCGTCAGCTTGGTATATACAGCCCATGGGCGACTCACATGACGAGATATAATACGATCATGATGTTGAATGGCTTTAGCCCGACTTCCAGCGCGATGGAGACTTTGTTGGTGGAAAGATCGAGTTATCGACGCGTCCATCTTCGTAAAAGTCCCGACTACGGGTCCACCAATAGTCATACCAGTTTCTCTAGCTGGCCGGCGAGGTGACCGTACAAGAGCCAAGGAAGATCGAGGGAGCTCGGTGGTATTCGGTGGAACAGCCTTGGGAAGAGGGTAGTATGATCCTGCCATTCCAACCGTAAGCAGCACTCGACTCGCTAATTTCAGGACGTTCCTCGTCATGATCAGACCGAAAGACTCGTTGACGACCCCAAGACCAATTGATGCCGATCCGACTGCGAGTCCGGCAGAGACGAGAACCAGAGATGGTAGCGAGGGAAAATCTAGCATCCATCTCGCTCGTGCTTGCTTATTGATGATGATAAAGTGGGAGATAGAGGCGACGAACTGGAGAAATGTAGCCGCTGACGATCAGCACATCTCCTTCTCAATGCTGAAAGACTCACCCGCTACTATGCCCGCTATTGCCAAGACATGGTTCGCTTTACGATATGGCAACTTTTCGAATCCAACCCTTACCGAGGACAAGCTCTCGACTGCAATCAGATTTGATGATTGCTGCAGACAATGCTGGACTCACAGTATACCACAAACAAAATGTTCCCCATTAAAGTCCCTACAAATGCTATTGGAATCATAGGGACCATGAAGAAGGAGAGAAAGAGAGCAGAGGCATTCGTCTGACAAGCTTTGGGAAGGCATGATCGTAGGTCAGAAACGAGCAAGGAATTGGCGAACAGAAGGATAAACAGGGTTGGGAGGGCAGAGATGGCGCCTGCTGGTCAGCTGGACCCATTGGAACGGCTGAAACACTTACCTAATGCGAGATCTTGTGATTTAAAAGAGTCAGGGGACGACGGTACCAGCTGAGCTAGGAGATTCCATGTTGCGACAGAGCCGCTCAGTAGGATATCGATGAGGAGGAAGATGATCGTCCTGCCCGATCAGCTTTTCACTTGCGAAGGACGATAGGATCAGGAGAAAGGGCGGACTCACGCTCGAGGTCGACGCCATGTCAATCCCAGTAGTACGGGGACGAGAAGTATCTCCAACCCCGCCGGTAGATAAAGTATGACATGATTCGTACGCGACAAGCCCTGACATCGGACCGACTCGAGGCGAGAGAAACACTCGACCATCACTGCTTACAGAATAAAGGACATGAGTCGTGTCGGTAGATCGACTTGCCACACCTTTTCGGCCAATTGTTCTGGCCTCGAAATTGCTTTAGCTCGAAAGGGGTTCGCGTAAGATACGATGCGAATGATAGGCAGTGTAAAGAGATTGAGAACCAAAGAATCAAAGGGCGTAACCCTCATTGTATCGACAGGCCGCGGTTGTCTTGACGAAAGGGACCATACACACACAGCTACCCCTTTACTTTCAATCAATCTGAAACAAGGCTTCTGGAATCGGAGTGGTGTCACACACAACAATACTACTATGCATACAACAGTGCCTAGCCCAGCGTGTGAAATCCTACGAACAAGGCGGTGATATTCTGCTCTAGGCTTCAATGGCCATTTTTCCGAAATCCTCTTCCAACTCAAACCCAGCGTCATCCCAAGCAGGCACGTCTGGATCCTCATCGGCAGCAACTTCATATTTGAGTTCCGGATTTCCTCTACACAGACTGAATGCGTCAGCAGGAACGCGATGAATGGAACAGAGTGCTCACCCGCATTTACGGTCCAGAACGTTCTTGGTCGAGAATTCACCCATGTGAACCTGGGCATGGTAGATGTTGTGCTGAATCATTGCCGTCTCTGTGACAGTCAGTGCTAGCCGATGCAATGGTGATAGAGACGTACCGACGCGAGGGTCGCTGGAGACTACCAGGACATATGTGTTCTTTGTCAATGGTTCCATGACCACGCAGCACCCATCAAACTTGGCTTCGAATCCAGTAAACTCTTCTGCTGTCCGTCTGATCGTCAGCTTAAGCGACAAACGAAAAGCGCCTGGAAGCTTACTGGCAAGTCTTTCTGAATCCTTTGATCGTGTCCGAGATCTTTTCGAATCGTTTTCTATCCAAGGCGCGCATACCTCCCTTGACTTCCCGCGCATCCAGGTCGGATGAGTCTGCGTCAAGCGGTGATCCAGATTTGGCGATGATGAGGAATGTTTCGGCTTCGAACACGGCGACTTCGACAGCCAAGCATAGGTCTCGGAGATACGTCAGGTGGGTCGTAATGAGGTTGATATTGGGCACGAGCGTGTGTATTACTGAAGACCATGCCTAACAATCAGCTCGACTGCCGAGACGAGTCACAACAAGAAGCTTACCTTATACAGCGATTCGTCCCAGATTGTAGTACCGAATATACGAATCTGCCCGTTCCTATCCTTTTCCTTCGAGACCTTGTCATTGATCGCTGTAATCTCCGCCTTCTTTTCCGCAAACTTCTTTCTCGCTGGATCCTCTTTATCCGCCAGATCCATCTTGTTGATCAAGATCCATACTCCTGCATCACTCGAATTGTCTCTGAGAGAGCCAAGGATATCCTCGAAATAACGCAAATCCGACTCCCATTCTGTTGATGTAATGTCGAAGACGTAGATCAAGACGGCCACGTTGGCAAAGATGGTATCTTTCTGAGTGGTTAGGTAATTGTCGGTGAAGGCATTCTGTCCTCCGCAATCCCAAAGGTTCTGCAAGTTAGCCGTCGCCCTTCAGAACTCGGTAGTGCCGGAAGACTTGCCAAAACCAATGAACCCAGAAAGCGAACGGCTGATTGCTCGACATCGATTGTCGCACCCAAACGCTTGGTATCTCGAGCACTGTGACTCTGGCTAGTACTGTTAGCTATGTGCTCGATACGTCATAACCGAGTCCCCGACTTACAAGATCACCGAACGCATTGACGTCTTTCCACTTCCTGTCAAGTCAGTCATCATTTCTTCAGATTGGGACAAGGGGCATACCTGACCTTCCCATCAACAACACCTTTTTATATTCAGCATTCATGGTGATAGTGGTAGTAGTGGAAGACCCACCTTTCGCTTAGACATGGGCGACATGATGGAGATTAAGCTAATCCAAAGGAGGACTGCGAGGCCAGGTCAGGCCCGTAAATTAGAGTTCAAGCTAGACTGGAGGCGAGTATCCCGTTGATGGCGTCTTGTCCTTTTCGATGTTAAGCTCCTTAACGCTGTTAAGGTGCTGTGGAAGCGAGGGATGATAGATAACGATGTGTAGGCGAGGTGTACCTACCGAGGTGTACCTATTCGGTCAACCCCGGAATAACTTTCTCACGGTGAGTCGATGACTTGGTGCCTGACCGTCATAGCCGGACTTTCATAGGATCGACCAATTCATAAGAGTCATCTGTGGATTAAATCGTAGCAAGCAGCATGGTAGCAAGAAGAAGTAGAGGTCAGGTATCCTCTCCAGCCACTGGATCGGCAACATCGACTCCAAAACCTGTTCGAAGGTTGACTCCCGCATCAGCAACGCCCACGAAGCGTAAGGCAGTAACAGCTCCACCCAAGGCGAAGGGTGGGGCCAAGGATAGCAAGAAGCGTAGAGTAGTCAAGGAAGAGGACGAGGACGAGGACGAGGCGGAAGATCCACCAACGCCTTCCGAGAAAAGCTCCAGCTCGGACAACGATTCTGAAGACGCGTTTGATCCCGAGTCATCGGGCTCTGACGAGGAGGTAGCAGAGGATGAGGAGGAATCCGAGGTTGATAGCGACTTTTTGGACGAGGACGAGGAGGAGCAGAAAAAAGGAAAGTCGACTGGTGGAGGGAGTAGCCGACCCGCTCAAAAGGCCAGACCGTCAGCTGGGAAAGGCAAGCAGGCAGTAAAGCTTGACGACGATGATGAAGATGAGGATGCCGACGCGTCTGAAGTGGAACTCGAGGAAGGGCAGGTCATCGCAGGGAGAATATACCCGGCCCCAACGACTGGCAAAGGTAGGTCAACACTTCTTGACTGCTATCTATCTAATCAGAATAGTCCCAGCAGGGCAGATATCTCGTAATACCTTCAAATTCCTCAAGAATCTACAAATACCAGAGAGGAACAACCGTGATTGGTTTAGATCCCATGAACCTAGCTTCCGTCAAGCAGAGAATGTGAGCCAGAAACAACGCTCGATCTGAAACGTTCATGCTAAATCAACAGGAGTGGAAAGCATTCGTCGAGCGGATCCAACTTAAATTCTTTGAAGCCGATAATGAAATACCGATTCTCCCGCCGAAAGACGTTATCGTAAGTGAACTTGTCGTGCTTCACTGATGCTTCACTGACATTCAGCATCGGATTTACCGAGACGTACGATTCTCTTCCGACAAGACACCGTACAAAAAGAGCTTCTCCATGTCAACATCAAGAGGAGGACGAAAAGGTATCTGGGCCGGATATTACCTAGGTATATCGCCCAATGGTCATTCAGTCCTTGCCGCAGGAGTTTGGCAGCCAGGGAAAGATGAGCTAGCCAACATGCGACAAAGTATACTCCGGGACCCGAGCGTATTGAGGGATTGCATTAGTCGCCCAGACTTTGTCGAGATGTTTGGTCCTCCTAAACCTGGTCCAAAGGGTAAACGACAAAACGTCTTTGGTCATGACGATGCGTTGAAAGTCGCACCTAAGCTAGAAGGGGTCGACAAGACGCACAAGGATATCGATCTGTTGAAGTTGAGAAGTATAGCGGTCGTAAAAAAGTAGGTCGTTGAAAGATTGCCGCTTACGTCTAGCTTTGATGACGAGGAGGTTCTACAGGAAGATTTCCAGGACAAAATCAAGGCAGTGCTTGACGTAGTCGCACCGTTTGTTCACATGTGCGTTACCCGGCCAAGAGTTCCAGAAGCAGGGGAAGACTGATGTTTACAGGTTAAACAATGCAATGACTCTGCCTGGCGCCGCAGACGATGATGATGACGACGATGATGGTGATGATGACGGAAACGCCGACGACGATGAAGCTGACGAGTAATCAGGATGCTGCGAGTAGAATGCATTTGCTAGCTTGACTGCTCATATGTAGCTTGATATGTATCGTACAACAGAAATTAGACCAGCCTCTTATGCTTTCTGCGGCTGATGACGAGGCGTCCACGGTCCCAACGACTTGTCCGAGTAAAAGTCCATCGGATAATCTCCCTCCCCTTTGTCACCTGCGGCCAGCTCCAGACCTCCCCACCCTTTGACCCTTCCAACAGCTACGCTCGCCTCATAAGGACTAAGCAGAGGTCTGCTAAATGCATATCCCCAATCGATCGACAACCGAGGACACGAGGTCTGGACAAAGGTGGTGATCTCGTCAGGCGAAAAGAGGGCGAGCTTTTGAGGAGACATCTCGGAGAGTAGAAGCATGAATGGTGGGTTCTCGGCAGCGGGTAAAGAGGATTGAATAGTCTAGAGAGGTCAGCCAAGGTGGACACTTTAAAGATTGTGACTCACCTTCAAGACGCTGAGACTGCCTTGACGCCCTAATGTCCCCAGAGTAACAGCCCAATTGCCCGAGCCGCCATCTTCCAGCCCCTTTCGGGCAGACTTGACGGCATCTCCACGAATCGTCTTCATCTCTCGGTGTTCGTACGTCTCTCTTGTGAACTTTTTCGAATATGGGTCGTAACGGAATGCTGGGACAGTCGGATTTGCAATCATGATAGATTCTAGATGGAAACGTCCATCTCCCACGTATCTGAATGTCAGCTGAAAATCCATGACGCCATAACAGTGCTTACATTAAGGCGTCCACGTCCGACAATTTGGGTGCAGTACACCCGAGAATCTCACCAGGAGACAAAGGTCTAGATTGAGGAATCGTAATGTCGTATTTCCCTCTCCAGACCCCTATATCGCCTTTCCTCATCTTCGCCAGCATACCCTCTTCTGATGGATCTGCGTCTGTCGTTTCCAGTTCTGGGAGAGCTTTGTCCAGATCTGTCCTCAAGGCCTGTATTGCAGCCACAAATTGGATTGTCGAGACAAGGGCAAGTCTCGTGACTGGATCTTCTCCCGAATCGACCGTATCGCGCTGTTGTTGCTCCTCTTGATCTAGGGCGATGTCTACTTTACCGCCGGTGGGAGCATCCTCTGCGTCTATGACCGAGCGATGAAAGGCGCGACGGGACGAGGGGAAATTGCGCCTGACCGACAACGCTAGGTGAGGGGTGTCGATAGCGATCTCCACAAAGACGTATAGCGTCTTTATCGATGTCTGCGATACCGGGACTGAGGTTCAGCTCCAAATGTGAGGTAGCATAGGGTTTCAACTCACTCAGACATGAATGTCCATAATGTACAATCATCTCTGCTCCCATCTCTTTCGCCGTAAAGTCGTCTATACAGCATGCTCCATATGTCACATCGGCAAGGAGTAATGGCAATGCTCCGGTAAAGCTACCGATATCAGCCTCAAGTCTGACCCCAACAAAGATTACTGACCGTTCAACAATGTCTGCGATAGCACACCCATACATCATCAGGCCCTCGGGCATTTGTAATGCCACAGTCTTGACGCCATCTCTGCGCACCTGATAAATCGTCTTGTGGATCTCAAAGTTGTAGTTTCCGGGTAGAGCTGTGAGGTCAGCTTTCTTCACGACAATTGGACTAGATAGCATACCATTGATAGCTGCATTGAGCTCAGCATCGTGCAGAATATCATCCGGAATCTGATTAGCCACCCGCCGGACTGTCTTGGATGAAGAGGCTCTAGGTGTGGAGGTCCCGACGAAGCGTTTGCGTGGCTTAGCCTGAGCATTGATCGGGCGCTCTATGCCCTCGACAGCGTCGGTCGCTTGTGACATCGTCTCCTTCAGTGTCATTGTGCTGGTATACGTTGTGAATCTAGAGTACTTGTACAGGCAGATTTCAGATAATCTAGCCATTTACAGTTTGTAGCTTTCACACGGTCCGTTTAGGCATTTCGTGCAGTTGGTACACCAAGCATTCAAGTCACACGTCCATTACCGAACAACATCATGGAGACCAATCTAGCAGCAACGACAGCGGCAAGGAAGGAGAGGCTGATAGCCCTGCGCAAGAGGAAAGAGGCTACGGATAAAGGGGAGGCCACTGGAGGACCGTAAGTCAGGGTTTATGGATGTCGGTGCCATTTGGACAGCAGCTGACTTGTCAGATCACACTTTACATTCAAGCTACGGAATTATGATCCTGAGACAAAGCAGATGCGCAAGCGAGATGCTCAGGATGGCGGGGAGGATACAGTGGAAAAGGCTGTCGAGGGATTGGCAGAGTCAATCTTGAGGGAAGATGCGGAAAAGAGGAAGGAAGAGTTGGCAAGTTTCTGTTTGTTTATTCTGCAATGACAATACTGATCGTGTAGGACCTTTTCAACATTCAGCCAAAAAGGGCGAATTGGGATTTGAAGAGAGACATGACGAATAGGATGGCTAAATTGGATCGCAAGACCAACGAAGCAATCGCTGGAATCTTTCGTAAGTTGCTTGAAAGGATGCTTCCTCAACTTGGTTCGTAAATCTAATTAGCAGGTCAACGTCTGCAGTCGATGAAGAAAGACCAAGATCCATCCAAGGGAGTGGACCTAGTCGCTAGTTTAAATGCGGCGGAGAAGGAGATGGGCGCAGACAGAGAGGCAGCGAGCGATAGCGAAGAAGATTGATCGACATCCAGATAGACAAAGCGATCCTTTGGTCAATCGGAACATCCTAATGGACATGTATGTACAGTACCTGCACTAACCCAGACCAGTGGTATCACCGCAATACTCATTATGGGCCGATCTCGAAGAATGATGGGTCGCGATTCAGGGGAAAGTCGGTTGACCAACACTGCTTGTCTAATGGGACTTGGAGTCAAGGCAAGATTAGATTGTAAACGCCATCCCGACGATCTTCAGCCACTAATTCCCTCACACCGCCTTGCTACGAATCGTCGCTTGAAGAGCCAAGTATTTGGGACACGGCGAGGGGTAACCAGTACCACAAAGGCAGGGGCTTCGATTCCAACTGCTTGAAACGCCTTTACGCCCCGAGAAGGCGCCAATTTTCCATATCATCCTTCCTTTACGCAGGGGTATAGGTAACGAGATACTCACATTTACCCCGTACAATACAGTCAAAATCCCGTATCTTCGTATTTCCTTTGTCAATACAAAGTTCTGATTGTTTTCTGATTGAATACTCGAAATCTCCTTTGAACAAGGTAGGCTGCACAGGAGCATTTATACGATGCATCTGCCCTGCCATCAACCCTATTCATCCCCCTCTCCCATTATTTTCCCCATCATCTCCCATCACAGACACCCTCCACCCCTCCACAACATCGATAAATCATATGGTCTACACCACCACCCTCACACCGGCCCTCGTGGCGCTAACGCTCACACTCACAACCCTGGTCAATGCTGGTGGATATCAAGGACCCCACAACACCCGTTATGTCCACTGGGGAGCTCCCGAGTCGCTTCGGACACTTGCAGATGAGCGTATGAGAAATGAATGTTCCGGTCGGGGAAGTTTCATGGCCGAGTTCATGGGCGGAGTCGTCTGTGTATCTGAAGTCACCCGTGTACCGTAAGTCTACATGTATACTGTGAATGTCTGTTCTGACGTACTAGGGTTCACGACGCTTTAAAGTGTCCTCGTGGCTGGTTCGCCCACAAGCACGAAGGCATGTGTGTACCCCCAGCCGAGCTTGCCGAATGCGATTGTGGTGAAGGCTACTCTTGGAACCAACGTGCAAAGCAATGTACATCAAACACTCATTCCAAATGCCCAGAGAACACCTGGTAAGCGATCCACTTGACGGACGCCGAAGCTGACTTGCTAGGTGGCACGATCGTTCCGACTCGTGTATCGACGAGCAGTGGGAGTCCAATACCCCAACTGGCACCCTTCCAAACCCATGGACAAGTTGTCCGGGAGAATGGTTCTGGCACAAGGTTTGTTTATCAACATTCCTTGTCGAGTCGTGAACTGACTGACAGGACCACGCAATGTGCAAGCCCCTTCATAAACGATCTCCTCAGCCCGACTGCACAGGTCAAGGCGGTTGGGACAAAAACAAACGTATGTTACCTCTCTCTCACAGGTCTTGATCTTGCTGACGGACAGAATGCTGTCGAGGAGGTACTCTCGACGGAAGAGCTCCCCCAAGACCTTCCGGAGGCGGCGGAGGTGGTGGTGGAGGAGGTCATGGAGGTGGTGGCGGGGGAGGTCACGGTGGTGGTGGTAACTCGGGAGGAGGTGGGGGAGGTCACGGTGGTGGTGGCAGCTCAGGAGGTGGGGGTGGTGGAAGTTCGGGAGGTGGAGGGGGTGGCCACAGTGGTGGGGGTGGTGGAAGCTCGGGAGGAGGTGGAGGTGGAGGTGGTCACAGTGGTGGTGGTAGCTCAGGAGGTGGAGGCGG
>Ga0308160_10001960_pt1 | contig 26614 bp, 19 predicted proteins | sample PhyFR1_FD_201036 | JGI IMG/M metagenome (GOLD analysis project Ga0308160, IMG submission 201036) | Phyllosphere microbial communities from UC Gill Tract Community Farm, Albany, California, United States - DLSLF.R1 | ecosystem: Host-associated > Plants > Phyllosphere > Unclassified | place: USA... | reverse complement strand
CGTCCTGGTGGTAGTTGTCCGGGTTGCGGTTCAGTTCCAGGATGCCGACCGGGATGCGCGGGAACTCGCCCTGCGGCCAGACTTTGGTCAGGTCGAACGCGTCCCAGCCGGTTTTCGCTTCCCAGGCAGCGCGCTGGGCGTCGTTCATGACCTGCATCTCGACGCTCCAGCGCGGGAAATCGCCGCGCGCAATCGCATTGAACAAATCGCGCTGGGCGTAGTCAGGGTCGGTGCCGGCCAGGCGCACGGCTTCCGCAGCGCTCAGGTTCTTGATGCCCTGCTGGGTCTTGAAGTGCCATTTCACCCAGTGGCGCTCCCCCTTTTCATTGATCAGGCTGTAGGTGTGGCTGCCGAAACCGTCCATGTGGCGGTAGCCGTCCGGGGTGCCGCGGTCCGAGAACAGGATCGTCACCTGGTGCAGGCTTTCCGGGGCGCGGCTCCAGAAGTCCCACATCATCTGCGCCGATTTCAGGTTGGTCTGCGGATCGCGTTTCTGGGTGTGGATGAAGTCCGGGAACTTGATGCCGTCCTTCAGGAAGAAGGTCGGGGTGTTGTTGCCGACCAGGTCCCAGTTGCCGTCTTCGGTATAGAAGCGCAGGGCGAAGCCGCGCGGATCGCGTGCGGTATCGGCCGATCCCTTTTCGCCGCCCACGGTCGAGAAACGCAGGAAAGTCTCGGTCTGCTTGCCGACGACCGCGAACAGCTTCGCCGTGGTGTAGCGGCTGATGTCGTGGGTGACGGTGAAGCTGCCGTAGGCGCCCGAACCTTTTGCATGGACCACGCGCTCGGGGATGCGCTCGCGATTGAAGTGCTGCAGCTTTTCGATCAGGTGGAAATCCTGCAGCAGGACCGGGCCGCGCGGGCCGGCGGTGATCGAGTTCTGGTTGTCGACGACGGGGATGCCGGAGGCGGTGGTGAAATGGGTCATGGCAGCTCTTCGCGGTGAATGGATGGGTTGCATCGTTGCCCATCGTAGTGATCCGCTGTCCGCAAAAACACTATCCATGGGTAGGGAAGGCGCTATCGAAAAAATCGATGATAAAACTGGAAATAACTCGTTTTTCATCCGTCTCGCGCTTGTCCATAATGTATTTCATGCAAACGCGCATCGGCAGCGAAGGCAAATGCAAGGATGACGCCGATAGACAGTGCGTTCGAATGGTTCGAACGAAATTATCCAAATGAACTGAAAGGACAACATCATGGACACCAACAAACTCTATCCGGTCGGCCGCGCCCTGGCAGGCCTGCTGTTCCTGGTTTCGGGCATCAACAAGATCCTGGGCTTTTCCTATGTGGCCGGCTGGATGAGCAGCAGCGGACTGCCCGCGGCGGGCGTGCTGCTGGCGCTGACTATCCTGCTCGAAGTCGGCGCCGGGCTGGCGCTGATCACGGGCTTCCAGGCGCGCTTCGCGGCGGCGGCGCTGGCCCTGTTCCTGGTGCCGGTGACCCTGATCTTCCACGGCTTCTGGCATGCCGATGCGGCCGAGCTGCAGAACCAGCTGAACCACTTCCTGAAAAACGTGGCGATCCTGGGCGGCATGCTGATCGTGTTCGACATCGAGCAGCAGCGCTACAAGGCGCGTAGCGGCGCCGGCGCCCGACTGCTGCGCGGGCGCACCGCCTGAGACTCTGGAAAAAGACAGGGGCCATTCGCCGCCGGCCGGGATACCGTCACCATCCCGGCCCTTGCCGCAACCGACGAAAGACGACAACCATGACCTCCTCGACACGCACCGCCAGGCTTGCCATCGCCGCTGCCGTCGCCGGCGCCTTCCTGGCCGCCGGCAGCGCCCAGGCGCAGGCCGACCTGATCCTTACCAACGGCAAAATTGCCACCATGGCCAGGGAGGGCGAGTTCGTGCAGGCGCTCGCGGTCAAGGACGGCAAGGTGCTGGCCACCGGCACCAATGCCCGCATCCTCAAGCTCAAGAGCGCGGCGACCCAGGTGGTCGACGCCGGCGGGCGCACCGTGATCCCGGGCTTGAACGATTCGCACCTGCACGTGATCCGCGAGGGCCTCAACTACAACATGGAATTGCGCTGGGACGGCGTCACCTCGCTCAAGCGCGCCCTCGAGATGCTGAAGGAGCAGGCGGCGCGCACGCCGGACGGCGCATGGGTGAAGGTGGTCGGCGGCTGGAACGAATACCAGTTCGAGGAAAAGCGGCTGCCGACCCTGGAAGAAATCAATGCCGCGGTGCCGGACAAGCCGGTCTTCATCCTCTACCTGTACGGCTTGGGCTTCCTCAACCAGAAAGGTGTCCAGGCACTCGGCTACGACAGGAACACGGCGTACAAGGACGGCGAAGTGGAGCTCGATGCGAACGGCCGTCCGACCGGCAAACTGATCGCCAAGCCGAATGCGCTGATCCTGTACTCGACGCTGGCCAAAACGAACAAGCTCGGCCGCGAAGACCAGGTCAACTCGACCCTGCAGTTCTACCGGGAACTGAACCGCCTGGGCGTGACCAGCGCGATCGATGCCGGCGGCGGCTTCCAGAACTACCCGGACGACTACGGCGTGTCGCTGCAGCTGGCGAAGGAAGGCAAGCTGACGGTGCGCACCTCGTATTACCTGTTCGCCCAGCGCGCCGGCAAGGAACTGGAAGACTTCCAGCGCTGGCTGGGCATGACCTACCCGGACAAGAACGACCACATGTTCTACGCGAACGGCTTCTCGGCCGAGGGCGGCGGCGAGAACCTGGTGGCCAGCGCGGCCGATTTCGAGAACTTCCTCGAGCCGCGGCCGGACCTGCCGCAAGCGATGGAAGTGGACCTGGAACCGGTGGTGTCGCTGCTGGTGAAGAACCGCTGGCCGTTCCGCCTGCATGCCACCTATGGCGAGAGCATCGACCGCGACCTGGCCGTGATCGAGAAGGTGAACGCGAAAACGCCGCTGAACGGCCTGCGCTTCATCATCGACCACGGCGAGACCATCACCGACGCCCAGCTGGCGCGCATCAAGCGTCTCGGCGGCGGCATCGCGGTGCAGGACCGCATGCACTTCCAGGGCGAAGCCTACTGGAAGCGCTACGGCGAGCAGGCGCGCCAGATGCCGCCGATCCGCAGGATGCTGGATTTGAAACTGCCGGTCGGCCTGGGCACGGACGGCACCCGGGTCTCGAGCTACAACCCCTGGCCGTCGGTGTACTGGGCGGTCACCGGCAAGACCGCCGGCGGCATGCCGATCTGGCAGGGCAGGGATGTCCTCAGCCGCTTCGAAGCGCTGAAGCTGATCACCACCGGTTCGGCCTGGATGAGCGGCGAGGAAAAGGTCAAGGGCACGCTCAAGCGCGGCCAGTACGCCGACTTCGTGGTGCTGCCGGAGGACGTGTTCACGGTAGACGCCGAGCGCATCAAGCGCATGGAAAGCGTGCTGACGGTGGTGAACGGGAAGGTGGTGTACGGCGCCGGTGCTTTCGCAGCGCTGGCGCCGCGATTGCCGGCGGTGTCGCCGGCCTGGAGCCCGGTAGCCACCTACGGCGGCTACCAGAACCGCTGATATCGCATTGCCTACGCCTTGATGAAGGCCAGCAGGTCTTCGTTGAGGCGGTGCTTGTGGGTGGTCGGCAGGCCGTGCGGTGCGCCTTCGTAGACCAGCAGCTTGGCGTTCTTGATGATCTTCGCCGAGGCACGGCCGGCGGCATCGATCGGGACGATCTGGTCGTCCGAGCCATGCACCACCAGCACCGGCACGTCGATCTTCTTCAGGTCGGGCGTGTAGTCCACTTCCGAGAACTCCCTGATGCAGTCGTAGGCGTTCTTGATCCCGCACTGCATGCCCTGGGCCCAGAAGGTGTCGCGTACGCCCTGCGAGGGCTTGGCGCCCGGTCGGTTGTAGCCGTAGAAGGGCATGCTCAGGTCCATGAAGAACTGCGAGCGGTCCTCGACCACCGACTTGCGGATGCCGTCGAACACGTCCATCGGCAACCCGCCGGGGTTGGTCGGCGACTTCACCATCTGCGGCGGCACGGCGCCCACCAGCACCGCCTTGGCCACGCGCTTGCTGCCGTGGCGGCCAAGGTAGTGGGCGACCTCGCCACCGCCGGTCGAGTGGCCGACCAGCACCGCGTTCTTCAGGTCGAGGTGGTTCATCAGCGCCGCCAGGTCGTCGGCGTAATGGTCCATGTCGTTGCCGTTCCAGGGCTGGCTCGACAGGCCGTGGCCACGGCGGTCGTGGGCGATCACGCGGTAGCCGTGCGAGGCCAGGAAGAACATCTGGTCTTCCCAGGCGTCGCCCTGGAGCGGCCAGCCGTGGCTGAACACGACCGGCTGGCCGCTGCCCCAGTCCTTGTAATGGATGACGGTGCCGTCGGCCACCGTCAGGAAGTTGCCGGCGCGGGCGCCGGGGGTGGCCGCGGGCGGCTTGGCTGCCGCGGCGCTGCTGCTGCCGGCAACGGCCAGGCCGGCGCCCACGGCGGAGGTGGCGGCGCCGGCCAGCAGCGAGCGTCGCGACAGGGAAGGTTGGTTCGACATGACGGGTCCTTTCAGGAGGGATGAAACCTGCCGACGATCTGCAGGGCTGGCCCAGTGTAGAAAGAAAGGCCGCGCCTGGCCCCGGCTAAAAGGCCAGGCCGGGCCGCCTCGGTGCCCTGCTTATAGGCTGATGTAGCCGCGTTTCAGGGCCAGCGTGACCGCGTGGGTGCGGTCGCTCGCGCCCAGCTTGACCAAGATGGTACTCATATGGGTCTTGACGGTCGGCTCGCTGATGCTGAGGATCTCGCCGATCGCGCGATTCGAATTGCCGTTTGCCGCCAGCCGCAGTACGTCCAGCTCGCGCGCCGACAGCTTGTCGGCAGGACTGTGATGGTCGACCTCCTGCTGGGCGATGCGGGCGACCACGCTGGAGCCCGTGTACACGCGGCGGACCGTCTCGGCCAGTTCGTCGCCCGGCACGTCCTTCAGCAGGTAGGCCTTGGCGCCGGCCTTGAGCGCGCCGATCACGCGGGCATCGCCGCTGAAGGTAGTCAGCACGACGATGCGGGCATCGGCGTGGAGCGCGCGGATGCCGACGATGGCCTCGAGTCCATCCTTCACCGGCATTTGCAGGTCGAGCAGCGAGACGTCCGGGCGGTGGCGCGCGAACTGCGCGATCGCTTCCTCGCCGTTGGCGGCGATGCCGACGATTTCCATGTCGCCCTGGGCCTGCAGGGTAGCGGCGATCCCCTCGCGCATCATCGGGTGGTCGTCGGCAATCAGGATGCGGATCATGCTTGTGGAGGAAGGTTCATGGATGGCTGGATTGTACCGGCAGGCGGAAACGGAAGCAGGCGCCATGCGGTACGCAAGGTTCGTATTCGATATGCCCGCCATGCGCACGCACGATCGCCAGGCTGATCGACAGGCCCATGCCGGTGCTGTCGGGCTTGGTACTGAACATGCTGCCGAACACGCGGCCCGCATGCTGGGGAGCGATGCCGGGGCCGTTGTCGGCCACTGCGATCTCGACCTCGTGCTCGCCGTGGGGGCGCGATGCGATGCGGATCCGGCGCGCATCGCCGCCCGGGGAACCCCCTGCAAGCGCCTCGATGGCGTTGATCACCAGGTTGGTAAGCACTTGCTGCAGCTGGACGCGGCTGGCGTGGATGGCGCGCTCGCCCAGGCCGAGCGCCAGCTCGACCTCGATCCCGTGCTTGCGCAGCCGCCGGTGCAGCAGGCGCAGGGTGTCGGCGATGGCCTGGTCCAGTGCCACGCTGCCCATCTCCTGTTCCTTGCGCGAGGCCATGCGCTGGATGCTGCGGACGATGTCGCCCGCGTGCCGGCCCGCTTCGCCGATCAGCGACAGCGACGACAGGGCGCGCTCGATATCCGGCTCGGGCCGGCGCAGCCATTTGCGGGCAGCCGCCGCATGCAGCGATATCGCTGCCAGCGGCTGGTTGACCTCGTGCGCGATCGACAGCCCGAGTTCGCCGACCCCGCCGTCGCTATCGGCCTCCATGCCCCAGGCCCGGCACAGGGCCGCGGCGCGGCCCTCGGCGCCCCATTGCGCGCAACTGGCCAGGGCCTGGCGCCGGTAATGCAGCACCGCCGCGCCCAGGCCGCAGGCCTGGGCCTGCTGCGCCGCCTGCTCCCAGGCCAGGGCCGCGAGTCCATGCCGGCCATGGCTGGCAGCGGCTGCGGCGGCGCCCTCGAAGCCGCGCAGCGCATCCAGCTGGCAGCCATCATGGCGGGCGCATGCCGCATCCGCGCACTGCACCAGGACGCGGGCGCAGGCGGGCAACTGGCGCGCCAGGCGGCGCAGGGCCGCGCAGTGCAGCTCGAGTCGTGCGCATGTTGCGGGATCGTTCGACGGCGCCAGGGCCAGCGCCGCGAACAGGTGCAGCACCGTGCGGTCGCCGACCGGCAGCAGCGGGCCGTTCAAGGCTTCGGCCTGTGCCGCCGCCTGCAGGGCCGCGGCATGCTCGCCGCGATACATGGCGGCCTGCAGGCGGGTAATCCAGACGCCGAAGCGTGCGCGCTGCGCGGCCGGCACCGGCATCTCGACGGCGGACAGGGGCTGCTCCTGCGCCAGGCCGCGCAGCAGCAGCGCGCGGGCCGCCAGTTCGGCGTGCAGTGCGGCGGCATGGGCGTCCGCCGGCGGCAAGCCGGCCGCCCGTTCCACATGGCGCGTCATCTTGGGCAAGGCCATGCCCGCGATCAGACCGTTGCCGGCCAGGTACAGATGGGCGCAGGCGGGCCCGGTCTCGGCTTCGCACAGCGCGGCAAGGTCGGCGGCAGCCTGCTCCGGCGCGCCGCCGAACGGGCCGATCAGCGCCGCGTGCAGGGTCTGCACCGTGTGCCGGGTATGCTCGCCGAGCCTGGCCGCGATCTCGCATGCCGTCCCGGCCAGCGCCCGCGCACCGGTGCCTTCGCGGCCGAGCGCCAGGGCGGCCAGCAGGAGCAGGGCTACCGGCGTCGCGCCGCGCAGGCCGCGGCCGAGCGCACGCTCGGCTTCGGCCGCGATGGCCGCATAGGGGAAGGCATCGGTGGGTGCGGACAGCGCCGCCTCGAGCACGGCATCGAAGCCCTGCATGGTATCCGCGCCGCAGACCGGCAGGGTGTGCCAGAAGCCGGGCGCGAGCACCCGCAGACGTTCGAAGGCCTGCATGCAGGCCGCATCGCCGACGCTGTGCAGGCACGTGGCGCCGGAGGCGGGCCGACCCGGTTGAAACGCGAGAGTCGGCTGCGAGAGATCATTATGGGCCAGGCTCATATACGTGCTTCCATCGATGCGATGTTGATTCAGCGCAGGGTTTAGGCGCTAACAGTCGCATTATGGCGGCGAAGCTGCGGCGGGCTTTCATACGATAGTTGTATCGAAACGCAATTTTGTCGCGCAGATACTGGTCGAACGATACGGGATCGACGGCATGGGGCTCGCTACCATTTCCGGGACCGTCAACCACCAGGGGACAACATGGACGCCGATGACGCACCGACCGAGATTCTCCGCATCCGCTTGTGGAACCGGGCGCATGCGACCGCCTTGCTGGCCGAATGCGAAGCGGCCGACCGCGTGCTGGCGCGCTGGGCCGACCGGGCGGCGTGCGAACCGGTCGGCTTCGAAGTCACCTTCATCGATGGAAATATCGTGCGCGGCATTCACGAGTTTTTTTATCAAGGCAAGCGCAAATGCCTGTTCAGCACGCATGTGCGCAGGCTCTTGCGCCGCGCGGCAGTGGCCAGCGGTGCTGCCTGATGGCGCCGGGCCCAGCCGGCCTGCGGGGGCGGGGACACCCTCAGGCGCCGTATGCGCGTCCCCCGGGGATACTCAGCTTGACGACCGTGCCGCCTTCGCTGCCCTCGGCGATGCTCAACAGCGCGCCGATGCGCTGGGCCCGCTCGCGCATGCCGACCAGGCCCCAGCGGCCCCTGGCGGCGCCCGTGCGCAGCACCTCGGCATCGATGCCGCGGCCATCGTCGGCCACGGTCAAGGCCAGAACGCCGGGGCCGTAGTCGAGCAGGGCGCGGACCTGGCCCGCCTGGGCATGGATGCAGGCATTGTGCAGGGCTTCGCGCGCGATGGCGGCGGCTTCCACCGCCACCTCCGGCTCGATCGGGCGGCGCTGCCCGTCGATGCGCAGACCGATGACGATGCCGGCATGGACCGCCCGCAGCTGCCCGACGATGTCGTGCAGCAGGTCTTCGAGTTCGTTGTTGCCGCCGGAACGCAGTTCCTGGAGCTGGGCTCGGCCTTCGCCGAGGGCGCTGCCGGCCTGGCCGATGGCTTCTTCGAGCGCGCCCCGCACCCCGCTGTCCTGCGGCAGCCTGGCGGCGATCGCATCCACGCGCAGCAGCAGGCTTTGCACGGTCTGCAGGAACGTATCGTGCAGGGTGCGCGCGATGCGTTCGCGCTCGGCCATCCTGACGTTCAGGCGTTCGGCCAGGCGCCGGGTTAGGTAGCGCACCCGCAAGCGGTAGGCCAGGGCCAGCGCGCCCGCCAGCAGCAGGGCGGCGAGCAGCTTGAACCAGCCGGTCTGCCACGCCATCGGCTCGACGCTCAGCTTCAGGACCGCATCCGCGCTGCTGCGCACGCCGTCTTCGTTGACGGCGCGCAGGCGGAACACGTAGTCGCCCGGCTTCACGCTGGTGTACGAGGTCGTACGCTGGGTGCCGGCATCCTGCCACCGGGCGTCCACGCCTTCGAGCATGTATTCGAAACGCACGCGCTCCGGCATGCGCAGCGAGGGCGTGGTGAAGTCGACGCGGAAGCGCTCGGTACCGGGCGCCAGGCGCAGCGGGGCGCGGTCCGGGGTGTCGGCGCGGTAGGCCGCCTTGTCGGTCGCCAGCGACAGGATGACCGGTACGGGGGCGACGCGGTTGCGGTCCAGGTGCGCGGTATCGACCCGCACCACGCCGCCGGTCGCGATCAGCCACAGGGAGCGGCCGTCGGCGCTCCAGGCGCTGTAGCGGCGGCTCTCGAACACGGCACGGCCGGGATAGCCGTCCAGGCCGTCGAACACCTCGTAGCGCAGCGCCAGCGCGGGATCCGCGATGCTGCGCTGCCAGTCGGCGGCGCGCACGTGCACCAGGCCGGCGGCGCCGTTCAGCCAGCGGTCGCCGTCGGCGGTGGTGACCAGGCCGGAGACGTTGCGCAGGGCGTCCGGATCGGCGGCGCGCAGCATGGCCAGGTGGCCGCCGCGCACCACGCCCGTGCCGTTGTCGCCGCTGAGCACCAGCTCGGCGCCGGGAAAGATGGCCGCGGTCATGCCGAGGGCGCGGATGTCGAGCGGGGGGCGGCTGGTCTTCGAGGCGACGTCGTAGTGAAACAGTTCGCCGTCGCCGGTGGCCAGCCACAGCCGGCCGGGGCCCGCCAGGGCCGACTGGTAGATCTTCCTGGACGGCATGTTGAAACCCTGCGACGGATGCCAGCGTCCGTCCTGCCAGGCCAGCAGCCCGGTCTCGACCGTGGCCGTCCACAGGACCTTGCCGTCGTCCAGGATGCCCAGCATGCGCCGGTCCAGCGGCCGTCCGTCGGGGCCGGGCGGAAGCGGCATCTCCTCTGCCGCGCCGCCATCCTCGCGCCAGACGCCGCGCTTGCCGCCCAACAGCAGCCGGCCGGCGGGATCGCGCGCCACCAGGGTGAGCGGATGCCTGGGCTGCACTTCCGTCATGCGGGCCGGCTGCAGCTGCCACAGCTTGCCGCTCCCGGCATCCGCGGCCCAGACCCGGCCGCCGGCGTCGGCCGCCAGGCTGTAGCCGAGGCCATCTCCGGCCAGCCCGGTGGGGAGGATGCGCTTGCGGCGGAACCGGTCGAGTCCGTTTTCGGAGGCGATCCAGGTGTTCCCCTCGCGATCCACCAGCAGCATGTTGGGGCTTTTGCCCGACATCTGGACCGTGTCCTGCGCGGCGCTGGCCGGCACCGGGCCGACCCGGTAGGCGCTATCTGGGCGCTGCGCGGCGCCAGGCACGACACAGGGACGCTCCGGACATTGCAGCAACCACAGCGTGCCGTCGGGTGCGAATCCGCCGGTGCCGAGGGCTTCCGCAGCGCCGGCGGCAACCGGGCGGGTGCCGGCACTGCCCTGCGCCATCAGCCTGAGCACGCCGTCCGTGGAGATCAGCCACAGGCGCCCGTCGGGAGCGGGCAGCAGTTCGCCGCCCTGCGCCAGGACCTGTTCGAAATGTCCGCTGCGGCGGTTCAGGCGCCAGGTGCCGCTCTTGAGGCTGATCCACAACTGGCCCAGCGCGTCGAGCACGAAGCTGCGCACGTCGAGCGCCGACCACTCGGGGCCTGCCTCGACGGTCTGCCAGCGGCCCGCGTGCAGGCGGTGAATACCTTTGGCGACGATCCAGACACTGCCGTCGGCGTCGACCGCCAGGGTGTTGACCACGCTGCCCCGGGCCGGTCCCGGGGGCAGATCCTGGGCGCGGCCGTCGGGCTGCAGGACGGCGATGCCTTCGGCGGCCTGGCCGATGTACAGTTCGCCGCGCGGCCCGGCATGCAGGTAGCGGATCAGGTTGCGGTTCAGGCCCAGACCGGGCGGCAGCGGGTGGCGGTAAAAGCGCACGCCATCGAAACGGTAGAGGCCGTCCAGTGTGCCGAGCCAGAGCCAGCCGTCGGTGGTCTGGGCCATGGCCAGGATCGCCGGCGGCGCGCCGTCGTCCAGCGTCCAGCGCGTGTGGTGGTAGTCGCCGAGGGTCGCCTGCGGGGTGACCTGGACAGGGGCGCCGGCCGCCGGGCGGGCAGGCAGGTGCAGCGCTGTGGCCAGCAGCATGGGCAGTAACAGGACGCGCCGCCGGACGCCGGTGAAACGGGGGGCGCGTGCTGCCACCTGGCCTCCTGAAGAACGTTGTCTTGGGTGTATCGAATTGTATCGTACAGGATAGTGCAATAAAGCACTAGATCGCGGCGGCTTACAGGTCTATACGCTGATGTAGCCGCGCCTGGCGGCCAGGGTGACGGCATGGGTGCGGTCGTTGGCCCCGAGCTTCACCAGGATCGTGCTCATGTGCGATTTCACGGTCGGCTCGCTGATGCCGAGCATGTCGCCGATCGTGCGGTTGGTGTGGCCGCCGGCGACCAGCTGCAGCACGTCCAGTTCGCGCGGCGACAGCCGGTCGGCGGCGTAATGGCCGTGCATGTCCGCGCGCGCCTGCGGCCCGAACACGTGCGCGCCGGCGTGGACGCGGCGGACCGCGTTCGCCAGCTCCTCGCCGAGCGCATCCTTGAGCAGGTAGGCCGTGGCGCCGGCATCGAGCGCGGCCTGGATGCGGGCGTCGCCGCCGTAGGTGGTCAGGACGATCAGGCGTGCGTCGGGCTGAAGGGCGCGGATGCCGCGCAGCGCCTCGAAGCCGTCGTGGTCCGGCATCTGCAGGTCGAGCAGGCAGACATCGGGCCGCTGGCGCGCGAACAGCGCGATCGCCTCCTTGCCGTCGCGCGCCAGGGCGGCGACCTCGATGCCACCCTGCGCCAGCAACGATCTGGCGATCCCGTCCAGCATCAGGGGGTGGTCGTCGGCGATCAGGACGCGGATAGGCAGGGGCGACGGCATGGCAGTGTGCATCAGTGGTCGAGCGCCGATTATATGCGTGGATGGCGCGCCCCGCGCCATAACTTGAGACCAGTGACGCACCGTGCCCGAGTCCGGATCATCGCCATCGTACCCCCGGTACGACGACTTTCCATTTCGAGGACACCATGACCACCAAGCGCAAGCACATGCTCCTGGCCGCCGCCTTTGCCACGGCCGCTTTCATTCCATGCACCCGGGCCGCCGCGCCGCTGGCGAAGACCCCTGCGCCCGGCTACGCCCGTATCGCGCTCGGCGACTTCGAAATCACGCCGCTGAGCGACGGCACCGCCGACCTGCCGATGGACCAGCTGCTGCAGCAGAAGGCCGAGGCCACGCGCGCGGCACTGCAGAAGAACTTCCTGGCGCTGCCGCTGGAAACCTCGACCAACGCCTTCCTGATCAATACCGGGACCAGGCTGGTGCTGGTCGACACCGGCTCGGGCGCCTACTTCGGGCCGACCCTCGGCAAGCTGGCCGCCAACCTGAAAGCCGCCGGCTACCAGCCGGAACAGGTCGACGAGGTCTACATCACCCACCTGCATCCCGACCACGTGGGCGGCCTGGCCAGCAACGGCCGGCGCGTGTTCCCGAACGCCATCGTGCGCGCCGCCAGGGCGGACAGCGACTACTGGCTGAGCCAGGCCTATGCCGACCAGGCCGCGGCCGACAAGAAAGGCTTCTTCCAGCCGGCCATGCAGTCGCTGGCGCCGTACGTCCAGGCCGGCAAGTTCAAGGCGATCGAGCGCGACGGCGAACTGGTGCCGGGCATCAGCGCCATGGCGGCCGCCGGGCACACGCCCGGCCACACGGTCTACCTGGTCCAGAGCCAAGGCAAGAAGCTGCTCCTGATCGGCGACCTGGTCCACGTTGCGCAAGTCCAGATGGACAATCCCGAAGTGACGATCGGCTTCGACAGCGATGCCAGGGCGGCCTTTGCTTCGCGCAAGCAGTTCTTCGATGGCGCTGCCAGGGAGGGCGAACTGGTGGCCGGCGCGCACCTGCAGTTCCCGGGGCTGGGCCATCTGGTGGAGCAGGGCAAGGGATACCGCTGGGTGCCGGTGAACTACACCCAGCCTCGTTGAGAAGAAGAGGGATGCGCCGGATACCGCTCCCGTCCGGGGCGCGGTATCGAAGGCGCGGGTTTTGATTTAGCTGCGCAGGAAGGCCAGCAGTTCGGCGTTGAGCTTGTCCTTGTGGGTCGACGGCAGGCCGTGCGGGGCGCCTTCGAACACCGACAGGCGGCCCTGCGGCAGCAGCTCGACCGCGCGGCGGCCGGTGCTGGCGATCGGCACGATCTGGTCGTCGTCGCCGTGGATGACCAGGGTCGGGATCGTCATCTTCTTCAGGTCGTCGGTGAAGTCGGTTTCGGAGAACTGCTTGACGCAGGCGTAGGCGCTCTTCAGGCTGCACTGCATGCCCAGGTTCATGAAGTTCTGGACCAGGCCCTGGGAGGTCTTGGCATCCGGTCGGTTGAAGCCGTAGAAGGGCACGGCCAGGTCGAGGAAGTACTGGGCGCGGTCGAGGCGCACGCCTTCGCGGATGCCGTCGAACACCGACAGCGGCACGCCGTCCGGATTGGCGGGCGAGACTACCATCTGCGGGGTCACGGCGCCGACCAGCACCGCCTTGGCGACGCGGCCGGTGCCGTGGCGCCCGATGTAGCGCGCCACTTCGCCGCCGCCGGTGGAGTGGCCGACCAGGGTGGCGCCGGTGATGTCCAGCGCTTCCAGCACGGCGCCCAGGTCGTCGGCATAGGTGTTCATGTCGTTGCCGTGCCAGGCCTTGCCCGAGCGGCCGTGGCCGCGGCGATCGTGGGCGATCACGCGGTAGCCGTGGTCGGCCAGGAACATCATCTGGTCTTCCCAGGCGTCGCCCGACAGCGGCCAGCCGTGGCTGAACACCACCGGGGCGCCGTGGCCCCAGTCGGTGACGTGGATGCGGGTGCCGTCGTGGGTGGTGACGGTATTGTCTTTGTACGAGATGGTCATGCTCTTCCTTTCGTTGTTTCGGTGGGTGGGTCAAAAAGCGAAGCAGCTGCAGCCGAAAGCGCCCCAGAAGCTCGAGAAGTCGGACACCGGCACGCCCGACTTGCGGGCGCGGTCGTGGGCGTGTCCGTGCACGCCGCAGGCGCCCTGGCACTGATGCGCCAGGCTGGCCGCCGGGCGCGGCGCTGCGCTGCGGTAGTGGCCGCCGAAGCCGCGCACCGGCGACCATTCGGGCAGCACCGGCAGCGGCGGCGGACCCAGGGTGGAGAACTCGGCCTGGCCGTGGACGATCTTGCCGCCGACGACGGTCAGCACCGATTCGATACCCTTGATCGCCTCTTCGTCGATGCGGAAGAAGTCGGCGGACAGCACCACGAGGTCGGCCAGCATGCCTTCGCGGATCCGGCCCTTCTTGCCGCTCTCGCTCGAGAACCAGGCGCTGCCGCTGGTCCAGAGTTCGAGCGCGGTGGCGCGCGGCAGGCGCTGGGCGGCGTCGTACAGGCGCAGGCCGCCGACGGTGCGGCCCGACACCAGCCAGTACAGCGCGGTCCAGGGGTTGTAGCTGGCGACCCGGGTGGCATCGGTGCCGGCGCCGACCGGCACGCCCATGTCCAGCATGCGCGCCACCGGCGGCGTGGCCTTGGCCGCCTCCGCGCCGTAGCGCTCGACGAAGAATTCGCCCTGGAATGCCATGCGGTGCTGGATCGCGATGCCGCCGCCCAGGGCCTTCACGCGCTCGATGTTGCGCGGGCTGATGGTCTCGGCATGATCGAAGAACCAGGACAGGCCGGCGAAAGGGATCTCGCGGTCGACCTTCTCGAACACGTCGAGCATGCGGGAAATGGATTCGTCGTAGGTGGCGTGCAGGCGGAACGGCCAGCGGTTCTCGACCAGGTGGCGCACCACCTTTTCCAGCTCGTCTTCCATGCCGGCGGCCAGTTCGGGGCGCGGCTCCAGGAAGTCCTCGAAATCGGCGGCCGAAAATACCAGCATCTCGCCGGCGCCGTTGTGGCGGTAGAAGTCGCTGCCGTCGCCGGGCTTGACCATGCCGGTCCAGCGTTCGAAATCGCCCAGCTCCTTGCCCTTGTTCTGGGTGAACAGGTTGTAGGCGATGCGGATGGTGAGCTGGTCTTCGCGCGCCAGTTCCTCGATCACCGCGTAGTCTTCCGGGTAATTCTGGAAGCCGCCGCCGGCATCGATCGCGCTGGTCACGCCCAGGCGGTTCAGTTCGCGCATGAACTGGCGGGTCGAATTCACCTGCAGGTCCTGCGGCAGCGTGGGACCCTTGGCCAGGGTGGCGTACAGGATCATCGCGTTGGGACGCGCGATCAGCATCCCGGTCGGGTTGCCGGCGCTGTCGCGCACGATCTCGCCGCCCGGCGGCGCCGGGGTGTCGCGGTCGTAGCCGACGGCGCGCAGGGCGGCGCGGTTGAGCAGGGCGCGGTCGTACAGGTGCAGCACGAATACCGGGGTGTCCGGCGCCGCCGCATTGATTTCCTCGATGGTCGGCATGCGCCGTTCGGCGAACTGGAATTCGTTCCAGCCGCCCACCACGCGCACCCATTGCGGATGCGGGGTGCGCTGCGCCTGCTCCTTCAGCATGCGCAGCGCGTCGCCAAGGGAGGGCACTCCTTCCCAGCGCAGCTCGAGGTTGTAGTTCAGGCCGCCGCGGATCAGGTGCAGGTGCGAATCGTTGAGGCCGGGGATCACGGTGCGCCCGTTCAGGTCGATCACCTGGCTGTCGGGCGTGCGGTGGCGCATGACCTCGTCGGTGTCGCCGACGGCGAGGAATCTGCCGTCACGGATGGCGACGGCGCTGGCCTGGGGGTTCTGCCGGTCGACCGTGTGGAAGCAGCCGTTGAACAGGATGAGCGTGGATGCGTTCATGGAGACGTCTCTGTGTGAATGATGGTTAGAAGGGGTGCAGCAGCCCGCGCTGCTGGGCCACGCAGGCCGCCTCGGTCCGGCACGAGACGTTCAGCTTCGACAGGATGTTGTTGACGTGGTATTTGACGGTGCCGACGCCGATCCCGGCGTCGCGCGCGATGACCTTGTTGCTTTTCCCTGCACTCAGGTGGGCCAGGATGTCGAGCTCGCGGCGCGACAGTTCGCTGGCATGGATGCGCTGCGCCAGCTTTTCAACCAGCTGCGGCGGCAGGTAGCGGCGATGGCTCGCCACTTGCCGTACGCAATGCACGATCTCTTCGAAGCCGGCCTGCTTGAGCAAATAGGCCGAGGCGCCGGCATGCAGCGCACGATGGACGTTCTCGTCGCCTTCGTAGGTGGTCAGGATCACGACTTTGGCCTCGGCGTGACGCTTCCTGACCTGGGCGATGGCTTCCAGCCCGCCGCCCGGCATGTTCAGGTCGATCAGCAGCACGTCCGGGCGCAGGCGCTCGTAGAGTTCGACCGCCTGGGCCGCATTGACCGCCTGGCCAAGCAGCTCGAAGCCCGGCTCGGATTCGATCAGGGTCGCGATGCCGGCAAGGATGAGGGGGTGGTCATCGGCGATGACCAGCGAGATTGTGGGCTTGTCCATGGCTGTCCTCCGGCGGAGATTGTCGGCGCGGGCCCGGATCCCGGTCTAGCTATACGAAGGGATATGCCTGCGGGAGGGGGCAACTGGCCAAATGGGATGGGCGCGCGGCGCGGCCCGGCACTAGCATGGCCGGGCTTTCACATACGGAGGACAGGCATGAACGATGCATACCATGGACGGCTGCAGGGCAGCGCGCTGGGCTTTTTCGCAGGCTATGTCGATACGCTCGGCTTCCTGGCGCTGTTCGGCCTGTTCACGGCCCATGTGACCGGCAACTTCATCCTGATCGGGGCCGCGCTCGCCGACCCGGGCCGCGCCTCGGTCCTGCTTAAATTCCTGGCCTTCCCGGCCTTCATCGCCGGGGTGGCTGCGGCGCGCCTGCTGGTCGTGGCGGTCGAAAGGCGCGGCGGCGCCGCCCTGCGGCCGGCCCTGCTGCTGCAACTGGTGCTGCTGCTGGGCTTCATGGGTTGCGGGCTGGCGGCCGCGCCGGTCGGCGCCGAAGCCGGGCCGCTGGCAATGGCGGCCGGCCTGCTGGGCGCAGCCGCCATGGGTGCGCACAGCGCCACCAGCCGGCTGTTGCTGGGCCACCTGGCGCCGACCTCCATGATGACCGGTAACGTCACGCAGATCGTGATCGACGCCGTCGACTGCCTGCGCGGCGCCGACGATCCCGGCCTTGGCGCCAGGCTCGCCAAGTTCGTCTGGCCGCTCGCGGCCTTCGCGGCGGGCTGCATCGCCGCCGCATTCGCTTTTCACCGGTTCGGCTTCGCCGCGCTGGTAGTCCCGGTCCTGATTCTGCTCGGCCTGCTGGCGCTCGAGGCGCCGGTGCCGGCGGGGCAGAAGCGGGCCAACGCGTCCTAGCGCCAGGTATACCTGTGGATACTGTTGCCACAGGGGGCCGGGGGCTAGGATTCCAACGGCATCGCGCCGCCATATCGCTATCCAAATGGGGAAAACCATGAGCAATCCAAAACTTGAAGTGCTGACACCCGCCAACAGCCAGCTGATCTTCATCGACCAGCAACCGCAGATGGCCTTCGGCGTCCAGTCGATCGACCGCCAGACCCTCAAGAACAACGTGGTCGGCCTGGCCAAGGCCGCGAAGGTCTTCGACATTCCGACCACCATCACCACCGTCGAGACGCAGGGATTTTCGGGCCCGACCTATCCGGAGCTGCTCGACGTCTTCCCGGGCAAGCAAATCCTCGAGCGCACCTCGATGAATTCGTGGGACGACCAGAAGGTACGCGACGCCCTGGCCGCCAACGGCCGCAAGAAGGTGGTCGTGGCCGGCCTGTGGACCGAGGTGTGCAACACCACCTTCGCCCTGTGCGCGATGCTGGAGGGCGACTACGAAATCTACATGGTGGCCGACGCCTCGGGCGGCACCACCAAGGAAGCGCACGACTTCGCCATGCAGCGCATGATCCAGGCCGGCGTGGTCCCGGTCACCTGGCAGCAGGTGCTGCTCGAATGGCAGCGCGACTGGGCCCGCAAGGAAACCTACGATGGCGTGGTGGCGGTCGCCAAGGAGCACTCCGGCGCCTATGGCATGGGCATCGACTACGCCTACACGATGGTGCACAAGGCGCCACAGCGCGCCAGCGGCGAGCACGAAGTACTGGCGCCGGTACCGGCCCGCTGAGCAGCGCTACCCAGCACAGCACGAAGCGGGGCAGGGCCGGCGCCGGGTGCGCCCGCCTTGCCCCCTTTTCAGGAGATGCCATGAAGATCTACATCGTGTCGCTGGCCGCCGGGGTGCTGGTCGGCCTGATCTACGCGCTGCTGCAGGTGCGTTCGCCGGCGCCGCCGGCCATCGCGCTGGTCGGCCTGCTCGGGATGCTGATCGGCGAGCAGGCGCTGCCGGTCGCAAAGAAGTTGCTGGGCCGCGAGCCCGTCACGGCGGCCTGGCTGCGCAGCGAATGCGTGGCCCAGATCACCGGCGTGCCGCCGAAGGCCGCGGCGCCCGCCGATCCCGTTCCCGCCAAGGCGCCACCCGAGCGCGGCGCCTGAGGCCCTGCGCTCGAACAGGCAGCCCGATGACCCGGCCACAAGACGACCACGCCGCCTGCGCACGTATCTGCGTGGTCGACGACGACGCCGCGGTGCGCCACGCGCTGTGCAACCTGCTCGAGGCCGGGGGCTACGACGTGCTGGCCTTCGAATCCGGCGAAGCCCTGCTGGCTGCGGGGGAACTGGCGCGGATCGACGTGGCCGTGTTCGACGTCAAGCTGCGCGGCATGAGCGGCTTCACGCTGCTGGAACGCTTTCGCGAACGCACCACGGCCGAAGCGCGCGCGATTCCCACACTGCTGATCAGCGGGCACAGCGACCGCGCGATGGAGCAGCGCGCCCTCGACGCCGGCGCGCTCGAGCTGCTGCGCAAACCGGTCGACCCCGACCGCCTGCTCGAACTGATCGAGGATGCGTTGCAGCGGCGCACGGCGCCCCAATGACGGGGCCGGGCGGCGACCGCTCGCATGAGGCGCTCGACGGCTACCGTTTCGAGCTGGTGCGGCGCGACGCCGTGCTGGCCACCTGGCGCGGCAGCCGTAGCGGCGATCCCGGCACCATCCTGATCGTCGGCGCGGTGTCGGATGCGGCGGTGCGCACCGCAACCGGCTGGCTGGACAACGAACTGTCCTTGCGCGAGCGCCTCGACCCGGCCTGGGCGCGTGTACCCGCCGCCTCGGCCTGGCACGGCGGCGCCATGGTGCTGGTCTACCCCGACGACGGCGCCGTGCCGCTGGCACCGCCCCCCGGCGCCGGATTCGAACTGGACCGGTTTTTCGGGTACGCGGTGGCAATGGCCCGGACACTGGCGGCGGCGCACGCGGCCGGCGTCAATCACCGCGCCCTGGCGCCGTCGAGTTACCTGTTCGACCGGGACGGCGATTGCCGGCTGGCCGGATTCGGCCAGGCCGCACCGATCGAGGCGACCGCGCGGCGGACGCCGCCCACGGCGCCGTCCGCCGCGCCATCCGTCTTGCCCGTCATGCCGCAGACCATGTCGCCGGAGCACAGTGGCCGTACCGGCTTGCCGGTCGACGCCCGCAGCGACCTGTATTCGCTGGGCGTGATCCTGTTCCAGTTCGCCACCGGCAAGATGCCGTTCAGGATCGCCGAGCCGGCGTCCGCCGCCGGCTGGGTTCACGCCCACCTCGCTTCCGAGCCGGCATCGGCGTCGCAACTGCGGCCGGCACTGCCGCCCATGCTGTGCCGCATCCTGGCACGGCTGCTGGCGAAAGCGCCCGAGGAGCGCTACCAGGGCGCGCAAGCGCTGGCGGCCGACCTGGCGCGCTGCCAGCGCGCCTGGGCCGCGCACCGTGAAATTCCGGTCTTCACGCTTGGCGCCGACGAGCAGGGCGCCGTGCTGGCCTTCCCGGCCCGCCTGTACGGCCGCGACGGCGCCCTGGCCGACCTCACGGCGGCCTACGCGCGGGTGCGCACCGAAGGTACGCTGGGCGTCTCGGTCGTGCACGGACCCTCGGGCAGCGGCAAGACCGCGCTGCTGGGCGCCTTCCTGGACGATCCGCGCCTGCGCCACGCCGTCGTGATCCGGGCCCGTGCCGACCAGTATGGCGGCGAAGCGCCTTACGCCGCGCTGGCCGACGGCCTGCGCCGACTAGTCACCGGCATCCTCGCGCACAGCGAGTCCGCGGTCGCCCATTGGCGCGCGCGGGTCGCCGCCGCGCTGCGCGACCCGGCGCCGGCGCTGGTCCTGGTGCCCGAGCTGGCGCTGTTGCTGGACGGGGCGCTGCCGGTGGCCGGGTCGCCGGCCGCCGGGTCGCCGGCCGCCGGGTCGCCGGCCGCCGGGTCGCCGGCCGCCGGGTCGCCGGCCGCCGGATCGCCGGCCGCCGCGGTCGAAGGTGGCGCGCGCGTGGCCGACACCGTGCTCAGGCTGCTGCGCGCATTCGCCACGCCCGAGCGGCCGCTGGTGCTGGTGGTCGACAACGTCCAATGGCTCGATCCGGCGGCGGTGCTCCTGCTCGAACAGGTCGTGGGCCTGGCGGCCGATCTGCCGGTGATGCTGGTGCTCGCCGTGCGTTCGCACATGGGCGGCGCTCCGGGCAGGCATGCCGGACTCGGCACACGCCTGGCCGGACGCGCCGCATTTTTCCATGAGGTCGCGCTGGACGGCTTGCCGCTGCCGGTGCTCGAACGCCTGCTGGCCGACATCTTCGGCGCCCAGCCCGGCATTGCCGCCCTGGCTGCGCTGGTACGCCACAAGACCGCCGGCCATCCTTATTTCGTGCGCCGGTTCGTGCAGGCGATCGCCGACGATGGACAGGTCAGGCACGCCGCCGGCGCCTGGCGCTTCGACCTGGACCAGATCGCCGCGCGCGGCTTTACCGACAACATGGCCGGCCTGGCGCTGCAGCGGCTGGCGCGCCTGCCGCTGACGCTCCATCCGGTGCTGGGCACGATCGCCATCCTTGGCCAGCCGGCCAGCAGCAGCCTGCTGGTGCGCGTCTTCGAGGTGGACGCGGTGCAGCTGGCGGCAAGCCTGGCGCCGGCGCTGGCGGCGGAAGTGCTGGTGCGCGACGGCGACGCCTACGCCTTTACCCACGACCGCCTGCAGGAAGCGGCCTACCAGCTGCTCGACGCGACGGCGCGCCCCCGGCTGCACTACCTGCTGGGGCGCCTGCTGGCCGGACAGGCGGCGCTGGACGGGCATGACGACACGCTGTTTCGCGCCGCCGGCCACCTGGCCCATGCGCAGGCGCTGGTCGAGCCAGGGGAGGCGCTGGCTTGCGCACAGCTGGCCGCGCGCGCCGGCCAGCACGCGCGCCGCAGCTGCGCCTACACGGCGGCGGTCAACTATCTCGGCCAGGCCCTGCAATTGCTGGCCCGGGCGCCGGACGCGAGCGCCGGGGCGGCGCTGGCCTTCGAATTCGAGCACGAGCTGGCCCAGTGCCTGTTCCTGACGGGGCGGCTGGAAGACTGCGCCGCGCTGGTCGAGCGCCTGCTGGCGGGACCCGCCGGGTACCGGGCGCGTGCACAGCTGCACAGCCTGGCGGTCGACCTCGAAGTGCGGCGCGGACGCTATCGCGAGGCCAGCCGGATCGCCCTCGGCGCATTGCGCGAGGCCGGCATCGACATCCCTGCCGACCCCGGTAAAGAGGAAGGCGACCGCGCCTACGCGGCCGTGCGCGCGGGCCTGGGCACCGACCCGCAGGCGTGCCTGCAGGCGTTGCCGCCGCTGGCCGACGCCGATATCGCGGTGGCATTCCAGTTGCTGACCAGCGCCATGGTGGCCGCGGCCCTGACCGCGCCGCGTCTCTTGTTCATGCAGATGTGCGCAACCCTGCAGCTGACCCTACGCCACGGCATGACGGCCGACTCGGTAACCGCGCTGGCCTGGTTCGGCGTGCGCGTGTGCGAACACTACCAGGCCTACGAGGACGGGTTCGCGTACGGGCAGGCGGCGCGCAAGCTGGTGAAGCAGCACGGCTATGCCTCGCACGAGGCGCAGGTGCTGCTGGCGCTCGACCAGCTCAGTGTCTGGACCCAGCCGCTCGAGTTTTCCCTCGAGTGCGCGCAGGACGGCTTCGCGGCCGGCCGCGCGCAGGGCGATTTCACGACCGCCTGCTTCGCGGCCTGCCACCGCACCTGCCTGTTGCTGGCGCGCGGCGACCACCTGGACACGGTACGCGAAGTGGTCGAGCAGGCGCACGCTTTCGTTGTCCAAGCCGGCTTCGCCGACGTCGAAACGGTCCTGCGCACCCAGCTTTACTATGTCGACCACCTGCGCACCGTCGCCAAGGAGGGCGCCGCACCCGACCTCGAGCGCGACATGCCCGGCGCCGCCAACGCCATGGCGCCGCTGCGCTTCTGGCGCTGGATCTACCTTGCCATCGCACGCTACCTTGAAGGCAACCTGGAGCGTACGCTGGCCTGTCTCGACGAAGCGGCCCTGCTGGCGTGGTCGGTCCCGGCGTATATCCACCTGCTGGACCTTCACCTGTTCAGCGTGCTGGCCCTGTGCGGACAGGGCGCCGGGGAAACGGCGGCGCGGCGCGTGCGCGCTGCCGGTCACCTGGCGCAGATCCGCACCTGGGCCGACAGCAACCACGTCACGTTTGCCGACAAGCTGGCGCTGGCCGAGGGCGCGCTGCGCGAATTCGACGGCGACGATGCGGGCGCGCAGGACTGCTACGAACGTGCGGCCGAACATGCGCGTACCCACGGTGTCGAGCACATCGCCGGTATCGCGCACGAACGCGCCGCAGCGCTGGCGGCGCGCCGGCGCCAGCCGACCGCGGCGGGTGCGCATGCGCAGGCGGCGTCGCGGGCCTACCGCCGCTGGGGCGCACTGGGCAAGGTGGCGCTGCTCGAAGCAGCGTTCCCGCCGCTGGCTGCGCAGGGCGACGGCGCGGTGCTGGCGCTGCACGCGGACACGGCGGCGATCCGCGACATCGACAGCGTCATCCGCTCGGCGCGCGCGTTGTCGGAGGAGATCCATGCGGTGCCGCTGGTGCAGACGCTCATGAAGATCGCATTGCAGACCGCGAACGCCCAGCGCGGCATCCTGATCCGGCGCGAAAACGACGGCATGCTGGTCCAGGCCAGCGCGCGCCTGACCGCGGACGGCATCGAAGTCGACATGGGGCTGGCCGCGCGGACCGCGCAAGACCTTCCGCTCACCATGGTCAACACGGTCATGCGCACGCGCCAGCCGCTCAGCGTCAGCGACAGCCTGCGCCCGGCGCCTTACGCCAGGGATCCCTACCTGGCGGCCTACCCGCGCTGCGCGGCGATCGCGATCCCGATGATGAAGCGGGCGCAACTGGTCGGCATGCTGTACCTGGAAAACCGTTTGTCCTCCTACGGCTTCACCGGCGAGCATACCCAGGTGCTGTCGTTGCTGGCAGCCCAGGCCGCGGTATCGCTCGAGACCGCGCAGCTGTATGCCGAGCTGCTGGAGGAAAACCGCGAACGCCGCCGGGTCGAGAAAGCCTTGCGCGAGAGCCGCGCGATGCTGCTGCTCGGGGAGCGCATCAACCGCAGCGGCAGCTGGATCTGGGACGTGGAACGCGGTACGCTCGACTGTTCGGCGGAATGCTGCAGCATCTTCGGGCTGGACCCGGCGCCGGACCGGATTGCGCTCGGTACCCTGATGGCGCGCATCCATCCGGAAGACCGCGACAACGTGGCACGGGTGATCAACGACGCCGCCGGCGCGCGGCGCCCGATGCGCTTCGAACACCGCGTGGCCGCCGGCGACGGCCGGGTGCGCTACCTGTCCGTCGTCGGCCAGCCGGCGGACGACATCGACGGCGTATTCGTCGGTACGGTCAGCGACATCACGCGCCACCGTATCGACGAGGAAGCGCTGCGCACGGCCCAGGCCGAGCTGGCGCACGGCGCGCGGGTGGCGACCGTGGGCCAGCTGACGGCGGCGATCGCCCATGAAGTCAACCAGCCCCTGATGTCGATCTCGGCGAACGCCGGCGCCGCATTGCGCTGGCTGCGGCGCGCGCCGCCCGACCTGGACCGGGTGGACGGCCTGCTGCAGGAGATCGGGGGACAGAGCCAGCGCGCCGGTAAGATCATCCAGACCCTGCAGGAGCTGGGGCACCGCAGTCCGCAGTTCGGCGCGGTCGACCTGCACGCGCTGCTGCGCGAGACGCTGGCGCTGGCGCGCGCCGACCTGCAGCGGCACGCCGTCGCGCTCGAACTCGAGCTGGAGGCGCTTGCCGGCCGCATCGACGGCGACGCCGTCCAGCTGCGGCAAGTCCTGGTCAATCTGGTCAACAATGCCATGGAGGCGATGACGCCGGTCCTGGCACGCCGCCGGGTGCTGCGGATCGTATCGCGCGGCGGGAACGGCCGGATCGCCATGCGCTTCGAGGACAATGGCGTCGGCGTGAAGGCATCCGTCGTCGACACCATGTTCGAACCGTTCGTGAGCACCAAGCCGGACGGCATCGGCATGGGACTGGCGGTGTGCCGTTCCATCATCGAGGCGCACGGCGGCACCATCCGCGCCGAGGCCGGGCGGCCCTGCGGCTGCAGCGTCATCTTCGAGCTGCCGGAAGGCCGCTGACGGCGCGCTGTCCCTGGCCGCTGTCCTGCACCCGCGCTTCCCTGGCCTTTGGATAGTTGGCGCCGTGCGCGTTGTGCCGAAAGATCGCGGTATCGCAATCCAGGAGAAGCGCATGAACCTCAATGGCAAACAACACCACTGGCGGGCCGGCAGGGATCCGCTGTTCCGGTCCTGGTGCCTGTACTTGTGCGTCGCGCTGGCGGCGGCCCTGCTGGGTGCGCCCGCCGCCGACGCCGCCGCGCCGCGGGCGCAAGCGCCGAACCCCGGCTACTACCGCATGATGCTGGGCGACTTCGAAGTCGTCGCGCTGTCCGACGGCACCCATCCTTTCCCGGTCGAGAGCGTGATGACCGGCACCTCGCCCGAGGCGGTGGCGCACGCGCTCGCCGCCGACGACCTGAAGTTGCCGCTGCAGGGTTCGATCAACGCCTTCCTGGTCAATACCGGCGCCAGGCTAGTGCTGATCGACACCGGGGCAGGGACCCTGTACGGCGCCTGTTGCGGCCAGCTTCTGGCGAACCTGCGGGCAGCCGGCTATGCGCCCGAGCAGGTCGACGAGATCCTGTTGACCCACTTGCACAAGGACCATGTGGGCGGGGTGCTGCGCGCCGGGAACATCGCGTTCCCGAACGCGGTGCTGCGCGTGGCCCGCGCGGATGCCGATTACTGGCGCGACCCGGCCAGCCGCGTGCGTGCGCCCGAATTCCTGCGCAGCTTCTTCGACAGCGCCAGCGCGATGCTGGGACCCTACGCCGAGGCCGGGCGCCTGCGGCCTTTCGCACTTGACACCGAACTGGTGCCCGGCATCCGCAGCCTGAGCGCCCCTGGCCATACGCCCGGCCACACCGCCTACCTGGTCGAGAGCCGCGGCCAGCGCCTGCTGGTGTGGGGCGATATCGTGCACGTCGCCGCGGTCCAGTTGCGGGATCCGCAGGTCACGCTCAAGTACGACAGCAGCGCCGGCGCCGCCCAGCGCACACGGCGCGCGCTGCTGGCGCGGGCCGCGCAGGAACATCTATGGGTCGGTGCCGCGCATATCGCCTTCCCGGGCCTGGGACATATCCACCAGGACGGCGCCGCTTACCGCTGGATCCCGGCCAATTACGAGACCATGCCATGAGCATGCGCGCCGCCCACGCGCCCGTCCCGTCCGCCGGGCAGGTCATCTCGCCGGCCTATGCCATCGTGGCCGGCATGTGCGCCAGCCTGGTCGCGATCGGCCTGGCGCGTTTCGCCTACACCCCCCTGATTCCGCTCCTGATTCAGGCGCACTGGTTTGCCGCCAGCGACGTCGTCTACCTTGGCGCGGCCAATTTCGCCGGCTACTTCGTGGGCGCCCTGTGCGGACGGCCGCTCGCGGCGCGCACCGGCCCGCGCGCCGCGCTGCGCGCGATGATGCTGCTGGCGAGCCTGGCCTTCCTCGCCTGCGCCTGGCCGTTGTCGCTGCCGTGGTTCTTCGCGTGGCGCTTCCTGTCCGGCTTTGCCGGGGCGGTGGTGATGGTCCTGGTGGCGCAGACCGTGCTGCCGCTGGTCGCCCTGTCACGGCGAGGGATCGCCAGCGGCGCCATCTTCATGGGCATCGGCGCCGGCATCGTGGTGTCGGGCACGCTGCTGCCGCCGCTCCTGCGCCTGGGCCTGGCAAGCTGCTGGATCGGGCTGGCCGTGTTCAGCGGCCTGTTGACGGCGCTGACCTGGCGCGCCTGGCCTGCCCACATGGCGCCGGCGCATGCCACCGGCTATGCGGCGCCAGCCGCGTCCCGGCCGGCACCGCTGGTGGTGCGGGTGCTGTACCTCGAATATGCCGCGGTGGCAGCCGGTCTGGTGCCGGCGGCAGTGTTCCTGGTGGATTTCGTGGCGCGCGGCCTGCACGAGGGTGCGGCGCATGGCGCGCTGTACTGGATACTGTACGGGGCAGGGGCGGCCGCGGGACCGATGTTGTACGGGCTGGTGGCGGATCGCGCCGGCTTCGGCAATGCACTGCGGCTCGGCCTGCTGCTCTCCGGCCTTGCGTCGGTGCTCCTGGCGGAACTGCCGCATACGCCATCACTGGTGCTGGCAAGCCTGCTCCTGGGCGCATTCACGCCGGGCGTGGTCACGCTCGTCATCGGCCGGCTGCACGAGCTGCTGGCACACGACCACGATGCGCAGCATGCGGCCTGGAGCCGCTCGACCACGATGTTCGCGCTGTCCCAGGCCGTGTCGGGCTATGGCTTTTCCTGGCTGTTCGCGCACAGCGGCGGCGATTACCGGGCGATCTACCTGGTGGCGGTCGCGGCCTTTGCGCTGGCCCTGCTGGCCGACCTCGCGGTGTCGCGGTCGAGGCGGCCGGCAGGATGAGGCTTATGCCCGGTTCAGGATGCGGCTGATCGCCGCCGACACGCCCTGGCCGTAGGCCGGATCGGCCTTCAGGAAGTGGCCGATCTGGCGGTCCTGGATCGTGGCATCGGCCTGGCTCAGGGCGCCGGCGATGTTCTCGATCAGGTTGCGCTTGCCCTCATCGGTCAACAGGCGGAACAGGTTGCCGGCCTGGGTGTAGTGGTCG
>Ga0308160_10001959_pt1 | contig 26641 bp, 30 predicted proteins | sample PhyFR1_FD_201036 | JGI IMG/M metagenome (GOLD analysis project Ga0308160, IMG submission 201036) | Phyllosphere microbial communities from UC Gill Tract Community Farm, Albany, California, United States - DLSLF.R1 | ecosystem: Host-associated > Plants > Phyllosphere > Unclassified | place: USA... | reverse complement strand
TCAAGGAGATCGCAGCCCGAACGAACCTGTTGTCGCTGAACGCGGCAATCGAAGCGGCACGTGCTGGAGAACATGGCAAAGGGTTCACCGTCGTTGCGAGTGAAGTCAAAAATTTATCGGATTTAGTAGGCAGTGCAGTCGTCGAAGTACGGACGAATACGGAAACGATGAACCGTCAAATCATGGCGATGATGAAAAAGATTGAGGCGTCCCATCTCGAAGTCGCGTCGAGCCTTGCGACGGTAAAAGAAACGATGCAACGCTTTACCGCGATCGAAGAGGTCGCACGACAACTCGAGCAGCAAACAGAGGATTTCCGGTCGTTTATTTGAAAAGGATATGGAAAAAGCGATGGCAGTAGGTCATCGTTTTTTTTGTTTAGTCAGATGAGTCGTTTTGGAAGAGTAAAGGCGTGGGATATAACAGATGAGCCCGTTGACCACAGAACGGAGGCACGTTATAATTCAAATAGACGTTTGAATGTAAGGTAAAAGGAGGCAACGTCATGGCACATGATCATCACCACCATCATCATACCGACAATAAAAAGGTACTGCTCTTATCGTTCCTGATCATCACCGCGTTCATGGTCGTCGAAGTCATCGGCGGGATTTGGACGAACAGTCTAGCGTTGTTATCTGACGCAGGGCACATGTTAAGTGATTCGATTTCACTCGCAATCGCCCTGTTAGCCTTCCAGTTCTCGAGTCAAGCACCGGATGCGAACAAGACGTTCGGTTCAAAACGCTTTGAAATCTTAGCCGCAATCATAAACGGCGTGACGCTGATCGTCATCGCTCTCTATATTTTCATTGAAGCCATCCAGCGCTTCATCGATCCACCCGCTGTTGCAACGACCGGGATGCTGATCATCAGTGTCCTTGGGTTGCTCGTCAACATTCTCGTTGCCTGGATCATGACACGCGGCGGAGGACATGAACACAACCTCAACATGCGCGGTGCGTATCTACATGTGTTAAGTGACATGCTCGGATCGGTCGGTGCGATTGCAGCTGCTCTTCTGATCATGTTCTTCGGTTGGGGATGGGCGGATCCACTGGCAAGTGTCATCGTTGCGATCCTCGTCTTACGGAGCGGCTATTACGTGACGAAGGCATCCGTTCACGTCTTGATGGAAGGAACGCCGAGCGACGTCGATATCGATGAGGTCGTTTCGACGATTCAGACGAACGAAGCCGTCCTCGGATTACATGATCTACACATCTGGTCGATCACGAGTGGCTACAACGCATTATCGTGTCACGTTGTCGTCAAAGAGGACATGACCGTCCGGGAGTCAGAGTCGATTCGCGAACAGATCGATCACGATTTAAAACATGTCGGTATTGACCACGCGACGATCCAGGTCGAGACGGATCAACACGCGCATGGTGATACGTTGTATTGCGACGGGAAACACGAATCGCATACGCATTAAAAAAACGAGCACGCGTCCAAGTCGGACGTGTGCTCGTTTGCTTATGCTTAAATGATCGGCACCGTTGGTAGAAACAGCGTCGCGAACAGACTGATACTCAAGAACATCGAGTATCCGAAAAAGGTCGTTTTGGCATTTCCAGCAGCTCGGTTACCTAAGTACATGAAAAAGACGATAGATAAGAACGTCAAACCCGTCAATACGGACGAGTGGTGTTGATCCGGCGAAGGAGCAAGCGACTGGACAAGATGCGCGAGACCAAGCGGCAGGACGATCAAAAGAAAGTAGTAGCCTAGACGTGCCTCGGATGGGACGTCGACCTGTTTCTGTTCGGTTTCATAGTCATAACGCGTTTGCGTTTTCATGGATCTTCACCTCCCTATGCGTTTTAGTATAGCGAATGAACATGTCGGCTCTGTTACAGACGAGTAAGAATGCCTTAACAGACGATGACGATGTGATGACGAAAAAAGAATGGGCAGCAATTGAGAAAAATTGTAAGATGAACAAGAAGTCGTTTTAGGAAAGGGATAAAACATCATGTCACGTGCGTTTCGTTTTATGTATGTCTCGGATTTGTTATCGACCGTCGGGACGAGCTTCGTTTATATCGCAATTTACTGGGTGAGTGCGGAACAGATCAGTGCTTCCGGTGTCGCCTTGCTTGCAACAAGTGTCTTTTTGATTCGTTTTCTTGTCTCAACGTTCGTTGGACCGTGGATCGACCGGTTCGTCAGTGCATCGTTGTACCAAACGTCGTTACTCATTCGGTTGCTTACGCTTGGGATTACCTTGATGGGAGTTGGACTAACGGACGTTGTCCTACCGTGGTTACTCGGCTTACTCGTCGTACAGACGATTCTGCAAATTATTGGCGGAAACGCCGTCTTCACATGGGTCGTTGATTTAGTTGAAGATGACCAATTGCCGCAAGCGAATGCCTATCTCGCAACAATCGAACGAATCGGTACGTTAAGCGGATTTTTACTCGGTGGGATGATGATCGCCCATTTTTCGATGGTGAGTATTCTGTGGCTCGATCTCGGACTGCATCTCGTCGCCTGGTTACTTGTTCGTCACATGACGGGACAAGTAGCAGAAGGGGCGCGTCAAGGATCGTACCGAGAAGCGTTGCTCGAAGGGATTGGTCACGTCATACGTGACGGTCGCCTGAAATGGATTCTCGGTTGTGCAATCCTCGCAAACTGGATGATCACACCGATGAATACCTTACTTGCACCATATGCCAAGGATGTCTTATCGGGGAATGCTCAAACGTTTTCTGCACTCGAACTGGCGACGGTGATTGGGGGAATCGCGATGTCGCTTCTTTACGGGAAGTGGGTCGTCTCCGTACGGCAGGATAAGCTGTTTCGTTTTGCCGTCGTTTTGCAAGGACTCGCAATCGCGATCGTCGCCTATGTCTCGTTCGTCCCAGTGGCTGTCGGTGGGTTCGTCTTGCTCGGCATGGCACTGACATTGTTCGGGATTCCGTTTGCGACCTTGTTGCAACGCTCGACACCATCGCACTTGCTCGGACGGGTCCGGACGGCGATGGTCGCAGCATCGACGGCGTGTTCCGCGCTCTGCTACGGTCTGTCGTCGTACTTGACGACGTTCTTCAGCATCTCGTTCGTCTTCCTATTCTTTGCCTTGAGTGGTCTTGTCATGACCAGTATCTGGTTACTGATTCATCGTACCGTTTCCTTTTCTGAAGTACGACAGGACAAGGTCGGATGAAATATCCGCCTTGAGGTGGAGGTAAGCGGTTTCGCGCTTATGTACACTAGAGATAGAAATGAACGATGAGGAGTGGAGTCGATGGAGAGTTTATGGATCACAGCGTTATTGTTTTTGATTCCGATCAGTGGGATGACGGTCTTCTTGAATGTACTGTGGCGCCGAATGGCAACGGAAGGCGTTTCGGAGTAAGGATGAATTAACTAAACAGTGCGTCTGCTTACCAATTTTAGATTGGACAGCGGACGTTTTTTTCATTTGAGGCATAAATGGTCGTAGAAGAATGACCTCAGATTCGTTAAATCAATACTTCCCGTGTAAACTGAAGTAGCAAGCGGTTTCATGATTTTTCGATCGAAGATAAGGGGGAAGCATCAACATGAAAGCAATCATTACAGGCATGAACGGAACGGTAGCACCCGTCGTTGCGGATGTCTTAGCAAAGCACGACATCAAGACAGTCGCGTGGGACCGGACGAAAGTTTCGACGACTGACGAATCGGCGATGCGCACATTTCTAGAAACGGAACGACCAGATTATTTCTTACATATCGGGATGGGGTCCGTCAGTTGGACGGAAGCGCTCGTTCGCTTGTGCCAAGAATATGAGATTCCATTTTTCTTCACGAGTACGGTGTCTGTTTTCTCGGACGACGTGCCGGCACCGATCGAAAAGGATGCTGTACCAGACGCGACCGATGAGTATGGTGCGTATAAGATTGCTTGCGAAAAAGCAATTCAAGCACTCGATCCGCAAGCGAAAATCGTCCGGATCGGCTGGCAGATTGGAACGGAGGCAGGGTCGAACAACATGGTCGACTTCTTTACGAACGAAATGAAGCAGCATGGCGTTATTCAAGCAAGTCGAAACTGGTATCCGTCGAGTTCATTGCTTGAGGACACGGCGGAAGCACTTGTTACGATTTTACTTCAACGCGAAGCGGGGCTCTATCAATTGAACGGTAACGATCGTTATTCGATGTACGATTTAGCGCGTGCCTTAAATACACTCCACGCGAAAAACTGGACGATTGAACCAGTTGATGAACCACGCCGGGATAACCGAATGGCGACAGATGTCGTCTTAGTTCGTCCGTTATCAGAACGATTACCACTCTAATCAAACATCCCGCTCTTCTTGACGCGTGTCAAAGAGAGCGGGATGTTTTTTTTACTGCGTGACTGGCGTTTCCGCTGCAAAAGCAAGCGCTGGTCCAAAGATTTCGTAATGAAGTTTATCAGGTGATGCTTTGAAGTGCTCAATGACAAATTGAATCATTGCTTCCGGACCACAGACGTATGTCGGATCCGTGATGCTTGCGATGACGTCTTTCGGTAAGCGTCCCGCTTGATCTGTTGCCTGATGTTCCGCGTAACGAACGACGCGCGCTCCACGTTGCTCGAGTAAGGCGAGTTGTTCGTTAAATGGACGATTGCGTTCATCTTGGACGGCGTAATGTAACGTTACCTGGCGACCAGCAGCTAACGCTTCCTCTGCCATCGCAAGCATCGGCGTGATCCCGATTCCGCCAGCAATTAATACGACGGGTTCACCTGATGCATCAAGCGTGAAGGCACCAGCCGGCGCACTAATCAATACCGTGTCACCGATTCCAGCTGCATGTAAGTAATCCGAAACGATTCCTTCTCGTTTGACGCCAATCGTATAGGTCGTCGTGTTCGATGCCGTCGTCAGACTGTATTGACGGTTGTGCCATAAGCCGTCTTGATCTTGAATTCGTACCGTAATGTATTGCCCTGCTTGATAAACAGGAAGCGGACCGTTCGTTTTAAAAGTCAGCGAGCGAATTCCGTCTGCTTGTTCCTGAATGTCAGAAATCTCGACGGACTGATAACCGGAAAAGCCTTTCGCCTGTTCGTCCTGCGCGTATAGTTCAGCTTCAAGTGCGATGAACAGATCGGCAATTTCACCGTACGCTTCGCCCCACGCTTGCAAAATCTCCGGCGTCGCTGCTTCACCTAAGACGTCTTGCATCGCTCCGAGTAATTCTTGTCCGACGAGCGGATACATCTCCGGTTTGATTTGTAGACTGCGGTGTTTATGGAGTACCGGTAATAAGACCGGCTTTAACGTCTCGAGTCGATCGATGTGAGCAGCAGCGGCATACACGGCAGTCGCGAGTGCTTGCGATTGTCGGTCGCTCCGTTGATTTGATTGATTGAAGACGTGTTTCAGTTCCGGATGAGCCTGAAACAATCGCTGATAGAAGACTTTCGTGATTGCGGCGCCGTGTGACGCAAGGACTGGAACAGTCGATTGAACGATTTGAATGGTAGAGGTTGATAACATAAGACCACTTCCTTTTCATTAAGTAATGAAGACAGTCTTAGTATTTCGTAGCCTCACCTTTAATACAACATTTAAAATACTAGATTGACGAATGTCGTGCGTTTTGTCACAAGCAGGTCAAGAATTCGTCAACGATTCGTCACGATTGATTGGAGATCCAGAGCTTTGAGAAATCAAAGTAACCGAACGAGTCAATCGTGATATTTTGCAGTTCGATCGGATACGGAATCAGACGAGTATCGTGATAGAACGGAATGAAATACGATTCGTCGATCAGGTAACGCTCAATCGCTTGATGTATCGGAAGCCAATCTTCAAACGGTGTCGCATCGTATTGTTCAATCGATTTCAGCATCTCCGGCATCTGTTGAAACAGTCGGATCGGCGGTGAAAACGTATTCGTCATGAACTGATAGAAGGCGTACTGGACATTCCGCTCGAACACTTCGGCGTGGACGGCGAGATCGATCGTATCGTACGCATGAAAATCCGTGATGCTCTCTTCAAACCCAACTTCGACGAACTCATACGGAATTCTGTCCTGATCAAATCGCTGACAGAGCCAGCGTGTCACCTTGTCCGTAAAATCAGTCAGCTTGATTCGGATCGGTTGCGTGAACAAGACGGCAGGACCATCCGGGACAGCATACGGTTGACTATAGGACTCAAGAAAACCACAGTCGTTCGGTTGTGCCCGTTCATGAAAGTCATGAATGCCACCGCGTACTTCTGCGACAAGCCGGTGGATATAATGCCGCGCTGCTTTTGATTCGAACGGACCACCAGCACGTGGATGAAGCAAGACGAGACCAAAGCCGGATTGTGTGGCGATCGTATCAATTGGACTAGAGTCAGAAGCCGATGTCCGGTAGACCGGGTCGTATTGCTCCGGCATCTGGATGAATTCAATCCGGTCGAGCAGGGCACGGATGCCGAAGTAGTTCGGGAAAGCCGTCAGAACGGTCTTCTTGTCGTCGTGTTGCGTCAGTTGGAACGGTCCTGTTCCGACACCGTCCTTGATAATGCTCGTGTGAATCGAGGCAAGTTGTGGCAAAATCGAACTCCGCCGTTGATCGAGTGTGAGATCGACCCGGTACGGACCGTTCGAGACGATCTGTTTCACGTGCCGATAGGAATAGGCGTAAGCAGGGTAAGCAATCAAAGCACGCAGACTCTTCGTCACTTCTTTGCTCGTCAGGAGCGAACCGTCATGAAAGCGGACGTCTTTCCGTAAGAAGAGACTGAGCGTCGCCCCGTTCCAGACATAGTGATGCGCCAGTTCACCTTGGATGTTACCGTCGACGTCAATCGTAAACAGGCGGTTGAAGACGTTCTGGACGAGATGAGCACTATGGATATCCGCCGCTTCTAACGGGTGGGTCGTCAGGAAGTTCCGCTTTCGCGGAATCAATAACGCATCAGACGTCGTCTGTGTATAGCCGAATTTCCGTTCGAGTTGCCGCATGAAGCGTCCTGCTTGCGCCGGCGACCAGTCCCACGTTAATTCTTCGGTCACCGATTCGATTGAGTCGCGGTCGATCCGCTCGAGCATCCGTTTCGCATATTCCCGTTCAACGTGACGCAGCCAGACGAGTTCACTTAAGTTGCCTCGTCCACGCCCACTCGTGTAACCAATCCAGCCGTCTTCCTGCCATTTATTGAGATATCGTTTCGTTTGTTTAGGACTTAGATGGATGGCGTCGGCAAGCGTCGCAATCGAGTAGTGTCCATTTCGGCAAGTCTTCCATAACATAAAAAGATAAGCATCCATCGTACTTCTCCTCCTTAAAAGGGGACATCTTTTTTGAATGACGTCCATTTTTCCTGTGTCTTGTCTTGTTTATGATACAGGTAGAGAATGGAAGGTGACAATATGAAATGGAAAGAAATACCGAAACCAATTAAAGTACGTCTCATCACATCGTTTTTCAACCGGGCTGTCTCGTTCTCCATCATGCCGTTCATGGCCCTCCTGTTCGTCCAGGCATTCAACGAAGTCATCGCTGGTGCATTTTTGATCGCGATGGTCTTCGTCAGCTTCATCACCAATCTACTCGGCGGATATCTCGCCGACCGTTTTTCTCGCAAACGTCTACTCGTCACGACTTCTGCGCTCACAGCGCTGACGTTCATCACGATGACGATTTCATTATCACTCGACTGGATGCTACTATTCATGGTTATCTACGCCGTCTTCTCAGTGACGAGTAACCTTGGTCGTCCGGCGATGGGCGCAATCATCATCGATGCGACGACGAAGGAAAATCGACAAGCGGTTTATGTGCTCGACTACTGGTTGATCAACCTCTCGATCGCGATTGGAACAGCGCTCGGAGGCTGGCTCTACGTCAGTAACCAGTTGCTGTTGTTCGGAATCTTGAGCTTCACGTCGTCCGTTTTACCGATTGCGTACTACCTGTTTCTTGACGACACACCACGGACGTGGCAGCGTCAAAAGTTACGTGGAGTCCTCACGGATATCTTCACGAGCTATCAACTTGCTTGGCGAGACCGTCCGTTCGTTAAGGTCGTCTTCGGTTCGATGTGTATCTTGGCGGCTGAGTTTTCGATGGGCAGTTACGTCGCCGTCCGCCTCGCCGATTCGTTCGAACCGCTGTCGTTTGCTGGTTGGTCGATCAATGGGGTCCGGATGATGAGTATCATCAACATCGAAAATACGTTGCTCGTCGTCACGTTGACGTTCATCGTTCAGCGACTGGCGAAGCGTTTGTCTCCGCGCCGGACGCTCGCTGCTGGTCTGATGCTTTACACGATTGGCTACGTCGTCGTGACGAGTGCTAACAGTATGACAGCGCTGATGGTCTTCATCTTCATCGCGACGATCGGCGAGTTGCTCTACTCCCCGGTCTTGAACACACAAAAAGCGAACATGATGCCAGCGGATCAACGCGGGGCGTACTCAGCGTTCGCCGGAACGTCGTTTGCTGGAGCGGATTTACTTTCTCGGTCGACGATTCTAGTCGGGACCTTCTTGATCCCGTCGATGATGAGTGTTTACCTCGGATTGATTCTTTTGACTGGCTTTGGTTTAGTTTATACAAGTCTGTTCGTGAAGGAATCGGTCGAACGACAGCGAAATGTATCATAATAAGGGGGAGTACAGATGAACTTACCAGATACGATTGAAACACCGCGGCACTTGTTACGCCGTTGGCAAGACGAAGATGCAGCAGCATTGTATGCTTACGCAAAGGATCCGAATGTCGGACCGAAAGCAGGCTGGGCACCGCACGCGTCGCTTGAGGAAAGCCAGGAAGTGATTGGCATCTTTCAAGCGTCACCTGGCGAATATGCCGTGACTGATAAAGAAACGGGGGAAGTGATCGGGAGCTTCGGGTTTCACTTCAATCGTCGACCGGATGCGTCGATCACCCATGACCGTCAAGTCGAGATTGGGTATGTCCTCGCGCCTAACTACTGGGGAGAAGGGCGGATGCCGGAAATCGTCGAATCAATGCTCGCTTTCATCTTCCGGGAACTGCCGATTGATGTCGTCTGGTGCGGACACTTTGATTTCAACGACCAATCACGCCGTGTCGTTGAAAAACTAGGCTTTACACACGTCCTTGATCGACCATTTGTCTTAGAGCGAATCGACGGTCGGACCGTGACGAGTCATGTCTACAACTGGACGCGTAAGCGGTATGAGGCAGAGTACGGGATAAAGAATACGTAATACACAAAACGACCTCATCGCTGAGGTCGTTTTTTACTATCAGAACGAAAGCAGATTTTTCAGTGACTCGACGATTTTGACTGATCTTGTTTAGATTCTCGAATAAAAGCAACTGTGATTGTAATAGCAGCAACAGCATATCCGACGAGTCCAGAAGTCAATTCCGACCAATCAAATACAGAACGGAGAATGATTTGAGGAGCAAAATAGACGAGTAATGCAATCGGCAAAATCCATGTCTTTGTCTTCCATGCTGTGACGAGAATCCAAACAATCAATAGGGCACCAATCATCCAGCCGACGCTTAGGGATAACGTGATCTTTGGCGAATCGATAAGTCCATTGACGATCAATAGTCCGATGATGAGTAAAATATGAACACTCCCATGAATCCCGTAAAGCATGATACGAGGGCGCGCGCTATCCCGTAAAGCATCTTGACGGAATAGAAGCGCCAGTGTCGTCAAATACACAATACTAATTAGTAAAAATCCGCCAACGAGCAGCATGCTGAACGTCGTTGTTCCATTCAGGAGATTTTGGAGATAGAGAAAACTCGATGCACCGAGAAAAACTTGCAATACGTTCCAAAATACTTCTTTCGGATCAAACGCCATCTCTTTCGATATCGACTGGATATAGGCAGCAGGACTCTCGCCAGTAATCGCACGAACCGATTTCCCGTCCGATTCCGCTTCGATCAGATGGTCTTCGAGTTCATGAACAATCTCGTTCGTTGCCTGTTCATTTTTTCCGGAAGCAAGTAGGTATACCTTTAAGTCTTCTAAAAATCGTGTTGATTCCGTCGATAGGGTCATCTCAATCATCCTCCTTTAAAATGCTTTCGACACTCATCGAAAGGTGATGCCATCGTTTCGTAAAAGCAGCAAGTTCTTCCATACCGCTCGTCGTGATCGAATAATATTTTCGCTTTGGACCAGACGGGGAAACGCGTGAAGTCGCTTCGATCCAGCCCAGTTTTTGCATCCGGATCAATAAGGGATAGATTGTTCCTTCACTGATGTCAGCAAAACCGTATGCTTTGAGTTTCGTCGCCAGTTCATAGCCATAAATCTCTTCTTCCGCGATCAGCGCAAGTAAACAGCCATCGAGAATCCCTTTTAACATTTGTGTCGAAGACATCCGCATCTTCCTTTCGCTACTTGGTATTACAAGGTAATGATACGCTAAGCTATTTTGTATTGCAAGGTAGTGGGGGAAAAAGGTTCATTTCTCTGAAAAAAAGGTAAATCAATGATACAGAAGGAAGGTCGCTCGTTTGAAAAGGAGGTCCTGATCGTGGATAAGCGGAACACCATTGTCTCGGCAACCGTCATCTTCGTCATCATGGGTATCGTCATGGCTGTCTCAGCATTTGGCTTCGGCATTCGTTACGGTGATCCTGAGTTGTTACGGATCGCGATTTTTGGTGAAGTAGCGTCAGCCCTCTTTCTCGTCTGGTACATTCGTCGTCATGCCACGTTTGCTGCCGTTGGGTTTTTGAAACTACAAGCAAGAGGACTCGTCTGGTACATTCCGTTACTATTGATCGTTCTCTTTCAAGTCGGACTGATCGTCAACGCCCTGTTCACCACGTCACTTTCGTCGTCGGTGCTTCAACTCGTAGGGATCGTCTTCCTGACGACCTTATTCGTCGGCTTCAACGAAGAAGTTCTGTTTCGAGGCATCATCCTGCGTTACCTTCGACCGAATGAACATCCGTATCGTGCCGTCCTCATCAGTGCGCTTCTGTTCTCGTCGTTTCATCTGCTGAATCTGATTGCCTTGATTCCACCGGCAGCGATGCTGTTCCAACTCGCGAACACGTTCGTATTTGGTGTATTCTTTGCGATCATCGCACTGAAGCTGAATAATCTATGGCCGTTGATCATCTTCCATGCCTTATGGGATTTCGCGAGCATCGCTGCGGATGTCGTCAACGTCAATTTAGGGATTACCTCGCTATTAACGCAAGTCTATCTTTTAGTTGCGATCGTCATTCAACTGATCTTGTTAAAACGACATGATCTCAGTCACTTAAATGGACCGATGAATCCGCGAAATGTTTGAATAGCCGACTCTCCGTCATGTGACGGTGAGTTTTAATTTTGAATAAAGGTAGTAACGATGATTAATATGTAATATATTACTTGTATGAAACCTACAGATGATTTAGCGATTGCACGACTTCCTCTCAGTGAGGAAGTGTATCGACGTTTGCAACATCACATTATCACCTTACGCCTTGCCCCAGGTGAGAAGGTGAACGATCAAGCGCTCGCGGAAATGTTCGGTGTCAGTCGGACGCCGGTCCGCGAAGCTTTGAAACGACTCGAAGAGGAGGGATTGATTTTTGCGAAACGGGGTTCGCGGACGATCGTGACGGAGCTCGATGCTGAACAGGCACAGCAAACCTATCCGATCATCGCGACATTGCATGGACTAGCAGCACGCCTGGCGGGACCAGTGCTGACTAAAGACGACGTGACGGAACTTCAAACGATTCATCAACAGTTCACGACGGCGATTGATCAGCAGGATACGGAGACGGCACTGACGCTTGACGATGCTTTTCACGATGTCTTCGTGAAGCGCAGCCAGAACGCTCAACTAGGAGAAACGATTCGCCGATTGACACCGCTGATCCGCCGGCTCGAATACGCCCAGTTCGATCGACTCGGACGTCAGTCGATTGCCGACCATGCCGCGATTTTAGTTGCGTGTGAACAACGGGATGTCGAACAGCTCGTCCAGGCGACGGAACACAACTGGAACGGGCTCGGTCGTCTACTTGTCTCAACACTAAAGGAGGAGAGCTGATGCGACCGATCGTTTACGGCATCTTAGCGGCGATGTTCTTTGCCGTCACCTTTATCTTGAATCAATCGATGCAAGGAGCAGGGGGGCACTGGATCTACAGTGCGTCGCTCCGCTTTTTCTTGATGTTGCCGTTCTTCATCGTCATCGTTTTGATGCGCCGGGGCATTGGACGTGTAATACAAGCCCTGCGAACAGATATCGGCTTTTGGTTACTGTACGGAACGATTGGTTTTGGGCTGTTTTACGGTAGCATTTGCCTCGCTGCCGATCATGCACCGGGCTGGCTGATTGCCGGAACGTGGCAATTGACGATTTTAGCCGGACCACTGCTTGCGCCCTTGTTCAAACAACGGATTCCGTGGTCGGCACTCAAGTATTCCGTCTTGATCGTCCTCGGTGTCGTCGTCATGCAAGTATCCGTCGCAGGAAGTCTGTCGCTGCAGTCGCTTCTGTTCGGTGCCTTGCCGGTGCTCGTCGCTGCGATCGCCTATCCGCTCGGGAACCGAAAGATGATGGAACGGTATGGGGACAAACTTGACGTTTTTGAGCGGATTCTTGGAATGACGATCGCCAGTCTGCCATTTTGGATCGTTCTCTCCGTGATTGCTTACATACAGGTCGGCTTACCGAGTGTCAGCCAAGTGACGCAGTCCGGCTTCGTCGCCCTATTCTCTGGCGTCATCGCGACATCGCTCTTTTTCTACGCGACGTCGCTCGTTCGGACAGAACCGGTTCGGTTAGCTGCGATCGAAGCAACGCAATCGTTTGAGATCGTCTTTACCGTTCTTGGCGAGATGCTGTTTCTCCACGCGGCACTGCCGACGGGACTCGCGACATTCGGGATCATCCTCGTCATGCTCGGGATGACGCTGCATAGCTTGAATCAGGCGGAGCGAACGGTCGTCCGTCCTGATAAACGAAAAATCAATTGAGAAAGTAGGCTGTCAGATGGTTTTAACAGGTACACTCGTCAATACCGTCCTGATCATCATCGGGACGTTGCTTGGATTGATGTTCCACCGGATTCCGGAACGGATGAAGGAGACGGTCTTACAAGCGATCGGTCTAGCCGTCGTCGTCCTCGGGATCCAGATGGGGATGAAAAGCACGAACTTTTTGATCGTCATCGGTAGTCTTGTCCTCGGTGGAGCAATCGGAGAGTGGTTCCGCCTCGACGAGAAGCTCGACCGAATGGGGGCGTGGCTCGAACGCAAGATCAGTCGCGGTCGTCCATCAAATATCGCCGAAGGCTTCGTCACCGCGACGTTGATTTTCGTCATCGGAGCGATGGGTGTCCTCGGTGCGCTCGACGGTGGACTGCGTCAGGATCACGACGTCCTCTATACGAAGGGGTTGATTGACGGCTTCACGGCGCTCGTCCTCAGTTCAACGCTCGGGATCGGCGTCATGTTCTCAGCGATTCCCGTCTTCCTCTATCAAGGGGCGATTGCACTGAGTGCTGTTGCGATCACGAAGTTCATTCCCGACGCCGCGCTGCAAGAATTCATCTTGGAAATGACGGCGACCGGTGGGGTGATGATTGCAGCGATCGGTCTCAATCTAGCTGGAATCACGAAGATTCGTGTCGCGAACTTGTTACCGGGCATCGTCATCGTCGCTGTCATCGTGACGGGCTTACATCTATTCTAACGAAACATCCCCGCCTGTCCGAAAGGACGAGCGGGGATGTTGTATTATGTCTCGATCAATTCATGTGTGTCGTAAGCCGTGATCGTATGTCCATTGTAATGGAAGTCATGCAGTAACAGGTGCTCGGTCGACAGAGCAATCGGTAGGTAGTGCCGGAGATTGCTGATGACACCCATGTTATCGTCGCTTAAAATCCAGTCGAGTGGTTTCCAATCGAGGATTCCTTCAACTGTCATGACCGGTGTTGGAAACGGACGATCTTCTAAATCAGCCAGGTAGAGGTACATGCCAGATGTCTCTTCCCCGTGTAAGCGGACGATGCCTTTTGGCGTCACTTTGTTAAGCGTGATGCCTGTCTCTTCGAACGTCTCGCGGATGACGGCAGCTTCAGGTGTCTCGCCCGGTTCGATTTTGCCACCGACGCCATTCCACATGCCCATCGCTGGACGTTTTTGCCGGTTGACGAGTAGAAAGTGGTCTGCGTGACGGATTAAACACAGCGTATATCGATCCATAGTTTACGACTCCCGTCCTATAAAGTGAGTCTGATACAGCATCTCGAATTGGGCGGGACCTGCGACCGGTAACTCGGTTGTCGTCGCTTCTTCAATTCGTAACATCCGCTCAGTCAACGTCTTTTGTCCGCGCGGCGTCCGCATCGCGACGAGGCGACCTTTATTGAACGGCGAAGCGTCGCTCTGCTGGATGATCTGTTCCATCTTCGATAAGTCATTTGTTGTAATGGATGTCTCTCGGTCGAACCGGTATCCAGTCACAAACTCTGCTTGTCCCGTTCGCTTCATCTCAAGTATGTCATTATTGATGATCCGGTAACTGCCGCTCGCGGAATCAACGGTCTCCCCATTCAACGGAACCGGAACGAGCGGTAAATTAACGCCGAAGCCGGTATCGAGCAGGTGTGTTTCATTCCAAATGATCGCGACATGGGTTGGTCCGGTCGCTGACCAGGCGTCCGACTTCGTATCATAAACAGTCGCTTGCACGAGTCGAATGGGACAGTTCAGTTCTTGCAGGACCCGGTGCAGCAGTCCGTTTAAGTCATAACAGACACCACCGCGTCGTTCTGTCAGAAACGTTTCGATGAAGCGCTCGTCGTTAAACGGACGGATGCGCTTCTCAAGGACGGTCGTATTCTCGAACGGTAACTGGTAGGCGAAGGCTTCGAGTAAGTCAGGTAACTGATCAAACGTGATTGCATCGAGCGGAAACTCAATTCGCTGTTCTAAGTCTTTCATCCAATCCATCTCTGATCCCTCCTTTGTTCACTACCTGATTATCCCATATTCCTTCAGAAAATGTGGATTTCAGTCTATATTATCTGAAAATAAGGATTTCTCTTTTGTTCAATGGAAATCTTTGATATGCTGAGACAGGATTAATTAAGAATGATTCTCAATGTCGAATCACGAATCAAAGGAGGTCTCACCATGAGACGGAAAACTTGGATGACAGCGTTGACGCTCCTCGTGTTGAGCAGTTTGATGCTTGCGGCTTGTTCTAGTCAAGCAGAGCAATCGAACGAAAAGACGCGGACGATCACGCACGAAGCAGGAAAAACGAAAGTACCGGAAAAGCCGAAGAAGGTCGTTGCGCTCGAATTCTCGTTCGTTGATGCGTTAGACGAACTCGGGATCACACCGGTCGGGATTGCACAAGAAAACAAGACGGATGTCTCTGGATTACTCGGAAAAGACATCGAGTTCACGGAAGTCGGTACACGCCAACAACCGAATCTTGAAGTGATCAGTTCCTTGCAACCGGATTTGATCATCGGCGACTTCAACCGTCATAAAGGAATTTACAAGCAATTGCAAGAAATCGCACCGACGATCATCTTGAAGAGTCGCAATGCGACGTATGAAGAGAACATCGATTCGTTCAAGACGATTGCGGAAGCGGTCAGCAAAACGAAACAGATGGATGATCGCCTTGCGCTTCATGAAGAGCGCTTGCAGGCAGCGAAGAAGAAGGTTGATCCAAAAGATGACCGGAAAGTCATGGTCGGTGTCTTCCGCGCCGATTCACTGACAGCACACGGTGAGACGTCGTTTGACGGTGAGTTGCTCGAGAAGATCGGTATCGAGAATGCCGTTACGAAAACAGCAGAACCGACTGTGACGATCACGTTAGAGCAGATGGTCAAGTGGGATCCGGACGTCATCTTCATGGCGGAAGCCGATCCTAAGTTACTGAAAGAGTGGAAGGATAATCCGCTCTGGAATCAGATCACAGCGGTCAAAAACGGAGAAGTCTACGAAGTCAATCGTGACCTCTGGACGCGTTACCGTGGTCTGGACGCTGCTGAACAAATCGTTGACGAAGCAATTCAATTGCTCAAACAGAAATAACGAACGACAAAAAGCCGGAGCAATCTGGCTTTTCGTCTTGATGAAAGGGGAAAGATCCGGTGCAGCGGAAACGTCTGATTTTCGTACTTATCTTACTCAGTTGCTTGGCCGTATATAGTAGCTTGTTCTTTGGCATCACACAGATGAATCCGGTCCACTTAGTGCACGAGTGGATCAGTGGCACGACCTCTAAAGCGGGACTCGTCCTGACGAATCTGCGCTTGCCGCGTCTCTTACTCGGGTTGTTGCTCGGAGCGAATCTTGCCGTCGCTGGAGCAATCATGCAAGCCGTGACGCGTAATCCGCTCGCTTCACCACAAGTCTTTGGTGTCAACGCCGGTGCGTCGTTTCTTGTAGTCGTCAGTCTCCTTGTCTTTCCGTCACTTGGGACGGCGAACTTGCTTTACTTCGCCTTTGCCGGTGCCTTGCTCGGTGGCGTGCTCGTCTTTTCGTTCGCTTCGATTCGCGGGATGACGGCGTTAAAACTCGCCCTCGTCGGGATGGCGATTCATATCTTGTTGACGTCGCTAACGAAAGGCTTGATTTTGTTCAACGACCGGATCACGAACGTCTTGTACTGGTTGTCCGGTTCGCTCAGTGACGCAAGCTGGCTCGAACTCCGGATCGTTCTCCCATGGTCGCTCGCCGGTTTGATTCTTGCGGCAAGTCTTGCGAAGTCGCTCGCCGTCTTCCAACTAGGACAAGACGTCGCGGTCGGACTCGGTCAAAAAGTGACGCGGATCCGTCTGCTTGCCGGCATCAGTGTCGTCTTACTCGCAGGCGTGACGGTCGCCGTCGCCGGAGCGATCGGCTTCATCGGTCTGATGGTGCCGCATATTACGCGTCGCCTTGTTGGTGAGGACTACCGAATCGTCTTACCCGTCTCTGCCGTCATCGGTGGTCTGTTGTTGACGTACGCCGATGTCCTGGCGCGCTTCATCGCCTATCCGTATGAATCACCGGTCGGCATCGTGACGTCATTGCTCGGGGCACCCTTCTTCCTTCTGCTGGCACGCCGCCAGATGAAAGGGGGATTACGATGAGAGACATGCGCCGGATTCTACTTGTCGCTTTAGTCGTTTTTGTCACCAGCTTCGCCTTACTGTCGGTCGGTTCGATTCAGTTATCAGTAACGGAACTCTGGCAGTCATTCTTCGGTGGAAAGGATGCCTTCATCGTCCAAAATTACCGCTTGCCGCGAACGGTCCTCGCCTTTTTAGCAGGAGCGAGTTTCGCTCTTGCTGGAGTCATCTTACAAAGTGTCATCCGCAATCCATTGATCTCGCCGGACGTGATTGGGGTGACGAACGGAGCGTCTCTGTTCGCCGTTTTGACGATTGCCTTAGTGCCGGATGGTCCGCTCTTGTTGACACCGATTGCCGCCTTCATCGGAGCAGCAATCGTCATGCTGGCATTGATGATGCTTGAGCAGGGAGGAAACGTCTCCCGCAGTTCGTTTGCGTTACTTGGTATCGCTGTCAGTGCGATCTGTGCCTCGGGAACAGAATACCTGTTGATTAAATTTCCACTCCAGACGAACGATTCACTCGTCTGGCTTGCCGGAAGTCTATTTGGGAAAGGGTGGCAGGAAGTGATGATCTTAGCACCTGTCCTCGTCGTGATTGGTGCGATCCTCTTCTATCGCCATCGTCAACTTGATGTCTTATCACTTAGTGAGGAAGTCAGCATCGGTCTCGGGTTACCGATTCAGCGGACGCGGCAGGTCTTCTTGGCGCTCGCTGTCGTCCTAGCCGGTGTTGCCGTTGCGACGGTCGGTGCAATCGGCTTCATCGGTCTGATTGCCCCACATATGGCGCGTCGTCTCGTCGGACATAAACACCTCGCTGTCTTACCGATGGCGCTGTTGCTCGGCGGTGGGTTACTCGTCGTCGCTGATGCGCTCGGTCGCGGGATTCATCCGCCGCTTGAAGTACCGGCTGGATTGATTACAGCAATCATCGGTGTGCCGTACTTCTTGTATCTCTTACGAAGAGAACGGACGGCTTAAACGGATGAAACAAAACAAAACAATCCCCCTCATTTCATAATTGGAATGGGGGGATTATTGTATAGAAGTTTTTATTAGATTCATCACGAGACATGTTTTTCACTTTATGCTGAGCGGATTTCTGAACCTAAGTTCAAGAAAATCTCTTCCAAAGAAGCTTCCTCGACTTCGAGTCGATACACGTTAACGTGTTGCGAGACGAGGTAGCTATTGATCGTAGCAATATCGTGTTCACTTTGGACGATGAACGTCGAGTGAGTAGAGGAGACGTTGACGTCTTTCGCAAGTGTCGACAACTTGGTCTGCAGATGTTGTTGTGTATCATTGTCGAGCGGTGCATGTTTTACGTGAACGGTGATGTTCTTCTCATGTTGTTCCCGTAACTCCTCCATCGTGCCTTGCGTCTGAATCGTTCCGTCCTGCATGATCGCAATCTCCGTACACAGTTTTTCGACCTCGTCTAAGTTATGAGACGTTAAGAAAATCGTCGTTCCGTCTGCTGCGATTTTGCGAATCAAGGAATGGATACCGAGAATCGAGTTGGCATCAACGCCTGACGTCGGTTCATCCAAAAACAAGATATCCGGTCGATTGATCAACGCTTGGGCAATCCCGAGCTTTTTTTTCATCCCGAACGAGTAGTTCTTCGTTTTCATATCGATCGCGTCTTCAAGTTGCACATCGCGAAGAAGTTGCTTTAACTCGTTCGTCGTTATCTTAAGACCAAGGACTTTACTGAAGTACTTCAAATGATCGAGCGCTGTGAAATTTTCGTAGAAGGTCGAGTAATCCGGTAGGACACCAATCCGTGTCCGAATGTTCTTTAAGGAATCATTTGATGCTCCAAGTAATTCGAACGTTCCGGACGTCGGGCGGACAAGTCCTGTAATCATATTGATGAATGTGGATTTACCGGCGCCATTTTGACCAAGGAAGCCGAAGATGGACCCTTGTTTGATCTCGAGATTCAGCTGATTGACGACGGTCTTGTTGCCATATTGTTTCGTTAAGTTAGTTGCGCGAAGGGCTAACATCACAGATCTCTCCTTTTAAAGATAATCAGACTCGTCATGACGAAAACAGCGATATGAATCAAGACAAGGTACGTGTAGGCCGTGTTTTGTTGCGTGTAATAGTAATAAGGCGTCAGGTAGGAGATCGTATCGACGATGACATTCTTCGAAAGAAGACTCCACATCCCGATGACTGGAAGCGCGATCGAGATGAAAATCCCGATGAACATCGTCATCGAGGAGTTATTGACGACTGTTGAAAGAAACAGCGACAGACCGATGAAATAAGAGACGAAGATGATGGTTTGGATCAAATCGACGAAGTGAAACGACTTTGAAAATGGAACGATCAACAAGAGGGCAACTGTCAGACAGAGGACCCAGAACGAAACGTTGCCTAAAAACTTCCCGAAAATGATGTTCTCACGAGATGTTTTCGTCGCAAGAAAACGAATCGTCTTCGACTCCATCTCCTTATTGACGCTACTATGAGAAATACTTGTTACGAACAAAGGAGCAGCTAAGAACAGAAGTAGCATCAAACCGATGATATAGGCATTGTTACCTAAACCGAGATCACTGAGTTGTCCTTTGAACTGGCTGACGAGTTTAGCAGAACCAATCGTCACACCGAACAAGACGACGATGATCAGGATGGCTCGAATACTTTGGAAAAGCGATTTAAATTCTCGAAGTGTAATCGCGAACATACCGACACACCTTTCTGTTTGAGTTTAGTATTGCCGTGCTATCTTTTTATTCTTCGTGACGTTAGTGATACCGGCGATCAAGTAAGCGATTGAACCAAAGACGCCAGCGAGTAATGTGAAGATCCCACCGAGAATCGCGGTAATGATGAGCATCTTTCCAGCAGAACCGTTTTTACGGATCCGGACGATTGAGACGATACCTCCTAATGTACATAAGAGTGAGACAGCACCAAGATACAAGAAGAATTGTTGGAAGGATGTGAGGATCTGATTCGCCGTGACATCCGTGATGTTCTCATCGCGGATAAATTGGTCGACCAAGTCCTTCATCCCAGCATGATCCGCAATCGATCCAGATAATAGAAAACCACCAAGACATAATGAACCGAACAAGACGATACCGATGACAGCAAAAATGTATTCCGTTGTTCTTTTCAAGTAAAACACTCCTTTTCCTTATTTTTCCGATTTGACAATCCTAAACTACCATGACTCCAATCACTATGACAAGAGAAATAATGAATATATTTTAATTATTTATTGGTTAAATGTTTAATTAATATTAAAAATACTTTAACTTTGTTTAAATAGATGCTACTATAGTGACATGGGAGGGAAATGGTAAATGAAAAAAGATGATGTTCCAGATTGGGTTTTATCTCTAGAATTGGAAGAGATAGAATTCGTTAAAAAATTCATCGTAAGCTCGGGTTCCTTAAAAGAACTGGCGAAACATTATGATGTCTCCTATCCCACAGTCCGGATTCGCGTCGATCGTATCATTCAAAAAATCGAAGTGAATGAGAAAATCGAGAATGAACCGTTCATCGCATACATTAAACAAATGGCTATCGAGGATCGCATCACGATTGAAGATGCCAAAAAAATCATCGAAAAATATCGACTTGAGAGGGGCAACAATTAATGAATTTTTTCGTTTCTGCTCTAATTATCAGCATCTGTTTGGGAATACAGTATTTCTTATCGAGTCGTCACAATCCGTATCTTGGTGTCATCATGCCAATTATTTTAGTGATCGTGATGACGTGGCGTTACTTTGATGGTAGATACAATAGTTTGTTAGCCTATGTGTTGATTTTAGGAATTGGTTTAATTTCACTTTGGGAACAATGGTCGCGAGGTCGAAAGGCTTTAAAAAAGAATCAAGAAAAGGAACTGGAACGGATGCGAGTCCACGATACATTGTGATTTAAAACCATACATATCGTTTTTTAGTGAAAATGAGAGTAGCCTCAGTTTCGATGATGAAACCGAGGCTACTCTCATTTATGTGTTACGGGCTAGATTCATATTCTGTTCATTTTAATCGAGTTCAATCTTCACTGTCGTATCCTTTGGAAAAGCTTCATCTGCCGCGTAGAGAACAAATGTTTTTTTGTCGACAGGTACTTGATAGACTAAGTCGACAAGTGACTCATACGGGGCGAAGTATTGATAGCCGTTCTTGAATGCTTTTTCATTGTGATTGACATAATCAATGGTAGAATATTCTTTACCATCTAGTGACGTCAACGTAAATGTTCCCGGTCTATAAGTTGAATATGCACCTTTACTTTGTGTATCCGAGTTGTGCATGAAGACAGGAATCGTAACATACCGATAACCAGGCTTTTCTTTTAAATTCAATTCTTTTGGCGTCGGAGCGAGTGATTTAGCATAAAATAGCTCATATTTTGCTTTCGGATCACCGGGATACGTTTGGATGACCCCTTTCTTCATCAGTTTTTTTAGTGCTGTTTGATCATCTGTTTTCTTGTCAGCTGGCGATTTCGTTTCAGAAGCTAAGTCTTTTAATTTTTGTCCGCTCGTCTGTTGTTGAGGAGCATTCTGTGGTGTAGTCGTCGAGGATTCTGTTGAGGCGAACAAGAACAGGCTCGCAACCCCGACACATAAGGAAGCAGCGATTGATCCGAGTGCCCATTTGAAACGCCGTTCTGTCGCCTGTGTATTCTCGACGATACTACCGAGTGTGGCATTCGGTGTGATCCGGACGGCACGCTCGGCAGGAAGTAAGGCACCCAACAGACCGGTGATCACCGGAATCAAGAGCATGATGCTGAGGAAACCAAGCTCTTGGACCGGGAATTGCCCGTAAACGAAGCCAATCATCCCAAGTGCTGTCAGAAGACCAATCACGCCAGCGCAGAGTCCTGTCATCATGCCTTCACTTAGCACGAGTAAACGAACTTGACCGTCTTGCCAGCCCGTCGCTTTAAGGACAGCAAGCTGATTCTTGCGTTCATTGACGTTTTGCCACATGATTTCTGTCGTCGTCAGGATGGCAATCAGTAAAGCGACACCCATCGCGACGTAATGCATCGTCCCTACTTCAAGCGCGACATATTCGCCGAGCCACGTTGCGTACAAGACGCCTTTCAGTCGGAACGTGATGAAGAGGAAGAAGATGAACAGACTCGTCGGTAAGGCGATCGCAACGACCGAAAGTAATGTCCGTTGCCAGTACGTGACGAGCTGATTGATGCTCATCCCGAGGGCGCTACGCGCACGAACGAAACGGCGACCTTTTGAGACTTCACCGGAACGCATGCTTTCGAACGGTTTGATCCGACGGATGAGCGTCATCGGCACGAGCGTTCCACCCCAGTAAATAAGTAAACCAGCAAGACCAATCAATAAAATTCGACCGATCGCAATCGGGTTGTCCGTCGTGACCCAGAACGAACCGAGAATCGTCCAGGCAATCAAGACGACGAGTGTTCCGAGCAATGTGGCCTCGAGGAACAATAGTTTTGCCAGCTGACGCGGGCGCCAACCAAGTGATAGTAAAATCGCGAATTCTTTCTTTCGTGCATACAGTAGGATGATGTTCGAACTGAAGACATAGACGAGCGCGACAGCGATGACACTGGCGATGATGCCGCTCATCCCGACTTTTGCTTCCTGGAAGATCGCAATCGACGAGCCGAGCTTGATCCACGGTTGTTGAACCCACCCGAGCGCTGATTCGTCTTTTAGACCCGGTAAATAGGTCAAGGCGAGCTGCGGCGACGAGCCGAGGGTCACGTCCGTAATTAATCCTGTCTTCTGTTCGATTTCTGTCGCCACCTGTTGGAGCTTCTTCTCGCTAGCGGCATTCATCGTCTCGACACCTTTGACGTTGACGCGGATGGCTGAGATTGCTTTGTCACCACGAATTTTGAACGCAGCATCGAGCGTCGTCAGCATCGATGGTGGTTTCGTCAGGAAATCGTACGGATCATTCGTCGGTTTGACGTCTCGGACCGGATTGACGGGACGTTCATGCTTGTCCATCACCCACTGGGCTTTCGACGGGAAGTACGTCTCCATCGGCAGTTCCGTCAGCGGGTCTTTCGAGATATTCAATTTCTTCGGATCAAAGACCCCGATGTAGTTCAAATTGACTTTTGGCCAGTCCACGCTATCTTTTCCGAACATGCGTGCTTCCCGGTACATGCTGCGTTTAGCGAGCAAGGAATCTTGCTCGACTTGTTTCGGTTGGACTTGATAGGTGAACGGCCAACGTGATGCGTAAGGACTTTTGATCGAGCGGTAGTCGATTGGAGACGGCTTTAAAGCAATCCACGTAAAGGAATTGCTGTTCGTCTCTTCAGCGGTCGGTAACGTGTGTTTCAGAATATCATTGACGAGCTTCTTCTGGACATCTTGTGTCGTGATCGTATAACGTTTCGCACCACTTGCCGGTAAGGACTCTAAGTATTTTTTTCCGCCTTTTTGTTCGACCTGTTGTACCAGATCGTTAATGGATTTTTCTTTTGACGGCAGCTCTACTTTTTCGTACGTGTAGATGCGTGACGCGTCCACGTATTCACGATTGTTCAACAGGATTGGAATTTGGACACCGTCTTCACCAAACGAGATGACCTGATCATCTTTTGAAAAATAGTTACTATAGGTTCCTTTTGTCGTCGCTTGGTCCAAGCCGACGAGTGCGGCTTCCGCTTCGGGATCAACCCCCGCAATCATGACTTGACTTCCATACTCGTAAAGAGGTTGCTTTCCAAGGGGGAGGGGGGACACACCTGATTTTACTGCATTTTCTGTCGGTTCCCATCCTGCTGCTAAGAAGACGACTCCAATCGAGGATTCGTTCTGTAATCCGGTATTTTGCGTATCTTTGATCGTTAGTTTATAAATGCCTTCTTGGTCGATCGTATGCGTACCGACACTTGAAACTGTTTGATTGTAGCCAATCATCGCAATCGGAGCAGCGATCTCGACGTCAGTGATTTTTTTGATCGTCTCGTATTGTTTGCGCGTAATCCCACCATCGAGCCCACTCATATAGTTTGGCTCGAGTAACTTTAAGTCTTCCGTTACGCTCCGGCTGCCTTCCGGTCGGACAACGATGTCGTAAGAGGAGCCCCAGCGTTTTTGCAGTTCATCGACGACGGTTCCGTTATTGGCTTGCGTCGTTCCGATCAAATAGCTCAGTCCAGTACTGACGATCAGAACGCCGACAAGTAGCAGGATGAATCGCTCTTTATTGCGCCACCAGGAATTCCAGATGAACTTAAGCATCGGCAAACCCCTCCCGTAGTAAGATGTACTGTCTTATGATGGACCTTGCATTAACCATCAACTGAAGTGAAGTTTGGCTGAAAATATGTACCGATTCAGTCATGGATGAACCCTCCTTTGAATGAATGTTTTTCATTCCATATGTAAGTAAAAAATCCAATCATTGCCTAATTATAATAGAAGATTGAGAAATCGGGCTATAAAAACAGAAAAATCAGAAAAATGAGTCAATCATTCAACTTAAGAATGATAGTAAAAGAGACAAACATATTATCCAGTGGGTAATTCAAAAAGATTATGAAACTTAAAGGAATGTAAAAGCGTTAATGAATTGACACGCGTCATACATTAAAACGAGAGAAAGGAGCGGATGGTCGTGAGCGAATCCATTGTTTATTTTGTAATCCTTGTTCCTCTGCTGGTGTTTGCTACCGTTCTATCGAAAGGAAAAGGCGCATCATTGCTTGCAGGATATAATACGTTATCTGAAAGCAAGAAACAAGACTATGACGAAGTCGCCCTATGTCAATTCATGGGTAAGATCCTATACGGCATTTGTTTTAGCATCCTGTTGATCGCTGGGAGCGAGCTGTTTGGATATCACTTTTTGTTTACTTTGGGCGTCCTGCTATTATTCTTTCTTATTGTATTTGCAATCGTCTATTCCAACACGAATGACCGATTCAAGAAAGAGAGGTAATACCATTCAGATCAGAAAATTCTTAGTCATTTAAATCATAATGTAAATCAGAAAAAGAACGACTAATCTTAAAATCGAAGTCAATCAACAGTTGTACATCATCATTTTTTTGTCGATAGATTTCCTTCATGAATTGTAAGAAGATGTAGCGACATGTGTATAAATCATCTCCTGTATCTTCTCGCATCGCTGCGTAATCAATCTTCTCACCTAGCGAATCATACACGATTGTCTCAAACTCCAGATTCGTATGCCACATGAAATCTAAAAATCCCTGTAGGACTGCTTTTTTATAGGTCTCTAGTGAAAAGGTAGCCAAGAATTGATTTTGATAATGAAATTCTACTAATTGTTTTCGATAGAAAAATCGAATGATGAAATGGTTAGAAATTTCTTCATTTTCATATGGAAGTGACCAATCGAATTTTTCGACGTCATGCAAATCGTTTGTGGATACGCTTTTTATTAATGCATGCCAAAACAGATATAGCTCGCCTACGTGTGCGTTAAAAGGAAGAGGTGCACCCTTTATACAAAAGACGACTTTTCCGGCAGGATACCCGCCAGCTCGACCAAAAGCATAATTAAAGACATCGTTATCGATGAGATTGGTCATCTCTATGAATCTAGGATAGGTTTGATGCACATCGTGCTCTTCTTTTTCAGGCGGAATTTCAAGATGGCTTTTAATTTCGAGATCCATAAAAACGACCTTTCTGTTACCTCATAAAGAGTAAAGTTTTTTTGAAAATTGCTTTCTTTGATTACTAGAACATATTAAACGTCATCAACATTATAGGCAAAAATATGGATGGGTAACTCCGTCGTCTTGATCGTTTCGACCAAGGTCCATCCCAATTTTTTATAATATGCTGCAGCGTTATCTGTTTTTAAGTAGATTGTAGAAACCTGTCGTGACTTGGCGTAAACGATTAATTGATTGATGAGTTGCTGCGCGATTCCTTGATTCCGATAGACTTTTTCAACGAATAAAGAAGCGAGCCAAGGTGTATAGGCTGGTCGTTCAATCAAGTCATTTTCAAATAAGGAGACAGTTCCTACACACGTGACATCATCTAAGGCAACGAACGTCACAGGATAGGGTTCTCTTGGTTTTTTATCTAAAAATGCTTTTACTTGTTCGTACGGTGTCGTCCGATTTTTCTTTTGAACGAATTCGGTATGAATCATTGTGGCAACCACTTCTAATTGTTTAGGATGATTCGATAATGTATCAATGATCATCTTCTCATCCTCCTTTCTACAATTGTTATATCGATCCGTCCTGCAACAGTTATTCAAAACAATACATCTGTCCTCATCAGAATAAAGGAGTTTTAAAATGAACTTAGAACAATACTTGCAACAACATTTTGGGAATGTGAACTTATTTGATCGTTCCTTTGTCAAGAAGGATTTAGTATTCCACGTAGATTTAGTCAAGGATCTTTATCAGCTAAAGGATAATTTAGATGAAATCAATGAGGAATACTTCAAACAGGTATACAAAAAATCGAACGAACTGTTTGAAGATGTATTCCGAGAAGAGGAGTCCCTTTATTTAATTGTGCATGTGAGAAGTGAGCGCGGTAAGTATCAACAGTCAGCGACGAAAGTGTTTCGTCAGTTAAGACGTAGAGCAG
>Ga0308160_10001957_pt1 | contig 26652 bp, 20 predicted proteins | sample PhyFR1_FD_201036 | JGI IMG/M metagenome (GOLD analysis project Ga0308160, IMG submission 201036) | Phyllosphere microbial communities from UC Gill Tract Community Farm, Albany, California, United States - DLSLF.R1 | ecosystem: Host-associated > Plants > Phyllosphere > Unclassified | place: USA... | reverse complement strand
GGCGACCCGACCCTGCGCTTCCACGGCGTGCGCGCCACCGACAGCGACGATGCCGTCGACACCTTTGCGGCGCAGCGCCGGGTCGCGGCCAACGCCGTCACGATCAGCAGCTGGGACCCGACGCAACTGCTGGCGCCGAACGCCGAGCTGGCCTCCACGCTGGACGCGGGCGAAGTGCCGCCGCTGCCGGTGTACGACGGCAGCGGCGAGTGCATCGCCAGCAGCGGCGCCGACGACCACGCCCAGCTGATGCTGCGCGCACTGGAACTGGACAACAAGCTGTTCGAGGGCGAAGGCGCGGTGCGGCGCATGGCGCCGGGCCACCGCTTCGAACTGGCCCGGCACGAGCGCTTTCCCGAGGGCGAGAACGCCTTCAAGGCTCTTTGGGTCGAACACGAGGCGCGCAACAACATCGACGCCGGCATCGCCACGGCCGAGCGCGCGGGCTGGATCGAACCGGGCACCTACCGCAACCGCTTCGGCTGCGTGCGCGAGGCGGTCGCCATCGTCCCGCGCGCCACCGCCCTGCCGCATCCGCACACGGCGCTGGGACCGCAGACCGCGCTGGTGGTCGGCGTGCGCGACGCCACCGCCACCACCGTGCGCGACCACCAGGTGCGCGTGCAGTTCGCCTGGCAGCGCGGCGCGGGCAGCAATCCGGGCGGCCTGGCGCACGACGTCGACGAACGCGGCGCCGCCCCCGGCGACGAGCGCGCCGGCACCTGGGTGCGCGTGGCCGAGGCGCTGGCCGGGCCGAACTGGGGCTCGCAGTTCACGCCGCGCATCGGCACCGAGGTGCTGGTCGATTTCCTGGAAAACGACATCGACCGCCCGCTGGTGGTGGCCCAGCTCTACACCGGCGCCGACGTGCCGCCGTTCTCGGCCGGCGTCGATTCCGGGGTCAACCACGCCGGCACCATTTCCGGCATCCACACGCGCGGCTTCGACGGCGGCGGCTACAACCAGTGGCAGCTCGACGACACCCGCGGCCAGCTGCGCATGCGCCTGGCCAGCAGCAGCGCCAACACCCAGCTGAACCTGGGCTACCTGATCGCACAATCGCCGGGCGGCGCCCAGCGCGGGAACTACCGCGGCAGCGGCTTCGAACTGCGCACCGACGCCTGGGCCACGGTGCGCGGCGCCGAGGGCGTGCTGCTCACGACCCATGCGCGCGGGGCCAACGGTTCCGGCGTGACCTCGACCCAGATGGACGCGGCGGAAAGCCTGGCGCTGCTCAAGGCCGCGCAGGCGCTGGACACCACGCTGCTGGATGCCGCCAAGGGCCAGCATGCGCTGACCAGCAAGGCTTCGCGCGAGGCCCAGAAGGCCTTCATGGCCGACATCGATCCCAAGGAAAAGGGCAAGTACGAAGGCGCGGTAAATGGCCAGGATGCGCTCAAGGCGCAGGCCGGCGCGCGCGACCTGGATAGCGGCGCGCCGGTGGAGCGCTTCGCGGCGCCGCATGTGCTGATGGATGCGCCGGCCAGCATCAACTGGGCCACGCCGGCGTCCACCGTGCTGTTCGCGGGGCAGCAGCTGCACTGGACCACGCAGGCCGATACCCACATGAGCGCGGCCTATACGGTTTCCTCAGTGGCAGCGGAAGCGGCCGGCCTGTATGCGCACGAGGGCGGGATCCAGGCGATCGCCGGCAACGGGCCGGTGTCGCTGGAGGCGCATACCGACCAGCTGGAAATCCTGGCGGACAAGGAAGTCGTGGTGGTGTCGGCGAACGACAGCATCGAGATCAAGGCGAAGCAGAAGATCGTGCTGCAGGCCGGGCAATCGTCGATCACGCTGGATGGGGGGAATATCACGTTTGCCTGTCCGGGGGAATTTTCGGTCAAGGGGAGCCAGCATATCTTTGACGGCGCTGCCGCTTCTGCAGCAGCGCTGGTCCCTTTACCGTCAGGGACGGTGAATATGCCTGTTCCTCCTGCGCTCCTGCGGGCCACGCAACTGGTCGTCATTACCGATGGCGAAGGCAATACCCTCGCGAACCGCCCCTACCGCATCTGGATGGACGACGAGACTTGCGTGGAGGGAATTTCAGACATGAATGGCGCCACAACACTGCTGGTGTCCGAAGCGAGCCACATCGCTGAAATCCAAATCTTGAAACGAGTGCGCTAAATCAATGAGCCAGCCGAATACCCATCAGGTTCGTCGCGGAGAAACCCTTTCTTCGATTGCGACGCTCGAGGCGGTCGATATCAAAGAACTAGCGGCCCTTAACGGCATTCTCAACGTCAATAAAATCCGACGTGGGCAAATGCTCAATCTGCCGCCCAAAAAAATCCGGCGTCCCATGGATGCCGCAAACGACACGCCAACCAAGCCCCAGAAACCGGCGGAGCCGCAACCCCGGAAGAACAGGACGATTCTGGACGACTGGACCTTCGAATCGATCGATCTGGTTCCGGACTGGCTGGATGATTTGCTCGCCAAGCTGCGCAACACTGAATCGGACGAACGGATTCAAAAGAAAGCGGACATCCCGGTCGAGAAACCGAAACGTGGTGATTACAAGCAGACACCGCCCAAGAGCCGCGGCAGCGTGACGCCACAAACGCTGTCACAGGCGAAACAGTCGATCAAGACACGACTGGAGAAAGAGCCACATGTGGTGGTATTCAACGGCGTGAAACTGACCGAGAACGAGAAGAAACAAATTATTGCTGCTGTAGCGCTCTGCGAGATGAACAAGCACGGTTTTGCGAGCATGAATGCCGACCAGGAATTCGTCGGACGAAAATACGGTAATCGTGGAATCGAAACGTCATACAGTCGTATCGTACACATCGGACTTTCGTATGGCGTCATTCAGTACACGCAGGACTCCGGCAGTCTCGGCGCTTTACTCTCCAAAATGCGGGCCAGGAATCCGGCACGTTTTACCGAAATTTTTGGTGACGGCGACCAGGCAACTGCAGACTTGTTGGTCACGTTGACTACGACCGGCCACCCGGATATGGCTGCCAACGCAGAGGTACCTCTGTCCGGTCAAGCTTACTGGAACAAGTTCAAGAAAACTGCGACCGGAAGTGACGCGACGAAACTTGCAAACACGCCAGGTAAATCTGCGCTTCCCGTGGCAAGGGAAATCAGGGGTAAGCGTGTTCAGCCCATTCCTTCTACGCCAGGTGCTGCACCAATTGATATCTGGACAGGAAAATGGAAGGATCGTTTCATACTGGCTGGACAGTGTCTGGAGTTCCAGGAAGTGCAACTGGAACTTGCCGTTTCCAATTACTTCAATCATATTTTGCCTCGTGCAAAGGAAAACAAGGTCAGATCAGCCCTTTCGTTAGCCTTCCTTGCGGCATGCGCGGTGAGAGGCGGGGCGGAAAGCCAATTGACCCAGCTTTTCTATAAGGTCGCTGTTGCGATGAAAATAGCTCTGCCATTCAAGACTTCGGACGACGAGCGACGATGTCTGGACGCGATCGCCGATACGCCCGTGCCGAAAGGACAGCACACCACCAGCGTAGCAGGAGTCACGACGAATGTAGACGAGATAAGGCGAGCGCGGTTGCTGCGAAATGACGAACTTGGATTCTTGCACGAAGATCTTTACGATATTTCCACATATTCATGAAAAAGCACTTTATTGCATGTATTACACTAATGTTCTCGACCTTGGCATTATCTGCAGCCGACAAGGCGAAGCACGAAGTCCAACCCAGTGAAACGTGCGACCTGGCACGTTCGCCTCTGATGCGTTGCGATATCTATATTGATTATGAAAGAAGTGACAAAAAACTCAACCAAAGTTATCGTACGCTGATGAAGAAACTGCCGACTGCAGACGCAGGCAGTCTCAGAAGAAAGCAGCGCGAGTGGGTCGAATTTCGGGATAAGACATGTCTTGACTTGCAGGAAAAAGCAGCATGCGATAACGCGCTTTGCGACGGGGTCGAACATGATCAGTGTATTCTCGAACTTACGAACATACGTACGAAGGAGCTGAATCTATTCCTGAAAGACCCCCGTCTCGGCGGGCGATCTGGATACGGATTCGATACCAAGTATCCACCGCGGTGATCCTTCTAAGTCTTGAAGCTCTGGAAGGAATGACGTGGCACCTGCTTCTCCAGCTGCGGGTACGAGCAGCACCGTGAAGTTCTGCACTCGTCGCAAGGCAGTTGAGCGCGTTGCGACTGTACCGGGCGATCGCCATGAACCGCTTCTTCATCCTTATTGCCCTTCTCGTCGACATTGTTGTGTGCGGGGCACGCACCATGCCGCCGCTTGCGAAGGCGCTGGCGCAGCAGTCCGCAGAGCCTCGATGTACCAGCACCCCTTGCGGCAACACTTCATCTGGAGAAGATCCGCAAGAATTGAGAATCCGTCGCGGCCGTCAGATGAGCGATGCGGTTGTCGCCGGTACCTCGGACGAGGAACGCTGGACCGTTCCTCTATTTTCGGATTCGAAAAACCCGAAAGACCTGGAGTTGGACCTCATTGAATCAGCTGGCTTTCGACTGAGGTTGCACCCGGCGCGAGGTCAAATCGAGTTTATGAAAGGCGGGTCGAATGATCTGTTTGAGATTGGTCTTCCAGCAGCGCCGACCAATCTATTTTGCCGCAAGTATTTTATTATGGTCCTCAATGCCTCACCAACCCATGCAATGATCGAAAAGTCATGTCGGGAGTCCGAGTACAAACCTGGAAGGTTTCACAGTTCCACCTCGTACTTCTTGTACGATAGCATTACCCACTCGATGCGCTCGGTCTGGGAATCATCTGCGAGTGTAAAAGGCGCACCGGCGCCAGCAATAGATACACAACCGATGGTTTCAGTACTTCCGAATGGCTATGAACTTCGATGGAAAGGCAGTTATGTTCGCGACGGTAAAACAAAGACAGTATCTCTTCATAATCGGTACACGCAAAAAGCGATTGACGAAGGAATGACCGCGCTGATATGCAGAGATCTTTTGCACCCTGACGCAGGGCCTGAAACCGGAGGATGCGAAGGTAGCGTTCTTTCTCTTGTCTCATCGTCCGGACGTAAAAAGTAGGTTCCTCGTTGAATTGAGGCGGCCACGGGGCGAAACCGTCGTAAGGCTGCTGAGCCGCTTACGAACTACAGCACTCGATACCATGAACTGCTTCATCATTCTGACCGCCGTTTGCTTCGGCATTGCCGTATCCGACACCCGCGCGGCGCCCCTGGATCCACAGGAGGAGAGCACCGAAGCGGCACGGCAGATGCAGAATGCCTTGCGTGCGGGGGACGACGACCGCAAACGCTGGGTCCTGCCCATCTACTCGGCGTCGGAGCGGCCGGAGAGCCTCTCGCTGGACGTGGTACGCAGCGCCGGGCTGGCGTTGCGCCTGGCGCCCGCCGAAGGTCACCTCACGATCTCGACCCCGGCATCGAAGCACGTTTTCGCGATTGCCAGTGCGGAAGGCGCCGGGACCGTCTGCCCCAAATACAACCTGTATGTCACGGACGCCTCGAGCGACTACATCCTGCTCAAGCGGGTCTGCCGCAGCTTCGAATACAAGCCGGGCAGGTTTGCAAAGAGCGTCACCTACTACCTGTACGACCAACCAACTGGAACGATGCGCGATATCTGGACCGCCAGCGCAAGCGGCAAGGACGATCCCATGCCGGACGCGAAACCGCAGCCGGCGCTGAAGCGTCTCGCCAATGGCTACCAGTTCGACTGGTCGGGCACCTACCCGGGAGATGCGGGCGGACAGCGCCACGAGATCCACAACCGCTTCACGCGCAAGCTCGATGGCGGCCAGCGCACGCTGACCTGCACCAAGGTGTCGGCAGGATCGGGGCGCGGTGATGCGTCGGCTTGCGAGGGCGAATTCGTGCAACGCGTGGGTGGCTGAGCCATGCGTCTGATACGAATCCTCGCGTTGATGATCGCTTTCGCGCTCCTGCCGATCAGCGCCGGCGCCGCCGAAGCGCAGCCGATGAAAGACGGCCTGCACCAATGGCCAGCCATGGGCGGCAAGCTGATGCTGGTGGTCGGCTCCTACCAGGACGTCACGAGCTTCCATCGCAGCTACAGCTTCTACTTCAAGGAAGCGAAAGACGACACCTGGAACGAAGTCGCCGTGCTGCGCAAATCGGGCGAACGCGCCTTCCCGTGGCAGAGCGCCGTCGGTGCCGAGGTCACGCTCGCCGATGGCATCGTGGTGCCACGTCCCGACGGCATCTATTTCGTGGTCGGCGACAAGCGTGTCGGCAAAAACTACTACGACAAGGGGGATATCACCGTCACCTGGAACAAGCTGATGGTCGAAGGCGACGACAAGGATCCGTATGCGTCGCCCTATCGCCTGGCGCCGGTGTTCAGTCGCTCCTATCCGAAGTCCGCGCTGACGGTCGAAGCCGTGCTGGCACGGGAAACCACGCTGAGGCCCTCCAAGTGAAACCGGTCTTCCAACGATGCATCCTCACCTGCGCCCTGCTCGCCGCGCACGCCGCCGCCTGCGCCGGCTCACCTGCGACTATGGAAGCGCCTTGACCGATACCGGACAGCTCACAGGAAGGATTTGGCCTGGGCCAGGATCGTGTCGCAGGCCTTCTTGGTGATCTCGGCCTTCAGGCCGCCGCCACCGCTCAAGTCCATGGCATTGCCATTACTGCCGCGCAGCAGCCCCTTCATGCCCTCCTGATAGCCCTTGTCCTGGGTAGGACTCCCGCCCGGCAGCTTGCCCATCAGTTGGTCCTTGACCGAGCCCGCGCCTTCCCTGCTCAGGTAGTTGTTGCCGATGCAGTACTGTAAAAGCCCGGCCACGTTGCCCATGCTGCCGGACGCCATCGGCGCACTCGCCATGCCCGCGAGGCCCTTCAGGTCGCCGCCACGCTCGCCCTTGCCGAGCAGGCTGTCGATCTGGGCGTGGGCCCCCACCAGCGGCAGCGCGGCCGCCAGCAGCAGTGCCGCACATCGCCATGCCGAACGCTTCATGATCCGCCTCCTGTCCGTTACGCCGCCATGCCTTCAGTATAGCGCCGAGCAGCGGCCGATCAAGCAGGCCCTGGTGCGAGAGGTCAGCGCGTCATGGCGGCTGCGGGAAAGCTGACGATACGGTCGTCGCCCGCGCCCGGCGTGCCGCGGCCATCGGTATTATTCGTCAGCATCCACATCGTCCCGTCCGGCGCCGCGACCACGTCGCGCAGGCGGCCATACTGCCCGGCGAACAGGTCGGTGGCGCTGCCCGGCGTCACGACGGCGATCTGCCGGATGCGCTGGCCGCGCAGGTTGGCGATGTACAGGTAGCCATTGCTGAACGCCATGCCGCTCGGGCTGGCGTCCGCCGTCGCCCATTGCTGGACGGGGTCGATGAAACGGGCGTCGCCCACCCTGCCCTCGACCGTCGGCCAGCCGTAGTTGCCGCCCTTCCTGATGATGTTCAGCTCGTCCCAGGTGTTCTGGCCGAATTCGGAGGCATACATGGTGCCGTCGCCGCCCCAGGCCAGGCCTTGCGGATTGCGGTGGCCGTAGCTGTAGACGTAGGAGCCCAGGAAGGGATTGTCGGCGGGGATGGCGCCTTCGGGCGTCATGCGCAGGATCTTGCCGCCCAGCGAGGCGAGGTCCTGGGCGCGGGCGCTGTTGCCGGCGTCGCCGGCGGTCGCGTACAGCATGCCGTCCGGGCCGAAGGCGAGGCGCCCGCCGTTGTGGATGCTTGCCGCGGGGATCCCGGTGAGCAAGGTTTCGGCCGGGCCGAGGCGCAGCGCCGGGGCGGTGCCGTCGATGCGGAAGCGCTGGATGCGGTTGTTCGCGCCCGCGGTCGAGTAGGCGTACAGGTAGCCGCCATGCACGGCGATGCCGAGCAGGCCGCCTTCGCCGGCACCGTCCACGCCGGCGATGGTCGCGATGACGGTCGGGGTGCCGGCGGCGTCGAGCGCGAGGATGCGGTCGGTGTCGCGCTCGCTGACCAGCGGGGTCGCGCCGTAGAAGGCGATCGACCACGGGGCTTTCAGGGCGCTGGCGATGAGCTTGGGAGCGGCCGGGGTGGTCGGGGGAGTAGGCGCAGGCGGTGCGGCGGGGGCGCTTGGCGTGACTGCCGCGGTGTCCGGGCTGCCTGACCCGCTGCCGCAGCCGGCGAGCACCAGTGCTGTCAGGCAGGCGGCCGTCCGTAGGGCGACTGCGAGGTCGAGATTGTTCGGCATGCCGGTCCTCCCTTGATTGTCAAGCGAACTGTAACTCAGGCGCCGCCAGGGGAGAGCGCGATTGGACTGTCGGACATGACGCAACGCCATCGAGGTGATTACATTTCCGTAAGGTGGGCCGTGCCGCACCCGCGCGCAGCTATGCTTGGCCTGTCCGAACGCCAACGAAAGCGAAGTGCCATGCCTACCCTACTCCGGCGATACCCGTCGAGCCCCGACCTGCAGGAAGAGGCGCGGGCATGCTGACCACGGCAATCGACTGGATCCTCCACCTCGACAAATACCTCGCCATGCTCGCGGCCGAACACGGCGTGCTGGTCTACGTCCTGCTGTTCGTGGTGATCCTGATCGAGACCGGTGTCGTCGTGATGCCCTTCCTGCCCGGCGATTCACTGCTCTTCGTTGCCGGCGCGCTGGCCGCACAAGGCATGTTTTCGCTGCCGCTGCTGATTCCCCTGCTGTTCGTCGCCGCGGTCGGGGGCGACACGCTCAACTTCGCGATCGGCGGCCTGCTGCGCGAGCGCATCCGGCATGGACACCGGCTTCCCCTGATCAAGGCCGACCATCTGGCCCGCACCGAAGGCTTCTTCGACCGCCATGGCCGCAAGACGATCGTGCTGGCGCGCTTCGTGCCCATCGTCAGGACCCTCGCCCCTTTCGTCGCCTCGCTCGGCAATATGCACTACGGGACCTTCCTGGCCTATAACGTCGTCGGCGGCGCCTTGTGGGTCCTTTCGCTGACCGGCGCCGGCTATGCCTTCGGCAATATTGCCTGGGTGAGCGCGAACCTGACGGCAGTCCTGCTTGGCATCATCGCCTTGTCCCTGCTGCCCGGACTGCTGGCCTGGTTCCAGGAACGACGTGGCGCCACCCGCAGCGCCTGAACCCGTAGGAGCGCGCAATGTCGGCAAGCTCGAACGCATGGTTTTACTGGGCACTCCTGTCGGCGGGCTTCGCCGCGCTGACCGCAATTTTCGCGAAGATCGGCATCCAGGGCATCGACGCCGATCTCGCCACGCTGGTGCGCACGGCGGTCATCATCGTCGTACTGGCGGTCTTCGTCGCCTGCACCGGCAAGTGGTCGAACCCGCTCGCCCTTTCCGCGCGGACCTGGCTGTTCCTGGTCCTGTCCGGGCTCGCCACGGGCGCGTCCTGGGTCTGCTACTTCCGCGCGCTGAAGATGGGCGACGCATCGAAAGTGGCGCCGGTCGACAAGTTCAGCCTCGTGCTGGTCGCCGTCTTCGCCGTCATGTTCCTGGGCGAGCGCCCGTCGCTGCGCGATTGGGGCGGCATCGGCCTGGTCGCAGCGGGTGTCATCGTCCTTGCCCTGAAACGCTAGCGTTTCCGCCACAACCATGAACGCACTCGTGAAAACAGACAACGACCGTGGCCTGGCCAAGGTGCCTGAAGTGACGCTCGGCTTCTGGATGATCAAGGTCGCCGCCACCACGCTCGGAGAAACCGGCGGCGATGCCGTCTCGATGTCGATGCAGCTCGGTTACCTGGTGAGCACCGCGATCTTCGCGGCGATCTTCGCGGTGGCCGTGACCGTGCAGATCCGCGCCAGGCATTTCCACCCGGCCCTCTACTGGACGACGATCATCGCCACCACCACGGTCGGCACGACCCTGGCTGACTTTGCCGACCGCTCGCTGGGGATCGGTTACGCCGGCGGTTCGGCCCTGCTGCTGGTCTTGCTCCTGGCTTCGCTGTTCGCCTGGCACCGTGCCCTCGGCTCCATCTCGGTCGACACCGTGAACTCGCCCCGGACGGAAGCCTTCTACTGGGTGACGATCATGTTTTCCCAGACCCAGGGCACGGCCCTGGGCGACTGGACCGCCGACTCCGCCGGCCTGGGCTACACCGGCGCCGCCATCGTATTCGCGGGCCTGCTTGCCATGATCGCCCTTGCCTGGTACCGGACCCGCGCCTCGCGCACGCTGCTGTTCTGGGCGGCCTTCATCCTGACCCGTCCACTGGGCGCGGTGGTCGGCGATTTCCTGGACAAGCCGGTGGCGGACGGCGGCCTGGCCTTGAGCCGCTACGCGGCGTCAGGCGTGCTGCTGGTCTTCATCGTGGCGGCGCTCCTGCTGCTGCGGCCACGTGCCGCTGCGGCGCCGCATAACCATCCGTCAGCGTCTTCAGGAAAGCGATGACGTCGGCGATTTCCCGCCGGTTCAGCGCCGGCGCCTGGCCGGGCTTGCGGCCGAACGGCGCCTCCATGTTCACGTTGGCGCGGTAGGCTTCAGGCAGGTCATCGAACTTGTCCACGGTGCCATCCTGCTCCCGTGGATACCAGCGCGCCGGTTCGCTGTCGCGCGTCGCGTAGAACTGCAAGACCTCTTCCAGCGAATGGAACACGCCGTTGTGGAAAAACGCCTGGCGCGTGGCGACGTTGCGCAGGCTGGGCGTACGGAACAGGCCGCAGAATTCGGCGCGCTTGGCCAGGTCGGGGCGCAAGGGGCCGCACAGGCCGAGGTCGTGGAAACCGGGTTCGCTATTTGCCGGCAGCGTGCGGTTGCGCGGCGCGCCCAGCGCGATGAAGCCGAAATCGGTGAATGCCGGGAAGGCGCCGGATTTCACTTCGCTGACGTGGCAGGCGGCGCAGTTGCCCTTGTCGCCGCGGTTGAACAGCGCCAGCCCGCGCGCTTCCCTCGCATCGAGCTTAACCTGCCCGCGCAGGAAGGCGTCGTACTTGCTGGTATAGGGATAGAACTCGGCCGGCTTCTGCTGGAACACTTCCAGCGCCATCGAGGCCGCCGCGAACGCCTCCTGCGGACGCGCGAAGATGTCGGCGCCGAAAGCCTTGCGCAAGCGCCCGGCATAAGCCGCGTGGCGCAGGCGCTCGACCACCGCCGCGGGACTCGCGTTACCCATCTCGTCCGGCGACAGCAGCGGCCCGCTGGCCTGCTCGTGGCTGGAGTTGGCCCGCCCGTCCCAGTCGTGGCCGCCGGTGGGGCCCTGGTCGCGGCTGTCGTCGCCGTCGTTGTCGTAGAAGTGCTCGGTGAACGGCGGCACGTTCTGCACATAGCGCAGCGAGGGCGCGGCGCGGCTGCCGATGCCATGCATGTCCTTGCCGCCCAGCTGCACCGCCAGGCCGTTGGCCGGCGCGTATGCGTGGTCCGGCGCATGGCAGGTGGCGCAGGACTGCCGGCCGGACGCGGACAGCGACGCGTCATGGAACATCAGCTTGCCGAGGGCCGCCAGTTCGGGCACCGGCACCTTGACGATCGCCGAACCGTAGATGCCCTTGGCGGCCGGCGCGGCGGCAGTGGCGCCGGCTGGCGCGGCGTGGCGCTTGTCGCAAGCCGCGAGGGGGCTGCAGGCCAGCAGCACGAGCGAGAAAGTCAGGAAACGCATGGAGGACGAACGCAAAGCGGAGGCCAGAGCCTACCCCGCCCGTGTGACAGCTTGATGACAGCAACCGGCGTGTAACGTCATGTTTCCAGCGCCAATTTTCATTTTTCTGTCATAAACCGCCGATAGACTCCACGCCGCTTCACCACCCAAGCTCTCCAATATATATAAAAGGAAACGGCGTGAACCCTACTCTCAAACTCCTGCCGCTCGCGGCCATCCTGTCGGCCGGCCTGTACGGCTGCGGCAGCGACAACGACGACAAAGGCACGGCCACCACCCCGCCGGTGGCCTCGGCGCCCGCGCCGACCATCAGCGGCGTGGTCACCGGCAGCTACTATCGCCACGCCAAGGTCTGCGTCGACACCAATGCCAACGGCCGCTGCGACGTCGGCGAAAACAATCTCTACACCGACGACAACGGGGCCTTCACCCTGGTCGGCAGCGGCGCCGTGATCGCCGAAATCGGCACCGATGCCAGGCGCTACGACCCGGACACCAGGACCGAGAGCGCGGTCACGCAGCCGATGGTGTTCCGCGCGCCGGCGGGCGCCAACACCGTGGTCAGCGCCGTCTCGACCGAAGTGCAGGCCATGATGGACGATAACGGCGGCGACTTCGTCGCCGCGCGCAAGGCGCTGGCGCAGCGCATCGGCGTGGCCGAGGACAAGCTGCTCGAAGACCATAACAAGGAAACCGACGCCGGCATCAAGGCGGCGCTGAAGACGGAGGGCGACCAGGCGCTGGCGCGCATCGCCGAAGCCGTCAGCGAGGCGGGCGCCAGCGGCAACCTGGCCAAGGCGCTGCAGAACCGCCTGGCGCTGGACAAGATCACCAACATCGTCGTGATCTACGCGGAAAACCGCGGCTTCGACAACCTATACGGCCTGTTCCCGGGCGCCAACGGCATCCCGGGCGTGAACCCGGCGTCGAAAGGCGCCTACGTGGCCCAGAAGGACGTCGACGGTTCGGTCCTGAACGTGCTGCCGCCGACCTGGGGCGGCATGACCGCCGCCGGCCAGTTGGTGACCGTGACCCAGGCCCAATCCGCCAACCTGCCGAACAAACCTTTCCAGATCGACGATCCGGCCGGCTTCAACCTGCCGCTCAGCGTCACCACGCGCGACCTGGTGCACCGCTTCTACAACAACCAGATGCAGATCAACGGCGGCGCCAACGACAAGTTCCCGGCCTACAGCGATGCCGGCGGCCTGTCGATGGGCTACTACGACGGCAGCAAGATGGGGATCTGGCAGCTGGCCAAGGACTACGTCCTGGCCGACAACTTCTTCATGGGCGCGTTCGGCGGTTCCTTCCTCAACCACCAGTACCTGATCTGCGCCTGCGCGCCGACCTATCCGGGCGCCGACAGCGCCGCCGCCAAGCCGAGCATCTCGAAGGTCGACCTCGACGCCAATGGCAACTTCCTGCGCCTGACGCCGGGCGCCAGCACGCCGTCGACGGTCCTGAACGGCGCCCCCACCTACGCCGCCGACGGCACCATCACCCCTGCCATCAACGGCCAGTTCTACGCGGTGAACACGATGCAGCCTGCATACCAGCCGAGTTCGAACGCGCCGGCATCGTCGGACAGCAGCAAGCTGTACGCCAACACCGGCAGCGCCACCACGCTGCCGCCGCAGACCGGCAAGACCATCGGCGACCTGCTCAGCGCCAAGGGCGTGAACTGGGCCTGGTATGCCGGCGCCTGGAATGCGACGACCGCGGCCGCCACCACCAACCGCTCGTTCAACGCCACCGCGAACTTCCAGTTCCACCACCAGCCCTTCAACTACTACACCGCCTTCGACCCGGTCAGCGGCGCCGCCAACCGCGCCGCCCACCTGAAGGACTTCGACAGCGACTTCCTGAAGGACGCCGCCGCCGGCACCCTGCCCGCGGTCGCCTTCTACAAGCCGCAGGGCAATCTGAACCAGCATGCCGGCTATGCCAACGTGGCCGATGGCGACGCCCATATCGTCGACGTCATCAACAAGCTGAAGGCCAGCCCGCAGTGGAAGAACATGGTCGTGGTCATCACCTACGACGAGAACGGCGGCTTCTGGGACCACGCCGCGCCGCCGAAAGCGGACCGCTGGGGTCCGGGCACGCGCATCCCGGCCATCATCGTCTCGCCGTACGCGAAGAAAGGCAGCGTCGACCATACCCAATACGACACGGCCTCGATCCTGCGCCTGATCACGCACCGCTTCGGCCTGCAGCCGCTGCCGGGCATTGTCGAGCGGGACACCAAGCTGGTGGCGAATGGCTTCAAGCCGATGGGCGACCTGACGGGGGCGTTCGACTTCAGCCAGAAGTAAGGGCGCCGTCGAAAAAGGATCCGCCGCCCGCACGGGCGGCGGAATCTCTCATCAGATTGATTACATGGAAGCAGCGGCTCGTGCCGTCTACCGGCTAGCATGTGAGCAACGCCTGCTCAACATCGCCAGCCACCCATGCCCGAATCGACCCGCCGCGCCTTCCTCCAGCAATCCGTCCTGGCAGCCTCCGGCATGCTGGGCTTCAAGGCCCACGCGGCCCCGGAACAATCCCCGGTCGCCACGACCCGCCACGGCAAGGTCCGCGGCTACCTCGACACGGGCATCCAGGTCTTCAAGGGCATACGCTACGGCGCCGACACCGCCCCGCGCCGCTTCATGGCACCCCTGCCGCCCCAGCCCTGGAGCGAGATACGCGACGCCCTCGAACACGGCCCATCCTGCCCCCAGCCGAGCCGCGAAGAGGCGGTCAGCGAAGACTGCCTGTTCCTGAACGTCTACACGCCCGCCCTGCGCGACCGCGCCCGGCGCCCGGTCATGTTCTACATCCACGGCGGCGCCTACAACAACGGCTCGGGCTCGAGCCCGCTGTACGACGGCGTGCGCCTGTGCCGCCGCGGCGACGTGGTCGTGGTGACGGTGAACCACCGCCTCAACGCCTTCGGCTACCTGTACCTGGCCCGCCATGGCGGTGATGGCCTGTACCTGGACTCCGGCAATGCCGGCCAGCTCGACCTGGTCCTGGCGCTGCGCTGGGTGCGCGACAACATCGCCGAATTCGGAGGGGACCCGGACAAGGTGACCGTGTTCGGCCAGTCGGGCGGCGGCGCCAAGATCGCGACCCTGATGGCCATGCCGGCGGCCGCCGGCCTGTTCCACCGCGCCGCCACCATGAGCGGCCAGCAGGTGACGGCCAGCGGCCCGCTGAACGCCACGCTACGCGCCCGGGCCATGCTGGACGCCCTCAAGCTTGCGCCTGAACGGGTCGGCGAGATCCGGACCCTGCCCTTTCCCAGGCTGGTCGAGGCGCTGGGCACGCGCGACCCGGTGCTGCCCTTCGGCGGCATCTCGTTCGCGCCGGTGCTCGACGAGCGCAACCTGCTGCGCCACCCGTTCTACCCGGACGCGCCGGGCCAGTCCGCCCGCATCCCGATGATGATCGGGAACACGCACGACGAAACCCGCGCCTTCCTGGGCGGCGATCCCGCCAATTTCACCTTGAGCTGGGACCAGCTGCCGGCGAAACTGGTGCCGAACATGCGCGTCGACATCCAGCCCGAAACCGTGATCGCGGCCTACCGCAAGCTCTACCCGAACCTCTCGCCGAGCGATCTGTTCTTCAGGATCACCACCGCCTCGCGCTCGTGGCGCGGCGCCATCATCGAAGCCGAAGAGCGGGCCAGGGCCGGCAGTCCGGCCTGGGTCTACCAGCTAGACTGGGCGACGCCCAAGGACGGCGGCAAGTTCGGCGCGCCGCATGCGTCCGACATCCAGCTGGTCTTCGACAACATCGCCCAGCCCGGCGCCACGGCGACCGGCCCGCAGGCGCAGGCCATGGCCGACATGATGAGCGAGGCCTTCATCGCCTTTGCCAGGACCGGCGTGCCGGCCGCCCGGCAGTTGCCGCGCTGGGCGCCCTACGACCTGGCGCGCCGCCAGACCATGATCTTCGACGTCCCCGCGCGCATGGAGGACGACCCACGCGGCGCCGAACGGCGGCTGTTCGCCAAGGTGCCGTATATTCAAGCCGGAACCTGATCCGGAAACCCATATAAACAATATAAACAGGAGACGACGATGCGATACCCGATCCGCATGGGATTACTGGCGGCGGCATGCTGCTGCCTGCACGCAGGGGCGGCCGAGCCCTTCACCGCACTGCACGAGATGTCGCGCGCCGGCATCGACGTCCGGGGCTGGGCAGATACCACGGGCGGTGCCGGCGGCAGGATCGTGCGGGTGACGAACCTGAACGCACTAGGGGAAGGCTCGTTCGCCGCCGCGGTCGCGGAGAAGGGTCCACGCATCGTGGTATTCGAAGTCGGCGGCGTGATCGACCTGCAGGGCGCGACCCTGCGCATCACCGAGCCGCAGCTGACGATCGCCGGCCAGACCGCGCCCGACCCCGGCATCAGCTTCATCCGCGGCGAGTTCTCGGTCGCCACGCACGACGTGATCGTCCAGCACATCGCGGTGCGGCCGGGCGAAGCCGGGCACCCCAAGAAAAGCGGATGGGAAGCCGATGGCCTGTCCACCAGCGCCGCGGACAATGTCATTGTCGACCATTGCAGCTTCAGCTGGGCCACCGACGAAAACCTGTCGGCGTCCGGTCCGCGCTTCAACGGCGCCACCGTCGACGACTGGCGCCAGGCGACCTCGCACCGCATCACCTTCAGCCACAACATCGTCGCCGAGGGGCTGCGCGATGCCACGCACAAGAAAGGCGAGCATTCGAAGGGCTCGCTGGTCCACGACAATGCGGACCGGGTGCTCATCTACGGCAACCTGTACGACGCCAACCACGAGCGCAATCCGCTGGTCAAGGGCGGCGCCCATGTCGCCGTGGTCAACAACCTGATCCACGATTTCGGCGCCAAGGCGATCCACTACAACCTGATCGCCCACGAATGGGGCGCGCACGCACCGCAGCCCGGCGTCGTGACGCTGGTCGGCAACGTGGCGCGCGGCGGCGCAGACACCCTGCCGGGCGTGCCGCTGTTCAGCCTTGGCGGCGCGGGCGACGTCAGCCTGTACCTGCAGGATAACGTCGCCGTCGATGCCAACGGCAATCCGCTGCCGCAGACCGGCAGCTATACCGCGTCCGGCGCGCGCATCCTGAAGGCCGCGGCGCCCTACCTGCCGCCCTCGCTCAAGCCAATACCTGCATCGCGGCTGGAAAACGCGATCTACATGAGCGCCGGCATGCGGCCGTGGGCGCGCGATCCGATCGACTTCAAGATCATCTCGGACGTCGCCGAAGGGCGCGGCCACATCGTCGATTCGGAAGCGCAATCGAGCGGCTATCCCGCCTATGCGCCGACGCGCCGTACATTCGATGCGGCCGCGTGGAACCTGGGCGACATGTCGCCCAAGGCCGGCTGGGCGTCGCTGTTCCGCTGAGGAGCACTGGCCACTTGATAAAGTGGCCTGAATACAACGCCCAAGTGGCTGGACCAGATTTTGAGGTGTTTGCGCTAACAGAAAACGTCTTGCCGATGAGATGCAGGCATGAACGCTGGTGTTGCATGAAGATGCACCTTGCATGAAATGTGTCACACGCGTACACGCGAAAAAGTTGTTTGTATTTACCTTGGATTGCAGCAATATGGCATTGGCTTATTTGCATTGCTGTAAAACAAAACCAACGTAAAACAAACAGGAGACCCGCATGCACCGCCACAAGCTTCCACTCAAGCACACCCTTCTCGCCTCTGCCCTGCTGGCCATCGGCACCACCAGCTACGCACAGGACACCCCGGGCAGCGCCCAGACCGTGGTCGTGACCGGCCTGCGCGCCTCGCTCGAGAGCGCCCTCAACGCCAAGCGCACCGAAAACAGCATCGTGGACGTGGTCAAGGCCGAGGACATCGGCAAGTTCCCGGATACGAACCTGGCCGAATCCCTGCAGCGCGTGCCGGGCGTGGCGATCGACCGCGACGCCGGCGAAGGCCGCAGCATCACCGTGCGCGGCCTCGGCGCCGACTTCACGCGCGTGCGCATCAACGGCATCGAGGGCCTGGCGACGACCGGCGGCACCGACAGCTCGGGCGGCAACAACCGCGGCCGCGGCTTCGACTTCAACGTGTTCGCCTCCGAGCTGTTCAACTCGCTCACGGTGCGCAAGAGTTCCTCGGCCGAAGTCGAGGAAGGCTCGCTCGGCGCCACCGTCGACCTGCAGACCATGCGCCCCTTCGACGCGCCCAAGCGCGGCTTCAACGCCACCGTCATGGCCAAGGCGCGCTACAACGACATCGCGAAGAAGACCGACCCGCGCGCCGCCTTCATGCTGTCGAACACCTTCAACGACAACACGATGGGCTTCCTGATCTCGGGTGCCTTCTCCAAGCGTAACGTGCTCGAGGAAGGCTTCTCGACCGTGCGCTGGGATAACGGCCCGTCTTCCGGCGGCTGGTGCGCTCCGCTCGGCACCACCGGCGTCACTGGGGCGAACTGTTCGGCACCGGTCGCCGGCTTCCCCACCGCCACCCGCCTGCCGGCCAGCGCCGCGGCCACCAGCGCCTACACCACCGCGTCGAGTGCCGCCAACTTCCATCCGCGCCTGCCGCGCTACGGCCGCCTGACGCACGACCAGGACCGCGTCGGCCTGACCGCCTCGTTCGAGTGGAAACCGATGCGCGGCACGCGCATCTCGCTGGACATGCTGTACGCCGACCTGTCCGCCACGCGCGAGGAAAGCTACCTGGAAGCGATCTCGTTCAGCCGCTCGGCCTCCCAGGGCGGCAAGCCGCAGACCTCGGTGGTGCAGGCCCAGTACGACGACAAGGGCCGCCTGCTGTACGGTGTCTTCAACGGCGTGGACATCCGTTCCGAGACCCGTTTCGACGACCTGTCCACCAAGTTCACCCAGCCCACCCTGACCGTGGCCCACCGCATCAGCGACACGCTCGACCTGAACTTCCGGCTGGGGCGTGCCAAGTCGAAGTTCGAGAACCCGCTGCAGACCACGGTGACGCTGGACGCGCCGAACGTCAACGGCTACACGATCGACTTCCGCAACAGCGACCGCCTCCCGTCAATCACCTACCCGTTCGACCCGGCCGCCGCGAATGGCGTGCTGGGCATCTACGGCGTGCCGGCCGGCGCCGCCAGCGTCACGACCGTCACCCCGAGCGAGATCCGGATCCGCCCGCAGGGATCCACCAACCAGAACGACGTACTGCATCTCGACCTGGCCTGGCGCGCGAATGACACCTGGACCCTCAAGGGCGGCGCCGACCTGAAGACCTACAAGTTCAAGACCTATGAAGCGCGCCGTCCGACCGCCTCGGGCGAAGCGATCTACAGCCTGCCGGCCGGCACCAGCCTGTCGAGCATCACGCGCGTGCTGTCCGGCTTCGGCTCCGGCCTGGACCTGCCGGCCGGCACCGCCACCAGCTGGCTGATCCCGGACGTGCAGGCCATCACCAAGCTGTACGACGCCTACTGCAACTGCCTGAAGAGCGGCCCGGCGGGCGGCCCCGGCGACTTCACGCTGACCTCGACCACCAACGGCAACGCGCGCGGCAACAACCGCGACATCAAGGAAGACGACAAGGGCCTGTTCCTGCAGGCCGACTTCGACAGCGAAGTGGGCGGCATTCCGCTGCGCGGCAACCTCGGCGGACGCTACGTGAAGACCAAGCTGACCGCCCAGGGCTACCTGGCGACCGGTGGCGGCACCGCCGTCACCGCCACCAATGCCTACAACGACTTCCTGCCGGCCTTCAACATCACCGCCAGCATCACGCCGGACTTCCTGGTGCGCCTGGCGGGTGCCAAGGTGATGTCGCGTCCGCCGCTGGGCAACCTGAACCCGGGCGGCTCCGTGGCCACTTCCGGCTCGCTGACGGTCAACTCGGGCAACCCGACCCTGGCGCCCTTCCGCGCCAAGACCATGGACGCCTCGTTCGAGTACTACTTCAAGAACAAGGCTTTCCTGGGCCTGGGGCTGTTCCAGAAGAATATCGACAGCTATATCCAGGCGATCCGCCAGTCGCTGCCCTTCAACCAGACCGGCCTGCCCTTGTCCCTGCTGCCGGCCAGCTTCAACGGCTCCGAGGTGTTCGACGTGACCTCGTTCGCGAATACGCCGGGGGGCAAGCTGCGCGGGTACGAGCTGAATTACCAGCAGCCGTTTACCTTCCTGCCGGCCTGGGGGCGGAACTTCGGCCTGATCGCGAACTACACCAAGGTGAATTCGAAGATCAACTACCTGGCTTCGGGAACCACGGCCAACAGCGCCACCGTGCAGGATGACCTGGTGAACCTGTCGCCGAAGTCCTGGAACACCACCTTCTATTACGACGACGGGAAGTTCAGCGCGCGCCTCACCGGCGCTTCGCGTTCGAGCTACCTGCAGGTGGTGCCGGCGCAGAACAACAATGACGTGCAGGGCAAGAACAAGACCTTCAACGTCGACCTGTCGGTGTCGTACAAGTGGAACGAGCAGCTCGAGTTCACCTTCGAAGGGGTCAACCTGACCAACGAGTCGAACGACCAGTTCGTGAGCCGGGCGCGCAACAGCGTGCTGGTCAACCACGTCACGGGTCGGGAATACCTGGTCGGGGCGCGCTACAAGTTCTGACAGGCAGTCAGCAATCCAGTCGTGGCCGGCGGCGCAGGGCAAGCCGGCCACGACGGCCGGCTCAAACCGGCCGGCGGCGGCGTACGCTGACCAATCCGGCAAGGCCGAGGCCCAGCAGCGCGAGGGAAGCGGGCTCAGGCACGGCGCTCGATGGTCCGCTGAACGTCAGGGTGCCGGCAAAGGTCGCCCATGGAAAGTTTTGCGCGCCGGCCCAGTCGTCGTGGTTGGGTGAGGCGCCGAAGCCGTTGTCGGTGGCATACCCGTCGAACACGCCGCCACTGGTCCCGAATGCGACGTTGTCCGAGCCGGTGTTACCGGCAATCCCCGCAGTGCTGAAATAGACGACATACTGCTGGCCGGCCTCGAGGTCCAGGCCGCCGGTGGCGACGCTGACCTGGGTGAAATTGGTGTAATTCGCCTTGAACGGGTCGGACGCGAACAGCGCCGCGCCGGCGCCTGTGCCAGTCCATGCAGCCACGCCACCGTAGGCTTTCAACAGGGTGCCGCTGAGATAAAAACTGAAGCTGTCCAGGCGGCTGTTGCCGTCAACTGGCGCCGTGAATACCTGGCCGAAGGTGGTGGTGTCCGGAACGCCGAGCGGGAACAGGTAATCGCCGTTCGGTGTGCTCGTGTAGCTCACGCTGGCCTGTGCCGATGCCATGAGTCCGAGTGCGCACATGGTTGATACCAGGATTGTTTTCATTCGCATTGCTGTCTCCTTTTTTATGGGTTGCCGCTCAGTAGCCGACCTTGTTGGCATAGTTGATGACCGGCGTACCGTAGGCGCCCGCCCATTGGTAACCGTAGCGGCGCTCCGGTTCGACCAGCATGATGTCGTACTGCTTGCCGGTCCCGGGCGGATTGTCGGTCGGCAGGCGGCCGCTGAAGAAGCCGGTGTCAAGCCCCAGATCGTAGAAGCGGTACCAGAGCGTCGGGGCGCCCGCCTTGTAGACGAAGGGCGACGTGTTGGTGACTTTTGTCGTGACCGAATCGTAGATCGTGTCGTGGATCTGGGTGGCGCTGCTGCGGTACCAGGCCACCGCAGCCTTGGCGGCGACGGCCACTTCCGCGGTTTGCGGCTGGGCCATCAGGAACTCGACAACCCGTGCCGATTCGGAACCGCTCTTGGAAGGCAATTCATAGGAGCGTGCGCCGAGCGGCGCGTAGGTGGCGGGATCGTGCTGTGCACACCATACCGTGCGCACGCCGTTCTGCACGATCTGGGACTTCAGGATGTACTGCACCGCCATCTTCGTTTCAAAGCCCATGCGGGAACGCTGCATGTCGGTCACCAGGTCGCCGTCGAGCGGCGCAGTGCGCTTCTGCGCCTGGTCGAACAACACCAGCACGCGGATCATTGCATCGTCATTGAAGGTCACGTAGTTCGAGTAGGTCGTGCCGCGCTTCGGGTACACCTGCGGGAAGCCGCCCGTTGAATACTGCATGTTGAGCAGGAAGTCGATGGCCCTGCGCGCGCTGTCGCGGTACTTGAGGTCGCCGGTGCGCGCGTACACATTGGCCAGGAACATGATTTCGGTCACCGTGGCCTGGTTGTCGATGGTCCCCAGTTCCACACCGTTGGCACCGAGCCATTCCGAGCGCGCCGCCACGCCATTCCACGGCGCCGCATACCAGGCCGGCTGCTTGTAGAAGCCGCCGTGCGGCATCTGCCACGTCACGATGTTATCCGCCTTGGTCCTGTCCGCCACCAGCCGTGCCGCCGGGTCCGTGCTCTTGCTGAGCCAGGACGTGTAATTGTTGAGCAATGCGTACACCGGGTTGCCGGTCTGGTCCAGCATCGGTGCCGCGGGCGTGGCGCTGGAGACCGTGGCCAGCAGGCTCGCCTGGGGCGAGGCGCTGGTACTGTCGGAAGTACCGCCACACGCTACAAGGGCAAGCAAGGGGCTGAGGCCAAGCAGCAGCGTCAGATTGCGTCTGTTGATTCTCGCCTTCATGTGCAATTCCTGTCTGGTTGTTGATGAGGAATTGCCGATCCTAGTGGAATGCTTTCAGGGGGAACAGCAGCACACTGGCGCCTGGTGAAAATTGTAAGCGGCGCTGTTGAAAAACTTCATGGCAGATGACCATGGCATGGTGGTGGCCATGCTTTCAGACCTTGCAATCCCGCCATCAGAACGCACATCGCACTGGGCGATATGCGGCGTTGTCTTACACGAGCGTAGCGCGATTGGATTTACTGTTAAATTGTTATCACCATTTACAATTAAACCATTCAACGCGACAACCCATGAAAACCTTCCATTGCGACAAGTGCTCGCACCAGGTATTTTTTGAAAACACCCTCTGCTTCAACTGCGAGAGCACGCTGGGCTATGAGCCACAGACGCGCAGCATCAACGCCTACGAAGAAACCGAGGCCGGCCAGTGGCGCAGCCTGCACCGCAAGGATGATGGCAAGCTGTTTAAAAAGTGCAGCAATTATGTCGAACATAATGTCTGCAACTGGATGCTGCCCGCGGACGACCCACACGATCTGTGCGAATCCTGCCAACTGACTGTCGTGATTCCGGCGCTGTCGTCGGAAAAAAACCACATTCTCTGGTCGCGCCTCGAAGCCGCCAAGCGCCGCCTGCTGTTTTCGCTGGCGAACCTGAACCTGACGCCGGCATCGAAAGAGCAGGAACCCGAGACCGGGCTGGCCTTCCAGTTCCTGGAAGACGGGGTGTCGGACCAATGCGTCATGACCGGCCACGCGAATGGCGTGATCACCCTGAACATTGCCGAAGCCGACCCGGCCGAGCGCGAACGCACGCGCGAACAGATGCACGAGCGTTATCGCACGCTCTTGGGGCACTTCCGCCACGAAAGCGGGCACTATTATTTCGACCGGCTGGTCGTCGACAGCGAATGGATCGATGAATACCGCGCCCTGTTCGGCGACGAGCGCCAGGATTACGGCGAAGCCCTGAAACGCCACTACAGCGAAGGCCCGGTGGCCGACTGGGCATCGCGCTTCGTGAGCAGCTACGCCAGTTCGCACCCGTGGGAAGACTGGGCCGAAACCTGGGCCCATTACCTGCACATGCTCGATACGCTCGAAACGGCGAACGCCTGCGGCCTGGCGCTCCATCCTGCCAAGCCGGACGAGCCGGCGCTGGAAAAAGTGGCCCTGCCGACCAGGACGGATGCGTTCGACAAGATCGCGGCGGACTGGTTCGCGCTGACCTATGTGCTCAACAGCTTGAACCGCAGCATCGGGATGCCGGACTCCTATCCATTCACGCTCAGCACGCCGGTGCTGGAGAAACTGGGCTTCGTGCACAAGGTGGTGCGGGCGCAGGTGAAGGCGCCGGCAGCGATTCCCGGCCTGGTCCAGCCGTAAAAAACGACGCCCCGGCCAGATGGCCGGGGCGTCGCCGTCTGGTGCTTCCCTTGTTCAACCGGTCTGGGTCTGGGTCTGCGTTTGGGTTTGGGTCTGGCTTTGCGTCTGGGTCGGCGTCTCGGGCGCCGCCTCCTGCACTTCCGGCGCCACCGGCAGCAGGAAATCACGGCCGATACCGTTGCCCAGTTCCGCGATCGACGCCAGGAAGCGCGTCAGGTAGGGGTGCAGGCCTTCTTCGAGGATGTCGCCGATCTGCGCCGATTGCAGCTCGCCATACAGCTTTTCGGCCAGGCGTTCGGTGTCCTGCGACAGGTCGTTGCGCACTTCCTGCAGGTTGGCGACGACGGCGCACATGCAGGCGACCAGCGAACGCGGCATCTTCGGCTGCAGGATCAGGAGCTCGGCCACCCGGTTCAGGGTAATGGCGTCGCGGTACACCTTGCGGTAGGTCTCGAACGCGGATACCGTGCGCAGCAAGGCGGCCAGGTAATAGAATTCGACCTGGGCGTCGGCCTGGATCGCGTCGGCATCCAGGAACCTGAACTTCACGTCGAGGATGCGCGCCGTGTTGTCGGCCCGTTCGAGGAAGGTGCCGAGGCGGATGAAGTTGAAGGCCTCGTCCTGGAACATGGTGCCCAGCGTGACGCCGCGCGACATGTGCGAGCGGTACTTGACCCATTCGAGGAACTTGCCCGGATGGGTTTCGAACATGCGGCTCTTGAGGTGCTGCTGCAGCATCAGCCAGGTCGTATTCTTGGTCTCCCAGACTTCCGTGGTCAGGCTGCCGCGCACGGCCCGCGCATTCTCGCGCGCGGCGCGCAGGCAACTGGCGATCGACGACGGATTGTCCGGGTCGCGCACCATGAAGTCGATCACTTCCTTCTGGCTCAGCGTGCCGTATTTGGCATCGAACTGCGACTGGAGCTCGGACACGCCCAGCATCGTGCGCCAGCCCCGCTGCTCGGCGTCCGCCGACTGGGGCATCAGCGAGTACTGGACGCGCACGTCGAGCATGCGCGCGGTGTTTTCGGCCCTTTCGGTGTAACGGGCCATCCAGTACAAATGGTCTGCGGTACGGCTCAACATACTAATTCTCCAATATCCAGGTGTCTTTGGTGCCGCCGCCCTGCGACGAATTGACCACCAGCGACCCTTCCTTCAAGGCCACGCGCGTGAGCCCCCCCGGCACCATCGACACGGTCTTGCCCGACAGGACGAAGGGACGCAGGTCGATATGGCGCGGCGCGATGCCCGATTCGACAAAGGTGGGGCAGGCCGACAAGGCCAGCGTGGGCTGGGCGATGTAGCCTTCCGGCTTGGCCAGCAGGCGCTCGCGGAAGGCCTCGATCTCGGCCTGGGTCGACGCCGGCCCGATCAGCATCCCGTAGCCGCCGGCGCCGTGCACTTCCTTGACCACCAGTTCCGACAAATTCGCCAGCGTGTAGTCGAGGTCTTCCTTTTTCCGGCACTGGTAGGTCGGGACGTTGTTCAGGATCGGCTTTTCGCCCAGGTAGAACTCGATCATGTCCGGCACGAAGGGGTAGATCGACTTGTCGTCGGCGACGCCGGTGCCGATGGCATTGGCCAGGCCCACCCGGCCGGCACGCACCGCGTCCAGCAAGCCCGGCACGCCCAGCGTCGATTCGGGACGGAAGGCGCGCGGGTCGAGGTAATCGTCGTCGATGCGGCGGTAGATGACGTCCACGCGCTGCGGCCCGCGCGTGCTGCGCATCCAGACGGTGTTGTCGCGCACGTACAGGTCCTGTCCCTGCACCAGCGCCACGCCCATCTGCTGGGCCAGGAAGGCGTGCTCGAAGTAGGCCGAGTTGTACATGCCGGGCGTGAGCACGACCACGGTGGGGTCGTCGACGTCCGGCGGCGCCACGCTGCGCAGGTTGTCGAGCAGCAGGTCCGGATAATGGTCGACCGGCGCCACGCGGTTCCGCGCGAACAGGTCGGGGAACAGGCGCATCATCATCTTGCGGTTTTCCAGCATGTACGAGACGCCGGACGGCACGCGCAGGTTGTCTTCGAGGACGTAGAACTCGCCCTCGCCGGCGCGCACGATGTCGACCCCGGCAATGTGGGCGTAGATGTCCGATGGCACCTTGACGCCATGCATGGCGGGACGGTACTGCGCATTGTTCAAGACCTGCTCGCGCGGGATGACGCCCGCCTTCAGGATGGCCTGCTCATGATAGACGTCGTGCAGGAAGCGGTTCAGCGCCGTGACGCGCTGGACCAGGCCGGCCTGCAGCCGGGCCCATTCGGCGGCATTGATCACGCGCGGAATGATATCGAACGGGATCAGGCGCTCCTTGCCGGCATTGTCGCCGTACACAGCGAACGTGATCCCGACGCGCTGGAAATTCAGCTCGGCTTCCGCTCTTTTTTGTTCGATCACCTGCGGCGCCTGTTGCGCCAGCCACTCCGCGAACGCAGTGTAATGAGGCCGCACGGTCGCCGGTGTGGAATACATCTCATCGTAAAAATTCGGCATCGTCTCCTCCTATGCCCGGATAGTAACAAGAAAAGCCCAAAAACTATGGTACGAATGGCAATTTCAATCGGAACATGGTTAAACATGTTTAAATAGCCAGAATTACATCGAGAGGCAGTCCGAATGGCAATCCGTATCGCGCTCCATCACAAGACCAGTTACCGTTATGACCGGCAAGTCGCCCTGTCGCCGCACGAAGTCCGCCTGCGCCCGGCACCCCACGCGCGCACGCCGATCCTGTCGTATTCGCTGACGGTCGAGCCGCAACAGCATTTCATCAACTGGCAGCAAGACCCTTACGGTAATTACATCGGCCGCTTCGTGTTCCCGGAAAAAGCGGACAAGCTCGAGTTCACGGTCGACCTCGTGGCGGACATGACCGTCATCAACCCCTTCGATTTCTTCATCGAAGAATACGCCGCTACCTTTCCGTTCGCTTATCCGGACCAGCTCAAGATCGAGTTAAGCCCCTACCTGCACACCGAGCCCGCGGGTCCTTTGCTGACGGAATTTGTGGCGGCGGTACGCAGCGACCTGCTGGCGCATCCAATGTCGACGAATGACTTCCTGGTGGCCATCAACCAGCGGCTACAGGGCAAGATCGGCTACCTGCTGCGGATGGAGCCGGGGGTCCAGACGTCGGAACAAACCTTGCAGAATTGCTCCGGTTCCTGCCGCGACAGCGGCTGGCTGCTGGTGGAAATCCTGCGCTAGCTTGGACTGGCG